>Ga0209500_10001367_pt1 | contig 18359 bp, 15 predicted proteins | sample S_140212_EF_Meta_FD_187323 | JGI IMG/M metagenome (GOLD analysis project Ga0209500, IMG submission 187323) | Freshwater microbial communities from Lake Simoncouche, Canada to study carbon cycling - S_140212_EF_MetaG (SPAdes) (version 2) | ecosystem: Environmental > Aquatic > Freshwater > Lake ... | reverse complement strand
TCTTAATGTATCAGCCAGATCAAAGACCCCCCAACTAGGAATGGCAGAGATTCAGGGAAAAGTGGCAAATATCTCGCCATTTCCCCGTGAGATACGAAAAGGGCATTCCTTCTTTACTAGCCTCAACTCTGTGGCAGCCATGGAACTCTTCGGTGCAGATGAGGTCCGCCAAACGGTAGTGACCTTCCGCGACGCGATGAAAGCCCATGCCCCAGGCATTAACCGCATGAATGTGTACCCGGTTCCCGATGGCGACACAGGCACCAATATGGCCCGCACGCTCGATGCGGTTGTGGCAGAACTTGAAGGTGCTGATCACGCCATGGCGCCCACGTGCCAGGCAATTAGTCATGGGTCACTGATGGGAGCTCGGGGAAACAGTGGCGTCATTCTCAGCCAAATCCTGCGAGGGCTCGCCAGCACAATTAGCGAATCCGCCGATGGCAAGGTAAATGCTTCACGAATGGCAGAAGCTTTGAAGCGCGCGTCAGCTGCTGCATATGAAGCAGTGTTGAAACCAATCGAAGGCACAATTCTTACCGTTGTGCGTGAATCAGCAGATGCAGCGGCTGTTGCCGTGAGCAATGGCGCCACATTGACAGCAACTCTGCAAGCTGCTCGTACTGCTGGTCGCGATGCGCTTGCACGCACACCTGACATGTTGCCCGTGTTGAAAGACGCCGGAGTTGTTGATGCAGGTGGTGCTGGTTTCTTGTTGCTGCTCGATTCAGCAATTCATGTTGCTGACGGTGAAGCAATGCCAGAGCCTGACGATTCTGATGGTCCATCTGTTGAGCAACTAGAAGCAGTGTCGTTGCGTCATTCAGGCGACGGCAGTGTTGATGTCAGTGAGTTGCGGTACGAAGTGATGTATTTCCTCGACCTCGAGGATTCGCGGCTTTCAGAATTCAAAAAGGCGTGGGGTTCAATCGGCGATTCCATCGTTGTTGTAGGTGGAGAAGGTTTATACAACTGTCATATCCATACCAATGACATCGGAGCCGCGATTGAAGCGCCATTGCTGCTGTCTGGTCGGCCACGTCAAATTCGAGTCACAGATTTGTTTGAAGAAGTGGCAGATGAACATGCGGCTCGAGAGGCTGCATTGGGTACACCAGTGCAGTCGCGACCAACATCATCAGCTCTTCCACCCGTTACGTGCGCAGTTGTTGCTGTCGCGAGTGGTGGTGGAATCGCTGAACTCTTTGGTCAACTTGGAGTGCAAGGTGTTATCTCCGGTGGACAAACGTCTAACCCATCTACTGCCGAGCTACTAGCTGCAGTCGAACACATGAATGCTCGACAAGTCATTATTTTGCCGAACAACAAAAACATCATTCCTGTTGCACAACAAGTTGATGCGCTCACTACGAAAGAAGTACGCGTTGTTCCTACGTGTTCGATGCCAGAAGCTCTAGCTGCATTGGTGTCGTATGACCCAGAAGCGTCTGCAGAATCTAATGCTCGGTCAATGGCTGCTGTTGCAGAATCAGTGGCTACTGGTGAAATTACTCAGGCTGTACGCGACACCCATACAGATGCTGGTCAAGTGACCTCAGGTGACTGGATTGGAATTGTGCGCGGTGATGGCATTGTTGCAATTGCGGGCACGTTGGTCACTGCAGCCTCACAGTTATTGGATCATCTCATTGATGATCAGCGTGAATTGCTCACAATCATCACTGGCGTTGATGCCACTGTGGCCCACACAGATCAGATCGTTGCGTGGGTCGCACAAAATCGACCAGACGTAGCGGTTGAAATCCATGGCGGTGGACAGCCGTTGTATCCGTATCTCTTCGGCGTTGAGTAATCCACCACTTACCCTTCGCGACCTTGATCAATTAGGTCTTGAGCGAATCAAAGGTGTTGGTCCCAAAACACTGATTGCGCTCGAAGCATTCGACGTCCGCAGCATTTTGGATTTATTGGAGACCTATCCGCGTCGATACATCGACCGAACAAACATGGCAATGATTGCCGACCTTGTTGAAGGTGTGCCTGCGTTAGTAGTGGTAACAGTTGAATCAACATCAGCTTTTACTACACGCAATAACAAGAAGATGGTGAAGGTTTCGGTATCGGACGGATCGAAACGTTTGAACATCACATTCTTCAATCAGGGGTGGCGAGAGAAGCAGTTGTACAAAGGATTAGAAGTTGCAGTTTTTGGAAAACCAGAGTTGTTCAACGGTTCCTTACAAATGACAAATCCGTTGGTTGACCCAGTAGGAAAAGCAACCGGCCGCATTGTGCCGATCTATCCGCAGAGCGAGAAGGTGCGAATTTCGTCGTCTGATCTTGCAACATGGATTGAAGATGCACTGACTAAATGCGGGCCTCGTGGGTTTGCTGACACCGTTCCGCAATCACTACTTGATCAACACGGTTTCATCAGTCGCAATGAAGCAATGAAGGCCATTCATTTTCCCGAATCAATAGAGGCGCATCAGAATGCGCGTCGACGTTTGGCGTTCGATGAAGTGTTGCGCGTTCAACTCATGTTGGTTGGCAAGAAAGCGCAATGGGAACGAGAGTCGGCTGGGTTCAGTCATGAAACATCAGGACATCTCATTGATGGTTTCATGAAAGCACTTCCATTCCCGCTGACCGGAGCGCAGACGCGAACAATTAGAGAGATCTACAAAGACCTCGCGTCGGGAACTCCGATGCATCGATTGCTACAAGGAGACGTTGGGTCAGGTAAGACTCTGGTAGCTGTGGCAACGATGTTGGCTTCTGTACAAGGTGGACATCAGGCAGCGATTATGGCGCCAACTGAAGTGTTGGCAGACCAGCACGCGTTAGGAATTCGTGCATTGCTCGCGTCACTCACAGTGTCAGATGATTCGAATCTCTTTGGTGATCGCACATTGCGAATTGAACTACTCACGAACAAGGTAACGGGGGAGCAGCGTCGCAATATTTTGGCCGGAATTGCTGATGGATCCGTGGACATTGCGATTGGTACCCATGCCCTTATTCAGGATTCTGTGAATTTCAAGAGTCTTGGTGTTGTGGTGGTTGACGAGCAACATAGATTCGGCGTTGAACAACGTTCTCGGTTGCGCGATAAGGCACAAGAGTCAGAGCATGGTCTCGTGCCAGACGTGTTGGTGATGACCGCAACGCCGATTCCGCGCACAGCTGCCATGACTGTGTACGGCGATCTTGATGTCAGTGTGCTCGATGAATTGCCGCCAGGCCGTACGCCAATTTCCACGTCGTGGGTACATGCACCAATCGAAATTGAATCGATGTGGGCTGACGTGCGCAGCAGGCTTGATGCTGGCGAACAGGCCTACGTGGTGTGCCCATTAATTGAAGAGAGCGAAAAGCTTGAAGTTGCGTCAGCGCAAGAAACGTATGACCAACTTTCGGCTCAAGATTTGGCTGGCTACACGATCGGCTTATTGCATGGGCGTATGGCATCAGCAGACAAAGAAGCTGTGATGAATTCGTTTCGTTCAGGCGCAACCCAGGTTCTTGTGGCTACAACGGTTATTGAAGTGGGTGTTGATGTTCCGAATGCCACGTGCATGGTGGTTCTTGATGCGAATCGATTCGGCATCGCACAGTTGCACCAATTGCGCGGACGAGTTGGGCGCGGAAAGTTGCTATCGCAGTGTTATCTCATGACACAAAATGGTGAACCGTCCCCTCGTATTGAAGCTCTTGTTGCCTCGACAGACGGGTTTGTTCTGGCAGAAGAAGACCTCAAACTTCGTGGTGAGGGCACCATCATGAGCGTGAACCAGAAGGGCCAAAGCGACCTCACTCTTGCCTCACTGCAGCGCGATCTTGAACTTATTCAATGGGCACGAGATGCTGCGGTCGGGATTATCCAAGCGGATCCAATGCTGTCTGACTTGCCATTGCTGCGTGATGAACTTGATTTGTTGTTCTCTGACACTGACGAAGAGTTCCTGTTCAAGTCATAACGCAGGCGTACTACGGTTGAGGGCATATCGAGGGGGAATCGAATGGAACTACAAGGTAAACATGTCGTCGTCACCGGCGGCTCGCGGGGTATTGGCGAACAATTAGCTCGCCAGTTTGCATCTCGCGGCGCAAAGGTAACAGTTGTTGCCCGCAGTGTTGATGCGCTTGAAGTCGTCGCTTCGGCAATTGGCGGTAATGCGGTGGTGTCAGACCTGTCTGATGATCTGTCTGTTGACGGACTCATTGAACACATCGAGAAACTGCACGGACACATTGACATCTTGGTGAACAATGCAGGTCTCGAAACATCTACTGCGTTTGCTGTTGAAGATGAACGCGAGATTCGTACTGTTGCACGAGTCAACCTTGAAGTCCCTATGTTGCTCACCCGTCATGCGTTGCCAGGAATGATTGCGCGCAATTCGGGGCACATTGTTTTCGTGTCATCGCTTGCAGGCACTGCTGGTTTTCCAGGTATGTCTGTGTATGGCGCAACGAAGGCGGGCATTCTTAACTTTGTTAATGGTCTCAGTCGTGAACTGAAATCAACAAAAGTCAATATCACTGTGTTGTCACCTGGGCCAGTCGACACTGGCATGTGGGATCTCATCGAAGACAAAACATCAACAATCAGAAATGTTGTAAAACGTTTTCAACGCTTGCAATTAATTCCCACTGCTGATCCTGTGAAGCTTGCAATTCGTACTGTCGACGCAGTTGCAGCGAACAAACCATTTGTGCGTGACCCGAAACGACTCAGTCTGAACTTCTGGTTGAATCATGCACCAACTCGCATTTCGAATTTCGCGATTTTTGGAGTGAAATTCGATCCACTTGACAAGGGCTAAGGCTTAGTTGTCCTGCTCGTCGTCGGTGTCGTCTTCAGTCAGCGGGAAATACCAGACATCTCTGCAGTCACGGCAGCGATATGAGACCACATCGTCGACTTCCCAGACCCCATCTTCAGGGGCGTGGGAGAGCAAATGGCACGGGCCTCCGCAGTCGATACAGATAATGGACTCTTTCGGACTAATCACCGCCGTAGTCTGCCTTGCGTGAGAGTTGTTGCAGGTGACCTACGTGGTCGACGAATAGAAGCCCCAACGTCAGAGGCCACCCGGCCAACGACCGACATGGTGCGAGAAGCAGTCTTTAATGCGCTTGGCAGCCTTGACGTCGTTCAAGGGGCTCGTGTTCTTGACCTGTTTGCGGGCACGGGTGCAATGGGTATTGAAGCCATTTCACGAGGTGCTGACCACTGTATTTTCGTGGAAAATGACCGCGCAGCGCTTGCCGTACTTCGTAGCAATATCGCGGCACTTGGCATTTCAGATAAATCCACGGTGATTGCCGGTGACGCAGTCGGAACTGCAGCGCATCAACAAGGAGTTGACCTTCTCATTGCCGATCCGCCATATGGGTTTGATGCATGGGGTCGATTGCTGGAATCAGTGACTGCATCGCTGGTCGTTCTTGAATCAGGAAGGCCCATCGGGCCAATTGAAGGCTTTGAGACGGTGCGGGAAAAGAAATATGGGCGAACTCATGTGGCCTTTCTCAGTCCCAGCAGTGCGCCAGACGGTACGGTAGAGGTGCAATGAGCACTGTGTTATACCCCGGCAGCTTTGATCCGTTTCATTTGGGTCATCTAGACGTCGTCGAGCAGGCAACTGCCTTGTTCGGAGAAGTAGTGGTTGCTGTCATGCACAACCCCGACAAGCCATCAGGTGTCTTGTCGACAGACCAGCGAGTCTCACTGATTGCCGCATCGTGCTCCCACTTGCCGAATGTCTCAGTTCGTAGTTTTCCTGGCCTCGCAGTTGACGCAGCCCTGTCTGTCAATGCGTTGTGCATCGTGAAGGGTCTTCGCACCTCAGGCGATTTCGAAGTGGAACAACAAATGGCTCATACAAATTTCGCAGTCTCAGGTGTTCGCACGGTGTACGTGCCATGTCAGCCACGATTTAGTTTTGTCAGCAGTCGCTTTATTCGCGACATTGCGGCCCATGGTGGCGATGTGTCATCAATGGTTCCAAGCGCAGTATCAGATGCACTTGCATCTCTCTTTTCCCCACGGAGCAAATAATGAGTTTTGATGATTTTGATGACACAACAGATGACTCGTATCCACAACCGATGCCCGTGCAAGCACGTCTTGGTGAGAGTGAAGTAATTCTTCGCCGCACTATTGACATTGTTGCGACAGCGCCGAGCATGCCGTTGTCTAGCTCGCCTCGTATCGACCGCGATGAAGTAGTTGAACTGCTTGAAGATGCACTGGTGCGTTTGCCTGATGAAATTCGTCAGGCACGTTGGATGTTGAAAGAACGCCAAGAATTCCTTGATAAAACCAAGCGCGAGGCAGACGAACTATTGGGTGCCGCGCGTCAACAGGCTGAACGAATGGTGCAACGAACCGAAGTGGTACGTGCAGCAGAAGCTCGCGCTCGCCAAGTTATTGATGCCGCCGAAGAAGAGACTCGTCGATTGAAAAACGAAACAGAGGATTTTCTCGACCAACGTCTCGGAAGTTTTGAGATTCTTCTCGATCGTTTGTCAAAGACTGTCGCCAATGGTCGTAATCGTTTGTCGATTGGCTCAGAGCCACCACCGCCAGAGTCTGAAGAACCAATCGAGCAACAAGAAGTTGCGGATTTCTTCAACCAAGACGATCTCTAGGCAGGCCCACCTTGGCTAAGCCACTTATCGTTAATGCAGTTGAATTACTGCGCCGCCCTGGCACAACCAAAGACATCGACGTGGCTGTCGCTGTTCTTGATTTTGAATTTGATGATTCGCGGATAGTAGACACGCCTGTTGATATTTCGGTTCATCTTGAATCGCTCTCCACGGGCATTCATGTTTCCGGTACAGCTCAGGCCACATGGGCTGGTGTGTGTCGGCGATGCCTAGCGCCACTTGTTGAACGCATGAGTGTTGACCTTGACGAGATGTATCAGAAGGGAACCTACGACCCCGACGCATACGAAATTGAGAACGACCAGATCAATCTTCTCCCCATGGTGAGAGAAGGCCTCTTGCTCGCCGTACCGCTCTCGCCCTTGTGTCGCGAGGACTGCCCGGGATTCTGCCCCCAGTGCGGAGCCGACCTATCTGAGACCCATTGCGGATGCGAAACTTCTGGTGCTGACCCCCGCTGGTCGGCCCTTGAAAACCTCAAAGGCGTATTTCCTGACGACGCCCCGTAAGTTTTCGGCGTTGTCGGGCTATCATTACGAAGCCCCCAACAGGGCATTTGCCGCTAACAAGGGAGACCACGGTGGCCGTTCCCAAGAGAAAAATGTCGAAGTCGAAGACTCGTATGCGTCGCGCCTCAAACTGGCGCCTCGATGCACCTTCACGTAGTACCTGCCCACGTTGCAGTGCTGTCAAGCTGCCCCACACAGTGTGTGGTGCATGCGGATGGTACAAAGGCCGCGTGGCAATCGCCGTCGACTAACAGACCAGTTATTACACATGTTGCCAATCGCTGTTGACGCGATGGGTGGCGATAATGCTCCATCAGCAATCCTTGCTGGAGCACTTGAAGCAGCTGCCCTCGGTATTCCACTTCTCCTCGTCGGGCCAGAAGGCCTAGAAGGAATTGGCGACCTTCCATTGCTTGTCGCAAGCGAAGTCATCGAAATGGATGATGATCCTGCGCAATCGGTGCGTCGTAAGCGCGACTCCACACTTGTTCGTGCTGCTGAAGCTGTGCGCGACGGGAAAGCCAGTGCCATGATCTCGGCCGGCAACACGGGCGCAACTATGGCAAGCGCATTATTGCGTATGGGTCGTATCTCAGGCGTTGCTCGTCCTGCAATTGCAACTCCAGTGCCAGTTCCAGGTGGTCACCCCACTGTTTTGCTTGATGCTGGTGCAAATGCAGAAGTACAACCCGAATGGTTAGTTCAGTTTGCACTGATGGGCTCTGTGTACTCAGAACGTCGCTTCGGAGTTGAGAATCCGCGCGTTGGTTTGTTGTCGATTGGTGAAGAACCTGGCAAAGGTGACACCTTGCGCAAAGAAACGTACGAGTTGCTCAAAGTTGCACCCGGAATTAACTTCATCGGAAACGTTGAAGGTCGCGACCTAATGACCGGAGTTGTTGATGTCGTTGTCACTGACGGTTTCACAGGAAATGTTGTTCTCAAAACTCTTGAAGGCAGTTTGCGCACAGTCGTGAAAGCCCTCTTCACTGCATTTGGTCAACCCGAATATGCAGACGCAGCAAACACTCTGATGCCTGCTCTGCTTCCGTTGTACGAAACTCTTGACCCTGATACGTACGGCGGAGCAATTTTGCTTGGCGTCGATGGCGTATGCATCATTTCGCACGGATCAAGTAGTGCACGAGCCATGGTAAATGGCATTAAATGCGCACAAGAAATGGTCGAGACCGGCATGGTCGAGGCGATTCGTGTTGCAATCTCAAGTACTCTTGCTGAGTAAGCACCCACTGAAGGAGACATTCGATGGCAACTATTGAACGCAACGAAGTTCTCGCAACTGTTAGTCGCCACCTGGCAGAAATTCTCGAGATTTCAGCCGCTGATATTTCTGAATCGCAGACTCTTGCCGATGACCTCGGTGCTGACTCCATTGCTCTTATCGAACTTGTTGACTCTCTCGAGCAAGAATTCTCAGACATCATTCCGAATTTTCAATTTGAAGACGATGATTTGTCTGGTCTTCTCACAGTTGCCGACGCGGTGAATTACATCGTGCTCGCACTTGGCAAATAACTAACGCCAATGTCGGATTTGGAGAACTCTTCTCTTGCAGAGTGTGCCTCACGAATCGGATATGCCTTTCAGAATCCTTCGTTGCTGCGTCAGGCCCTTATTCATCGTTCATGGCAAGCCGAAAACAGCGACCCACTGACAAATGAACGTTTTGAATTTCTTGGCGATGCAGTTCTCGGGTGGGTCATTGCTGATGTGGCGTTTCATCGTCTCGCCGACATGCCGGAAGGCAAGCTGACAGATCTTCGTCGCAGCGTGGTCAACATGCATGCGCTTGCAGACATTGCGCGGCAGTTAGGAATCGGAGAGTTCTTATTGCTCGGCAAAGGTGAAGACGCAGCAGGCGGGCGCGATAAGTCGTCCATTTTGGCCGATGCGTTGGAAGCACTTATCGGAGCTGTGTATCTCGATGGAGGAGCACCGGCTGCATATGAAATGGTGAAGCGATTGCTCGCTGATTCGGTTGAAGAAGCAATTCCACATCTCGAGATGTTTGATGCAAAGACGCGTCTTCAAGAATTGTGCGCGCGCTTATCAATCGGAATTCCAACGTATGAGGTAGAGGGCGAAGGCCCAGACCACGAACGAGTGTTTACGGCAGTTCTATATGTCGATGGGCGTGCGTATGGCTCAGGTAGCGGACGTACAAAGAAAGCAGCTGAACAAATCGCCGCTGTAGGTGCCTACGACGCTCTCGTCGAACAACACAATGCCTGAGCTGCCAGAAGTCGAGACCGTTCGACGGGGGATTGAAGCCAAAGTTGTTGGCCGAAAAATCATTTCAGTGGAAGTTGGCCGTGAACGATCAGTTCGTCGTGTCGGCCGAGAAGCAGTGATTCATGGTTTAACTGGGACAACAATTACAACCGCACGTCGTCGTGGCAAATATTTATTGTGCGATCTTGATTCCGGCGATGAGATGATGATCCATCTACGCATGAGTGGACGCGTATTGGTGGAACCAACTGGCACAAAACGTCCCGCTCATACACATGTGGTGTTGTCATTATCAATGCGTGATGGTGTCAGTGACGAGATGTGGTTTGTTGACCCTCGCACCTTTGGCGAAGTTGTTGTGTTTGATCCGGTTCACACGGCCCAAGTGTTGCCAGAACTTGTCAAGCTGGGGGTTGATCCCATCTGTGAGCAATTCGACAGCACAGTTCTGGCTGATCGCCTAAAGGGAAAACGCGGAGCCATCAAACCACTGTTACTGAGCCAACATGTGGTCGCAGGAATTGGCAATATCTATGCAGACGAGATTTTGCATCGTGCTGGCTTGCGATGGAATCGAACCGCGGACTCACTGACCAAGCCGCAGGTTCGTCGCCTTGCGCAACACATCTCTGAAGTCCTGCACGATGCGATCGCAGCCGGGGGTTCCACCCTCGATGATTCCCAGTATGTGGACATTGAAGGCAAAACGGGGTCATTTCAAGCAGAACATCGCGTGTATGGCAGAGATGGCAAGAGATGTGTCACCTGTGGAAAAGCCGACATAGTTCGAGTTGTGGCTGCCGGCAGGGCTACGGCATATTGCCCTCGTTGTCAGAAATAGAGCGCCATTCCCTGAAGGCGGGGCCCGTCTATTACTGTTGCTATCGCCGTGTTCCTTAAATCTCTCACTCTCAAAGGCTTTAAGTCCTTCGCTGATTCCACCGTCCTTGAGATGGAGCCAGGTGTCACTGTTGTGGTCGGTCCAAACGGTTCGGGTAAGTCGAACGTTGTTGACGCAATCGCGTGGGTGTTAGGTGCACAAGCTCCGAGTTCGGTGCGAAGCCAGAAGATGGAAGATGTCATCTTCAGCGGCACAAACAAGCGTGCAGCACTTGGTCGTGCTGAGGTAACGCTCACACTTGATAACTCTGCTGGTCTGTTGCCCCTTGATTTTTCTGAAGTCAGCGTGTCGCGAACTTTGTTCCGTAACGGTGACAGTGAATATTCCATTAATGGCGTTGAATGTCGTTTGCTTGACGTGCAAGAGCTTTTGTCTGATGCAGGCGTTGGACGTCAACAGCACGTCATTATCAGTCAGGGCCAAATTGATGCAGTACTTACTGCTCGTGCAGAAGACCGTCGCGCCATCATCGAAGAAGCTGCCGGAATTCTGAAGTATCGCAAACGCAAAGAAAAGGCCGAGCGTCGTTTAGAAGCAACCGAAGTCAACTTGTTGCGCGTCCAAGACCTGATTCGTGAAGTACGTCGCCAATTGCGTCCGTTAGAGCGCCAGGCAGAAGCCGCCCGTCGTCATGGTGAAATCGTCGGAGAGCTTCGTGCATTGCGTTTGTTCTTGTCGGGTCGTGAAGTTGCGTCATTGCGTGCCCGCCTTACGGCACTTGCCGGTGAAAAACTTGCTGGTGATTCAGGCGAAAAAGAAATCCGTCAAAAACTTGCAGCCTTGGATACTGAAGTACTTGCTGCTGAGGCAGAACTGTCTGCACGTGGTGAATCCGGTGTCAACGATGAGCTAATGCGTGTCGAGCAACTGCGTGAACGTGCCCGTGGTTTGGCTGCAGTTCTTGCTGAGCGCCGCCGTTCAATGGAGCGCGACCAAGGCCAACTCATCGCAGATGATGTTGTGGCTGCACTTGAGGCTGATGCAGCACAAATGCGGGAAGAGTTGATTGAAGTTGAACGCAGTCTTGCTATTGCCATGCAAGAGAATGATTCGTTGCAAGAAGAAGAAGAAACGTTCGAGCGTGAGCGCACCGAACAAGGTCTCTTCCATATGGTGCAGAGCAACGAAGCATCAAATGCTGCAGCAGAAGTACGTGGCGAGCTTCGCACATTGCGTAACACCGTGGAACAGGGTGCTGGCGAAGCACAAAAGATGCAGGCTCGAACTGAGCAACTAGTTGCACACGACGCAAATGTCGCAGCCGGCATTGATCGTCTGCAGTCTGAATTGGCCGATGCAGAAACTGAAGTCGGTTCATTGCGGGCCCAGTTAGTTGATGTCACAGAAACTCGTGAACAAATTGAATTATTAGGTGACGAAGCACAAGTTGCTCGCGCTGCTGCAGAACGTCGCAGTGCACGTGCCGCCGCAAAACTTGAGGCCTTAGAAGAAGCAGTTGCTTCGTCACGAGCTCGCATCGGAGCAGAGCATCTCGCCAATGTTTCCGGAGTAGTTGGCGCACTTGTTGACCTTCTTGATGTCGACGCAGGTTGGGATGCCGCAGTCAAAGCATCACTTGGTGAAGCACTTGCCTCAATTGTTGTATCTGATTCGGCATCTGCTCGTAGAGCAATTGAAGCGTTACAGGCCGTTGATCACAATGGTGCAGTTCTTGCACTTGGAATTAGTCAGAATGCATCAACCGTATTGCCTTCTGGCGTTCAGTCAGTTCGCTCTCACGTGCGTCCAGCATCTGGTGCGCCCGCAGCCTTAGCAGCATTGCTCGATTCGCTTTTGTCGCATATTGGTTGTGCCGATGATTTGGATGCAGCAATTGCAGTTGTAGAAAGTTCATCGTCTGCCACTGTTGTTACTCGTCGTGGTGACCGCTTGTCTCCATCAGGTTGGCGCCTTGGTGCTGCTGATGATCTTGGTTCGCAAGAAGTCATTGATCGCACTCGAATCGAAGTGGAATCAGCAGTAGCTGATCTTGGTCGTCTCGCTAGCGAAGTGGAATCTGCGAAGACTCGTCTCGTTGCGGCTCGCCAACAGGGAACTCAACTTCAATCACAAATTGATCGTCAACTGATAGTTGTTGAAAGTGCATCAGACAAGTTGACCACCGCCATCAACGATCGTCGTGCCAATGCGGCTGAACAACAAATCACACGTGATGCAGCAAATGAGACCCGTGCACGCTTGACGCAGTACCAACAGCGCGTACTGGAACTTGAAGAAATTCTGCCTGGCCTTGAAGAATCCGAAGCCGCTGAAGTTGCAGCCGCCCGCGCTCAGACAGAAGAGCGGGCCACCATTGACTCGAAATCTGCACACCTTGTTCTTCGCCGCAAAGATCTTGATGTTCGAGTAGCTGGCTTGCGTGAACGTGAGCAATTCCTGAAGCAACGCGCAACTGATACCGAGCGTCGCCTTGAAGTGGACTCTGCTGCTCGTCTTGAAGCTGGTGCGCGTCGTGAGAAAATTGAAGCAGCGCTCGTTGCTGTTGGTCGTCTATCCGATCTCGTCGAATTGCATAAGACATCAACAGAATCACGACTTGCTGAATTGCACGAAATGCGTCGTCGTCAAAGTGATGAAGTGCGCGCTGTTGCAACCCGTCTTGATAACGCTCGCCGTGGACGCCACGAAGCTGAACAGCAACTTGAAGAGTTGCGTGAACGAGTTCGCCGCGTCGATGTTGAAGAAGCAGAAGCTCGTATGCGCTTAGAGGCTGCTGTTGAAATGATCCGACGTGATCTTGAAGTAGAACCAGAAGTAGCTGAAGCTGCTCCAATGCCAGAAGCTATTGAGGGCGTTACCCATGCAGATCGCGCCCGTGTCCTTGAGCGCGACATTCGCCTCATGGGTCCAATCAACCCTCTTGCACTACAAGAGTTCACTGAGTTGCAAGAACGCCACCAGTTCCTTGAAGAGCAACTGAACGACGTTCGTGCGTCGCGTCGTGAACTTGCCCAGGTAATTGCAGCTGTTGATGTTGAAATTCAGTCCGTCTTTGCTGAAGCGTTTGCTGATGTCAGCGTGAACTTCACCAACCTCTTTTCATTGTTGTTCCCAGGCGGTAAGGGCAAGTTAGTCCTTACAAATCCAGATGACATGTTGAACACTGGTATTGAAGTGGAAGCACAGCCTCCAGGCAAGACATTCAAGAAGTTGTCGTTGCTTTCTGGTGGCGAGCGTTCGCTTACCGCGCTCGCGTATCTGTTTGCAGTGTTCCGCAGTCGTCCTTCTCCGTTCTATGTAATGGACGAAGTTGAGGCAGCTCTCGATGACGTGAACCTTCACCGTTTCCTTGGTCTTGTTAGTGAGTTCCGCCGTGATGCTCAGCTCATCATTGTCAGTCACCAAAAACGCACGATGGAAGCAGCTGACTGCCTCATGGGTGTCTCCATGCAGCCTGGTGGCTCATCAAAGGTCATCACTGAACGTTCCACTGACGCATTGAGGCGCTAGGAATTCAGATGCTCGCCTCGGCTTCAGCAAACATTGCCATCGCACTTGGCGCTAGCGGAACAGGCGTCGCGATTCTGGTAGTCCTTCGCAGTCGAAGCAACCGCACCCGAACTGTTTCGGCTCCGGTAGAGAAGGCTGATACGGCCGAAACCCCAGCCGCAGTTATTGCTCCTGAGGTAGTCGTTCCCGAGGTTGTTGTTCCAGAAATAGCAGTTGCACCGAGTGTCCGTGAAAAAGCCGGTCGTACGCGTTCCTTGTTTGCTTCTGCTTTTCAATCCATTCGTGGACGAGGCATCGATTCGGCCACCTGGGATGAACTTGAAGAAACATTGTTGCTGGCAGATATCGGGATTGGATTAGCAACACGACTACTTGATCCGTTGCGAGCTGCTGTGAAAGATGGCTCGTTGCGTTCACCAGACGAAGTAATTGCTGCTCTGCGCGACGGCATGACAGCTCAGTTGGCAACGTCTGATCGTTCACTGCATCTCGACGCTGTCGGCTCTCCAAACGTCTGGCTATTCGTCGGCGTTAATGGTGTGGGCAAAACCACCACTATTGGAAAAATCGCAACGGCACAGACCGCACTAGGCACAACAGTTCTTATGGCAGCAGGCGATACGTTTCGTGCAGCTGCTGCTGAACAATTGCAAGTGTGGGCAGAGCGGTCAGGGTCAGCATTCGTGCGTGGCGCCGAAGGGGGAGACCCTGCGTCAGTGATCTTCGACGGAATTCAAAGTGCAGCAGCAAAGGGAATTCAACTAGTGCTTGGTGACACAGCAGGTCGTTTGCAGAACAAATCAAACCTGATGGAAGAACTAAAAAAAGTGCGACGAGTGGCTGACAAAGCTGAGGGCGTCGTGAACGAAGTTCTTTTGGTCATTGATGCGACAACAGGCCAGAACGGTCTTGCACAGGCACGCGAATTTGCAGCAGCCACAGATGTCACCGGAATTGTGTTGACCAAACTCGATGGCTCAGCCAAGGGTGGAATTGTGTTTGCTATTGAGACTGAATTGGGAATTCCAGTGAAACTGGTCGGTCTCGGAGAAACTGCCGTCGATTTGATCGTGTTTGACCCTTCTGAGTTCGTTTCGGCATTGTTCGAATAGACGACAAGGTGCTGCCGTATTCACGGAGGCATTGTCTGTAAAATGGTGATGAACAAAAAGGTATTTATGTTGCATCGTCGTTTTCTCCCCACTGTCGCAGTTGTTGTTGCATCCAGTTTCTTGTTTACCGCATGTGGATCAACTGACCCACTCGTGTTGTCGTTGAAGTCGTCACAGGTCAGGTCCGGCTCGAATCGGGCAAATCCCACGTCTGCACAGAACGCAGAAGATGCAAAGTTGGCATATGCACAAGATGTTTCTTATTCCGTACTCAATGATCTGCCAGATCTTGGGACAACAGCAATGGCATGGTCTGTGAATCCATTGAAGGAAAACATTGCAACTCTGAAGAAGTTGGCTGTCTCGCTTGGATTGCCTGGTGATGTGGTGAAAGAAGACTTTAATAATTTCGCAGTCGGTTTGGATGACAAAACTGGCGCCGGATTACGGCTGTTTGTTGATGTGTCAAGTGCGTGGTGGAATTATTCATCAGGCTCAATTGCAGGCAGTGGGTCAATGTCGTCTCCGTCATGCCCACCTAATGCTGAATGTGTTGATGCTGGTAATCCAGTTGTCGCACCCACGCCGCCAACAAATCTCCCTGATGAGGCAACAGCCATTGCTCGCGTCACACAACTACTAAAGGATGCCGGACTGCGCGTCAAGGCGTATGCACTGACTGCCACAAGATCTGATTGGTCGACCGAAGTTGTTGGCACCTTGATGGCGCGAGAGGTTGCAAGTAATTTGTCGCTCAATGTGTCGTTTGGCAGCGATGCAAAAATTACCTATGCATCAGGTCCGCTGATTGAGTTAAAGAATGCAGGGTCATATCCGCTCATTGCACCTAAAGTTGCAGTGAAGCGGTTAAGTCAATTGCAGTATGGGTTGGTGGGTCCGACCGCACGGTCAGCTATCGATATCGCGGCGTCCTCACCAGTCACTAATAGTTCGACTACTGGTGCGATCACAGTGCCCATCACAGGTGTGCGGTTGGCACTGATGCAGACAACTTTGACAAACAACTCGAGCATCTTGTTGCCCGCGTACACCTTCACCAATGCTGATGGCGAAGTTGGCACTGTTCTCGCAATTGAAGATAAATACCTTTCGTATGGCGATAGCGAAGTGACTGACGGTGCAGATCCGTTGCCCGAGCCGAAGCCTGTTGACCCTGGTTCGAGTGACGGTGGTTCTCCGGGCGCTATTCCTGGTCCCGCAGTGACGCCAACAAATCCCGTGGCGGCGCTTGATGATGCGTCAGCAAAGAAGTTGATTGGTCTCACAGAGGCAGAGGCACAAAAAGTCGCCGCCGAGTTGGGTTGGCAAGTACGCATCGCGATGCGCGATGGGGAAGCATTCATGCTGACAACAGATTTCCAGACCAATCGAGTCAATCTCACGATCACCAAGGGTTTAGTCGCCGCTGTTGTCGTTGGCTGACGCTCTTTTTCAGAGCGATGGCACCGATAACCTGAGAACCTCATGTTTGATTCGTTAGGCGACCGGCTACAAGGAATAGCAAAGCGTCTTCGTGGCAAAGGCCGTCTCACTGAGGCTGATGTTGATGAAGTCCTTGCTGAAATTCGTACCGCTCTCTTAGAAGCCGACGTAAACGTTGGTGTCGTGCGCGATGTTGTCGCGCGTATTCGCGAACAAACAATTGGTATCACGGTTTCTGAAGCCCTTGACCCCAGTCAACAAATCATCAAGATCGTTAATGCCGAACTGGTGGCAATGCTTGGCGGGGAAACTCTCAAGATTGCGTACAGCAGTATTCCGCCCACAGTCATTCTTATGGCCGGTCTGCAAGGTTCAGGTAAAACCACCAGTGCTGCAAAGTTGGCACGTTGGTTCAAATCACAAGGTCGCCAACCACTTCTAGTAGGTGCTGACTTACAACGTCCGGCAGCTGTTGATCAGTTGCGTACACTCGGTGCCCAAGTTGGCGTGCCGGTGTTCTCGGAACCAGGCGACCCGGTAAACACAGCACGTCGCGGTCTTGAAGAAGCGCGCCGACTGGGCAAAGACATTCTTATTGTTGACACAGCGGGTCGTTTGGCCATTGATGAGGAAATGATGCAGCAAGTTGCTGATATTTCTCGCGCAGTAATTCCGAAATACACATTCCTCGTTGTTGATGCGATGACAGGTCAAGATGCAGTCAGTGTTGCTAAAGCATTCGATGAGCGTCTGGCAATTGACGGAGTTATTCTCAGCAAACTTGATGGTGATGCGCGCGGCGGTGCTGCACTCTCAGTAAAGACTGTTATCGGCAAGCCAATTGCATTTGCCGCAACAGGCGAGCGCATTGATGCGTTCGAACAGTTTCACCCAGACCGTATGGCCGGCCGCATCCTTGGTATGGGTGACGTGCTCACACTTATCGAGCAAGCCGAAAAAGTTTTTGAAGCTGACAAAGCTGAAGAAACCGCAGCCCGCATGCTCGAGGGTCAGTTCACACTGGAAGATTTCCTCGAGCAGTTACAGCAACTGAAAAAAATGGGCCCGCTGTCCGGAATCATGGGAATGCTTCCCGGCATGCCAAAGGAAATGAAGGACGCTTCGATCGGCGACGATCAGGTCAAACTCACCGAGGCAATTATTCGTTCCATGACCCCCGATGAGCGCCGGACGCCAGAAATTATTAACGGCAGCCGACGCACGCGTATTGCCACTGGCAGCGGCACTCAGGTCGCCGACGTCAACAAACTCATCAAGCAGTTCACCGAAATGCAAAAAATGATGAAGAAGATGGGCGGCCTCGCAAAGCCACAAGGCAAGCAGGGCAAGGGAAAGAACAAAGTCAGCACCCGTCAAGCCATGCGTGAGCTTGGAGACATGTTTGGTGGCGCTGGGGGCCCTGGTGGGTTTCCGGGCATGCCAGGCGCTGGCGGTCCCGGCCAATTTCCTCCCTTTTCAAAGTAGGGATTTCGTTGGGGAGTCGGGCTTTGCACCGCTAGCCTTACCTAGTCCCGAACTGGGTCCTTTCAGGAGAAAATCGCACCATGGCAGTGAAATTGCGCCTAACACGAGTTGGCAAGACCAAACAACCTCAGTACCGCGTTATCGCGGCCGATTCTCGTCGCGCCCGTGATGGCCGCTTCATCGAGATCCTCGGTCAGTACAACCCACGTACCGAACCATCAACAATCACGATCGACAACGACAAAGCTGTCAAGTGGCTCATGGAAGGCGCACAGCCAACAGAGCGCGTTCGCAAACTTCTTGAAATCAGTGGGGCGTGGGCACAGTTCACCGCCGCACGAGCTAAGTAATCCCGTGTCAGATTTCGACGACGCAAACACTCTCGAAGCTCCCATCGCAACAGCGGTGCTCGCACATATCGTGCGCAGCATTGTTGATGATGCAGATGCAGTGAACGTCACTTCAGGTCCTGGCAAGGGCGACAAGATCCTCCTTGAGGTTCGTGTTGGTCCTGGCGATCTTGGTCGCGTTATCGGCCGTCGC
>Ga0209500_10001366_pt1 | contig 18368 bp, 9 predicted proteins | sample S_140212_EF_Meta_FD_187323 | JGI IMG/M metagenome (GOLD analysis project Ga0209500, IMG submission 187323) | Freshwater microbial communities from Lake Simoncouche, Canada to study carbon cycling - S_140212_EF_MetaG (SPAdes) (version 2) | ecosystem: Environmental > Aquatic > Freshwater > Lake ... | reverse complement strand
CATATCCTTGTTCTACTCCTGTAGTTCCTGGTGCAAATGTAAATTCTTTTAAATCAACTCTTGTCAAAGAATAAGAAGAATCACTACTTCTTGTTTTAGTCATTAATTGCCATGAACCATCATCAAATTTTTGATTATCGTTTCTATTTAAAATTTTATAGTAAACATTGATGTCAGTATTAACAGGTCTATATGCTGTTATATAAACATTTAAATCACCCGAATCAAATCCTGCATCTAAAACAACTTTCTTGGTAATATATTTAGCAAGAGCAGGACCACCCGATTTTGATGTTTCTCCAGCAATATTAGCAGTAGCACCAGAACCTGGAGTTGTATTTGCATCACCAATTGTAATTGTTGGAGTTGTAATATAACCAGAACCTGGTGTAGTAATATAGATAGATTGAATTACTCCGCCTGATATATTAGCTGCAGCATATGCTTGTGTGCCACCTGATCCTGTTGGAGCAGATATAGAAACGGTTGTATTTCCACTAGTATTATTACTATATCCTGTTCCAGCACTAGTTAATGTGATTAAACTATTTGATAATTCACAATTATTAATATTCCATGAAATTGAATATGCAGTTAATCCGGCATCAGAAATAATTGGACTTACAGATGAATCACTAGAACTTAATTGTGCAAAAACTGAAAAAGTTGTAGAAGAATTTGCAAAAAGAACTCGTTCTCCATTACCATCATTTAAATATAAATTTTCTGCAGATGATGTTCCATATTTACCTGGAGTAATATTAAATGTACCAGCAGAAGAACCAGAAGATAATGTAGCATTATAATTATATGCTATACCAGTAGTTGTAGGTGTGAAATCTGTTGTTGTCACATTAAATGCATCAACATAGATATTATCATTTGAAATCGAATCTGTTGTAGAAGAAATATTATTAGCGTTTAAATAATAATCAACTGCTTGGTTAACTAATGTTCTTTGTGGTAATTTTTTAGGAATAACAAATTGAACTGTTGGAGTTACAGCAGTATTAAAAATACATTGATCGAGAACAAACATTAAACTTTGATTTTGATCTGCTGTCCATGTTTGTGAATTTTGTGAAATAAACAAACCACCAACATATGGTGCACCATTAATCTTAGTAATTGAAGATGGATTTGCATCAGATGGTAAATTTTTAACTGAAGATGAAAGAGCAGTATCACCATTAGAAGCTGTCCAAAGTATATAATCTTTACTATTTGATTTTAATATGAAAGCATATAAAACATTTGGTTGAATATAAACTGGTGCATTAAATGTAAATTGTGTATATGTGCTAGAATCCAAAAATTGTGGAGTTTCTGACACATTAACTTGGTCTGGTGTTAAAGTAACAATTGATTGATCCAAAGTTTGACCATTTGGATATCCATTTAATGTTCCAACAATAGATAAAGTGATTGGAGAATTTTCTGTTGGTTTTGTTCTAAAGAATAATTTTAAATTATTTAAGAAAATACCATTTGGATAATTATCTCCATCAATCATAAATGTCTGTGCAACAGGATCCCAACGATAAAAATTGGTATAAACATCTACTTGTTTTCTTTCGTATGATTTATAGAATGTACCTTTGGCTCCTGCAGGAGAAGCACCGAAATTTAATTCTTGTGCTGTTGTTTGTAAACCTTGTGCATAATATGTTGCTTCAGCATATGTTGTTGCAGAAGATTGGTTGCCTCCTGTGCTATTGTCTATGCGTAAAACTCTTTCACCTGTATGGAACGTATTTTTTGGAATATTGAAAACACCATAAAAAGCTCCAGCTTCATTAGTAGAAAAACTACCAATAGAATAGATATCACTACTAGCAATACTTACACTAGATGCCAAAATTGCAGTTTGATTTGCACCAAAATAATTTGAAATGGTAGCAGATTGACCTTCTCCTGTACCAGCATTAAAATAAATTGTATTGCCTGTATAATAACCATTAGTTGTTGATGCTAATGCTGATAATTGTAATGAAGTTGTACTGTTTGCATTTCTTACAGTTCCACCAAAATGCAACGTAGATGTTATTGTTCCGCTAGCAGTTGAATTTTGATAAATTCCATTTGTATTAAAGAAACCATTTTGGAAAGTTCCTACTGGTGCATAATTTGTCGTTGTTGGATCAGCAGCAACATATAATCTAACTCTTGTAGATGATGGATATTTGTATGTTCCAACTATTCGTGCTGTTGGAGTAAACACGGAAGCATTATAATATCCAACAACATCATCTTCTTTAAATGTTCCACTAACATTACTCAATTCAATAATATTTGTTTTTCTAATATAATTATCAACACTAATATTATCAAAATAACTTACTAATGGAGTATTGAATAATAAATTTTTAGCTCTAACAACAGTTTGTTGTGGCCTAATGTAAGGAAGAATACTAATGTCGGTAATATATCCGTTATCAAAAGCATAAGTATTTCCTATTTTATCATAAGGACCAACAAGATCACTTTTAGCTTGATTATATGATACTGTTACTGTTTGATTAAGCCAATTTCTTCCCCATACATTTTGTACGTCCACAGAAGTTGTTCCGGTAATAGTTTGCCAATCTCCAGCTGTTAATACATTTATTACTTGAGAATTGGCTCGGTAAATCTGTAAATTTGGATCTGTTATTAACAAAGCAGGAGAATATTCAGTATCTACCCAATTATCCACATTAGGAGATAAATCTAAAACACCTTCTTGTGTTGAATAGGAGAATGGATTTACATTAACTGTTCTAGATGCAAATCTTTGACTAGCCACATTGGCAGTTGAAGTAATAGGTAAACTAAAATAATTAGTTAGACCATCTTTACTGATTGTATATCCTAAAGAGCTTGATGTAACACTCGAAGGCAATCCCATATTATATGCCAAAGCTAATGATTTTAATGGAAAATTTCTAACGTTTTGTGTAGCCGTTAATTGTCTTAGTCGGCGATTAATTGTAGCAGAATAATCATTATTTAATGTGTCTGCTGTTGCATAAGAACTAAAATCATCAACAAGAATTCCGTTTTTAAAGCGATTTAATCCATAAGCATCAGATATTTGTAATGAACTGGCTTTTTGCTCTAATAAACTTAAAGATGTATAGTATTCAACTTGATTAATTCTATCTTCTAATCCAGCAATATCTTGCATGGTATATCGTTTATGTCTAACTCTTTGAATAGCCAAATCAGAAATAGTACCATTAGGCGATTCTGTTGGAATATAACCTGTATAAGGATTATGAATTAAATTAGCAATCACTAAAGAAGCATCAGGTTCAGAAGGGAATATTGGATTAATAGAAGGAGTACCTTCAACAATATTAAAACTTCTATCTTTTGTTAGAATCAGTTTATCACGTCTACCCAAATAATATGTGTAATCACCAGTAAATACTTCTAAATCCACAGGTAAAAAAGTTCCGTAATTTGATGCAGCATTTGAATATCGGAAAACAAATGTCGATTGAGCATTTAATCGAGCAGGCCTAAAATCAATTGCATCTCTTAATTGATAAATTGTTCCATTATTACTAATATATTGTGGTATTTCTTGATATGCTTCATTGGTATAAGAATTTACACTAAAGAATCCATCACCACCTGAGTGTTGATAATAATCTAATAACACTAAAATATTACCTTGTGGTTGGGATGCACCGGTTTTTAATTTTATTGAAGCATGATCATAATAACCATCTCTTTGACCATTATCAAAAGTATATCTGTTTGTTACATCATAATATGGATTTGACAACATTGCACTCGTAGGTGTTGTACCAGAAGCTTTAGTGTCAATAATCTTAACTATTCTTTTAACATCTGAAAGATATAAACTTTGATTGTTTCCAGGTGACACCAATCCAGCATTTTGAATATAAACTTGACCATAAGATGTTAGTGAAGCATTATCAACAAAAGTATATGTGTTTACTGCTGTACCGGATATATTTACTCCGGTTGTATTGGCTTCAATTAGATATTTTGTTCTTAAAATATGACCTGTATTATCACCATCTTCAACAAACACTTTAGCTATAATAGTTGCAGTAAAAGTTCCACCAACATCGGTAGCAGCAAAAGTTGCTGTTGCTGCTGTACCATCTAAAGTAACTGTTCGTCCAGCTGTTGTCCAAGGAACATTTTCACCTACATTTAAGGTACAACCAGAACCTTTAGCAGTAACAATAATTGTATAGTTTTGTTTTTTTACATCATTTGATAATGTGCTACCTGGAGTTCCAAAATGACGAACTACACCACTATAATCTCCTGTGTAAGCTAATGCTGCAGCAACACCACCGCCACTAGAAGTAAACGCTACGTTTCTCCATTCTTGTTGTGTTGTATATGCAGTATTTGTTAATGTTGAAACATAGGGACTACCAATTGTAAATAACATTTCTGGTAGAGTTGGATTTTCTAAAATTGTATCGCCTGTTGCAACACCATTTACTTTGCTTTCAGGATCAATTCTAACACTACCATTAATTGTAGCAGGATATGATGTTTTTGTAACAGTTAAAATTGATTCAATATCTTTGGTATCAAAATTTAAAGCAAATACAGAGCTTGTGTCAGGTACTACTGTCCAATTTTGATTGATTGTTGCTGTTCTTGTTGAACCATTATATGTTGTAATTGTTCTGAATTCTCCAGCGTCTGTTCCTTTAGTGATTGAAATACCTACACCATCATATGCATTGCTTGATGATGAAAAATAACTAGGAAGAACAATAGTATTTGTTGTTGCAGAAATGGCATTGGCGGAAGGTGAAGCATTTTGCAAATCAGAAACATAAGCTTTATAAACATAACTATTTGCATTAGTATCACTAGAACTGTGATCATAAACCAAACCACGAATATAACCACTAGCTACTAAAGTAGAATTATATGTGTTAGCATTTAATGTGTTTGCATTAGCTGATGATACGCAATGCAAATCAATAGAACCATATGTGGTAGTATCAAAAAATGTACCTGTATTTCCACGAACTGTATCAACATAAAAATAAGATCCATAGTCAATAAAAACAGGATTATTATTTTGTGATTCTGTTGTTCTTGCACGATTAGAAATTAAATCGACAGATGCTTGACTTTCAACACGATAACCATGAACATAAGCAAGGCCTTTGCTGATGCTCATTACATATTTACTTGAATCTAAATCGTAAGTTTTTGGAGTTAATTTAAAACCATTAACAATATAATCACCATTTGTTTCATAATCTCTTTTTGCAAAATAGTCATCAATTACATTGTAAACAGAACCATCAACTAATTTAGCAACTTCTCCATTTGTAATACGAACTAATTCAATAAAACCATCGTCATCGCCTAAATTTATTGAACGTGTTTCAAGTGTTAACGTAATTACATATCTATCAGCACCAGGAGCTTGATAATTTGAAGCACCCACAGCAGGATCCAATAATGAAGTATCATTAACATAATCGTAAATTGTTTCTGTTATATTTAAACCAACTCGATACGATGGCGTACTACTATATTTGTTTAAAATTATAGTTTGTGGATTTACTTGTACAAAAATACCATTGGATATTTTATTACCATCTGTATTGGTGTAATTGCTTGAAATATAAAAAACACCTTGAGCAATAGAAGCAACAGAACTTAAACCTGTTGAATCTAGTGTTATTGCTGTAGCCGCTAAATTAGAAAGAGAATCATATATTACATCACCATCGGCAAAATGACTTCCAGACAAATAAGTAACAATTAAAGTCGAAGGATCGCCAGTACCAGATGTTCCTGTGGGAGAAGAAACTGCAATAACTTGAGCACGAATTGTGCCTGTAGAATTTTGTACTAATTTTCCATCAAATTGACTTACATCAATAGTAGTGCCATTATATGTTTCTTGTAATTTAATATAATAACAATTAAAATTAGTTGTTAATTGTCCACCTGTTACTGGTGAATTTTGTTTGAAAATATTGTCCGCAAATTTTGTAACTTGATCTTGTAAAATTGTTTGTGCTTGGGTTAATTCTCTAGCTTGAACAGCAAAACCAGGTTTAAAAAGGATTCGATGGAAGTTTTTTGACGGATCAAAATCATCGTAATAGGGATCAACGTTAAAATTCAGCGGCATTTTTTTCCTTTAAAATCCTAATAAAAATCTAAATTGTTCTATACCATCCGAGCTTCTTTGAATTGCGGCTCTGTTTTCTATGTATGATATGTAACCAGAAAATGATTGAAAATCTGGAAGACTAACACTCAATAAAGTTCTAGTTGTTCCTGATGAATGACCAAAAACTGGAGCATTAACAGTATATGTTCCTTGTGTATTTATTAAGCGAATTGTATTAGATGCAGTATCAAAGCTAACTACTTTTGCAAAAAATGTTGCAGCTTCTAAACTAGGACCTTGGTAAATATATTCATCATTTAAAAAGACTCCAAATCCAGCAGATACAACAAAATCGGTTGATACTTTATATATACTACCGTTTGCTGGTTCGGGATAAGAACTCAACGTGGTAGGATTAATTATTAATCCCACTTGCCTGTAATCTATGTCAGTTGGAATAATTCCACCTTCAGAACCATTAAATTCACAGGTAACTATTACTTCAGAACATCCTAATTCTGATATCGGATCAAATGCATGTCCACCAATAGGAGAAACGGGAGCGATAGCGGAGGCGTCTGAACCTAATGCCGAAGTAATTGCTACATTAGCATATGAATAATTCGAACCTGTGTTGTTTACGATAATATTGGTAATTTCACCATTAGCAACTTCTACTGTTCCTGTTGCTCCAGTACCATCACCAGTAATGGTTACTGAAATGACTGCATTAGCTGGATCATAGCCAGAACCTCCATTTACCACATTAATTACTTCAATATCACCTAAACCAGCTGATGTTTGTATTGGATTAGGAATATTTTGTCCTATAGGAATTGGCATCCAATCCGAGTCCATAAATTTTTGTTTTATTCCAACATCTATTGTATACATATATTTCCATTTATAACCATCGGCTGCAGTATAAATGTTATTTGTTCCGTAAGTTCCTGGTTGAAAAAATGGTTCATCTGTTGATTCTCCATCATTATTATTCCAAAGGCACTTAAACACTTGATCATATCTATTTCTAACATAAAATTTTAAAAATAAACGTGAATAACTATCTTTTTGAAACATATCAACATCATCTTGATAATAACTGTATACCGTACCTGATGTCCAATCAATTCTTTCAATTACAGGACTAATTTGATTAGTAGTAACTTTTTTAGCTACAAAAATACTTTTAAAAATACTTTTCAAATATTGCTGGTCTTGAGTGGGTTCTGGAGGATTATTATCATCTTCCCACGGATCAATGTGTGATAAAAAGCAGTAAAGTGTGCTAATTACCTGTGAATTAGTAGGAATGATTGCAACTGGAGAATAATAGGTTTGTTCAACCTGAATTACTTGTGCCGCATTAGTTAAAAGATTTTTATTTGCCATGATTTATTTATGAGGCTGAAATGTAAGAAATCATTCCGTTAATTGTGAATGGAGAACCAATGCCACCGTTACCGGTACCTGCAGCAACAGGATATTGAGTTAATGAACCGTTACCTGTATTGTTTATTGTATACAGAGCAGTAGAAGTTGCACCGCTAGTAACGTTTCCTGATATTGTTCCTAAATTACCTGCTGAAGGACCAGTTAATACGCCACCAGTTGTTGTTAGTCCTACTGAACCACTACCTGTTGCAGCTGCAAAAGGCAATCCGTTAATGAACATGTTACCCGAACCACCAGTATTTGTTACGTTTAATGTGAAATAGGCAGTAACTTGACGACCTACTTTAACATAATTTCCATATTGCGCTGTATAAGTCATTGTGCCGTTAGCAGTTGAGAATGCTACGTTTGGCGTCCAAGTATTAACATAAGAAGTTGCCGCAGTATTACCAGAAATAGTAATTGTGTTAGCTACAATGTTATTACCGGTTACTGTTTGTGTACTATCGTTGATGCTGATAGTATTACTTGAAGTGATGTTGTTGGCATAAGCATATAATACGGAACCATTTATTCTGCCATACGCTTGGCGTAACTGTATAGCAATTTGAATTTTACCTAAAACAGGATCCGAATTAATTATTCTAGCAAGTTGAACTACTGTATTTGATCCAGTAGGAGCGACATTAGATGCTTGTCCTGGAGTTGGTGATAGAAAAAGAATATCACCACCACTACCAAGTCCTGTAGAATTAAATTCTTCAACAAGACCAGATTGATATACGATTCCATAAGCCGAATTGGCTATTGCGGATACTACAAATCCAGCTACTGTCGAATTGGCAGAAGTTGTTGCATCGGCCAAAGCAATATAGGGAACGGTATTAGGTGTTACTCCTGGAACCAAACGAACCCATGAATTTGCTGGAATTGTTACACCAGTAGAATTGAACACACGGAAATAAATGGTTTTTGAAACTGAAATTCTGTTATTAGAAATATCAGTATCTAATACTAATGATGTGGTATTGGCATAAAAAAATAGTTGACCAGTTTGTTGTGATGGCTGAACGGTCGTTGTGAGCCAATTAATCGTATTCTGAATAGTAGAACCAATTACGTTACCCAACAAATAAGAAGCAGTTACATTACCAGAGGATGTTAAGTTGCCATTAAGTTTTAAATTATTTACTGTGATGGTTGCCGTATTTTGTACCGCAGTATTGGCAGTATTCCATGCAGATTGAATATCTGTATTTTGTGTTAAATTGGTTGCTAAAGCTAAAGCAATATTAGCATTGGCTGCAGCAACTCCAGCTAGTGCTATTGAAGTGTTGGTGTTCATGGATGGTAGAACACCAAGAGCAATGTTAGCAACTATAGCCGTACTTTGTGCAATACCTAAAGCTTGATTAGCAACCACACCAGAACTATTAGCAACTATAGCGGTAGAATTAACGGCACCATAAGCACCTAAGGCTAAAGCAATATTAGCATTGGCTGCTGATACTCCAGCCAAAGCAATACTGGTGTTGGTGTTCATTGATGGCAGAACACCTAAAGCAATATTAGCAACAACACCAGAACTATTGGCTACTATTGCTGTACTTTGAGCAATACCTAGAGATTGATTAGCAACCACAGCGGTACTGTTAGCAATTATTGCTGTACTATTGACAGCACCATAAGCACCTAAAGCTAAAGCAATATTAGCATTGGCTGCAGCAACACCAGCCAAAGCAATTCTAGTATTGGTATTGGTAGCATTAAGTGCAGCTTGAAGTAGTATAGTATTTGCTACAGAAGAACCTGCTGTTGTTTGTACGGTTGAATCACCAAATGCAAGAACAGATTGTGTATTTAAAGATAAACCACTAGAAGTAAATTTAGCAACAATATTTGCAGCTGTACCTCCACCAGAAATAATTCTAACTTCTTTTCCTGTAGTTGTTGATCCAATAATTAAATTTCCGCCAGGTAAATTTGAACTCGATCCTTGAACATACAAATAAGCATCCAAAGGATTAATTGATGTTCCTAAGCTATTATATTCTGTTCCCGGAGTAAAATCTTTATTAGCATAACCTAAATCAACAAAATAAGTAGTATCCGTACCTGTATTGGCTGTTACTACAATATCAGCAGAACCGCCATCATTTGAATTTAATAAATTGGTTTGAATATAATTCGAACTACTTAAAGTATATTGTGCAACGGTATTGGGTAATATTATTGGATTTGTACCAACATTTAAAACTTCATTAGAATAAAGACCTTGTGCTAAAGTATGTGCAGTCATTTTAAATGTTGCACCAGTAGGAATATCTACCCCAGCAAACAAAGTATTTGCTGTATTCGCATTAATTTGTGTTATTTCTGGTAGTTGTGAAATTTTTACTGTAGACATTTTTTACCCTATTATTATTACTTGGTCATCTTCTGTTGTTATAATTCTATCATCTTCTGTTGTTAATTGTGGATAATAAACTTGACCCACAACACCATCTATTCTAACTGTTGATGTGGATACAGTTCTTTGCACAGACATCAACGAATTTGCATTACTTGTTAAATTTGAAGTGAGGTATATGATTCCGCTCACATAATTTACACTAGATACTGTTTTTTCAGTATTATTGGCAACTAAAATTTTATCACCAGCAAATACTATATCCTGTAAAGGATTTGCAGTATTACTATAATTTCCATTATTGACGATATCATAAGAACCAGTCAATGTTGATATATTTATGACATTATTTCCTGATTGTCCAGTCACATAAGCTACATTAGCAAAAGTTAACCAAGGAGAGTCTTTAAGAACAACATAACTTTGATCTGAATAACTCATCAAATCATCTGTTCCTGTTCCAGACAATAAATCTTCTATTCCTGTTTCAGACAATAAATCTTCTGTAACTCTACCATAAGATCCTAATACTTCGGAATGAATTTTAAATCCATTAGATAATGTTAATGTTAATGAATTACCTGGAACAATAATATCATTAATAAATGATCCAGCTAAAGCATAAAAGTTGACAATATTATTACTCTGATTTGTCCAAGTGGAAGACATGGTTGCATATGAACCGGGATTACCAGTATAATAACCTAATGTGTGACCAGATTCTAACAAATTTGAACCTTCAAACATAAATGAAGAATTCGATTTTAGTGCATATCGACCAAGAACTTTCATTCCTGAAGGATGTAATAAATCCAACAAAGTTTTTCTATACTTTGCTATTTCTTTTTCTAAAGTAATTTGATAAGTATAGTTGTTATAGACTGTACTCTGTAACACATCAAACGAACTAGGTTGTCCTGTTGTGTCTAGATATTGACCAGAACTCAATACAAGACCATTTAAGAAAGATGCTGTTCCTTTTGCTGTTCCATCACCATAAGTTACAACTCCAGTATTATCATATCGACTTCCTGTTGGATGGTATGAACCATCTAAAGTGACTGATATTAATTTAGAATCAATTTTTAATGGTAAATTATAATTTGGTGCAGCATTATAATTATAAACTCTTAAATTATAACGTGATAATAAAGGATCGTTATATGCTTGTAAGAGAGTTACAGAATCAACTGTGGCGGTATATGTTGAAACATTTGAATTAACTCCTTGATAAATTGGATCACCAAAAGCAGGTAAATTTGTAATGCTTAATCCGGTAACAACCATATCCTGAACTTTAAAAGAAACATTAGGAGCCGCAATGTAATCTTCACCTGGATCAGTGATTGTAATACTTGTAATCGAACCTACACGGTCAACTAAAGGAGTAAATACTGCTCCGGTACCTAATACATTTGTTACGACCAAAGAAGCATTTGATGCTTGGACATTAGCCGAAGTTACACTTAGTGTTGGCAATCCTGAAAGATATCCTAATCCACCTAAAGGATACTTAACTACACTTTGGTTTGGAGGATAAACATAACTTACGGATACGATGGCGCCTGTTGCATTAACAGAAGTTACATTGGCGTAAGCTCCATATCCTGAACCTCCAGTGAAATTGATTACATCATTGGCTTGATAACCTTTACCAGCATTTCTAATTTGAATAGGTGCAAGAATACCCAAATTTTGTAGTTGCACATAAGCCGCATTATCTTGTGTTGCATATATCGAGTTGGCAGAAACTACCGGAGTTTGTGTAATTCCGCCGCCACCATTTTGTACAAGAACAGAAGAAATTGGATATGTTGTAAAAGAAGTAAATGAAAGTGCATTGGCAAAAGATGAATTTGCATTAGACACAGCAACATTTGCAAAATTATAATTTATTGAACCAATTGTAACTGTACTTTTTTGGCCAATATAATCAGTAGGAATAAATGTTGCATTTGCAGTATTTGCAGAAGAAGGGTCTAAACTACCAACAATAGCAACAGCACCAGGAGCATTAGTAATATCTATTAATGTATTGGGGTATGCTCGATAACCAAAACCTCCATTTTCAACCTTGATACGTTGAATTGATCCTGAAGTAGTTGTTCCAACTTCAGCGGTTGCTTTATGTCCAGTATTTGAACTTAATCCACCATATACTATAATTGGATCGGCCGGACGATATGTTAACCCTCTATTGTTAGGATCAATTTTAATTTGACTAATTTGACCTACAATTTTTGCTCTGAGTACTTCACCATCAAATAATACATCTTGATTGTTTGAATCAACCACACGAACAAATTCACCAGATTGAAATAAACGCTGAATGTCTGAAATAAACACTTCAATTTTATTACCAGCAACAACGGAGTTTTCAATAGTAGCAATTGATTTGGTGAGTTCTCCAAAAATTCTTAAATTATTAATATTTAAAAAATTTCTATCACTAGTCGCTAATTTAAGACTTTTAGCAATATACCATTTACCGGCAGAAGCTCTTAATACAGCATCTTTGGTATAAAAAAAATCCACATCAGAATTATATAATACTCGGAATAAAAATTTATAGGAAGAAGGTGTACCTTTTGATTGATATAACTCTCTAGCTAATTTAATTAATTTTTGTTTATCAGCAAGTATTTCTGGTGGAAAATAAGAAAGAAAATCATTATAAAAGTAATCTAAAAATTCTGTTGAAGTTTTGTCAATATCTTTATAGTTTAGTATATTTTTTGTTCTATCTGTAACATTATCATTTTGCTCTAACCATTCATAATAAGATTGCAAAAATAAAACAAAATTGGCATAAGCAGGATCATCCCGAATAAATTCAGGAAGTTGTGATGATATTAGTAGAGATGTTTTTTGATCAGATTCTATCATTATGTCTTAGCAATAACATTAACGGTGATAGCATTTGGATCATAAGGATCAATAGTAATAATTCTATTATAAGAAGATGAAATAATTGATGTTGTTGGTTTTGCTGTAACAGTCAATTGACCCAATTCATTATTAACACCAATAGGTGAAAAAGCATTTAAAGTTATCAATCCTTGAGAATAATCGATAGTTCCAATATTTGATGAGAAGATAGTTTTAACATAACTTGTATTATTGTAATATGATCTTAAAGTACCATATCTTCCTTGTAGATTAACCACAGCAGAACCTAGTTGTCCGGTTGTATCACCTGCAACAGGAGTTATAACAGCTATTGCTGTCGTATAATTAACTCCAGCATCATCAACAACAATATTCCTAATGGCACCATTTACAACCACAGCATGTGCTGTTGCGCCTGTTCCATCACCAATAATTGTTACTGTTGGTGTAGATTGATAACCAAATCCAGGATTAATAACTGAAATCGTGTCAATACCATAAGTATTTGATGGTAATTCTTCAATATAAACTCCATCTATAATATTAGCTAAATTTATAGGATCTCTATATTGCATAGAAGGAGAACTACTGACACCACTTAGTGTGATTCCTTTTTCTAAAGGAGTATTATAATATAAATTATATGTTGTTGGAGAACTTAAATTTGGAAAGAATTTTTTCTGTAAATTAATTGCATATTCACTTGTAATAATTGAATTACTAAAACTTTGTATGGTGTTTAATAATTCATAAGCATTAAAAGTTGAATTAAATGTATTTAATGTTGTTTCTGCAAAATTATAAACAGCTGTTTTTATACCTTCTTGTATTTGTGAAGAAGTTAATGTTGTTTTAATTGGATCATAATAAACATTAAGATCAAGTTTAATATAGGTATAATCAGGATCAGTAATTGTAGGAGTTACTGTTAAAACTGAAATTGGCTTAATAACTTCAGAAATAATTCTTTGTTTTTGAGTTTGAGTTAAATTATACGAACCAGCCGGTTTTAAAGAAATAAACACTTGACCAAAAACTGGAGGATCATTTTCTTCTCCACCCCAAACATTGACAGCATCAAATGATATTCCTAAATTGTTTTGTTGAATTGCTGTAATATAATCGTTTTTACTTACTGCACGACCTTGAGCAGAATATGTTTTTGGTGCTTGAAATTTAATTGATTCGATTGTTTCTTTATCACCACCTTGTGATGCAGGCAAAACAGATTCTACAGCTGATGGTGCATAATTCGAAACTGTATCCATTAAAACAAAACTATTTGCACCCGCACCAGATAATCCTTCTGTGGACAAATAAGCTAAATTAACAACATTTCCATCAACTAAACTTTTACCTAAAATTCCATCACCAAAATAAACTTCATATGTATTATTTAAAGATTCTTGTATAAAATACACTTTTGATTCAGATGTAAGTTCCAAATAACTTGCTGCTGGTTTATAAACTTCATAAGAAGTATTTGATGTCGATTCTTGAACAAATACTCTTAATGTTGTTAAATCTACTGTTTGTTCAGGAATTTCAAAAATTTGTGATGGATTGCTTGTTGCAGAATAAACAAAACTTTGAGTTTCTTGAACACCTTGTTTAATTTTAACATTATTAAAAGTTGCAGTATTGCTTACGACATTAACTGTATAAGAATCCGTAGTAACAAAATTGTAGTTTACTCCATCGATTGCCGAAGAAATAAACGATGAATATGCCGGTAAAGTTAATGAAGCAATATTAACATTATTAAATATAACATTTACTTCTGCTGTAGGAGCTATTGATGATTTTGGAGTATAATTTAATAGTTTTGCTTGAGAAACAACAGATGATCTTTGAACAGCCGAATCCAAAAACATCTCATTAGCTACCATATTCAAATAATAAGCATTATATTGAGTATTATAAGAAAGAACATCCATTAGAATGTTCATACCAGAACCTTCAAAATTATAATCTTTAAAGGCGTCTTGGCTCTTTAAAAAAGTTTTGAAATTGTTCTTGATTGTATTAAAATCAAGGTCTGTAATTTGAATACTAGAATTTGCGCCGGCCATTATCTGGTCCTCGTTAATATTAAGTTAATAGCTGTTGGGGTTGTCTGATTTCCAATAAGGACATACAAAGAAACGCTAAATGCGTTATCGTCAGGTCTTGCACTCACATTAATCTGACTAATTGCTGCTCTTGGTTCATAATTGTTTATCATTCTGGCAATTTCATCTTCAATTAAATTGGCCGTTAATGCTGAAACTGGCTCAAATAATAATTGATTTAATGAACTTCCTATTTCTGGTTGAAACAGTCTTTCGTATAGATTTGTCGATAAAAGATTGCGAACTGACCTAATAACCGCCTGTTCGTCATATTTCATAGCAACATCACCAGTTCCTGGTTGCTTAAGGAAGGTTAAGTCCAAATCGGAGTAAATGTGATTTCTGGTTGCCATTCTTTATTTATTATACTATTGGTTGATTCTAGACAGTAGTTTTGCTGTACCGATAAAATTATTAAGTAAATATGTTTGAGTTTCACCCATATTTGAGAATTGTTTCACCGAATTATAATTATTCTGAAAAGTTCTTAAATTACCATAATATGTAATGTCTGCATTTTGTCTGGTTGTTAAATAAGTATTAGTATTCCCAACATCTGAGATTATTTGAGTAATTACTGTGTTGGAAAGACTGTTTGCTGTCACTCCATTATTCAATATCACTAAATCGGCTGAAAGTGTATTTGCATTATCATAAATCTGTGGTCCAACTAAAATACTAGTAAAACTACCTAAAATAGGTGAATTATTGATTATTCCATCGGTTTGGTTTGTAATATACAAAGCAGTTTTACCAGCAGACATTGCTGATTCATAGTATGGATTAACATCATCTTGGCCAACAAAAGGAGTTACTCCAGATAAACGATTGGTGTGTGCCAAAAACGATTGAGCATTTGTATATAAAGAATTTGCCGCAGGAATAATTGCCAATGCTTCAGTAATTCCTTGTGAATTTGCTAGTTCTGCAGCAACTATCATATCAGTAGAAATTGTAATAATTGTATTTACATACGAATTTACTGGATTTTGAAAATAGCCATTAACCGCATTGTTAGCAACATCTTGTGCTTGCCATGATTCTATAAAAGCTGGCATAGAATTCAAATGTGCTTGAGTGTTCGCAGAAAGTATTTCTATATCTTGATTTGGATCACTAAAATTGTATCCTAGAGTTGCATATACTCCAGAAGCATTATTAACTGTTGCCATTATCTAAACTCCAAAAAATGGGGTTAAAGGAGGTGCTGTTGTGTTTGGACCACCTTTAACTCCTCCATGCACATGCGTTTTAAATATTCCAGAATTAATAACATCAGACATTAAAACAGCATCCATAATTCCAAATTCTGCTAGCGGTGATTGTACTAAAGTTAATGATGATACAGGTCCTTCTGAATAAACACCTAAGTATCCAGCATATACGCCTGTTCCAGCATTTACTCTAGTTACAGAATTAATTATATCTGCGCCAATAGATCCACCCACAACTAAATCTGATGCTAGATATACATTATCTGAAGCGGCCATACGAATTGCTCCACCAAAATTTTCATTAGCAGTTATTGACACATCATCATCACTAGACAAAGATATATCTCCAACAACTCTAGTATTCATTTTACCGGCAACTTGTAAATTATAATTTCCATCTACTTGAACATTATGATCACCCAAAACATGCATGTTTGCATTACCATTAATTGTAATATTGCATGTGCCTTTTATTAATACATTTTTATTTTTAGCAATAATTTCATATCCGTCACCATAAATTTTTTGAACTTGGTCTCCATTTGGATGCATTTCAATAAAATTACCTGGGGTACCATTTTTTTGTGGTCCGTGTTGAATACGAACTCTTTCACGACCAGGAGTATCGTCCATTTCAAATGAATGACCTGATTCGGATTGTTGTATATTATTGTATGGATAAACTGGAGGTGTATCTTTATTGGCCGGAGATTCCGGTTCTGTCCATAAATTATCTGAAGGTGGAGTTAAGATAGTCATAATTAAGGTGTTGATTTATTTTGAGAAATTTGTGCTGTAGGAGATTCATATGAAGCAATTGCTTGATTAGCCGCATCTAAATCCGCTTGACTTACTGGAGTTAAAATGCCTGCAGTTGCTGCAAGTGGAATAGAAGAAAGACTAACAACAGCAGCAGCAGTTGATGTTACAAGATTAACAGCTGCAGAAGCTGTATTTTTTGCTTCTGTAATTATTTCGGAAATTTGAGAATCTCCACCAAATCCTTCACTAAATCCTTGGCCAATATCAGTAAACACATTACTAACCAATTTTAAAAGTCTATCCAAACATTCTTTTAACATGGCAATAAATCTATCAGGTAAACTTAAAATCCATTGAATCAATGCTTTAATTTTTGTTATATAAGCAAGAACATATTGCTGAAAATCTTGAATTGGTTGAACTATTTCTTTTTGTATTCGTTTTAATTCTCTTGCCCAATCTTTTAATTTTTGAATTATACTAGATACTTCTCCCGTTGCATCTGAAAAACCTAAAGCTTTCATAATTTCACGAATAGCTTCTCTAATTTGATTTGCTATAGCTTTTGTATATTTTTTAAGATTAATATTTTTTTGCATTTCTGATATAAAATCACAAACGTGAGCTAAATTTTCATTTGCAACACCTATTGTGGTATTTTCAACAATACTTCTAGAACCTGCCGGTAAAGAAGAATTGCCTACAACTTGGCCACTATTTTTATAAGTTTCTGGTAAATCAGGACCACCAACTTCAACAATATCTCCTGTAAAAGAAACTTGTACTGTAGCTACGATAGGTAATGATTGTGTATTGGCCATTATTGTACAATTCCAGGTAAAACACCCATCATTACAGGATATTGTCCAGATTCTCCATCCATGAAGAATCCTACAACCCAATCACCTAATGATGGTGCAGAAAAAGATTTTGAATTATTTATGGGGTACATTGGTTGAGCCCAAGGTAAATCAGTAACAGGCAATTGACTTTGGTTTTGAGTGTGCCAACCAAAAATTCTAACTTGGCACCGGCCAAAACCTAAAGGATCGACTCGATTTTCAACTATTCCCACCCACCAGATAAAAGAACTAATACCAAGAAAATTATTTCGATTTGTCATTATGATTTACCATCAACATATTTTTGTAAATTGGAAGCATTATATGCAGAATATGATGTACTAACGCTTTCTTTAGCCAATTCCATTACAGTTATATAGGAGTTGTTTTTTACAATGTGCCGCACAGCTGTTATTAGATATTTTCCTGAATAAAAAGAATCTTTTTCTCTATTTTCTGTGCCGTTAAATCCATATGTATTAAATACTACAGTTTTTCCAGCAAGTAAACTTGGATCCCCGGCGACAGTTAATTTAATTCTTGTGTAATTAGCTAAAGCAATTTGTGCAACTCTATTAGGCATATATTTACGAATATTAATATCATTAGCCACACTATCAGGATCTT
>Ga0209500_10001364_pt1 | contig 18370 bp, 17 predicted proteins | sample S_140212_EF_Meta_FD_187323 | JGI IMG/M metagenome (GOLD analysis project Ga0209500, IMG submission 187323) | Freshwater microbial communities from Lake Simoncouche, Canada to study carbon cycling - S_140212_EF_MetaG (SPAdes) (version 2) | ecosystem: Environmental > Aquatic > Freshwater > Lake ... | reverse complement strand
TATTATACAATGGAATAAAAAAGCAATCTGGTCTGATATACTATGGATTGGTGGTACTTCTATGATTACATATCTATTTTGTTTATATGCTGGATATATTTAAAGTATGAAACAAAGCACTAAATTAATGATTATACAATATTTGGTTTTAATTATATTTACAATACTGGCCTTTACATTGATGGCATTGGTATTATGAAAACTGTAATATACACAAGTGAAGAAACAATTTCTTGTGATGGTTATGACGAGGTTCAACAAGAGGCCACTCATCCATTAGTTTACTATACATTAAAGGAATATAAGGACGGTGAAACTAAAGCCGTTTGTTTCTATTGTGGTAAAATGTTTATATACAAAGTCTAAGGATTATTTGGCGACATTGGTACGTCAAATATAAAAGCAATTCTCTCACAATTTCCTATATTCTCGGCCATATGGTTCTTCTTATTGTTGAACCAGAAGAAAGTACCTGGTTCTATAATCACTTCTTCTTTTGTAAATTCTAAATCGCCGTGGTCCCAAACACTGTATCTATAAGTGCCTGTGATACTTAAATGATAACGGTCTTTTGTTAAATAATACTTTCCTTGATCTATATGTTTGCCTGTAATTTCACCAATTGGTGTTTTCAGAAAAGCACAACGGCCTACTTTTAATTTTTGTTCTGCCAGGAATCGTTGGATCTCGGTGTGTCTCGTAGTGGCTTCAGTGGGTACACATATTTCTGTATCACCAATAAACTCACCAGGTTTTGAAATACCTCCCATTACTAATTGAAGTACACCTGATTTAACTAACTTGGTGTGTGGATCTTGGCGATCAGTGCCTTTCATACGACCCACATTACCCCAATCTTCAGGATATGATTCCAATTGTTTGGCAATACCTGATACGTCTATATTCTCTTTTATGATACGTATGTTCTTCATTTACGAAGTATATCTTTAAACATTAATATCCAAAGACCAATTACTGTAATCACAGCCACGAAGAATAATGTACTCAATATTAATTCTAACATATTAATTACACCACGACTCTTTTGCAAGGCCGTAATATTCTCGAGCATATCCGTTTTGTATTAAAGCTACACGTAACGATTTACCATCAATCAATACATCACCTAATACACGACCACCAAACTTATCCCAATCAGCAATAGCAACTTGTATTTTCTTACCATTGGCTATTGTTTTCTTAGTGAACTCGGTAGCGGCTAATCCTTTTGTATTTTCTTCTGGACACTTAGCACGAAATCCTTTTTCTGGTGTATCAACACCATAGACACGAATCAGTAATTCTTTTTTAAGTGGATCTGGTAGAAACTTCGCTTCAAAACCTACAGTATCACCATCTAATACTCTTGTTAATTTATAATCATACACTTTCATTTCCACTTCCTTCGCCAGCGCCAAAGAGGGTAGAAACATTAATATCAATAATAATATTCTCATATACCATAATATATCACTATTTGACTATTTTGTCAACAGCTTTTTAACTTCTTCATACCAATAAACACCACTCTCACGTAGTCTATCGTTAGAGTTACGTAGCTTTTCCATACCACGTTTAAATCTATATAACTGGCCTCTTTTTAATACATCCAAATTTTCAATAAGGTTTATAAGGCGGTCTATATCAGGACAAGTAAAGTCTGGTATCTTTGGTGATTTTCTTTTAAGTGTTTTTAATTTGGGTTTTCTACCAGCCACGTTTTTTTCTACCTTTTAAAGACAACAGTTTAAGTTTTTTTAACTGTTTTAGTTTTTTTAAATATCGTTTTGTTTGGAAAAAGATAGAGATGTAAATATATCCTAGGACAGCAATGATACTGGCAAGTATGAATAGACCTATGTATAGATGGTTCATTTATACCCTTTGTTGTGTCAAAGGGTGCCTAGTTTCCTAGGCACCTGAAATATAGATTGTTATTATTCTTCGTCTGTTTCGTCTATTTCCTCGTCCTCATCAAATTCGGAAACATCCTCATCAGAAGAAACACTTATAGTATCCTCTAAGTCGTATAATAAATCGTCAATTTCAGATTGTTTTTCTTTTATAGCTTCAATTATATCTTCAGGAGTTTTTACTTTTTTTCTGCCCATTATAACTCCTTGGTTAATTGGTAATAGTATTTATGTAAAACAATATGATAAATAGTGTTGACATTAATTATAATTTAATGTAAAAACAACCATATGGCAAAACTCTATTATCAAGGCAAAGCAGGCTTTGATTTAATTAAAAAAAATAAACCAGGTTACAAACCTTTTTTAGATAGCTTAGAAAAATGGTCTACAAAATATAACTATTCCAAGTTAACGTTTATTGAAACTGATGACGGCAGATTAAGTGGTACACCTTTAATTAAATATATTGTAGATATATCGGCCTTTTCAAATATATTAGCCTTTTATAAAGCACAAAAGAATTTAAAAGAAAAAAGTAGAAAGCCTGATAGTGAAACTGTATTTACTCTTTCAGGTTTAGGAGAATTAAGAGCGTATCGTTCAGGAGGTAGACTTGCTAATTTTATAGATGAGAGTGGCAATTCACAAGTAAGAGATACACCTAAAACAGAACAACAAGAAAATGGCACAGTTTTTTGTTTACAAAGTTTAAGTTCAGGTAAAAAATTTCCAAATAAAGAAATGATTAACAAAACAGTAGGTTTCAATTTTGATAAAAGCTGGCACGATAGTTTTGAAAAAACTTCAATAGTTATATCCACGTTTTTTAATAATAGATTAAGTGATTATAGTTTTTATAGAGATGGTGATAAAAAGAAACCTGATTATTTAAATAATATGACCGACAATAAGATATTGCCTGATAAAAAAGATAACTGGAATCCTGCCGATATTTGGGCTGTTAAGAAAACAAATGAACAAACAATAAGAAAAGAAGTAAATGATTTATATTCTAAAATTGTTAGACAGTCAGCAGATATATTTACTTTAAATTCTTTATTGGAAAACTATGTTAAAACAAAAAAATTATTCGGTATATCATTAAAAAAAATTGATACAGGTAGAGGTAGAATAATAAAAGTAGAAAAAGATGCCAAGTTTATAAAAAATATATCTTACGAGGGAGTATTTAAAGTTTTTACTTATAAATGTTCTAATTCTTATTTTGAAATGTTTTCTAATTTTAAATCTTTTGGTAAACTATTGCCTTATAAATTTGTATTTCGTCCTAGAGGAAAATCAGGCGACCTAAACATTTATGCTGAAGGAAGAGAAATTAACAGTGGACACTTTGACGGTGCTATATCTTCGGAAATTATTGGTAAATTATATCCTAAATTAGATGTAATGGCATCTTATTTAAAACAACAAAAGAAAATGCCTAAAACGGCATATGATGCTGTACAATCACAAGAAATAGATAAAGGGTTTAAATCGTTTGTTAAAAAAACAAAATACTCTCATTTTATTATTGATGAATTGGATAAATCTTTAGGAACGTTTGAGTGTGCTAGAGCTGTTATTTTATTGTATCATTTATATTTGTTTGAAAGTTCTAGTAATAGTCAGAAAAAAGAAAACTTTAAAAGAATGTATCTTTCAGGTAAAAAACAAAATGATTTTTCTTCAATACATTTTAAAGTTACAGATTAGTATAAATAATATAAATGAACACAGACAGAATCAACGAGCCACAATATAACGCTGGCAATTTTCAGGAATATACTTACGAATTAGAATGGATTGAGTGTGTTTGGAATAACACGTATAATTGTATTAACTTAGTAACGGCCTTTACTTATCCTTGGATAAATTTAAATCATCAACCTCTTTACACCAATCAGTAATTTCTTCTTTTAACATTACGTTTGAAAAGCCTTTATACTTTACAAGGTAACATTTACCTGAAGAGCCAACGTAATTAATATCAATGATTTCTGGTTTATCCATTTAAATAATATATAATAAGTCCTATTGATGTAATAACGGCAAATATTAAATTGGTAACAATTAAAGACATTTCTTTCCACATAATACTAACTATTAACCATACAATAGCACCTAGACCTAATATCATTGGGCCTGCTGGATAATAACCAAGTGAGTTCACTAAACTACCAACAATTAATATTCCGGTAGCAACCCATTTTAAAATTTGATCTGTTTTCATAATTATCTTTCGTAAATAGCAAACGTATCGGCATAAGTTCTATGAACGTAATCTCTAGGCCTACGGTAATATCTATAACCATTAGGAAGATATTTACTAGAACCTCTATAACGTATTCTTAAAGGTAGAACCATTTTAGAATAATTATAAAATAATCCTAAAAATTGCATTGGTATACCTTTAGCAATAGATCTTTCACAATCAGGTGAACGAAATTGTTTTACAATTCCTTCAGCCGACAATAAAACGTCTTTAAACTTTTGTGTGTTCATAATTTTATCAGCGTGTTTCATTAAATACAACCTATAATACAGTTAGCGGTACCATAAGCAACCATATATTTTGCTCCAAGATAGAACAAAAGATAGGCCCCCATCACAAAAGCGCCAGCATATAGTAAACTTTTTAAATCTTCATTCATATTTTTTATTATTAGTTATTGATACATATAATATACACTGTATTTTTACTTAAAACAAGCGAAAAAAGCATTTTTTTAAAGATAAAATGACGTAAAATCAACAGCTTAGCAACTATTTTTTGTTGGACTACTTTTGTTCTTCTATTTTTTCTTAAAAAATCACTGATTCGCTTATAAAAATCACACTAAATAGTAAATATATGATTGATTTTGACAAAATTGATGATTTATCATTTATGATTGATGATATTGATTCTAAAAAAATAAAAAAGGCAAAAAATTATGGCAAGAAAAGTAGCAGGAAACACAAGCGCATCAAAAAAAACAAGTAAACCAAAAAGAACAAGCATTGGCCGTGGATTTCACAGTAAATGTATGATGAACAAACATAAAAGAAGAAGTTTTAAGAAATATAGAGGTCAAGGAAGATAAATGCCAGCTATTTGCCGACAAGGCGATACTTTATCTACTGGACACAGTTGTGTAAGCACAACAACCTTAAATGTACCAACACAAAGTACAGTAAGAGCAAACGGAATTTTAATTGCACGAAAAGATGACGCTACAGTATCTCATCCGGCGCCACCTTTACCTCCTTGTCCTAATCACGTAAGATTTGTGAACGTAGGATCATCAACAGTATTTGTTGTAGGCAAGGCAATTGCACGAATTGGCGACTCAACAGATTCAGGACAAATGACATCAGGTTCTTCTAATGTCTTTGCTGGTTAACGTATAAATATTAACACTTATGCCAAATTACGATGCCTCTGGTACTTCAGCTTTAAATAAAAGCAAAAGAGCTACTAGACAATACAAAGATTTAGATTTAAGTTTTGGTCGTAATGTAGTAACAAATGATGTTAATAAATTAACAGATGTAGAAGCTGTTAAAAGAAGTGTACGTAATTTAATTAATACATCACACTTTGAAAGACCATTTCATCCTGAAATTGGTTCTAATGTAAGAGCGATGTTGTTTGAACCAATGACACCTTTGACTGCTTTAAATCTACAAAGAAAAGTCCAAGAAGTTTTGGTTAACTTTGAACCAAGAATAAGATTAGTTCAAGTATTAGCAAGACCTGATATTGATAGAAACGCTTATGATTTAAGAATAATGTTTTATGTTATAGGTACACCACAGCCAGTTGTGGTAGAAACATTTTTAGAAAGACTAAGATAAAATGGCAAGCAATAAATTAGAAGTATCAGATTTTGATTTTGATGATATAAAAACCAATCTCAAAACATTTTTAAGAAGCCAATCAGAATTCCAAGATTATGATTTTGAAGGTTCAGGTTTTGCCATTCTATTAGATATATTAGCTTACAACACACACTATCTAGGTTTCAATGCTAATATGTTAGCAAACGAAATGTACTTAGACAGTGCTGACATAAGAAAAAATATTATATCATTAGCAAAAATGTTAGGTTACACTCCATCTTCTGTTAGAGCACCAACAGCAAGTATAGATATTTTAGTTGGCGATGGTTCAGGTTCATCTATCACAATGACAAAAGGAACGGCCTTTACAACAACGATTGACGGAACAACTTATCAATTTATTAATAACGCTGATGTAGTTACTACACCGGTTAATGGTGTTTACAGATTTTCAAATGTAACAATTTATGAAGGCACTTTAGTTACATTTAGATATACAGCTGATACAACAGATACAGACCAAAGATTTATTATCCCTAGTTCTTTAGTAGATACATCTACACTGATTGTTAAAGTTCAAAATAGTTCTACTGATACAACTACAAACACTTATACTTTAGCAACAGGCCTTGCTACTGTACAATCAACATCTAAAGTTTATTTTTTACAAGAAGTAGAAGATGGTAAATTTGAAGTTTATTTTGGAGATAATGTTATTGGTTCTTCTTTATCAAATGGTAATATTGTAATATTAGAATACATAGTTACTAATGTTGAGGCAGCTAATGGTGCTTCTACATTTACAGCTTCAACAACAATAGGTGGATTTTCAAATTTAACAATTACAACAAATTCAAATGCTCAAGGTGGAACACCAGCAGAAACAAAAGAATCAGTTAGATTTAATGCACCATTACAATACTCAGCACAAAATCGTGCCGTTACAACTTCTGATTATGAATCTTTAGTTCAATCACTTTATCCTAATGCTTTATCAATAAGTGCTTGGGGTGGAGAAGATGATGAAACTCCAGTTTATGGTACTGTTAAGATTGCTATTAAGGCCGCTTCAGGCTCTACTTTAACTACTGCTACAAAACAAAGTATAGTTACACAATTAAAAAAATATAACGTTGCTTCTGTTACGCCAGTAATTGTAGATCCGGAAACTACTTCAATACTATTAACATCTACAGTTAAGTATGATGAAAAACTTACAACAAAAACGGCCACTACTTTAAAATCAGATATAGTGTCTATATTAACAAATTATAATACAGCTACATTACAAAAATTTGATGGTGTGTTTAGATATTCAAAAGTTACATCTTTAATTGATAACACTGATACAAGTATAGTATCAAATATTACTACAGTTAAAGTCAGAAAGAATTTTACACCAATTTTAAATACTTCATCAAGATATGATATTTACTTTAGAAATTCTTTATACAATCCTGTATCAGGATATAATTCAGTGAATGGTGGTATTTTAGAATCAACAGGTTTTAAGATTAGTGGAGATTCCACAAATATATTTTATTTAGATGATGATGGTGCTGGAAATATTAGAAGATATAGATTGGTTGGTTCTGTAAGAACATACGTTAATAATACACAAGGTACTATTAATTATACTACAGGACAAATTATATTAACTTCTTTAAATATTTCATCAATTGAAAATATTAGAGGGTCTGCCTCAACCGTAATTGAATTAACAGTAACGCCAAAATCAAATGATATAGTACCAGTAAGAGATCAGATTTTAGAAATAGATACAGCTAACTCCTTAATCACAGTTGAGGCTGATACTTTTGTTGGTGGTTCTTCTGATGCTGGTATAGGTTATACAACAGCTTCAAGTAGATAACAATGGCAAAGTTTTACAATAAAATATCCAACCTGATTACTTCTCAGGTTCCTGACTTCGTATTAGAAGATCATCCTAAATTTGTACAATTTTTAAAATCATACTATACGTTTATGGAATCTGCCGAGATAACGGTAGAGGGTACTGAAAGAACGGATGGTATTCAATTAGAAACAGAAACGAATCAAGAAAATACTTTAATTTTAGATGCTTCTAAAATAGATGGAGATAGAACACCTTTAGATGCTGGTGATAAAATAATTTTAGAGAGTTCAATTTATGGTAAGTTTACACGTGGCGAAACAATTAGAGGAGGAACTTCAAAGGCTACAGCAACAGTATTAGCAGAAGATTTAATCAATAATCGTTTATTCATATCAGCACAAGATAAGTTTATTATGGGCGAAACAATTATTGGCCTTAGTTCTAGTGCTACTACAGTAATATCAAATTATAAACCAAATCCAGTAAATACTATACAAGACTTATTAAACTTTAGAGATCCAGATAAAGCAATATCAAACTTCTTAACTAAATTTAGAAACGAATTTTTAAACACAATACCAGAAGAATTAAATGTTAATATTAATAAAAGAAATCTAATAAAAAATATTAAATCTTTATATAGATTAAAAGGTACAAATACAGGACATCAAATATTCTTTAGAATGTTATTTGGTCTTGAATCAGAAACAACTTATCCTAGAGAACAAATTTTAAGAGTATCAGATGGTAAATGGAACACAAGTAAAATATTAAGGGTTATTTCTACCTCAGGAAATACAGTAGATTTTATTGGTAGAACAATAGAAGGACAAAATTCTGAGGCTACGGCTGTTGTAGAAAATGTTTTTAAATTTCAAATTGGTTCAGATGAAATATCAGAATTAATATTAAACGCCGATAGTATTGTAGGAACATTTTCTGTAAGTGAAGAAATAAGAGGAACATCTTCTGACGATAGTGATATTTTTATTAAAGCAAACATATCAGGTATTCCTGATAAACCTACAATTACAAATGATGGTACTTTATATTCACAAGGTGATACAATAGATATTACTTCAGGTGGTGAAGGATCTATTATTCAAGTTGATGGTGTAGGTAGAGGAGGCATAACAGAATTTTTTATTGATGACGCTGGTACGGGTTATTCAATAGGCGATGATATAATTTTTACAAATACAAATACTGGTGGAGGTTCTGCTACAGCTAAAGTTTCTGTTGTAAACGGAGCATTTACTTTAGAAGAAAGTTCAAGCACTACAGAAGATCAAATTGTTTTAGAAGATGAAACTGTTAGAGGAGATCCATATACTGGAAATAAAGTTGTACAAGAATCAGGAACAGGTACTGGTGATATAACTGATATAAGAATTATAAATGCTGGATCTAATTATCTTTCTTTACCTACAGTAACGGTTTCAAGTTTAGTAGGATCAAATGCTGTAATAAGAGTTTATGGTTCAGATATAGGTAGAGTTCAATCATTAAAGATTGTTGAACCAGGAAAAGGTTATGAAAATTCTCCTACACCTCCAACTTTAAAATTACCAACATACTTATTATTAGTTGATAGATCAGGACCTTTTACAGTAAATGAAACAGTTTCAGCATTAGGTTCAGATGGTTCTACAACTATTACAGCAACCGTAGAATCATTAAGCACTTCTACAAATATTTTAAAAGTTTCAAATGCTTCAGGAACTTTTGGTACTAATGTAACAATTACAGGTTTAACTTCAGGTGCTTATGGTACAATTAAAAAGTTTGACCAATCTACTGCTACAACAACAGTAACAGCATTATTAGATACAGCAGGAGTTTATATTAATCAAGACGGCCACGTTTCAGAAAATGCTATGAAGATACAAGACAGTTTATTGTATCAAGATTTTTCTTATATCATTAAAGTTGGTCGTTCTATTAATGACTGGCGTGATAGTTTCAAAAAGACAATGCACTCAGCAGGGTTTTATGTTCAAGGACAAGTTAATATTGCTACACAAGTAAATGCTGAATTAAGAAGTGTTACAGGAATAAATTCAGGCGAAATTAATACACCAATAGACAGTGTCATCAATACATTGTTTACAACAATCTTTGGTAGAAGATTAGGTACAATAGATGATGGTACAACATTAAGAGCTTCACCACAAACAGGCGAAGGCGCTGATTACAATACAAGTACAACATCGCCGTTCTCAACAGGAACAAGAGACGTTACATTAAAACGTCAATATAAAGTATCATTCCCGGCTATTGCTCGTATATCAGTACGAGGTGATGAATTGAAATTTGGTTACGCTTACTGTGGCCCTCGAATGAAATCATTAAGATTAAATTCAATAAATCCAGCATTTACAAGTATGTTTGGTGGTGGACATCCAAGTGTTCAAACGGGACCAGGTGGTGGTGACAGTGTAGTAAGAAAGTATGTACAACCTATGTTATTAGCGAATTGGGCTAATCATAGATTGACAGGGTTAAATAATACAAGTTACGATGGAGAAGTAGTACAAATACAAGATTTAGCAAATAATAATCTTAAAACTAATATTACATATCCTACGGAAATCAGTGTGAGTTATTAATATCGTGTATAAATATAAATAGAATTTTAAGGAAAAACTATGCCAGCAATTATAACAAATAAGTTTAGAATACATAATAGTGAACAATTTAGTGAGTCATTTTCAGAAGCTTCACCGAATGTATATTACCTAGGAATAGGACGACCTCAAGCATTTGCTACACAAACAAGAGGTGATTTAAGAACAGATAACCAAGGTACAGACGTAGCACCATTAACACCTGCTGATTCAGTACAAGAAGAATTTTATACGTTTGACGATTTATTAGCTGCTAAAAAAATAGCAAGTTCAGATGTATCATATGTAATACCAAGAAGAAACTGGACAACTGGCACTATTTACGATTATTACAGACACGATTATGGTAATAGAGTTACAGGAACAACAACTACACAATCTTCATATTCTGGTGCTACAGGTTTATATGACGCTACTTTTTATGTAATGTCATCAGCATACAATGTTTACAAATGTTTAGATAATAATTCGAATGCTGCTTCTACAACTGAACCAACAGGAACATCAACTTCTGTATTGACAACTGCTGATGGTTATAAGTGGAAATATATGTACACTTTATCAGCTACTCAACAATCAAACTTTTTATCTACAGATTTTATGGCCGTTTCTACAAACTCTACTGTTTCAGCAGCTGCTGTTGATGGTGCTGTTCGTATAGTTAAAATTAAATCTACAGGTTCAGGTGGTACAACTGGTACATTTACAGGAATAGCAATTAGAGGAGATGGTTCTTCAGGCACAGTTTCAGTAACAGTTTCAGGTGGAGTTATCACTGCTGTTACAGTTACAAACGTAGGTTCAGGTTATACTTTTGCTTATATTAGAAATGCTGATATAGTAACTGCTGGCGCTACAGGTTTAACAGGTGCTGAATTGGATTGTATTATTGAACCAAAAGGTGGCCACGGTTTTGATGCTGTAAAAGAATTAGGTGGATTTTATGTAATGTTAAATACAAATTTTGAAGGAACAGAATCTTCAAACACTGGTGACTTTACAGTTACAAACGATTTTAGAAGAATATGTTTAATAAGAGATCCTTTTTCATCAGGTTCGGCTGCTTCAGCTACAACATTAAGAGGAACAAAAGCAATAAGATTTGCTGCTTCTCCAACTCCAGGAACTTTTCAAGTTGATGAAGAAATCAATCAAACAACAACAGGTGCTGTAGGCAAAGTTGTTGAGTGGGACGCTACAAACAGAATTTTACATTATATACAAACAAGATTTAATGATGAGGGTATTGACAGTAATGGAAATTTAACAGCGTTTAGCGGCGCTAACGTAGTAACTGGACAAACTTCAAGTGCTACAGGTACACCAAGTTCAACAGGAAGTGAAACTGCTGACAACATAACTTTTACAAGTGGGTATTCTGCTTCTGAAATTGACGCTGATAAAGGTGATATTATTTACATTGAAAATAGAGCACCAATAACAAGAGCTTCGGATCAAACTGAAAACGTTAAATTAATTATTGAGTTTTAAGGAAAGATAAATGCCAAGTCCAACAGACTTTAACCTTTCGCCTTACTATGATGACTATTCTGAATCGAAAAAGTTTCATAGAGTCCTTTTTAGACCAGCATTTGCTGTTCAGGCAAGAGAGTTAACACAGTCTCAAACTATATTACAGAACCAAATAGAAAGAGTATCAGATCATCTTTTTGAAAAAGGTGCTATGATTATTCCAGGTGAAATTGGTTATGATTTGGATTATTCAGCAATAAAACTTACATCAAGATCATCAACATTAGCAAATTATCTAGGTTCTACATTAACAGGTGTTACATCTGGTGTTAAAGCTATTGTAGTAAATTATGTTGCTACAGATGGTACTGATCCTGATACTTTGTATGTAAAATATATTCAAACAGGTACAAATAATACTTCAAAAACATTTACAAATTCTGAAACTGTAAACGCTGTTAATATGGCAGATTCATCAACAGCTACTATAGTTGTTGCTTCAACAGCAACAGGAGGTGCTGCTAATATTGCTGGTGGTGTTTATTATATTAATGGATTTCACGTATCAGTATCAGAACAAACATTAATACTTGACAAATACACAAACACACCAAGTTATAGAATTGGTTTAGAAATTACAGAAAGTTTTGTAACACCAACTGATGACACTTCTTTAAATGATAATGCTCAAGGTTCTTCTAATTCTAATGCTCCAGGAGCTCATAGATTTAAAATAGATTTAACATTAGCTAAAAGAACAATAGCATCTACTTCAGATTCAAACTTTATAGAATTATTAAGATTATCAAATGGTATTAGACAAAACCAAGTTCGTTCAACTGATTATGCTATATTAGAAGATACACTAGCAAGAAGAACGTTTGATGAATCTGGTGATTATACTGTAAGAGAATTTGATTTAGATATTAGAGAACATTTAATATCAGGAAATAATAGAGGTATCTATACATCAGGTAATGGTGGAGTTGTTACAAAATTAGCAGCAGGTTTAGCACCAGGAAAAGCATATGTAAAAGGTTATGAAATAGAAACTATTGGTACAACGTATGTTGATATGGAAAAGGCCAGAGATTTTGATACACAGAATAATAATAAAACAAGATTTGATATTGAAAACTATGTTAACGTTACAAACGTTTATGGTTCTCCAGATATTGGATTTGTTTCTGGTGATGTAGAGGTATTTAAGAACATAAATCTATTTGATACAGCAACAGTTAGTAGAGGTACACAACAATCTACAACAGGTGTAACAATACCACAAATTGGTAGAGCTAAATCAAAAGGCTTTGAATTAAATTCTGGTTCAGCAAGTTCAAACATATTTTCAAGTTCAAGTTTAACAAGTGCTGTTTATAAACATTATATTTTTGATATTGAAATGTTTACACATCTTAATATTAGAACATCACAAGTATTTACTAATGGAGAAAAAGTAACAGGCGGCACTTCAGGTGCTTATGGTTATGTTCAATCAATTTCATCTACAAAAGATGCTGTAGTTACAGGTATTACAGAAACAAACACAGGAACAGCCAGTGTAGTAACTTCAAATGGCCATTCGTTTAAAGATGGAATGCAAATACAATTTTTAAATCCTTCTTTTTCTGCTGTTGATTCATCATCTACGGTTGTTACAGTAAATGACAGCACAGTTTTTACAGTTAAAAATGTTACAGCAAACACTTTTGAATTATATGATTCTACTGGTGACAGTCCTATCAGTGCAACTTCATATTCATCAGGAGGTATAGCTCGACACGGTATTGTAGTTTTAAATAATGTAATAGGTTCTTTTGTTGCTGGCGAAACAATTACAGGTGCTACTTCTTCACTTACGGCAGTAATTCAAAATGATAGATATGGTTTTAAAGGTGCTTTAACTTTTGATTTTACTTCTGTAAGACAATTGGGTATGGCAGGTTCTCCAACATATACAGCAGATACAGCAATTGATGCCACATACGGAGATAATTATCCTATATTTGGAAGTTTTTCAGTGGCGAACAATGGTACAACAGTTACAGGATTTGGTACTTTATTTACAACTGAATTGCAAATTGGTGATACAATTACATTTACAACTGATGCTAATACTTCAATTACAAGAATTATTGAATCTATTTCTTCAAATACAAGTTTACAATTATTAACAACAGTTGGTGCTTCTGATGTATCTACTAAAACACAAGGTACAAGAAAACGTGGTAAATTACAAGGTTCAAATAAAAATATATCAATATTTCAATTACCAAATACAAGAATTAAAACTTTAAAAACAACATCTAATGCTGGCATTACAGATACAAATTTTAACGTAAGACGACATTTTACAGCAACTCTTTCTTCTGGTTCTGCTACAATTACAGCAGGAACAAACGAAACATTTTCAAGTTTAGCTGAAAAAGATTTTGTTGTATCAATAATGTCAGGTTCAGGTTCAGGTACAACTGGTGATGTACTAAGTTTAACTGGTAATAACCACGCAAGTACTCCTATCTTTACTTTAGGTGGCTCGCCAACAGGCAAAACATTAACATTAAATTTTGGTTCAAATTATTCAAGTTCTAAAATTAAAATATTAGCAACAGTATCTCGTTCTGTTGCCGGTTCTAAAACTAAAACATTAAACACAAGTTCAACAATTGCAATTTCAAGTCAATCAACAATAGAATCTGGTTTAATTGGTTTGGGGAAAGCAGACGTTTATCAAATTAATTCAATCTATATGTCGCCTGATTTTAGTACGGCAGCTACAACAAGTCATACAGATATTACAAGCAGATTTATTTTAGACAATGGTCAAAGAGATAATTTTTATGACATTGGCAGAATTAAATTAAAAACAGGTTCTATCACACCAACAGGAAGACTATTAATTAATTTTGATTATTTCTCTCACGGTTCTGGAGATTATTTTGATGTTGATTCATATTCAGGTGTTATAGATTACGAAGATATACCTACTTACACTTCAGATACTACTGGCACAGATTATGATTTAAGAGATTGTTTAGATTTTAGACCTAGAGTTGATGACGCTTCAACAGTTACAAGTGCTACACAAGATAGACAATACAGTGGTACAGGAGCTTCAACAATAGATATAGTTCAATTCAATTCAGATATAACTTCTGATTTTGAATTTTATTTACCTAGAATAGATAAAATATTTTTAGATAAAGACGGTAATTTTAAAGTTGTATCAGGTGCTAGTTCATTAACTCCACAAGTTCCAAAAAATCTTGACAGTGCTATGCACTTATATACTGTATTCTTAAATGCTTATACTTTAGATACAAATGATTTAACTATTCAAAAAATGGATAATAAACGATACACAATGAGAGATATTGGTCGTTTAGAAAAAAGAATTGAAAATGTAGAATACTATACTCAATTATCTTTATTAGAAACAAATGCTCAAAGTTTACAAATACAAGACGCTGAAGGTTTTGATAGATTTAAAAACGGATTTATAGTAGATAATTTTACAGGCCACGGAATAGGTGATGTGGGAAATGTTGACTACAAAGTTTCTATGGATATGGCCGGTGGTTTTGTTAGACCAATGTTTAATTCAGAATCAGTACAATTGATTGAATCAGATGATGACGGCACAGCAATTGTAGCGGCAGATAGAACAGCAGCCAACTATGCTAAAACAGGAGATTTAATTACTTTACCTTATACTGAACAAACTTTAATTGAACAACCTTATGCTAGTAGATATGTAAATGTAAATCCTTTCAACGTATTTACTTGGGCTGGTTCAGTTACACTTGATCCTCCAGGTGATGAATGGAAAGAAACGAATAGAGTTCCTGATTTAATTATTAACCAAGAAGGAGCTTTTGATACAATGGTTGCTAACTTAGGTAATCCTAATTTAGAAAGTGTAGAAATTGATACGGTATGGAATGAATGGCAAGATTTCTGGTTAGGTACACCAGTAGAAACAACTACACAAGGAAATATTAGAAGAGGAATGCAAGGTGGTTGGACAGTTAACTTTGCTGATACTATTACAACTACAAATCAGGCCGTTTCTCAAACAAGAACAGGTATTAGAACAGCTATAGTTCCACAAGTTGTAAGAACATCTTTAGGTGATAAAGTATTAAACGTAGCATTTATACCTTTTATCAGAAGTAGAACAATTACTTTTACTGCTACTAGATTAAAACCAAATACAAGAGTTTATCCTTATTTTGATAATGTAGCTATTACTTCTTATGTTACACCTACAGGTGGTTCATTAGGTGGTAATTTAGTTACAGATTCTAATGGTGCTGTATCAGGTACTTTTGCTATTCCTGATCCTACTAATAATTCAAACCCTAGATGGAGAACAGGACAAAGATTATTCAGATTAACAAGCTCATCTACTAATTCAAGTAATGATGTTGAAACTTCTGCTGAAGCAGATTATGTTGCTAGAGGTTCTTTAGAAACTGTACAAAATACTATTGTATCTACCAGAGAAGCTCAAACAGTTAGACAGACAGTTAATGATACGAGAAATATTACAAGAACATCTACAAGAACAACGTCAGAAGTTATACAGTGGATTGATCCAATTGCTCAGACATTTTTAATTGATGACACAGGTGGTGTATTTGTAACTTCTGTTGATACTTATTTTCAGTCTAAAGATGCTAATATTCCAGTTACATTACAAATAAGAGAAGTAGTAAATGGTTATCCTTCACGTACAATTGTACCATTCGGTGAAGTTGTTTTAAATCCAAGTTCAGTAAGTATCAGTGATGATGCTACAACAGCTACAAGATTTACTTTCTCGTCTCCAGTTTATTTACAAGAAAAAACGGAATATTGTTTCTGTTTATTAAGCAATTGTAATAGTTACAATGCTTTTGTGGCCACACTTGGCGAAACACAAATAGGTTCTGATAGAACAATATCTAGTAACCCATATGCCGGTGTTTTCTTTAAATCACAAAATGGTTCTACTTGGACAGCAGATCAAACTACAGATATTAAATTTAAAGTTAATAGAGCTGAATTTAGTAATGTTACAGGTACAGTTACATTAGTTAATGATGTAATACCTACAAGAACATTACCAAACAATTCTTTAAGAACAACAAATACTTCTGGTGTAATAAGAGTGTTTCATAGAAATCACGGAATGAACGGCACAAGCAATAACGTTACAATTGCTGGCGTTGCTGCTGGTACATATAACGGAATTTCTTCAGCAAATATTAATGGAACATATACAAGTATTTCAAATGTAACTTTAGATAGTTATGATATTACAACTGCTGGCACAGCAACAGCTACAGGTGATATTGGTGGTACAACAGTAACGGCCACACAGAATAGAATTTTTGATGTAGCAAACGTTAACTTAGCCGTAATGACTGTTCCAGGAACTTCTTTATCTTACGATATTAGACCTACAACAGGTAAATCAATTCACGGTTCTGAATCAGAATTTAGTTTAACAAGCACGGCAAATGCTATTAGTATTGTGCCTACAGACAATATTTACTTTACAGCTCCTCAAATGGTGGCAAGTGCTATCAATGAAACAAATGAGATGTCAGGTTCTAAATCATTGTTTATCAATTTAACTTTAACAACTACAAGCACAAAACTTTCACCAGTTTTAGATGTTAAACGTATGAGTATGATTGCTGTTCAAAATAGATTAAACGATCCTACAGTAGGCAATACTCCAAATTTTGTTGCTGATACAGCTCCAACAGGAACTTCATCAGCGGCCGTTTACTTAACAAGACCAGTAATATTAGAAAATTTATCTACTGCTTTAGATGTAAGATTAACTCAAAACGTAAGAACAACATCTTCTGTAAGAGTTTTCTATAGAGTTTCAGGTGCTGAAGAAGTAAGAAATATTGGCGATCTATCTTGGATACCTTTTAACACAGCAGGCGAAGAAGATACTACAGTAACGCCTTCTGAAAATGAAAACGTATTTAAAGAATACAAATATTCAGCAAGTAATATAAATCACTTTACAGCATTTCAAATTAAAATAGTTATGAAAGGAAGCAATTCATCTTATCCTCCAATTATTAGAGATTTAAGAGGAATAGCTTTAGCGGTGTAATATGAAAATTAAAGTAGAAGGACACGATTCATTAGCAAGAGATATAAGATCAAATGCTATTGTTAATACTTCTAAAAATGAATATCAAATATATATGAATAGAATTAGAAGTAGAGAACAACAAAGTGATGAAATAAGAAACACTGTGAAAGAAATTAATTTATTAAAACAAGAATTATTTGAAATTAAAACTTTATTAAAAGAGGTAATTAAAAAATAAACAATGTCAGCAAGAACAGTACTTACTACAGATACACTCGAAACGTTTAGAACCACGTTTAATAGTTTATCGTCAACAGATATAGGCGATCCGGCTACATTAACAACTACTGCAACAAGTATTGTAGGGGCCATTAATGAGTTAGATTCTGCTATACTGACTGCTGGTACATTTACATTTAGAGATTCAACATCTACTACACAATCAATTTCAACAAGTGATGTTTTAACTTTTGCTGGTACTTCAAATCAAATTACGGCTACAGTATCGGCCACTGATACAGTGACATTTTCATTAAATAGTACAATATCAGGAATTACGAGTTTAACTGCT
>Ga0209500_10001360_pt1 | contig 18401 bp, 4 predicted proteins | sample S_140212_EF_Meta_FD_187323 | JGI IMG/M metagenome (GOLD analysis project Ga0209500, IMG submission 187323) | Freshwater microbial communities from Lake Simoncouche, Canada to study carbon cycling - S_140212_EF_MetaG (SPAdes) (version 2) | ecosystem: Environmental > Aquatic > Freshwater > Lake ... | reverse complement strand
CCGTTGTTTCCTTGGTTTCCTTGTGCTCCGTTGTTTCCTTGGTTTCCTTGTGCTCCGTTGTTTCCTTGGTTTCCTTGTGCTCCGTTGTTTCCTTGGTTTCCTTGTGCTCCAAAGGTTCCTTGTTCGCCTTGTGCTCCAAAGGTTCCTTGTTCGCCTTGTGCTCCAAAGGTTCCTTGTTCGCCTTGATTTCCTTGTTCGCCTTGGTTTCCTTGTTCGCCTTGCTCTCCTTGATTTCCTTGTTCTCCTTGATCTCCTTGTGCTCCAAAGGTTCCTTGTTCGCCTTGTGCTCCAAAGGTTCCTTGCTCTCCTTGGGCACCGTTATTTCCTTGTTCGCCTTGTGCTCCGTTGTTTCCTTGCTCTCCTTGATTTCCTTGTTCTCCTTGATCTCCTTGTGCTCCAAAGGTTCCTTGTTCGCCTTGTGCTCCAAAGGTTCCTTGCTCTCCTTGTGCTCCGTTATTTCCTTGATCTCCTTGTGCTCCAAAGGTTCCTTGCTCGCCTTGATTTCCTTGATCTCCTTGTGCTCCGTTATTTCCTTGATCTCCTTGTGCTCCGTTATTTCCTTGTTCGCCTTGTGCCCCGAAAGTTCCTTGTTCGCCTTGTGCCCCGAAAGTTCCTTGTTCGCCTTGGGCACCGTTATTTCCTTGTTCGCCTTGTGGTCCTATGTTACCTTGGTTGCCTTGTGCGCCGTTACCTCCTTGGTTACCTTGCGATCCTTGTTCTCCGACAGGACCGCCTACTACCCAATTCGATCCGTTGCTTTGGACCCACACGCTTGCATACTGGCTAAGGCTCACTGTAGCTGCGCCGTCGATAGTTTGGGCGCTATGCGGATCAACAGTTATTATACCACTATTAGAGTTTTTAATGATGAATATACGATCAGTGACCAACGTCGCATCGGGCAATGAGACTGTAAATGTGCCGGTAGAGCAATCGATAAAATAATCATAATCTGCGTCGACTGTATAAGTCGCAGACACAGACTTGTAAGGTAGACTAACGCCCCCCATCACGACTAAACCATTGCGAATTATAAGATTATTAGTGTTAGGCATGGAAGCTCCTAGTGTATTGGCATATAAAGTATATTTCTACGGTTATTTAGATTCGATAATATTTTATTAGATTATTCTAGCACTAATTTTTACTGTCCAATTACCGGTCGCTATAGTGGCTGTTATTATTACATTTGGTGTGACTACAGCAGCCGTAAAAACAAAAGTTAAAGTCGTACCGTTAAGATCTTGAGTAGTAAGCTCGTTCATTGTAATAGTATTAGCTGTTTTATCCCACACAGCTACCATTGTGCCTGCTCTATAATATGAATTGATGGTTTCGTATATGAAATATTCTATAAAAGCTGCCGTGCCGTCATTTTTATTTAAGCTAAAAGCAGAAAAAGGTGCTGTTTTATTAGTAAAAACAGTCGAACTAAATCCATCTCCTTGGTAGCCTTGGTATCCATGATTTCCTTGTTCACCTTGATCACCTTGATCGCCTTGATATCCTTGAAAACCTTGATAGCCTTGATTTCCTTGTGCGCCTAATGGCCCGCGAATAGGTCCGACATTTTGCCAAAAAACAGGGCTAATTCCCGTATAGATAACACCGTCGCCGGCTGAAGCTGTGCCGACAGAAGGATTAGGACATGGTTGAGTAGCTGTGCCTTGTGTCGTAGATGTAAGGATCCACATATCACCTATAGTAGCGGTGCTGGTTTCGATATTAAATATGTTTTCCCATGAGTCGGAACCCTGTATAGTAACACCAGTTCCAGAAACGCCTTGGTACCCTTGTTCTCCTAAGTCTCCTTGGTGGCCTTGGTGGCCTTGACTTCCTAGTTCTCCTTGGTCTCCTATTACACCTTGGTCGCCTTGGTTTCCTAATTCGCCTTGATATCCTTGTTCGCCTTGGTATCCCTGTTCTCCTAAATCTCCTTGGTAGCCTTGATCTCCTTGGTTCCCTTGGTTTCCTGTTTCACCCTGAAATCCTAGTTCACCTTGGTATCCTTGGTTTCCAATTTCACCTTGGTATCCTTGGTTTCCAATTTCACCTTGGTATCCTTGGTCGCCTTGGTAGCCTTGATTTCCTTGTTCGCCTTGATTTCCTTGTTCGCCTTGATTTCCTAGTTCGCCTTGATAGCCTTGTTCGCCTTGATAGCCTTGTTCGCCTTGATAGCCTTGTTCTCCTTGGTAGCCTTGTTCTCCTTGCGATCCCTGTTCTCCTTGGTAGCCTTGTTCGCCTTGATATCCTGACCCCTGTTCGCCTTGGTAACCTTGTTCACCTTGATTTCCTTGTTCACCTTGGCTACCTAATTCTCCTTGATATCCTGACCCTTGTTCGCCCTGATTTCCTTGTTCGCCCTGGCTACCTTGTTCACCTTGATGGCCTTGTTCGCCTTGACTTCCTTGTTCGCCTTGGTAGCCTTGTTCTCCTAGCGCTCCTTGTTCACCTTGATGGCCTTGTTCGCCTTGACTTCCTTGTTCGCCTTGGTAGCCTTGTTCTCCTAGCGCTCCTTGTTCACCTTGATGACCTTGTTCTCCTAAGTCTCCTTGGTGGCCTTGGTAGCCTTGGTATCCTTGTTCTCCTAAGTCTCCTTGGTGGCCTTGGTAGCCTTGACTTCCTTGTTCTCCTTGATTTCCTTGTTCTCCTTGATTACCTTGTTCACCTTGATTTCCTTGTTCACCTTGATTTCCTTGTTCACCTTGATTTCCTTGTTCACCTTGATTTCCTTGCTCGCCTTGATTTCCTTGCTCGCCTTGTGAGCCTAGTTCTCCTTGAAAGCCTTGCTCACCTTGTAATCCTTGTTCACCGATTGGCCCTTTTAAACTACCACCATTTGTCCAATAAATAGGAGATATGTCGTTATATATTAAACCATCACCGATAGCAGCTGTACCTATTGAAGGGTCAGGGCATGGTTGGGTGGCTGTACCTTGACTAATATCAGTTACTATCCATAAATCACCGGTTGTTGAAATGCTGGATTTATCATTAAATATTTCTTCCCAAGTAGCGAAGCCTTTTATAGCTAGGCCACTACCAATTTGACCTTGATAGCCTTGGTTTCCTTGTCTTCCTTGGAAGCCTTGTGCGCCTTGGAAGCCTTGTGCGCCTTGTAAACCCTGTATTCCTTGACTTCCTTGATAGCCTTGGTTTCCTTGTCTTCCTTGGTAGCCTTGTACGCCTTGAAAACCCTGTATTCCTTGACTTCCTTGGTATCCTTGTCTTCCTTGGTAACCTTGGTAACCTTGCGTGCCGACACCGCCGATGACGCGCAAAGGAGAGGCTGCTGTACCATCTCCTGCTAAAGTCGCTGAATCTCGAGTTACTACTTCAAGTAATACTTTATTAGAAGTGCTAGCGCCAGTGATTCTACCTTTTGAGTCGATTGACAAGATAGGTATTTGCTTGTCTGCGCCATAATTTCCGGCAACAACGCCAGTTTGGGTTAGATCGATCGATATAGTACCACTTGAAGTGATGGGTGAGCCAGATACTGCAAGATCTTGTGGTGATTTTATATCGACTTGCGTGACTGATCCGCTCGCTACTGAATTGGTCGAGCTCACGTTAGTTATTCTACCATATTTATCGACAGTTATTATCGGTACTTTAGTAGAATCGCCATATGTTCCTGGGCTGACGCCTGTAGCACTCAGATCTAGCGGGCTTATAGCAGTACCGTTGCCGTCAAGATTCGTAGAATGATATACTAATTGTCCTTCACCAAAATATGGCTGATCATTATATTTTGTAGTGCCGTCACCGATTTTTAATCTTTTGGTATCTGTTTCATATGCAAATTCGCCCACGGCGAGAATTGGATTTATTAACGCCCATTCACCAAATCTGCCTTTTCTACATTGTACTCTATTTGCCATTATATCCCTATTACATTATCTATTAAGTATATTTATCGAAAAGACCTATTAGATCTTCGAATGTATTTATCCACAATTTATACTATGTTGGTGTCGGTGTTGGTGTAGGTGTTGGTGTTGGGGTCGGTGTTGGTGTAGGCGTATTAGGGCTACATAACGATTTTATTACTTTATTACCGCTTTGTATCCTATTAGCTATCAGAACACCATCACCGTATGCTATTTGGCTCGGGTTAAAATTCTCAGGGAAAGTCGGCGTTTGTAAGTCGACATAACTCCAATTTATTCCATCTGTGGAATTAACTATTCTTGAGCCGCAAGCCGAAACGTACTGACCATTCGTGTATATTATATCAGTGGGACCATTATTAAATGGAAATGAGCGTGTGTTCCAATTAATAGAATTCGACGAATAGATAGCTGAAACCCCAAAATAAGCTATCATCAAGTATTGTCCGCGGCCATAGGCTATAGCATGCCACGCGGAGCTCAATGGCAATGTCGCACTAGACCATGTAACACCATCGATCGATCTGTACATAGTTGCCGAGGAAACCGAGCCACTTAGTAAAAAGAATGCTCCATTCGTGAATTGTAGCAGTTGGTGAGAATTTAGTCGGACACCGACATAGGTCCATGTTCGACCATCCACAGAAGTATAGCTCTTACTCGTTCCATAGATCTGGCCAATAGCCATGAATTTACCGTTACCATATACTACACTCTTCCAATCAGCGGCTTCAGGTAGAGCGTGAGTAGTCCAAGTTATCCCGTCTGCTGATACCGATACGGCAGTATCATTTAACTGTAGTGGAAAAGCAACGAATACACCATTGCCAAAAGTTATAGCATAATAACCAGACAATGTCGCTGGCATCACATGCTGTATCCAAGTATCACCACTATCGGATGATATAGCACATACACTTGAAGGCAACGATTTACTGACGACTATGAACTTCCCATTACCATAAACTGGCCTTGACCAGTAGCCATCATTCGGTAAAGTTTTTAGAGACCATTCAGCCGCACATGTGCTTGGAGTCGGCGCACAAATATCGGTCGAGAAATACTGCATATTATTTGACACATCTGGATGATATAAAAACTTTTCGTCAGGACTAAGCACTATACTGGAATTATAACCATTTGTGACTCCCCATTGCGATAAAACTTCGCTATCGGAAAAAGTAATTGCATTTGTTGTTATTTTATAATGTGATAAAAGCTTAAAGCTCTCTGTATAAATGCTCTTTCCATCCTTAGAAATAACTGCTCCTCTAATATCAACACCCGTTGAATATGATGAGACATAAGCTAATGCGCCTGTAGTATCGTTTCTAGTATATTTATCTATGCTCGTATATGATGGGCTTGAAGAACCGGTATCAACGAAGTATACTGTTAGACTGTCAGGTGAAAATAAAATCTGTACTGTTGTGTATGCTCTATGTAATTCGATTACAGGACTAACAAAAGTTAGGTTACCAGTCGTGAGATTTCGAGAAAAGATCCTTAAATCCGAAGTTTGCATGCCGCTGCCAGCCATATACAAATGCTTACCATCTGGAGAGAGCTCTATAGTATTACCAGACCCGATAGTCTGAAGATTTAAAACACTTTGAACATACATTCCACTATTAGGAGGTGAACCATAAGTTATTATGACTGGTTGCTGGTTTTGGTAATTAGTAGTTTGACCTAATGAATATGCGTTACTTCCGTTTGGACTTAATATTGGTTTACCATAAAATTCTGCGCCGCTTAAATTAACTTGAGTTTTATCTATTCGATTTAAATCCCAACTTCCAGCGTTTGGAGTTCTATGGTAAGTGCTTATATAAAATAAATATGTATTGTTAACGGTTCTAGTCCAAACATAAACACTTTGAACTACACCATTTGCATCAAGAGGCGAACTTAAAATAAAATCAGGATATTCTTCTAAGGTTGAATAAGAAGCAGCAATTGTAATTGCCCCAGTTATCACATTCCGATCATATTCCTTGATGCGCCAATTTAATGAATCTAGTACGTATAAGCTGGTTAAATCTTGTGTTATATTTATATCAGCAATGCCATAGCTAAGATAATAGTTGTCAACATATGTTAAAAAGCCATCAATACACGTTGGTGTTGGTGTAGGTGTTGGAGTAGGTGTAGGTGTAGGTGTAGGTGTAGGTGTAGGTGTAGGTGTAGGTGTTGGGGTCGGTGTAGGGGTCGGTGTAGGTGTAGGTGTAGGTGTTGGGGTCGGTGTAGGTGTTGGGGTCGGTGTAGGTGTAGGTGTAGGTGTAGGTGTAGGTGTAGGTGTAGGTGTAGGTGTAGGCGTTGGCATGATCGGAATCGGTTTGATTGGAATCGCGCTATTATTATAATTTTGTGCATATATGATGCCGCGAAATGTCTTGCCATTATCGACTGTTATTAATTCATAGATATCTGTTTTGCCAATGCCGCTTGGGATCGGGTATGGCAATTTTGCTGTTGGTGTGGGTATTGACATTTCTTAATAAGTCCTTTATTTAGGCGGATTAAAAAATCCCCTTATTGTTCCAATAGCATCTGGTTTAAATCTTGGGTCTGTACAATCGTCATTTTGCGCTTGGCTTTCAGTTCTACCGTAAGCGCCACTCACGATAACATCCTCTATACCGTATTTGTCAGTGCCAACGATCGATCTGTCCAGCGCCATTCCAAAATAATCGCAAGCTCTTGCATCAGGCATTTCGATTTTCCTGATAAATGTTAAAGTACTTCCGGTGCTAACATATTGATAAATCCTGCCTGCGGCTGATTTCCCATCGACTGTACAAGTTGGGGCTGATACTAGTACCTTATTGTTTATAAATGATATCGCTGCGCCATATCTTCCACCATCTGGCGAAGTAATTTTTTGCGTCTGGGTCGCCACGTTATTACTTATTTTATAAACATAGATAGCGCCAGCTTCACTATTTTCGCGAGGCGCTCCGACAATGAGCATGGTACCGTCTGGCGATATTTTTACATTATAACCAAAATAAGTGTCTGATTGCTGATTTACGGCGGTAATAATTAAAGGATCCCCGAAAACGGTTTTAAGCTGTGTATTTGGGTCAGTCGCTAGAGTATAAAGGTAAACCCTGCCTTTTCTGACGGCAGGAGAATAAGATACATCATATGAATTTGGCGCCCCAACGGCCATTTTTGCACCATTATCTGATAGACTCACGGAATATCCAAATAGACTGTCAAAGAAGATGCCGGGGAATGGGGGCGTATAAACCGGTTTAATGGTTAGATAATAACCAAACCCGGTTATTAGACCATTACCAAGAACATTCGAAGCGCCGACCAAAACGCTGCATTCTGTGTTCGATATAATACCAGCAGCAGCAGTTGTGCAATCTTTTGATATGGCTACGCTTTTACCACATCCTAGTCTTCCTATGTATGTCTGACCAGACCCACCATTAGAAAATGAAGAATAATGCCTGTTAACATCTATCGTTAATGTATTAGATGTTAGTATATTATAAGTGTAAGAACCATATAAACATATAACAGCTGTAGCTCCATTATACTGATAAAATCCCGCACAAAATGAAGGATTTAAATCAAATAGCTCTGGTAAATTATATGTAGTATTCCACGAAATACTTCCACCCGATATGCTAGCTTCTATCTGTTGATTAGTACTGTAACTAAAACATTTTTGGCCTATTCGCTTAAAAGCACTAATCGTAGCGCCGCCTTGGATGCCTAGAGTCGATCGATATGCATTTCTTAGCCCATAATTTAGTACCAGTAATACATCTCCATCGTCACTAATCGACGAGCTATAACCCATCGAATTATATATCACATTTCTTGGACATAATATTTTAGAGGCATAATCTGTGACCACGAAAGAAGCAATGTAGGTCGGCGTCGTGCGAGCAAGTGACTTAAAGCCTCCAGATGCACATATGCGTTTACCATCGCCTGACATTGCCATGGTCTTAGAATGTGCGCTAGAAACACCTAGACCATCTTCTAATTTAGCATTTTTATAGCACTTTAAGTCATTTATTAGAATATTAGAGCCGATTTTTACAAATGTTACTACAATTCCGCCTCGATATATCCCTGCATATATGCCATTATATTTTTCTATCGATTCTGTAGTCTCGACATAAGCTGTCGCTGATTTTTGAGAAATCGTTATCGTGTTACCGTCATTTGAGACTTTTATATTATCAGCCTCATAAGAATAAACGTTATTGTCGTTAGCCACTTCACCGGCATATTCTGCAGATTTCACGTATTGATTAGTCCCGCCGTTTAAAGTATAATGAGTTATTATCACTTGAGCAGAGCTATTCTTACACGTGGATATTACTGATCCATCTAATGTCATGTCGAACATCATTGAAGTATAGCTAGTAGTAATATCTGTTTCTACGATGGTTTGCTGTAGTGTGTAGGTATTATTAATGTATTTGTAAATATATATTCTGCCAGTGTTGCTTTGATCCTTATTAGTAGATATAGCTAGTATGCTGCTATCGTTGTTTAAGCATACTATAAAACCAAAGTTCGATTTCGGTAAAGCGGTTTGCTCCGGTTCGAACATTTTTTGTTTCAAGACCCAAACCGAATTCTCATTTTTATAGATGTAGACTTTATTGGGCCTATCGGTATTTCTTTGATCAGAAGCGATGGCTATAGTTTTACCGTCACCAGATATTGCTGTAATTCCGCCAAATCGATCTTCTGTAATGCCATCGTAAACTACTATCGCTGAGCTGTATTTCCAATCTGCTCCGATTCGATTAAAGACAAAAGCGCCACCAGTTCGATTAGTTTCATTAAAATTATATATATAAGGAACGCCAACGACTGCCACAGTACCATCAGCGTTAATAGATAAATCATAGCCATAATTTCTACCTAGAGCCGACAATGAGTCATTATATGAAGTCAAGAAATCATAATTTTTAGTACTACTATTATACTTATAAAAATGTACGTCGCCTTTATTTTGGTTTGAATATATATCTGACGCTAATAAATAGGTTCCATCTTTTGAGATCGTAACACAAAAACCAAATCCAGTTCCGAAGCCTACAAATGTGCCATTATCGCTAGGTACTGGATCAGATATCTTACGAGTACCTTCAATAGGTAAAATCAAACTCGGTATAGGCGTTGGTGTTGGCGTTGGAGTAGGCGTTGGAGTAGGCGTAGGTGTTGGGACTGGTGTTGGTGTTGGTGTTGGTGTCGGTGTCGGTGTAGGCGTTGGTGTAGGTGTCGGCGTTGGCGTGGGCGTAGGTGTTGGAGTTGGTGTTGGTGTTGGAGAAGACGAACCAAAACTTGCTGCCGCAAGGCCATACCTTGCACTACCTATAGCGGTGATATCATTCGCAACAATCCCTACATTTGAGACTAAATTTGTTACTGATACAAAACCATTATACCCATAACCAAAGATTGCTTTATCACCGCCGTATCCCGCTGCTGCTGGCCCATGTCTTGCAGTACCGACCCCAGCTGTATCGGATGCGACGACACCTACATTTGAGACGAGGTTAGTCACAGAAACATAGCTAAGCCCTGTGTTTCCAAATCCAAAGATTGCTTTATCACCGCTATAGCCTGCTGCTGCTAGCGCATTTCTTCCAGTACCTGCGCCAGTTGTATCAGACGCAACCACCCCAGAATTTGATACTAGATTAGTAATCGAGACATAGCCATTACCGACACCAAATCCAAAGATAGCTTTATCATTTCCGTATCCTGCTGCCGCTAGGTTGTATCTGACAGTACCAACACCATTTGTGTCGGACGCGACGACACCCACATTTGAGACCAGATTAATCATTGAAACAGGTATACTAACAGTAGAAATACCAATATTACCGTATCCAAAGATTGCTTTATCACCGCCGTATCCTGCTGCTGCAGGTCCATGTCTTGCAGTACCGACACCAGCTGTATCTGATGCGACGACACCTACATTTGACACCAAATTCGTCATTGAAACAGGATAAACTGTATTAACATCGACTCTAAAAAGTCCAAGTCCGAATATAGCTTTATCTGTGCCGTACCCTGCTGCAGCCAATGAGCTTCTAACAGTACCTATGCCAGTTGTGTCGGATGCAACTACTCCAGTATTCGAAACCAAATTCGTTAAGGAATAACTTGTATAATTAAGGGCACCATATCCAAAAATAGCTCGACCAGGGCCTGCGGTTGGTGTTGGTGTTGGTGTTGGCGTGGGCGTAGGTGTTGGAGTTGGTGTGGGCGTTGGCGTTGGTGTAGGTGTCGGATTTCCACCATAGCTGGCAGCCGCTAAACTATGTCTAGCAGTTCCTACTCCAGAAGTATCAGATGCAACAACACCAGTATTACTAACAAGATTACTGAGGTTGACACCACCAGTGCTAGAAGTATCGACAGTTCCATACCCAAAGATTGCTTTGTCGCCACCGTATCCCGCTGCTGCTAAATGGTATCTAGCAGTTCCCACACCGGACACATCAAACGAAACAACTCCGGTATTGCTGACAAGGTTTTTTATGCTGACAGCAGAACCAGCACTATTACTACCATAGCCAAAGATAGCTTTATCCGTACCATAGCTGGCAGCCGCTAATCTATATCTAGCAGTTCCGACTCCAGAAACATCAGATGTAACAACACCAGTATTACTAACAAGGTTAGTAAGGGATAAGGCATTCAAAGTACCACCAATACCATAGCCAAAAATAGCTTTATCGGTACCGTATCCAGTCGCCGACAGGTCAAATCTGGCTGTGCCTACACCTATAGTATCGGTCGAAACAATGCCAACATTTGAAACAAGATTCGAAACATCAATATAAGGTAACAAAAAAGATATAGATCCAAAACCAAATATTGCTTTATCACCGCCATATCCTGTGGCTGCTAACCCAGACCTAGCAGTTCCCACACCGGACGCATCAGATGCAACGACTCCGGTATTGCTGACAAGGTTTTTCATGTTGAGAACAATACCAGCACCATTTTCGCCATACCCAAAAATAGCTTTATCAGTACCATATCCTGCGGCCGCTAAACCACTTCTAGCAGTTCCAACTCCAGAAACATCAGACGCAACAACACCAGTATTACTAACAAGGTTAGTAAGTGATGTATATCCGATAATTCCAGACCTACCATACCCGAAAATAACTCGGCTTAGGTCTGCGGTTGGGGTTGGGGTTGGGGTTGGGGTTGGGGTTGGGGTCGGGGTCGGGGTCGGGGTAGGAGTAGGAGTAGGAGTAGGAGTAGGCGTTGGTAGTGGGATGTTGTCGGGCCAATATACATTTGTAGGCCAAATCACATAATGGTTACTGATATTATTAAAGATTAATTTAATAGATTTAGCTTTTCTACTTTCGCTAGTGCCGATAAATTTTATGTCGCTAATTGGTTGATCGATGTCTATGATGAAAACATCTGCATTGTTTAAATCTAGAGTTAGTATGCGATTGGTTATAGTAGGGTACGCAACTAACGAAGAAGTATTTTTTAGTGCGTTTTCTTTTAATAATGATCTTTTTGCCGTTTCATGAACTTTACTGAAGTCGACAGCCAAATCTCCGACTGAACTAATTGGTCCGCCAATTAGACCAAAACCTGTGTTTATAGTCGCTATGTGTTGGCTAGAACCAGAATGTGGTGGGTACGGCAAATCATTATATTTAGTTTTACCATCTCCATATTTTACAAGGTTAGTGTCGCGCTCGTATCCCATTTCACCTTCGGCTAAGATAGGATTATGCGCTTTCCAGCTGGCTGAAATGTCAGTCCGGATCACTGTTTTTTGTGCCATATTAATCTGCTGAGTATACGACTAGATTTCCAACTGTGCTATCAGCGGACGCTCCGCCGATTATAAATTTTTTATCTGCTGATATCGATGACGCTACACCCAAGCCGCGATTAGTAGTGTTATCGCCTTTAAACTTAGCGGTCTGAATCCATATGTTATTTATATAATCAAACCTAAGGATACTTCCACCTTCAATATCGCTTGGCGCACCTATTAGTATTGTGTTTTCATCTTCTGATATAGTTATGCTTTCTCCAAACGATAAAGGCCTAAACAGTTCGAAGAAAGCATTATCTGGCGGTGTAATGTGTGATTCTAATACTAGATTATTTTCGGAATCACTTCTATAGATGAATATGTCGCCTTTTATAGTGACATTGTTTACAGTCGCTTGACTAGAGACGACGGCGATTTTTCCGCTCTGACCATATTTTACTCTGTGGCCAAATCTAACTGGTTCATATATTTGGCTGATTGGGAGAAGGCCACTTATTATTTTCTGTTTACTTGCCCATTCTCCACCAATAAGCTCATATGTGTAGACTTCACCAATACCGGTCGAACCATTGGACCCTTGGTTTGGAGCGCCAACTATAAGTCTAGTACCATCTTTCGTCATCGAGCATGTTGAACCAAATTCACTGTTCAATATTAGATCTTCTGGTGAAAATTTAGCGATTAAAGGATAAGTGCCGTTAAGATAATATAGATATACGGCGCCGACTGGTTGGCCAAACGCGTTTAGTGATCCTGTAGCTCCAACTGCTATCATATTAGCATCGCCCGACATGGCTACTGAAGTGCCAAATCGACAATCAACACATGGGTCGTCAGGCCTTAGATAATGCGATGGTTCCCAAGTATCTTCTATGTTGACATAAACTATTACAACACCACCTCTTAAATAATCTCCAGAGTATCCTTTATACCCAACAGCCATAGCCAAGAGATAATAATCAGCATCAATGGCACTACCAAAATCAGTATCATTAATCGTCGATGGTATGCCTGGCAAGATTTCCTGTATTAATCGCCATATAGACGATTCGCGTTTATAATAGTATATTCTACCGTTTATTTGGTCCTTTGGTGCTCCTATCAGCACGCGATACATGTCATTATCATTTACAATTATACTACTGAATTGTGCTGTGTTAGTCGATCCGCTGCTATAGATGTTTTGGTGATTGTATTGCGTTTTCCTGAAAACATACGCAAGGCCCCTACTGCTAAGTCCGCCGGGAGCACCGACTATTATCGATCCACCATCAAAATCGGCCGACATGTTATAACCAAATAAGTCATCTATGTTCTGATGGTCAGACAATAATATGTTGCACAAAGTATATTTAGGATTAAATTGACCTTCCATTTTATAAACATATACTGCGCCGTTATTGATTTGCATGTTCCAATCAGTATATGCTGCACTAACATATAAATATTTATTATCGGCAGACAATGACAGATTATCGCCGAAAAGGCCAGATAGGTTTGGTGAAAGACTATAAGCAAGAGCCCATTCTTGTCTAGCAGTATCATATCTATAAACGAAAACTGTGCCTACATTGGAATCTTCGCCTGGCGCACCTATAAATAGATGGTGGCCGTCTGAACTTAGCAACACTGATTTACCAAAAGATGACGTCATTATTCTATAAGGGTGATATATTTTAAACAATTCATTTATAGTGTCGCTTATTTGGCCAAATAAATAGACAGCACCATCGTGATCTGCTCTGTCCGGCGCGCCGACACAAATGATCCTTTCGTAGCGTTGATCATATGATGCGGCGCAAGTAATACTAGCTCCAAAAAACATATTTAAAAATGTCGTTCCGTCGCTTGGGGTCATTTTACTTAGTGGCTGATAGCTATCATTGATTAATTTATAAACATAGACAGCGCCTGCGGGAGAGTCGGCCGGAGCGCCGACAAAAAGATAAGAGCCAGTTGGTATTATCGATAGAGAATAACCAAGCTGGTTGGTATAATTAGTAGGTGTTTCTATCTTCTGTGTCTGTGTCCAGACTTTACCAGAACCTCGGAACACATATATGGCGCCTCTTTCGTCGGCATTATCAGCGCCTACTATTATAGTATTAGCGATGTCGGTTATCGCCAAAGCCGAGCCAAACCTATCATTCGATGACTGGTCTTCAGCGTTCACAATCACATAATCGTAGAATACTTCATTTATATTTCTATTATAAATATAAACTGAGCCTGCTTTTTGCAAATGACCGGTTGCTGTTAAAATCACAGTTAACCCATCTTGGCTAATTTTTACATCGCTACCCAATCTATCACCGACCATTAAACTATCAGGTATCAATGTTGATGGCGCTGTTAGATCTAACACCGCAACTAGATTGCGATTGCTAATTCCACCAAGCCCTATCGATGCTCTGCCTGAAATCGCACAGCTTGTTTCACGACCTAAGTAGTCATTCTTTTGTGGCTCTCTTACTTTATGCTGGCTATCCAACCGCCAGTTAATATCTGTGCGCTTATAATAATAGATACTACCTGCGTTTGTGGCTGTGCCATCGGCTTTTTGCAATGTAAGTTTAGGAAGAGAAATTAATATTCTATCGCCAGATTCTGAAATAGCGCAAGAGGCGCCATATTCGCTAATTGATGTTAGCGCTATGCCTGGATTTAAGACTGCTTCTCTTTCATAAAACGCTGGTCGTATGTCCGTTATTGCATAAACATATAAACTACATGTGCGTTCTGCTGGGTTATTTGTGTCTTCTTCAGTGTGTGTGTATCCTACTATAAACCGGTCGCCAGTGTTATCTATAGCGCAAGACATTAAGACAAAATTGCTAAGGTCTGCTGAATGGTTTATTTCTTGATATAAAACCCAAGCATTGTTTATAAATTTATAAACAAATGCTGTATCGCTATCGAGATTGCTCTGGACTGCGATCATAGTGGAGCCATCGCCAGAGATAGCGCATCTTACTCCAAAATTCTTTACTGATTGCTCTACTGGGGTCGGTGTTGGAGTCGGAGTTGGAGTCGGAGTCGGCGCTATTGCTTGAGAAAAGATGCTTGAGAATTTATAACCTAGAGTAGTGTTTCTATTCCATCTATAAACCGGAGTATAAACAGGTATAGGATAATCAGCCAAAAATGTTGGTTCATAGTATAGTAAGGCTGAGCTTGGCCCGCCATCTAATTGTTTAGAATCATTATTACCCCATCCATAATATCCTGAGTTGGTGACTGAGCTTACAAGCATCATACAATAATCTGGGCCGACTCGGAGATTATCGACGCTAATAAAAGCACTAGGTATCTTACCAAAAGTATAAGAGCTAGTAATATTTGGTATGCCTAATTGGCCTTTGTCATTAGAGCCGGCTGTCAAGACATAATTTTTCTTTGCCGTCATCGAAAAAGCCCAAGTGGCTGTAAATCTTTCGCCGCAACCCGCTCCAAGAGCAGCATAATCATCATTACCGCTATAGACTACAGAGTTAGTTCCGGCTGTGTTGATATCAATAGTTGTGCCTGTACCGCACTGCCCGTCTGCGTTGTTGCCCCACACATAAAAGCCGTCTACGCCGGGCGTTCGAGTAACAAGGCAGAAATGTTCGTTTAAGCATCCGCCAAAAACGCCATCGACATATTTTCCGGATAGACTCGAAATTACAGTGGGTTGATTAACCTTTAGATTATAATTAACTGAGCCTATGCCTAATTGCCCATGAGCATTTGACCCAAAAGCATAAACCGTCCCATTTCTGGCGTTACTTAGAACGATAGTGGCAGATTTACCTGTCGCTACAATGCAATCCACCGATGTGCCTCCAGCACTTGAATCACCGACTAAGCCGAGGATCTGTGATAGATAGTCACGATCGATAAAGTCGCCAAGGCCTAATTGTCCAGAGTCATTGGCGCCAAAACTATAAACATTACCATTTATATCCGTAACGACCGTATACTTATAACCGCAAGACACAGTATTAAAATTGCCGTCGGCTATCAAAGTTGGAGTAACCATAACATCGCCAAAAGCAGTTGATATACCCAATTGGCCTCTATCATTTCGACCCCACCCATACAATGAAGTTTTATACCCCTCATCTAGGCGTGACTTGTATACTATCATTATAGAATGATCATAACCATGAGCGATCGTCGGCGCTAGAGTATTCACTACACCTTGGTAGTCATAATTATAGAAATAATCTGGCAAGATTTTCACTTGGTTTATAAATGTGTCTCTTGACACTAAATCACCTAAACCCAATTGGCCCACATCATTTTGGCCGGTGACTTTATACTGATAAGGTAGAGCGGTTGGTGTCGGCGTAGGAGCAGGCACCGGAGCCGTTTCGCAAGCGAATCTTACACCATCTGGGTAGGAGCCTGAGAAGTCATATTGTACATGGTAGAAATACCCACCAGAAAATGTAGTGTCACCAATGTTTGTAACATTGTTGTTAGGCGTAAACGATTCCCAACTCACACCATTTGTGGATCTCTCTACTTTTCCACCTTGAGTAACACATAGAAAATATCCATTGCCGAACGCTAAAGAAAAGACAGCGCTAGATGATGGTCTGTTATGCTTCGTCCAAGTGATAGCAGCATCTGTCGATACCGCACAGACTCCTGAATCTCCAGTCGCTGCGAATATAAAAGTATTATCAGTGCACGCGACGGTACGGTAAAAACCATCTGGTGGCATTGAAAATGTAGTCCAAGCACTACCATTAGTCGATCTGACACCTTCGCCGTTATAGCCAACAGCCACATAAACACTATTTGAATATATCAAGTCCTGCCAGTTTGCAAGAGTCGGCAAAGTGTTTCTGGTCCAAGCTGTATCGCCGTGCTGGCGATAAGCTGTCATATTACTAAGATTACTAACACCGTATGCGTTTGATATGGCAAGAAATGTTCTATTTATTGCATTATAAACGATCTTTTTCCAGCTATAGCCAGAAGGTAAAGCATCATAATTTGACCAAGTGGCTTGTGTGCCTGTATTTGTAGCAGCATAGCCATTTTCAGCGATGGCTAAGAAGCCTAACGTCTCGCCTACGTAAACCACAGAAGTCCAAACATAAGAGCCTGGAAGCGTAGTAGTTGTCCATGAAATACCATTGTCTGTCGAATATGCAGCAGTATTAGAAGTGAGAGTCGTATTGTCGACTTTGCTGGCGACAGCCACTAAGATATTATTACCGAAAGCTATGGCTGCCCATCCCCTTCTAAGATTCAAATTCATCGGTATGCTGGTGGCGGCGCAGCCCACTGGTGTTGGTGTAGTGGGGGTCGGGGCTGTCGGGGTCGGGGCTGTGGGGGTCGGGGCTGTGGAGGTCGGCGTTACAGGCGGCGCTGCGCAAGAACTACTTACCAAAACCCAAGTCATTATCCCGCCCTTTAATTGAGCGGAGTAAGTACAAAAGCCAAGGCAACCCTCAGGGCAGCTGTAAGGTAATATAGCACCTAAAGGTACGCTAGAATTATTAACTGGGCCTAGATCTGGATAACATGTGCATGCCATAATATATAACTCTATAGATGTTTAAAGTTCAGATGTTTACGGTGTTCATGACTTATGCTTGATATATTACCTATAACTTGCAAATTATAACAGATTACCGTGTTTAGATTTGGCGACATATTTTATCCTCCTATGCTTGCAGCTGCTAAACCTAGTCTGGCTGTCCCGACCCCTGTAGTGTCAGTTGCGACAACACCAGTGTTACTGACAAGGTTAGTCATCGAGACAAAGACAGTAGAAAAACCATAGCCGAATATTACTTTGTCAGTTCCATAACTTGACGCCGCTAGATAATATCTAGCAGTTCCGACGCCAGTAACATCACCAGCGACTACGCCAGTATTGCTGATAAGGTTAGTCATCGATAGAGCGTTCGGTAGTTGCCGCCCAAAGCCGAATATAGCTTTATCAGTTCCATAGCCTGCCGCCGCTAAGTCATGCCTAGCCGTCCCAACACCAGCGACATCACCAGCGACCACGCCAGTATTACCTATAGGGTTAGTCATCGAGAGAGCTATTATTGTGCCAACATTATTTTGATTAGTTCCATACCCAAAAATGGCCTTGTCTGTTCCATAACTTGCTGCTGCTAAATAATATCTAGCTGTTCCAACACCGGTGACATCTTCAGAGACTACGCCAGTATTACTAACAAGGTTAGTCATGGAAACATAATTAGCCGAACTAAATCCATATCCAAAAATAGCCTTGTCTGTCCCGTATCCTGCTGCAGCTAATCCATATCTGGTTGTTCCAACACCAGTAACATCGCCTGCGACAACGCCAGTATTACTGACAAGGTTAGTCGTTGATAAAAATGGGGCACTACTTATTGCACCATAGCCGAATATGGCTTTGTCTGTTCCGTAGCCTGCCGCAGCCAGACCTTGCCTAGCCGTTCCAACACCAGAAACATTTTCTGCGACAACGCCAATATTGCTGATAAGGTTAGTAGTTGACACTACCGATGCAGCCGCGGTATACCCATAGCCAAAAATAGCCCAACCCGGTCCTACGGTTGGGGTCGGAGTAGGTGTTGGTGTTGGTGTTGGTGTTGGTGTTGGTGTTGGTGTTGGTGTTGGTGTTGGTGTTGGTGTTGGTGTTGGTGTTGGTGTTGGTGTTGGTGTTGGTGTTGGTGTTGGTGTTGGCGTTGGCGTTGGCGTTG
>Ga0209500_10001359_pt1 | contig 18405 bp, 17 predicted proteins | sample S_140212_EF_Meta_FD_187323 | JGI IMG/M metagenome (GOLD analysis project Ga0209500, IMG submission 187323) | Freshwater microbial communities from Lake Simoncouche, Canada to study carbon cycling - S_140212_EF_MetaG (SPAdes) (version 2) | ecosystem: Environmental > Aquatic > Freshwater > Lake ... | reverse complement strand
AAGGAGATCTTGGTTTTCATTTGACCATTATTCAATCCAATACCACCATTCCTGCCATATTGGTTAGTGAAACTGGAAGGGTTATTCAACATATTAATCTTGAAAAATCTGACAAGCCAAAAGATAAAATTTCAGAGGCTAAACTAAAATCAAAAATTGAAGAATTTAAAGTAGAAAATGAGCCAATAGATATTCCAATTGATGAAAAAACAGTCTATAAAGTTTATTATGGCAAGAGTACTGTGTTAAAGCAGTTGGCCTATTATCCTTATGTTGTTTTAGGAATTGTAGCCTTATTCATGTTGGTGAGTTATTTTGCATTTTCATATTCTACTAGAAGTGAGCAAAATCAAGTGTGGGTTGGATTGGCCAAAGAAACTGCACATCAATTGGGTACCCCAATTTCTAGTTTAATGGGCTGGGTGGAGTGTTTAGAAATGGATATTATTCCTGAAAATGCTCCGGTTGAAATGCGAAAAGATATTGACCGATTGAAAATAATTACCGAACGTTTTTCTAAAATTGGTTCTGAGCCTATTCTTGAGGAAGTTGAATTAAATCAAGTTCTTCATGATTCAATTGCTTATATGCGAACTAGATCGGGTGCAAACGTGCATTTTGATGTTCAACTTTCAAATCACAATGTGTATTCCAAAATAAACGTCAACTTGTTTAATTGGGTTGTTGAAAATTTAATTAAAAATAGCATTGATGCCATGGAAGGAAGGGGTGAATTGGTATTTAAAGTTTATGTGCGCAATCAAAAAGTAATTATTGATTTTATAGACAACGGGAAGGGAATTCAGAGAAACCAAATGACCGATATTTTTAAACCGGGATTTACAACCAAGAAACGCGGCTGGGGATTGGGATTGTCTTTGGCAAAGCGGATTATTGAAGATTATCACAAAGGACAAATCTTTGTAAAGGAGAGCAATCCCTTTGTAAAAACAACATTTAGAATTATTTTAGCAGGAAATACTTAAACAAAATTTATCTTTGAATTATGATACAACGCATCCAAACACTTTATTTATTTTTAATTTTTGCAATTGCATTGTTGTTGATGCTTTCAAATCCGATATATGCAGAATTTAGGATGAAAAACGGCTTTAATCCTGAATCTGTTTTAATGCAATATTGGAGTCAGTTTTCAGTATCAACTGAAAGTGGAATTCCAGTTTACAGCTACAAGTTGTTGAATATGATTTTGCTGGTTTTAGTAGGATTGGGTTCTCTTGTGAATGTCTTTTTATTCGGAAATAGAAAACTTCAATTGAAGGCTGTTGGTATTCTGGTTTTATGCGCATTTGTATTTTTTGCAATCTTATTGGTAGATTATTTTATGACCAAAAATCAGTTTGAAATGAATGCTGTATCAACTACATTGGGATATCAAATTGTTTGGCCATTATTGATGTTTGTTTTTTCAGTATTGGCATATTTTGGAATTCGACACGACGAGCGTTTGGTTCAAAGTATGGATAGAATTCGATGAAAAAGTGGATGTTCTTAGTCGTTGCTTTTTTGCAATGTGTCTGTGTTTTTGGTCAAGCCAAGAAAAAGAAAAACATCCCTCAAAAAACAAAAGATACCCCTGTTTTTATTGTTCCTACATTTGATGTAGGGGAGATTGACGATCAATCTCCAGAATATCATAAAACCCCTTATGAATTAAGTAATTTCACCAAAACCGCAACTTATGAAGAAGCAGTGAATTGGTATAAGAAGTTGCACCGTTCATTCCCCAATACCGAGTTGTTGAATATTGGAAATAGCGACGCGGGTTTGCCAATTTATTGTTTTCATATCTTACCAGAGATAATTTTAATGAATGCCCAAGATGTATTTCCGGGTGGTGGAATTGATTATGGCAAAACCAATCCTCCAAAGCAGAATAATCCAATTAAATTATTGATCAACAACAATATTCATCCTGGTGAACCGGAAGGAACCGACGCGAGCATGTTATTTGTTCGAGATTTTTTAACAAAGCAATTGAGGTTTGGGAAAGATGTTTACAGGAATGCCGATATTTATATCATTGTTCAATACAACGTTGATGGAACCATTAATAGAAGTGGAACTTCAAGAGCCAATCAAGATGGACCTATCGAATACGGATTTAGAGGGAATGCTAAAAACTTAGATTTGAACCGCGATTTTATCAAAATGGATAGCCGCAATGCCAAAACTTTGGTGGGTTTTATGGCGAAAGAAAAATTCGATTATTTCATTGATAACCACACCTCGAATGGGGCAGATTACCAATATACCCTAACTTACTTTCATACTAGGGTTGAGAAATTGCCACAGTACTTGGTTAGGAATACCTTGACGGTAGATTCGATGTTGAAATTGTCCCTCAAAAATATGGGTTACCCAACTTCTCCATACGTGAATACAATGCAAGAAGTTCCCGACAGTGGATTGGTTGGTTTTTATGAATCTCCAAGATTTGCTACTGGTTGGGCTGCTTTGAATCATACAATTGGTTTTACAGTTGAAACCCACATGCTAAAACCATTTAATAAAAGGGTTGATGCTACAAAGGTGTTTTTAGAGTCATTTGTTAGTTGTGTGAGTTCAAATAAGGTTCGAGAGAATTTGACAAAGTCAAAGGCTGATTTGGGTTTTGATTACAAATCGAAGCATTCAGCATATACCCATTTCAAACTTGATCAATCAAAATTTGAGATGATTGATTTTTTGGGATATGAATTTGGCTACAAGCCAAGTGAAATATCTGGTTTTCCTCGGTTATACTACGATAGATCAAAGCCCAAAACTATTTCGCTCAAGTATTATAATCATTATATTCCAACCGATTCGGTTGAATTGCCTCAAGCGTATGTTATTCCATATGCATATAAGGAAGTCTTGGAAAGGGTAGATCTTAACAATATCAAATACAACACAATCTTGGAAGATACTATTATGCTTTGCAAAGTGAGTTACATTGTAGATTACAATACGGTTAAAGAGCCTTATGAGGGACATTATTTGCATTCACAAGTAAAAACTAAAGACACCATGATGAAGGTAACTTTGAGAGCGGGAGATAGGTTGATTCGCGTGAATTGGAGAAACTCTGAATTTCTAGTTGCAACATTGGAACCTAAATCTCCTGATAGTTATTTCTGTTGGAACTTTTTTGATGGTATTTTACAACAAAAAGAAGGATATAGTGCTTATGTATTTGAAGATAAGGCTGCCGAAATTCTAAAGACTAATCCTGAATTAAGGAAGAAACTTGAATTAAAACGCAAAAGTGATTCGGCATTTGCCAAGGATGGTGCAGCACAGTTGGATTTTGTTTACAAAAATTCAGTGTATTATGAGCCCACTCATAAACGATACCCTGTTTTCAGAATAATGCCTTAATGATTATTCTCCGAAGTATTCTACGAAGTTATTTTGGGTTTCCCACAGGGTAATTTTATGCAATTGAACTCCTTCTGGTAATTTGGCCGCGATTCTATGCCATACTGCAACAGATATATTTTCAATTGATGGCATTTGTCCTGATAACCAGGGAACATCTAAATTTAAATTTTGATGGTCTAAGTGATCAATTACTTCCTCACGGATAATTACTTTTAGTTTTTTCAAATCCATTACGCAACCGGTATCTGGGTTTGGTTGGCCTTTCACACAAACGTACAAATCAAAATTGTGGCCATGAAAATGCGGATTGGCACATTTTCCAAATATGGCTAAATTTTGTTCCTCAGTCCAATTGCTGTTCCAAAGCTGATGGGCTGCGTTGAAATGTTCTTTTCGTGTGATATAAAGTAGCGGCATTGCGGGTGCAAAAATAAATTAAAAAATTCGGCTTAATACCAAGTTTTTAATTTTTCTATGGTAGTATGAATATCTTCAAGGGTATTGTATTTCCCAAAGCTAAAGCGAACAGTGTTGCGCTCTGATCCTGGACAAATACAATTCAAAACATGGCTGCCCGTATTTGCTCCACTAGAACAAGCACTTCCACCACTTGCAGAAATTCCATTAATATCTAAATTGAACAGCAACATGTTTCCCGCATCTGATTTAGGGAAAGAAACGCTTAAAACAGTGTAAAGACTATTTCCTTCAGGATCTCCGTTGAATTGAATATCTGCTATATTTTCGCGCAAAGCTTTGATCATTTCAGCCTTAAGCATTGAAATGTGTGCTTTTTTCTTTTCAAGATCCCTGTAACTAATTTCTAAGGCTTTGGTTAATCCTACAATTCCATATACATTTTCTGTTCCACCACGCACTTCTCTTTCTTGTGCTCCTCCAGTGATTTCAGGTGTAATACGATTTTTCTTATTCATGTAAAGGAACCCAATTCCTTTTGGTCCATTGAATTTATGCCCTGCACCGCATAGAAAATCAACATATCCTTGACTTAAGTCAAAGCTATAGTGCCCCATGGTTTGCACCGTATCGCAATGGAATAAACCACCCGCATTGTGAATAGTATTCCCAATTTCTTCAATTTGAATCATGTTGCCAATTTCATTGTTGGCATGCATAAGACTTACCAAAGAATTAGGATTTTTTGCAAGCAATTCATACAAATGGTTAGTGTCAACATGGCCATTTGGCAAAATATTTACCAATTCAAGATTTACACCAGCAACTTTATGCAAATCCTCAGCAGTGTGCAATACAGCATGGTGCTCAATAGGAGACGTAATTAAGGTTTTAACACCCAAATTTGCTACAGAACCACGCAGAGCCAAATTGTCGGCTTCTGTGCCACCAGAAGTGAAAAATATTTCACCGGGCGAGCATTTTAATAACGATGCGATTTTGCCTCGAGATTCTTCAATAACATTTTTTACTTTTCTTCCGTTGGCATGGGTAGAGCTGGGATTTCCAAAATGCTCGCGCATCATTGGAATCATTACATCAACTACTTCAGGATCCATTGGAGTGGTAGCTGCGTTATCTAAATAAATTCTGCTGGCAGTGTTTGTCATTAAATGTGGTTATTGATGTTCAAATATCCTAAAAATTTATAGCAGAGTTTTGCCATTGCAAATTCTGAAATAATATCCACTTCACGCGGAGCAATTTCAACAATATCAAAACCTACTACTTTTTTGCGTTCACATAATCTTTTCAATAGTTTGGTTCCTTGTTGCCATGACAAACCACCTGGTTCGGCGGTTCCTACGGCAGGAACAATAGATGGGTCAAATCCATCGGCGTCAATCGAAACGTATACAATATCACCAAGTTTGTCAATACAATCGTCAATCCATTTGTCGTCTTTGTCGAGCATGTGGGCGTACCAAGTATTGATAATTGGCGATGATTTAATTAACTGAGATTCTTCAATGCATTGGGCTCTAATTCCCACTTGTACCAAATTAACTCCCATATCGTTAATTCTTGCCATAACGCTGGCATGAGAATAAGGGTTGCCGTTATATTCTTGGCGTAAGTCTGAATGGGCATCAATTTGAAGTACAGAAATAGTTGGGTATTTTTCTTTGTAAGCACGAATAAAACCATTGGTAACGGTATGTTCAGCTCCCAAGGAAACCACAAATTTGTCTTTTTGTAAAAGTTCACGGGTTTGATTTGCAATGGCTACCATTGCATTTTCGTCCACAAGTCCCTCAAAATCAATAGGCTCAAGGGTTGCAATTCCAATATTTTTATAGGTTTCTTGATCGAGTTCTTCGTCGTAAAATTCAACGAAGTGACTTGCATCAACCATTGCTTGAGGTCCTTTGTCTGAACCTGCTATATAACTACTTGTAAATTCGTATGGAACTTGTTGAATGACAACTTTGGCATTCTCAAGTGTGGTTAAATCATTATTTGGTAGGGCTAAAAAGCCATCCTCAGCATTAAGTACTTTCATTGTAGGCAATTACTTAACACGTTCCATATATTCACCAGTACGGGTATCCACTTTGATTTTGGTTCCGATATCAATAAACAAAGGAATAAATACAGTTGCACCAGTTTCAACAGTTGCAGGTTTCAATGTATTTGTAGCTGTATCCCCTTTAACGCCTGGTTCTGTATAAGTAATTTCAACAATTGCAGTATGCGGAGGTTCAGCAGAAATTGGGGTATCTTCACCTTCAAAAGCAATAATTACTGTATCGCCTTCTTTCATGAATTTGGCACCTTCGCCAAATAAGTGTTTCTGCACTGGAATTTGGTCATAAGTATCGTTGTCCATGCAAATGTATGCATCGCCTTCTTCATAAAGGTATTGAAGTTCTCTCGTTTCAACACGAATAATTTCAACTGTTTCGCCACTGCGGAAGCGATTTTCAGCCGATTTTCCATCTTTTACTCTGCGCATTTTTGCTTGATAAAAAGCACGTAAATTTCCTGGAGTTCTGTGTTGCCATTCAATAATTTGGCATAATTCACCGTTAAAGCGAATAAAATTACCGTTTGAAACGTCTTGAGTTGTAGCCATACAATTGCAAAGGTAGGATAATTTTTTTTAATGTTAGAATTTACCCATAATTCAAAGAGAGATTTTAAATCAATTGGATTCGATTTAATACTTTAATTTCAAACCGTAACGCCTCATTGCGTAACTGATTAAATATTGACGATTCCTTGCAAGTGGACTATTGAATCCACAGGTTCTGGGGCAGGGGAGTGTAGAAATAATTAAAATGCTTTGTTGGCGAGAGAGTTTTTCAGCAGGAATATGGAAATAATAATGAGCAGCTTCGTCAACGCCAAAAGCCCCTCTGCCCATTTCAATTACGTTTAAGTAAACTTCTAGAATTCTCTTTTTGCTCCAAAAGAGTTCAATCATGCACGTGTAATAGGTTTCAACTCCTTTTCTCAACCAACTGCGTCCCTCCCAACAAAAAACATTTTTAGCAGTTTGCTGAGAAATGGTACTTGCTCCGCGGGTTTTGCTACTCGTAGCATTGTGTTCAATAGCTTTTTCAATTGCCCTGAAATCAAATCCCCAATGATCAAAAAATACTTGATCTTCTCCGGCCATAGCGGCCAATTGAAAATACTTCGGAATTTCTTCAATATCTATCCAACGTCCTTTTTCTCCACGAATATCACTTTGAGAATTTTGAATCATGGTAAAAGGAGGATTAATCCATTTGTAAATGATAACAGGAATGAGTGAAATTCCCCAAATAATTAAACAATATTTAAAAAACTTACGGAAGAAAATCATTGTAAACATGGGCAATAATAGTGAAATCTAAATTAAAACCCTTGAACTCCGTTAACAGTGGTGTACTTTAAAACGAGGTTTTTATTAGGGTAAATGCGTTTGAAAGCACTTTGAACCATTAAGGTAGCTTCATGGAATCCACATAAAATTAATTTCAATTTACCTGGATAAGTATTGATATCACCAATGGCATAGATGCCTGGGATATTTGTGCTGTAATCAATTGTATTTACTTCAATGGCAATCTTATTGATGTTTAGACCCCAATCAGCAATTGGACCTAACTTTGGCGATAAGCCAAAAAGAGGTAAGAAATGATCGGCTTCAATCCAATGCAAATCATCTTCACCTTTTATAGTAACTCCAAGTTTGTTGAGGGATTCATTTCCGTCGAGATGCGTAATTTCGGCATTGGTAAGTAATCGAACTTTGCCCTCAATGCTCAAATCCATGATTTTTTGGACGCTATCTAAATGACCACGGAATTCAGTACTTCTATGTACCAATATTATTTCAGCCGCCACATCTTTCAAGAATAGAGCCCAATCTAATGCGCTATCACCACCACCAGAAATTACAATTTTCTTGTTTCTGTATTTCTCGGGATCCTTAACGATATAATCAATTCCCTTGTTTTCGAATTGATGGATATTGGCAATTGGAGGTTTTCGGGGTTCAAAAACGCCCAAACCACCCGCAATAGCAATATTTGGAGCAATATGTTGTGTGCCGTTTTCTGTAGTTACAATAAATTTATTATCGGAAGTTTCTTCAATGGAAATTGCTTTTTCACCCAGGGTGAAACCAGGCTTAAAAGGTGCAATTTGCTCCATTAAATTATCAATTAAATCACCAGCTAAAATAGATGGAAACCCTGGTATATCGTAAATGGGTTTTTTAGGATAAATTTCAGTTAATTGTCCTCCTGGTTGAGGCAATACGTCAATGATATGGCATCGTAGTTTTAATAGTCCTGCTTCAAAAACAGTAAATAAACCTACAGGGCCAGCACCTATGATGATAATATCAGTTTCAACCATTTCGGGTACAAAGATAATGATTCAAACAAATCGAAATGTGACAAAAGGATCGGAAGTTTATTCTTTGGAAATTTGCAGACCAAATTCCGATAACCGGTAAGATCTTTCACCCACTTCAATAATATCGCCTTTTTTGTATTTGCGTAGATTTCTTATTTCGTCATCTGTTTGAATAATGGTTCCACCGGTTTCTCTGGCAAGTTGAAAATAATCAAAGGGAACATTCCCATTTACACTACCACAGAGTAAAATAGAAACTGGTTTTTTCAGGTTTTTTATTAATACCAAGTCTTTGATGGGTGCTTCAACATCTGCAATCATAAGAATGGTATCAATGTCGGCCCATTTTTTTGAGGCACTAATTGCAGCTTCTATGTTGTTTTCAGGAATATCGCCTCCATTTCCATTTTCCATGGCAGTTAAGATAGTTTTGAAAATGGTATCGAAATTGTTGCTATTTACATTGTAAACACCACCTGAACTTCCTGGTCTTTTGATTAATTCAGGAGCTCCGTTTCCATCATTGAAAAAGGTAAATCTGCTATTTTTGAGTACTTCAGAATTGTACTTCAGAAAGAGTAGCACCTGCGCAGAATAGGGACCCATACTGCCAGTAACATCTGTCACAATACACCATTTTCCGTTGAAAGTTTTATTTACAAGTGCGTCGTATTCATTTGTGTTCTTTAGAAACTTAGCATCAAATTTTCCAACACGTTTTCTTTTGGCTTTGATTTTTCGGGCCACCACACTATCTACCACCAATTTGGTTTCTTTTTCTCTAAACCAAATGGATGGAGTTTTGAACTTTTGACCATCTTTTCGTTTTTCAGGATCATTGGCCAAATAATATCCAGTTTCAATATAGCGCTTTCGCTTTTTGTAAATGATTCGTTCTGGAATTTCAATAAAAGTATCTCTGTATGTCCCTATCGTATAACTGATTAATCCTTTTTCTTTTTTTACTTTTTCAGTAGGTTTTGCTTTGTAAAAAATGATAAATCCATGATAGAGTTTTTTTGCATCGTCTTCCGTTTTGGCTTTGTTTTGTTCGAATGCCCTAAATTGAATTCCTTTTAAAGCGAACAATTCTGGCCAAAGTGTTTTTAGATTTTCGTACCGATTTCTATTCAATAAAGGTTGATTGAATGTATCAACTTCCCTATATTTTGTATAAACCAAATGCACAGTTAAAATTGTTCTGTCTGAAGGTAAATTCGGTAAAGTTTTAGACTTGAATTCAGACGACGAAAATTCCATTGGCAAATAAACAATGTTGGTGTCTGAAACAATAGGATGAATGCCTACAACCATTGGTTTCATTTTCATCAATTTGTCTACATTGGTTTGTGCAAATGCAGTGTCCCCCCAAAAGGAAATGAATAAAAACGATATGATTGTAAAAATCCTCACAGTGTTTGCATTAAATTTTCAATCCCAATTGGTCTGTCAATTTTGAATCCTTCACCATATTTAACGCCAATTAATCGTCCATATTCTAAGGCACGTCCTTCAAGAAAATCAAGAAATTCTTTACTGCTAATGGGTGTATTTGGTTCGGCACTATTTGGGTCGTAAAACTGGCTTTTAAAAGCCATGATACCCTCTATTTTTTTAGAATAAAACTCGGAAATGTCTACAATGAAATCTGGACCAATGTTGTAATCTTGAATATAGAAGTAAGTTGATTTTGGACGGTGTGCTTCTTGAGGGACATTATTCAGAGAAGTTTCAATTTTAGGCAATCCAGCAAGGAAACAAGCCCTTGATATCAAAGCAGAAGCCCTTCCGTGATCGGGGTGTCTGTCGCGCAATGAATTTGCAAATACAATTCTTGGTTTTGCGGAACGTATTTCGGTAATAATGGCTTTTAATGTAACTTCGTTTTCTTCGAAAAATCCATCGCCAAGGTTTAGGTTTTTTCTAAATGCAGCACCAAGAATGTTTGCGCTGTTTGATGCTTCTTCAAGACGTATTTCAGCCGTCCCTCTAGTTCCAAGTTCACCTTGTGTTAAATCGACAAAGCCGGCAGTATAGCCCATGCTAATGTGTTTTAAAATGGTTCCAGAACAAGCGAGTTCAATATCGTCTGGATGTGCGGCTATGGCTAAAATATCAACTTGCATTAGTAAGACATACTTGGAGGTGGAAAGAAAATAACATTATGCAATGTGTTGCCGACGGCAAATAAAGTGTTCTTATCAATGCTGCCAATATTGTCGTCATGGGTGTGCCAATATGGAGCAAATCCTGTTTGAGGATTGTATTGAATGATGTCGATCATTGGAATTTTGGTGGCCTCATAAACGTATTTGTGGTCGTCGATGATTTGTCCAATTGTATTGCCAATGAAATAATTAGAATGGCCTAGTTCTTGGGCAACGGCCCAAATGTGAACTAGGGCAAAATTGCCCCAGGTATTTGAGTTTTCCTCCCACATAAATTGGGCATCTTTTCCTCCAACCATATCTAACAAAACGCCAAAATTTGCAGTGTATTTTGGAGTATGTAAATTTTTACCCCAGTATTGACTTCCAAGGCAAAAAGAATTTTCGAATTCGCTTTTTCCGTAATCTTCGGCATCGAAGAAAATAATGTCAATGCCAATATCTGGTTTTGAAATGCTCAAGTTTCTGGCAATTTCAAGCAAAACTGCAACACCCGATGCACCATCGTTTGCGGCATCAATAGGTTTGTCTGTGTCAACGTCGTCTTGATCTCCCCAGGGTCTTGAATCCCAGTGAGAAGCAAATAAAATACGTTTGGTCGCCTTTGGATTAAAAGAGCCAATGATGTTATAAACAGGAATTCGTTTTTTGTCGTAAGTAACTGCACTACCTCTTTGGAAGATGGCAGTATCTGAATAGCTTTTTAATTTTTGATAAAGCCAATTTGCACATTTTTCGTGTTCTTTGGTTCCAGAAACGCGATAGCCAAAACTCAATTGTTTTTGAATAAAATAGAACGCACTGTCTTGTGAAAAACCAGTAATAGGTTTCGTTACAATTTTAACTTCAACTTCTTCTGAATTGTTGTTTTTCGTATTGCTTGTGCAACTGTTTAATATGCAAATTAATGAGCAGAAAACAGTAGCTAAAATGACAAATTTAAATTTCATAAAATTTTAATTTCACAAAGGTAGTTGATTCTCATTAAAACGTAAAGTTACTGAATTTTATATTAGATTAATGGTGTTTTAACATGGTTGAATTGGTGAAGATTTTACAATTGTTTTAAATCACTGAAAAAGTATGGTAAATTTTGATTTAAATATGTCTATTTTCGCCTATTAAACATGTCAATGAAAATTCAAAGTATGACAGGCTTCGGGAGGGCAGTCATAGAAAACGATAAACTCAAAGCAACCTGCGAAATAAAAGCACTGAATGGTAGATACTTTGAGGCCGACATTCGCTTGCCAAAATTCTTATATGAAATTGATGCTTCTGTGCGCAGAATGCTTTCTGAAAAACTAGAAAGAGGAACAATTACATGTGTTTTTAATATAAAAATTGTAGATGAGCAAAACTCATCTCAAGAAATTCAAATTAACGAAGCATTAGCAAAGAGGTATTTGGATGCGCTGCAATCACTAAGCAATAATTTAAATGTTGAATTTAGAGATCCATTTCGTGAAATCATCCGCGTTCCAGAGGTTATTGGTACAGCCGATCGCGAAATTTCAGATGATATCAAAGATCAAATCAAAGAATTGGTTATGGCAGCTGCCGATAATTTGATCAAATTCAGAGAAGTTGAAGGCATTGCAACTGGAGAAAAATTATTGCAATTGGTTCAAAGTATTTCTCAAGATTTAATATTGGTTGAAAATGAAGAGGATGCCCGTAAAGAAGCTTTGAAAGAAAGGATTTATGGGAATTTGTTGGAACATGTAAAAGAAGAATTGTTAGATCCAAATCGTTTGGAACAAGAAATTTTGATTTACCTCGATAAATGGGATATTGCAGAGGAAAAGCAACGCTTGAATCAGCATGTAAACTATTTTATCAATACACTTAAAACTGAACCTAAAGGACGTAAGTTGAATTTTATAGCACAAGAAATGGGCAGAGAAATGAATACAATGGGCGTAAAAAGTAATTATTTCCCAATGCAACAGGCAGTGGTTCAAATGAAAGAAAAACTAGAACAAATTAAAGAACAAGTTCTGAATTTGGCTTAGATAAAAAATATAAAGAATGAATTTTATGAAATTTAAACTGTTCGTAATACTGAGTTTTTTAATCCCATTGGGATTAGCAGCTCAAAAAAATGGTTCTTTCAATAGAAAATTAGATGACGCAAAATTCAATTTGTTTCATGTAAAAGATTATACGATTGATGAAGGCGATTTTGCGCTTTTCTTGAGTTCAATTAAGCCACATTTATCTGATAAAAAGCAAAACAATATCATTGCCAATTTTGATTGGAATTCTGCGTATTTGATCAAAAAAGGCATTGAATACAAGCATGTTGATTCAATAAAGTATGAAAAAATATTGAAAATGGTTGACAATGCTACCAATAGTTTTTACGATATCAAAAGAATAAAAATGGTGCTGAACTTTATTGATAGTTTGTCGCCAGAAGTTTTATCGCACACAAAATTCATTCAAAATATATCTCCTTTCTCAGATTTCCTCGATAAATCTATTGTATATATTCTTGACGATATTTTTGAGGGACTAGATGCTTCGGCAATTATCGATATTGATATTCAAAATCAAATAGATGCTATTAGGGCTTCTGAAAATTATTTGCTACAGTCGAGTAGCAGTGGTGATTATAGCGGGAAAAAAAGATTCGGGGAAAGCGATGTTACAGAATACGTAAATATTTCAAATTCTTTTGATATCAAATCAACTGTGAAACGTTTTCTAGATTCTTTAAATACAATAGATAAATCATTGAATGGAAAATTAAACAAAGAGAAGCAAGCCGATTGGAATGAATTTAAAGCCTACATTGACCTCCTTGTAAAAAATAATATTGTTTATTATAACAATTATGCCGTGTGGGAGGTGTCGGATGACATAGTAAATTCTTTAATAGACGATTTGAATTTTATTGACAAAAGAGTAAATGAAAATGCAACCAATTTTTGGATGTTGTACAATTCAGGTAACTTTTTTGATACTGTTTTAAATTCTGAAAAAATTGGGATTTCTACCCGAACAGTGTTAAAAGATTACTATCCTTCTGCATCAGCAAATAGAATTTGGATAGAATTTGAGTTTGGATATGGGAATTGTAAACGCAGGAATGATTTTGAAAGTAAAGATACAGCTGAATTGATTGTTTGGCAGGTAAATCCAGATTCAATGCCTATAGTGCAAAGATTAATGAATTTGGTTGAAGATGGGGCTTCTGATTCAACTGCTGCAATTGAAGAACCTTATGCAGATGATTACAGCAATAGGAAATTGTTAAATTCAAAAACATTTGGAATAGAACCTTTTGCGATGAAGTTTTATAACAATTTCAATGAAATTAATGAAGTTCTAAAGTCTGAGGGATTTACAGAATTGTCTCATTTAAATACGGTTGGGTTGACATTGGTTTATCAGCCATTGGATGATACCCGTTATCGTTTTTCGTATGGTAGAAACATGGCTACCGACCAAAAGTCGAATATTTGCGAATCGTATTGGGGCGATAATTTTATGTTTTCAACTGAATCTAACATTTTCAATAAAAGATTCGTAAGTTTATCTTGGACAACCAATTTGAATTACATGCGAAATAGTATGACATTTCATAACGGATTTCAAATGGGAGACCCGTTGGTCACTAATCCTCAAGAAATCAATCAGGTTACCAAAAATTCATTTTTATACGGTTTGGGATTGAATGCTAAAATTGGATTTAGTAAATTCCATTTGATTGGTGAAGTGGGATACTTATGGGATTATGGTGATGACCGTTGGAAACAAAACGACAATTATATCAATGGCAAAGGCCGTATGTCGAACAAAGGACTTTATATCTCGGTTGGTTTAGGAATTAATATTTATCAGAAATACAGATGAAAAAGGGCATAGTTTATACATTGGCTTTTTGTTTTATTCAATTTGTAGGCGCTCAAATTGTCCCTCATGGAATAAAATTAGATTTAAATCATGTTGATTTTGCCAAAGATTCAGGAATGAAGACCATTTATGCTGCTGCACGAAAGGCTCGGGTTGTTTTTGATGGGGAGAATCATTCCATGACTGAATTGAATTCAAGATTGGAGTATTCAATGATGAAAGGACTTTATGAAAATTGTGGTTACCGCAATTTTATCACTGAAATGAGTGCAAATAGGGCTTATTACATGGAGCAATATATTTGTAAGAATGATACCAATGCCCGTCGTATGTTGAATTCTATATCCTCAGAAAAATACATGAGGTTTTTTGATCATTTGAATGATTGGATGCAAAAAGTGCCGGAGAAAGATAGGATTCACATTTATGGATTGGATGTTGAGCGATTTTATGATTTGAGCTTACAACGATTGGTTGATCATTTGAATACCATTAAAACAAAGATTCCAAAGGATTTGTTTCCTACTGTAAATGCTGCGAAAATACTTGCTAAAGATTTACTGAAAGCGAATGAAGAATATCATTCGGACTATAATTCAAGCAGTAAAAAAAGCTTGCACGGCGATTATGCTTATGGAGCTGGTTACATGGAGCCTAATGAGAAAAGCACGCTTTCGCTTGTTGATTCTTTGGCTAAGCAATTGGCCATATATAAAACTTGGTTGGGTCCTGAGTTTGAAACGTTCAAAACCAATTTGGCATCACTTCAGGAGTATTTCAAATGGATGAAACTTGAAAATGATGCTCAGCAGTATTTGTGGCGCGAAGAATATATGGGAAGGAAATTCCAACAATTATTGGCGGCTGATACCACACAAAAGTTTTTTGGACAGTTTGGTCGTTGCCATGTAGCTTATTCAAAACAGGATAACGATTGTGGGTGGTATAATTATAGCAGTGTTTGTAATAAAGTTCGAACCAAGTATTTTAATGGAGATTCTACTAAAATTGTAAGCATAGCATTGTTTTATAAAGACAATGAAGAACAATTGTCGGCTGTAGAATTGGATAAGAACTCAGCGATGTCTGATGAAGTGCAGTCAATTAAAGGTATTTCTTCAAAAGTGCATTTGCTTTTTGACTTATATGATACAACAAATCAATTTGTTGAATTAAAAAAGAAATTTCGATTTGTGTTGTACAGCGGTTCAGATATAGAGGAATTGCCTAAAATTAGGAAAGGTGACACAACCCAAATTAGCGATGGTGAGTCAAGTGAAAGTGAACATTCTATAAAGCGTAGATTAACTTTTAATATTTTGGGTCTTTCTTTTTTGAAGAATAATTTGATGAATATGCAAAACCACATTGGCACAGTGAACTTTGGTAATACCATTATAAATCCTTCAAGTTGGTATTTCAATCACAGTATTGGTTACCAACATGGTGTTTTGAAAACGGAATTGATGGGTTTTTACAGCCTAGGTAACGATGAAACTTTGCTTGATCTACAAGGAGGTTCTTTGCACTATTCAGCTGGAGGCGCAATTGGTTCTATGGGTGTTTCATTTGACATTTCACGTGTCTCAATTGATATCATGGCCGATTGTGGTGTTTATTCACAGAAAATAACGAATGATCCAAAATCACCAGATATTTCAACAGTGAATAGCAATATAGTAAATGTGGTGTCTAATTCATTTGTTTACGGTGGACATATTGGATGTGATTATCAATTTTCAAATTCAAGTTTGGGAATGTCGTATCAAGTGATGTTCCAGCCACAAGATGAAATTTGGAAATACCAGCATAGCCAATTTGTATATCAGAATTTCGGAAAATTGAAGGGTCCGTTATTTTGGAATGTTTCGTTGTCGTTGAAATTGAATTTTGAGCTAAGAGGTTTCTCTTGGAGTGATGTTGTTTCAGACTATTAAAAAACTTTAAGATAAAAAGAAAACATAAAATGATACAATCTATTCCAAATTTGATCACTTTAGGCAATTTGTCATGTGGTTTATTGGGTATTACCATGGTAATGCAAGGAAATCCATTCGCTGGGTTTCTATTTATGATATTAGGTGCAATTCTTGATTTTTTTGATGGATTTGTAGCGCGTTTGTTGAAGGCAGATGGCGAACTTGGAAAACAATTAGACAGTATGGCCGACGTGGTTACATTTGGTGTATTGCCGGGATTGATTTGGCGTTATTACATCCAAAATCTAGGATATTGTTCTGCGTCAGGTTTTTGTGTAAACAATTATGTTTGGATGTTTATTCCATTGGGTGCCGCTTATCGTTTGGCAAAATTCAATATTGATACCAGACAAACAACTGGCTTTTTAGGTGTGCCAACACCAATAACTGGTTTGGCATTGGCCTCTTGGAGTTGGATTATGTATACTTTGGATCAACCTACATTTTCATTACTTGATGTTCGTGAAATTTTAACTCATTATTATTTTTGGCTTTATGTTCCTATTTTGGCTTCTTATATGATGATTTCAGATTTTCCAATGTTGGCATTGAAGTTTAAAGGTGGTGATCCATTAAACAAGTGGAAATATGCACTTTTGGCATTAGGAATAGTAAGTGTTGCATTATTTGGTGCAGCTGGAGTTGCAGTTTTTTATTTTATTTATATACTTATCTCTTTTATTGCGAACTTTGCAGTTCAAAAACAAGTTACTAATTTATGAAAGTTGGAATAATTATGGGTAGCGACAGCGACTTGCCAGTGATGCAAGAAGCCGCCGCAATTTTAAGTCAATTAGGTGTTGAATATGAACTCACTATTGTTTCAGCCCACAGAACTCCTGATCGCTTGGTAGATTATGGCAAAAATGCCCATAATAATGGAATTGGGGTGGTAATTGCAGGTGCAGGGGGTGCAGCCCATTTGCCAGGAATGATTGCTGCGTTTACGCATTTACCAGTAATTGGTGTTCCTGTGAAATCTAGCAACATGAGTGGATTAGATAGTTTGTATTCAATTGTTCAAATGCCTCCAGGGGTTCCTGTTGCAACTGTTGCTATCAATGGTGCCCGCAATGCTGGTATTTTGGCGGCTCAAATTATAGGAATTTCTAATAACGATGTTGCCAAATCTGTAATCGCATTTAAAGAGTCAATGAATACTGAGGTTTTGGAAAAAGCAGCAAAAGTTGAAGAAATTGGGTATCAAAATTATTTGAACCTCGAAAAATGATCATTGTTGGAAATGCCCTTGTTTCTGAGGATGTTTTAGAGAAAAAATTTGCTTGTCAAATTAATAAATGTAAGGGTGAGTGCTGTGTTCAAGGCGATGCCGGAGCACCTTTGCTAAAAGAAGAAGCAGATATCATTCTTGATATTTATGATGAAATTGAACCTTATCTAAGTGTTGAAGGAATTGATGTTATTAAAGAACATGGCTATGTAACCAGAGATATCGATGGTGATTTGGTTACAGTTTGTAGACCCACTGGTGAATGTGTCTTTGTGGTTTATGAAGACAATGGAATTGCTTCCTGTGGAATTGAAAAAGCTTACACCGATGGAAAGATTGATTTTAAGAAACCAATCAGTTGCCATTTATATCCTATAAGAGCAAAGAAATATGGATCTTACGTTGCAATGAACTATCACCATTGGGATATTTGCGGTGATGCATGTAGCGCAGGTTCGGAATTGAATATTCCGGTATATGAATTTTTGAAGGAACCCCTAATTCGTAAAATGGGAGAGGAGTGGTATCAAGAATTATCTGATATTGCTAGAGATTGGCGCAATAGGGTAGTTTAACAAAATAAGCTAGAAAACAATCCAATGAACATGGTTAATTTTAACCAATTGGATATATTTTTGAATTGTCCCTTTTCTTTTGCTTTGTAAAGTAGATACAGATAATAGAAAATGGGTGCAATGATCAATCCCCCAATAAAAATTTTGAATAAAATTGCGTTTGATTGAAAGATGAGTAAAACTGCGATTAAAAGTGTAAAAAACATGAAAATTGCAGCCAATATTTTAGTTGCTCGGATACCTTTCATTATTGGATACGTTTCATGTTCCTGAGCTTTGTCTCCCTCAAGGTCTTCAATGTCTTTAATCAATTCTCTGGCCATGGTAATTAAAAAGGCCACACTTGCGTATTCGGCAAAGTAAGTGTTATGTACGTT
>Ga0209500_10001358_pt1 | contig 18427 bp, 18 predicted proteins | sample S_140212_EF_Meta_FD_187323 | JGI IMG/M metagenome (GOLD analysis project Ga0209500, IMG submission 187323) | Freshwater microbial communities from Lake Simoncouche, Canada to study carbon cycling - S_140212_EF_MetaG (SPAdes) (version 2) | ecosystem: Environmental > Aquatic > Freshwater > Lake ... | reverse complement strand
GCGGCACGGGCGGCCTGATCACCGTCGGCGTGATGCTCGACACCATGCGCCAGGTGGAGACCTACCTGTTGCAGCGTAACTACGAAGGCTTCCTGAAGAAGGGCCGCATCGGTGGCATTCCGGTGCCGGCCGCTGCACTTCGTACGGATGCCGAAGCTTCGGCCCTCGGTTCCCTCGAGAAGACCTGCCTGACCATGTTCATCTTTGGCGTCATCGCCTGGGGATTGAATCACTGGGGCGCGTTCGCTCGCTAAGCATTTCCCGGGATGATCGATTTGAAGTCGGCCGAAGACGTCAGTCGCATGCGTGCCGCCTGTGCCGCTGCGGCTCGTGTCCTGCATGACCTCTCGACCCTCGTCGTTCCGGGAATCTCGACTGCCGGTTTGGATTCTGCCGCTCGCGGGTTGATGGCTCGCCATGGCTGCGAGAGCGCCTGCCACGGCTACGTCGTCGGCCGTCTCAGCTACCCGGGTTACGTCTGCATTTCCGTCAACGACGAGATCGTCCACGGTATCGGTGCCGCCGACCGTATCATCCGGGACGGTGACTTGGTCTCCTTGGACGTGGTCGTCCGTCGCGATGGCTTCATCGGGGACAACGCTCGGACCGTCATGGTCGGGGCAGTCGACCCCCGCGCCCGCCAACTTTGTGTGGACACCGAAAAATCCCTCATGGCTGGCATCGCCGCCGTGAAGCCAGGCAACAGGGTAGGGGACATCTCCGCTGCCATCCAGGAGGCGCTTGCCTCTGGGGGGTATGGCATTGTTCGGGACTTCGTCGGACACGGCGTGGGACGTAAGATGCACGAAGAACCGCAAATCCCTAACTACGGTAAGGCTGGAACTGGACCTAAGTTACTGCCTGGCATGGCTTTAGCTATTGAACCTATGGTAAACTTGGGCTCACACAAGATCGTCATGGCCTCAGACGGTTGGACCGCCCGGACGGCCGACGGCAAGGTCTCCGCGCACTTTGAACACACCGTTTTAGTGACCGAAAACGGGGCTGAAATCCTGACCCTCGTTTAAACCGCATTTTTTGCTTTCAAATCCCACCAGAACCTCCAAGTTCCGACCTCTTTCCCACCTTCCAAACAGCACGGACACCATGCCACGAATCCTCGGCGTAGACATTCCCAACAACAAGAAAGTAGAGATCTCTCTCCGCTATATCTATGGTATCGGCCCCCGCCGCGCCACGGAGATTTGCGAAGCTCTCGGCTTTGATCCTGCCATGCGCGCTCAGAATCTTTCTGAAGAGCAGCTGAACAAGATCGTCGAGTACATCGTACGCATGGGGTACAAGTGCGAAGGTGACCTTCGTCGCGACATCGCGCAGAACCTGAAGCGCCTCCAGGCGATCAAGTGCTACCGCGGTCTCCGCCACTTCCGCGGCCTCCCGGTCCGTGGTCAGCGTACGCGTACCAATGCTCGTACCCGCAAGGGCAAGCGCAAGACCGTCGGCGTCGCCGCGGCTCCGTCCAAGTAAGCCAACCTTTCTCCTAACACTATTTTACGATGAGCGAAGAAGCCCCCAAGACCCCCAAGGCAAAGAAGCCGAAGGCCCCTGCTGCCGAAGCCGCCGCTGCCCCCGAAGTCGTCGCTGCCGCGGCCGCTCCGGCCGAAGCCGCAGCCGCCCCCGAGCGCAAGGAAATCACCGCCAAGGAACTCCTCGGCGAAGAACTCGGTGAAGTGAAGGTTCGTCGCGCCAAGGGCTCGAAGAACATCACCACCGGCATCTGCCACATCCTCGCCACCTTCAACAATACCAAGGTTACGATCACCGACCCTAACGGCAATGTGATCTCCTGGGGTAGCGCCGGTCGCCACCAGTTCCGTGGTTCCCGCAAGTCCACCGCTTACGCCGCTCAGGTCGTCTGCTCCGAAGCCGCCAAGCTCGCCATGGCTCACGGTCTCAAGGACGTCTCCGTTCGCGTCAAGGGTCCGGGCATGGGCCGCGACAGCGCCATCCGCGCCCTCCAGGTGCTCGGCCTGAACGTCACCTCGATTCTCGATACCACTCCGATTCCTCACAACGGCTGCCGTCCTCCGAAGCGCCGTCGCGTCTGATCGTCCCTGCTTTCCGCATCACCGTCCGGCTATGGCAAACCGGGCGGGTCCTTCCATCCGCCACTTATACCAAATAAAAAAACACCATGTCTCGTTACACCGGTCCTACCACGAAGCTTAACCGTCGCTTCGGCCAGAATATTTTCCCCACCTCCAAGGGTGAGGAGCGTCGTCCGTACCCTCCGGGTATCCACGGCAAGACCACCCGCCGCAAGGTTTCCGAGTACGGCGTCGGCCTCAATGAGAAGCAGAAGCTTCGCATGATGTACGGCCTCACCGAGAAGCAGTTCCGCCTCTCCTTCGATCGCGCTAAGCGCATGGGTGGCGTCGCTGGTGACAATTTCCTCCGCATCCTCGAGACCCGTCTCGATAACGTGGTGTTCCGCCTTGGTTTCGCCAACTCCCGCGCCGCTGCTCGTCAGCTCGTGGCCCACGGACACATCCGCATCAACGGCCATAAGGTCGACGTAGCCAGCTACGCCACCTCGCCGGGCGAGAAGATCGAAGTCCGTGATCGCACCTCCTCCAAGCAGCTCGCTACCCGCGCCGTCGAAGAAGGCCAGGGTCGCTCCGCTCCTGCTTGGCTCGTCGTGCTCCCAGAGCAGCTTAACGGACAGATTGTCCGCGAGCCGGCCAAGGAAGAACTCCCTTCCGACGTGAACGTTCAGATCATCGTCGAATTCTACAGCCGCTGATCCCAGCACAGACCAAACCACCAAAGGACCCACAGACATGACCAAGCGACTCGGACAGTTCCAACGCCCCAAGACCCTCAAGAAAGAGGAGTCTTCCGCGACCCCCACCTACGCGAAGTATTTCGCCGAGCCCTTCGAGACGGGCTTCGGACACACCATTGGCAATTCGCTCCGCCGCATCCTCCTGAGCTCCATCGAAGGGGCTGCGATCTCCGCCGTGACGATCGAAGGCGTGCAGCACGAATTCCAGCCGATCGAAGGCGTCGTCGAAGACGTCACCGAGATCGTCCTCAACCTCAAGAAGGTGCGCATCCGCACCGAGGCCAACAAGCGCGAGGCTTTCAAGGGCACCATTGACGTGAACAAGAGCGGCCCCGTAAAGGCTTCGGACATCAAGTTCGAGACCAAGGGCGCCACTGTCACCCTCGTCAATCCCGACCAGGTAATCTGCACCCTCGACCGCAAGCGTCGCTTCTACGCCGACCTTGAAGTCACCGTGGGCCGTAGCTGGGCTTCCGCCGAAGAGAACAAGAAGGCTGAGCAGGCCATCGGTTCCATCCCTGTCGACTCCCTCTTCTCGCCGGTCACCCTCGTGAAGTACTCCGTCGAGTCCACCCGCTCTGGCGACAAGACCGACTACGATAAGCTCGTGCTCGAAGTCTCCACCGACGGCCGCATCACCCCGGACGAAGCCCTCAAGGAATCTTCCGCGATCCTGCGCCACCACCTCGAAGTCTTCGATACCGTCTCCGCCGACTCCGTCGAGTTCGAGACCGGCCACAAGGAGATCAGCGAAGAGACCAATCGTCTCCGCAAGCTGCTCAACATGTCGGTCAATGAAATCGAGCTCTCCGTTCGCGCCGCCAACTGCCTCAACAACGCCAACATCAACACCGTTGGCGAACTGGCGATGAAGACGGAGCAGGAAATGCTCAAGTACCGCAACTTCGGCAAGAAGTCCCTCAACGAGATCAAGGCCAAGCTCGAGCAGCTGGGCTTGTCGCTCGGTCAGAAAATCAACGAGGGTCTCCTCGACAAGGGCGTCAACGCCTAACCCAGACCCGAACCCACACTCATGCGTCACCGCAAACACAGTCACGTTCTTGGCGTCAAGACGGCTCACCGCCGCTCGCTCGTCGCCAATCTCGCTTCCGCGCTTTTCACCAACGCGCGTATCACGACGACGCTCTCCCGCGCCAAGGCCATCCGTCCTTTCGCCGAGCAGATCATCACCTACGCCAAGAAGGCTGAGCAGTCCGCCGATAAGTCGGTGAAGCTGCACTACTACCGCCTGGCTATCGCCAAGCTGCGCAACGAAGACGCCGCCCAGCTCCTGTTCAAGGAGCGCGTGCAGCAGTTCCTCGGTCGCACCGGCGGCTATACCCGCATCTACAAGCTCAGCGCCCGTAAGGGTGACGCGGCTGAGACGGCCCTCATCGAACTCGTGGCCAAGGATGATAAGTCCCCGGCCATGACCCCGAAGGCCAAGACGGCACGTAAGCCCAAGGCCAAGAAGGAAGCGGCCGCTGCTCCTGCTCAGGCCTAAGCTTATCGCCCAGGCCTGAACCCGAGACGCGTCCGCCCCCCGGCTGGCGCGTCTCGCCTTTTTAACCCCTTCGCCCCTATGCTGCAGTCCGTCGATCTCGCCGTCTTCCTGGCCTTCCTCTCCGGGCTAGCTGCGGTCGTCCTGTTTGGTCTGCAGGCCTGGTATGATCGGCGTGACGTGCTCCTCTCGGATCATCGCCGCATCAATTCGGCCTTTTCCTGCGTCCGCTGTAATGTGACGTATGTCCGCCCCCGGCTTCGCGAGGAGGCGGTCTGTCCCCATTGCGGTTGGAACAATGTTCGCCTCAAGTTCTGAATCCCCCTAACTTTCCCACCATGGCCACCCAGTCCATCGCCATTCTCGATTTCGGTTCGCAGCTGACCAAGGTCATCGCGCGCCGCATCCGCGAGTGCAACGTCCACTCTCGCATCTACCCGTTCGGCGTTACGCCTGAGACCCTACGCGCCGACGGCGTCGTCGGCGTCATCCTCTCCGGCGGCCCGGACAGCGTGAAGGCCAAGGGCTCGCCCCACCCGCACCCCGGCGTCTTCGAGATGGGCCTGCCGGTGCTCGGCATCTGCTACGGCGTCCAGCTTATGGGCCAGATGCTCGGTGGTAACGTCGCCAGCAGCTCCCACCGCGAATACGGCCACGGTATCCTTTCCTTCGGTAAGGGTTCCCAGCTCCTGCAGGGACTGAAGTCCCCGCTGCGCATCTGGAATTCACACGGCGACAAGATCACCCGTCTCCCGCGCGGCTTCAAGGCCGTCGCCTCCACCGAAAACTCCGAATGCGCGGTCATCGAAGACCCGAAGCGTCGCTTCTACGGCATCCAGTTTCATCCTGAGGTTGCCCACTCCGAGCGCGGGATCGATATCCTCCGCAACTTCCTATTCCGTATCTGTCGCTGCAAGCCGACCTGGAAGATGGACGACTACGTCGAGACCGCCGTCCGCGAGATTCGCGAGAAGGTAGGCAAGTCTCAGGTCATCCTCGGCCTCTCCGGCGGCGTGGATTCTTCCGTCGCGGCCGCCCTCATCCAGCGCGCCATCGGTAAGCAGTTGACCTGCGTCTTCGTCGACAACGGCCTACTCCGCCTCAACGAACGCGCCCAGGTCGAGAAGATGTTCCGCGGCAAGTTCAAGGTCGACCTTCGCGTCGTTGACGCTTCCGCGGCCTTCCTTCGCAAGCTCAAGGGCGTCACCGACCCCGAGCGCAAGCGCAAGATCATCGGACACGAGTTCATCAAAGTCTTCGAACGCTCCATCGCCGAGGTGCAGCGTACGAAGAAGGGTAAGGTTGATTTCCTCGCCCAGGGTACGCTCTACCCTGACGTCATCGAATCCCTTTCGCCTAATGGCGGACCTGCCGCTACGATCAAGAGCCACCACAACGTGGGTGGCCTGCCGAAGCACATGAAGCTGAAGCTGCTCGAGCCCTTGCGTGAGCTCTTCAAGGACGAAGTCCGCGCCCTCGGCGAAGCCCTCGGCCTGCCGCATGACATGGTCTGGCGTCACCCGTTCCCAGGCCCTGGCCTCGCGGTCCGCGTCTGCGGCGAAATCACCAAGGAACGCCTCGAGGTGCTCCGCAAGGCTGACGATATCTTCATCAACGAACTCCGCACCTCCGGCCAGTATGCTAAGGTCTGGCAGGCCTTCGCGGTCTTCCTGCCGGTGCGCAGCGTCGGCGTGATGGGCGATGGCCGCACCTACGATAACGTCTGTGCCCTCCGCGCGGTGACTTCCTCCGATGCGATGACGGCCGATTGGGCCCGCTTGCCGTACGATGTACTGCAGCGTGCCTCGACCCGCATCATCAACGAGGTGAAGGGTATCAACCGCGTGGTCTATGACGTCTCGTCGAAGCCACCGGCGACCATCGAATGGGAATAAACCGGGCTTTGCCCCGTTGACACCCCCTTCGGCCCGTCCTTACCTAGTCGCCAGTGTCTGAACCCGGCTTCCAGGTCATCGCGCGCCGCTGGCGTCCCCGCCGCTTCGACGAACTCGTCGGGCAGGAGCACATCGTCAAGACGCTGCGCAACGCCCTCGAGACGAAGCGCATGGCGCACGCCTATCTGTTCGTCGGCCCACGTGGAACTGGTAAGACGACGACCGCCCGCATCCTCGCCAAGGCACTAAACTGTGCCGGCGGGCCTAAGCCTGACTTCTCCCTCGACGATCCAGTCTGCCTCGCAATCGAGCAGGGTAACTGCCTCGACGTGATCGAAATCGACGCCGCTTCCAATCGCTCAATCGAAGACGCGAAGAAGATCCGCGACGAATGCCAATTCTCGCCGACCAGCTGCTCTTTTAAGGTCTTCATCATCGATGAAGTCCACCAGCTTACGAAGGACGCCTTCAATGCGCTCCTGAAGACGCTGGAGGAGCCGCCGCCTTGGGTGAAATTCATCTTGGCTACGACCGAGGCCGACAAGGTCCTGCCGACAATCACCTCGCGCTGCCAGCGCCTCGAGTTCCACCCTATTTCAGAAGAGGTCATCGCCGCGCAGCTCGCCCGCATCGTTAAGGCCGACGGCGTCACCGCCGATCAGCATGCCCTCACCGCCATTGCCCGGCTGGCTTCGGGCGGCATGCGCGACTCGCAGTCGATCCTCGACCAAGTCATCTCTTTCTCCGGTAAGAAGATCACGGAAGCCGACGTGCTTTCGATCTATGGCCTCGCTTCCGCCCAGCAGGTCACGGACCTTAGCCAAGGAATCGCCACTGGCGACGGGAAGAAGGTGCTCGCGCTTTGCGACGCCTTTCATGCCGAAGGGCGCGACCTCCTCCGCGTGCTCGCCGACCTTCAGGTCCGCGTGCGTTCTGCGACGCTTGATTCGGTCCGCTCGGGCGGCGTCTCCTCCCAATTGGGCGCGCCACTGGCCACCGAACAGCTCGTCCGCCTGCTGGAATGCTTACAGGAAGGGGAGAATGGCATCCGCCAGGGGCTTTCGCCCCGCGCCAACTTCGAGGTGACGCTCCTCAAGGCGATCGAGCAGAGTAGGTCGCGGTCAATAGACCTCCTGATCAAAGACATCGCCGCCGCCGCAGCTGGTCTCCCTCGGGAGCCCGGCCAAAAAAAAATAAGGACCACGGCGGCCGCACCTCTGGCGCCTGAGCCGGTTGCTACTCCTGTCGCCGAGGCCCCCCCGGCCCTCGTACCGACTCCTTCGCGCGTCGTCGACGTCCCCATCGAAGACTCGGGCCTACTGGAAGAATCTCTGCCGCCCTTGGACGTCGAAGCCGCCGAGGCTGAGGCCAGCAACTTCGATCGCCGCCCCGACTTTGTCTTCCCTGAGTCGGAGCTTACTAGCCTCCCTGTCGCGGAGATCGGCAAGACGGCTTTCCCGGGGGACAAAGAATTCCTGGAGGCGGTGAACGCTTTGCCGCCGGGCCTGAAGGATAAATTAAAGGACACAATCGGGGCGGACTTTACGGCCCTCCGACCGATACCGGCCGGTAAGCTCCGTCGCCCGCTCTGACCGTGGAGCCGTCGACCGAGATCGGCGTTATCTCCGACACCCATGGCCGGCTGCGCGCCGAGGCGCTCATTGCGCTCGAAGGATGCGACGTGATCTTCCACGCCGGCGATGTCTGTGGTCCGTTGATTGTCCCGCAGCTCTCAGAATTAGTTCCCTGCCATGTGGTCGCGGGTAATTGCGATGACGACGATACGCTTCCGCTGACCTGCCTGCAGGTCGTCGCTGGGCTGCGTATCCTCATGCATCATGGACACCTCCCGGTGGACGAGGCTGCATTCCGGCCCGACGTCGTAATTACCGGGCATACGCATGTACCCAAGATTGAACAGGACGGGCCCGTACTCAGGCTTAATCCCGGCAGCGCGGGACCTCGTCGCTTTAACCTTCCCGTGACGGTCGCCCGGATTACGGTGCGGGAGGGCAGGGCGAGTGCCCGCCTCATCACCCTCGACGCGACATGAAGCAACCTCTGCCCATCGACACCCTTCAGGATGGCCTGGTCGCCGCCTGCGGACGCGTGCGCAGGCTGGTGCTGCGTGCGCCCACGGGGTCCGGCAAGTCGACCCGCATCCCGCAGATGCTGCTCGACCTGAATCTCGTCCAGGGGCAGATCGTCGTCCTGCAGCCTCGCCGCATCGCCGCGCGCTTGCTGGCCGCGCGTATCGCCCAGGAGCGCGATGTCCGACTTGGCGGCGAAGTAGGCTACCAGATTCGCTTCGAGCGCGTGGAGTCTGCCCAGACGCGCATTAAGTTCGTGACTGAGGCTCTCTTGCTCCGTCAGATGGCTTCGGATCCGGAGCTCAAAGGCGTGGGCGCGGTGGTCTTCGATGAGTTCCATGAACGTAACCTGCACTCCGACGTGGCCTTGGCCCTCGCGCGCCGCCTGCAGGAGACGCATCGCCCGGATCTGCTGATCATGGCGATGTCCGCGACGCTCGACACTGAAGCCGTGGCGAAGTGGCTCGGCTCCGCCGAGACCTTGGCGGCCGACGGTCGCGCCTATCCTGTCCAAATTGAATATACGCACATGCCGCGGAACTCTACCCGTCCGATCTGGGACGCCGCGGCTGAACAGGTGAGACGGGTGCTCCGCGAAGAAAGCGATGGCGACATTCTGGTCTTCATGCCGGGTTCGTATGAGATCATGCGGACCATCGGTGCGGTGCGGAATCTTCCTGAATCCGGCGGCGTCGACATCCTGCCGCTCTACGGCGAACTTCCGCCCGAAGAGCAGGATCGGGCCGTCAAGCCCAGTCCGGGCCGCAAGGTGATCGTAGCGACCAACGTCGCCGAGACATCGTTGACCATCCCCGGCGTCCGCGCCGTGGTCGACGCCGGTCTCGCCCGTATCGCCCGCTTCGATCCGCATCGCGGTATCGACACCTTGTTAGTCGAGCCGATCTCGCAGGCATCTGCCGAACAGCGCGCCGGTCGCGCCGGTCGAACCGGACCTGGGCGTTGCATTCGGCTTTGGTCGCAGACTGACCACGAAGCCCGTCCGCTCCGCGAAGTCCCGGAGATTAAGCGCGTCGACCTCTCCGAGACGATCCTGCTCCTGCTTTCTTCCGGCTGGGGGGATGCCGCGACGTTCCCTTGGTACGAGAAGCCGGACGACAAGGCCCTGCAGCGTGCGTTGACTGTCCTGGCGGACCTCGGAGCCGTTGATGCACACGGCAAGCTGACCACCATCGGCCGACGCATGTCGGTCTTCCCCGCTCATCCGCGCTATGCGAGGATGCTACTCGCCGCCGGCGAGCTCGATTGCGTCTATGAGGTCTGCCGCATCGCCGGCCTCGCCCAAGGGCGCGACATTCTATTCCGGAAGGTCGATGACCGTACCGAGAATGCTCGCGACTCCGTTGAGCAGGAGGATGGCTCCGACTTCTTTCCGCGGCTCGCTTTACTGCAGCAAGCAATCGACCTAAAATTCGATGCCGACGCCTGCGATCGCTTCGGCGTGCACGGCCAGGCCGCTCGTCAGGCCGATCAGGCCGCCCGTCAGTTTCTCCGCCTCGCCGAAGGGCAGGGGCTCCCCGTTGGCGACCGTATCGCCGACCCCGCCGCCATCCGCCGCTGCCTGCTGCTTGGCTTTTCCGATCGCCTCGCCGTCCGGCTCGATGCTGGTACGCTCCGCTGCGCCTTGGTACACGGTCGCACCGGAGAGCTCCGTCGCGAATCCTCCATCCGTAACGCCAAGCTATTGGTCGCGGCCGAAGTCGACGAGATTCAGGCGCGCGGTGGCGTGACGACCTATCTCTCCTTGGCGACCGCGATCGAGGAGTCCTGGTTGCAGGAGCTATTCCCCTCCGAGTTCTCGATGGTCAACCACGTGCGCTATGATGCCACGCAGCGTCGCGTCGTCACCCGCGTCGAGCGTCGGTTCCGCGACTTGGTGCTCGAGGCCAAGGAGCGCGACGATGCTCCCTCTGATGCTGCCAGCCGTATCTTGGCCGAAGAAGTGGCCGCGGGGCGGCTGGAGCTCGAGAAGTGGGACGCACCCGTCGATGCTTGGATTCGGCGCGTCAACTTTCTCTCAAAGCATTGCCCGGAACTGGGTATCCCCGTCTTCGATGACGCCGCCCGTCGCATGGTGATCGAAGAGGTCTGTACTGGGGCCGTCGCCTATCGCGATATTCGCGATCGCCCGGTCTTCGGAGTCGTCCGCGGTTGGCTGACGCACGAGCAGGCCATGGCACTCGAGTCTTATTGCCCGGAGAAGCTTATCCTTCCGCGGAAGAAGCATCCCGCACGTATCGAGTATACCGCCGACGGCCAGGCGGAGATCGAAGCCACCGTGCAGGAGCTCTACGACTTCCCGGGCAGCAAACTGCGCGTGTGCCTCGGCAAGGTGCCGATGGTCATCTGCATCCAGTCACCCGCCCGGCGTACGCAACAACGCACCACCGACCTCGATGCCTTTTGGAAGGGCTCTTATGAAGGCGTGAAGAAGGAACTACGTGGGCGTTATCCCAGACACGAATGGCGCTGACCCGATGAGCACTTCTTCCGCGCCATGGTCATCGGTCCCTATTCACGTCATCGATTTTGAGGGTAGTTCACGCACAGGAGTCGTCGAGTTTGGCGTGGCCACAATCCTGGGCGGCGAAATCGTCTCGGCATCCACGCGCCTGCACGCGTCTCGCGTTCCCGTGCCGGCGATCGATACCCAGTGCCATGGCCTTGGAGTCAAGGATCTGAAGGGACTGCCGCCGTTCGAATCCGAGTGGGATCAATGGGTTTCCCTTCGTCGCACCGGCCTGCTCGCCGCGCATAATGCTTCTGTCGAGTCAGGCCTCCTGCGTGGCACCTGGTCGCGCCCTTCGGCGGTCCCGGCGTTTGTCGGCGAAGAAGCTTCCGTCGCCGAGTGGGGCCCTTGGATTGACACCTGCCGTCTCGCCCGGGCTTGGGCTCCGACCTTGGGGGACTTCCGCCTTTCCTCCCTGGTCTCCGTCCTCCACCTGACCCCGCGCCTCGATACGCTGGCGGCGGAGCATTGTCCCCCGAGCCGCCGGCGATATCACTGCGCATTGTACGATGCGTTGGCGGCGGCCTTGGTGCTGCGGGCCCTTTGTGGGTTGGAAGGGCGTTCGTCCGCCCCCCTTTCCCAGCTGGTCCGGGACAGCGTGTCGGCTCCGGTTGCCGATGACCTGATGCAAGGCGAGCTTGGGCTCTAGTTTCCGCTTCACTCCGAGGGGGGAGGCTAACTAGATAGGCATCCCTCTATGGCTTCCAAGTCCCCCATTCGCGTCGCGGTCACCGGCGCCGCCGGCAATATCGGTTACGCCGCCATCTTCCGCCTCGCTTCTGGCGCCGTCTTCGGAGCCGACCAACCGGTCGCCCTCAATCTCATCGAAGTCGGACCTGGCCTCAACGCCCTCGCCGGCGTCGTGATGGAACTCCAGGACTGCGCCTTCCCTCTTCTCACGGACGTCGTCGCCACTGGCGACCTCAACGAAGGCTTCAAGGACGCCGACTGGTGCCTGCTCATCGGCGCCGTACCCCGCAAAGACGGCATGGAGCGCAAGGATCTCCTCGGTATCAACGGCAAGATCTTTATCGGCCAGGGCGAAGCCATCGCGCGCAACGCTAAGAAGAGCGTTAAGGTCCTCGTCGTCGGTAATCCGTGCAACACCAACGCCCTCATCGCCCTGCGCTCCGCCGGCGCCTTGCCGGTCGAGAATTTCTTCGCAATGACCCGTCTCGATGAGAACCGCGCTAAGTCGCAGCTCGCGGACAAGGCCGGCGCGCACAACTCCGTCGTCAAGAACGTCGCCATCTGGGGTAACCATTCTTCGACGCAGTATCCCGACTTCACCAACGCCACCATCGGCGGCCAGCCCGCGACGCAGGTCATCACCGACCATGCGTGGCTCAAGGAGACCTTCGTCTCCGATGTCCAGAAGCGCGGCGCCGCCGTCATCAAGGCCCGTGGCGCCTCTTCCGCCGCTTCTGCCGCGAACGCCGCCCTCGATACCCTACGCAGCCTCCACGTCCCGACTCCGGCTGGCGAATGGCACTCCGTCGCGGTCCTATCCAAGGGCGACTATGGCATCTCCCCGGGCATCATGTTCGGCTATCCGCTCCGTACCAAGGCCGACGGCTCTTGGGAAATCGTCCAGGGTCTGCCGCTCGACGCCTTCTCCAAGGAGAAGATTGCGATCACCGAGAAGGAATTGCTCGAAGAGCGCGCCACCGCCTCGGAAGCCCTCGGCCTGAACCTCTGACCTGATGTCGACGGAGAAAGGGCGGCCAAGGTATCTTGTGCCGCCCTTTTCATGCCTGGACGATCAGAGGACGATTGGCTGATTCTTCGCCTTCGTGTAGGCGGGGGCAGTCATATAGCGTACTTTCGAGCCCTTCAATGCGAACACCCCGTGTCTGTTGAAGTCGATGCCTGCCTGCACGACGTTCGGCAAGGGTCCGCGGGCATAAGCTTCGCGCACGCTTTTGGTGAACATGATAGGTCCGGTGAGTTCGCGGATTGCGTCCTTCGGAAAGGCGAAGGTCTGGCCTTGGTAGCGCGGGTACTCGGCGCAGATATTCTGAATCGTCCGAAGTGGAATCGCGTGTCCGGGGGCGAAGCCGAAGCCCCACTGGAGGAGCAGCTTATCCGGATGGAGTAGATGCGGGGCGACGGCGGGTTCGCAGGCGATATGGCTCAGGTGGGGCTCGTAGGTGATGAGTGCCTCGGTCTCGGGGCCGTAAAGCGTACGGAGCGGAACCGTGCAGCCCTTGCTGATGTCGAAATAGAAGCCGCCACGGTCTGCCATCAGGCAGTAGCGGAAGATATCTGTCCGCATCGGTCCGAAGAGGGACTTCTGGTAGATTGGGAAGATGGCATGGGCGCCCCACTTCTCCTGCATGTAGGCCTGCCGTTGGTCGCGATCCCAGAGTTCGAAGCTTAGTTCAGGATTAAGCGCCCGGAACGCGGCCATCTCGCGGAGATGGGTCTTTCCGAAGAGACGGTCTTCCCACGTCTGGATGACGAAGGGAGGGATCTTGCTGGCTGGCGCCTGCGTGATTGCCGGACGATCGTCCAGCTGCTTCAGCGGCAGCTCATTCCAGTAGCGGATAGGGGCTAGGATTTGTTTCAGCTTATTAAGCATGGTTCAAGGAGCGCTTAGGCGGACCAACGTGATTTCCGAGGGCCGACAGGTGCCGAGGCGAATCTCTCCGGAGTTCGCTGCACCGAAGATCGGCGGCTCTGGATGGATTGGTTCGATGCCGCTCGCGGTGCGGCCAGCGTTGATCTTCTGCAAACCGATGAAATCGATGATGACCGGATTCGCGCTACTCAGGAGGGTCTTTTCCGAGCGGCACCAGCTCGCGTCGAAGCCGGGTCCTCCGAGGACTTGGTAGCGTTCCAGCGAAAGAATTGTGAGCACGTTGCGCTTGGCGAGCTTCGGGATGGCGCAGACTTCGACGGCCGCCTTGGAGGCGTTGAAGGGGTTGTCCAGGAAACGTTCGGCGTTGGCCATGTTACCGAGTGAGGCCGCCGCCATCGCCCCGTGTACGCCGAGGGACTTGCTGTCGCTGAGTACCGGAAGGTTGATCCAGAAGTCGACCTCATCGATGAGGGTCTTCGGGAGCACGCTGACGCGGGCGTCGCCCCAAGGTACGTCTTGCGAGCCGGGTCGAGACAGAACCTGGTTTTCATAGCGCAACTGGCTTTCTTTGGCCCAGGTCGAGGCGGACAGCTCCCACGCCATGACTGGGTAGCCTTCGAACGTCTGGCTTTGAGTGGAGAGGCCCGGAAGAAAACCCGCTTGGCGGAGGCTCTCGACCTTGGTGTCGCAGAGCGTGATGGCCTGTTGGGCGAACCCGCGCCGAATCAAGGCCGCGGTGATTGCTCGGACCAGCGGCTTGGAGGTCGCCAAGCCTGCGCCACCTTCGGAGGAGAGCTTAAGGCCGCAGCGGCGGAGGTCACCCGGGCGAAGCCCGACACCGGTACGGCCTTCGAATTCGGCGAGGGTCTTCTCTACCGCCAAGGCGTAATCCTTATCCTGGAATCCTCCGAGTTTCTGCTCGATCAGCAGGAGCTTCGGGTCGGTGGCCGCCCGGGCGCCGGATAGCCCTAGCGACAAGAGGATGAGGGCGAAAATTCGCATGGCCTTATCATCGCCCCCTTGGCCCGCTTCGCAAGCCGCTGTTTTGTTTGCGCAGGTCGGCAAGGACCCCATCTTGGGCTTCATGTCCGCCCCCGTCGTCCCCGCCCAGCGTCGCACCCTAGGGCTTATCTTCCTGACGGTGTTCATGGACATCGTGGGCTTCAGCATCATCATCCCTCTGTTCCCCCATCTGCTTAAGCATTACATTGAAAGCGAAGGCTCGGTCGGCACGTTGATCGGCTCGCTGAATGCCGCCGCGGAATGGATGGGTGGCGATACCGTCTTCAAAAAGACCGTCCTGTTCGGCGGCCTACTCAGCACCCTTTACTCGTTGTTGCAGTTCATCTTCTCGCCAATCTGGGGTGCCATGTCGGATCGGCTTGGTCGCCGCCGCATCCTCACCCTGACGCTCGCCGGCAGCGCTTTATCTTACGTGCTCTGGATCTTCGCCGCCCAGTTCTGGGTCGTGGTGCTGACGCGCATGGTCTGCGGTATGATGGCTGGTAATATCGCAGTCGCGAGCGCAGCAGCAGCTGATATCACCGACGAGAAGGAGCGGACCAAGGGCATGGCGGTAGTCGGCATTGCCATCGGACTCGGCTTCCTCTGCGGGCCAATCATCGGAGGCTTTACCGCTCCGGATACTTCTGGCTCGGCCGCCGTTGCCGCCAGTGCCTTCGGCCTAAATCTCTTTTCCGTTTCCGCTGCCATCGCTGCCTTCATGGCATGCGCCAATTTCATTCTCGTGCTGGCATTCTTCCCCGAGACCCTGCCGGCGGACAAGCGTGCTACCAAAGATGCGAAGCGGCCTTCCATCTTCGATCTGGCCAATGTCCGGTCGAGCGAAGTCAGGCGCACCTCCTTCGCCAATCTGATCTATCAGATCGGCTTCACCGGCATGGAGAACACGATCGTCTTCCTGACGCTCGCACTCTTCGCTTATAGCCCGCGTGACAACGCGATGCTCTTCCTTTTCAATGGTGTCAGCCTGGTGTTGGCCCAGGGCTTGTCTCGTCGTGTTGTCGGCCGCGTCGGTCAGCGCAAGGTCTTGCTCTTCGGTTTTATCACTGCCGCGATTGCGTTCCTCATGGTAGCAGTGATCCCAAACCCTGTCGGCTGGTTCGGCGTCCTCCCAGCTTGGGGTAAGCCGCTGTTCTTTGTCGGCATGGGCCTCATCTCTTTTGCGACCGGCCTGATCCTGCCTAGCGTATCAGCTTTAGTCTCCCTCTATTCCGATGCCTCCGAGCAAGGTCGCAATCTAGGGATTCTACGTTCCGCTGGCTCGCTCGCCCGCGTGATCGGACCGATCAGCGCGGCTCTGCTTTATTTCCATTTCGGCTCCCACTTCTGGGTCTACATTGTCGCCGCAGCGCTGATGCTGCCGGCCTTCTTGGTGGTTCGTGCTCTGCCCGCCCCGAAGCCCCACGCCTAATCGTTTAGCGTCCTGCTAGCGCCCGGCCAAGGGCGTCACCGGTCCGGATGACGTGCATTAGCGCAATGCCCCCGCGGAACGCTCCGTGGAAATGGAGTCCGGGGTGCGCGACTTCGGTCTGGGCGAGCGCCGCTTCTCTACGCCGCTGGCCTGCATCATATTGAGGGATTGCCCGTTCCCACCGCTGGATCCACTCCTTGCGCGGCGTGGCCTTGATGCCGAGTGTCGTGGCGAGTTCGGCATCCACGACCTTGCGCAGGGCCTCGTCTGTAAGTGCAGCCAGATCAGGTCGGCGAGCTCCGCCGATGAAGCAGCAGAGCAACGCATGGCCTTCGGGCGCCCGTGCCGGAAGTACCGACGTCGGAAAGAGACAGCCGAGCACTTCACGTTTCTCGGCGCCTGGTGTCAGGTAGCCGAAACCATCGAGCGGGTGCGGCACATCGGTGACGGCGTAGCCGCGGGCGACGACGGTCACGGCCGGCACGGATGCGTGCTCCCAGTCGCGCAGCATGCGCGTGACGGATTCGTCGAAGGGCAGGGAGGCCCAATGCCAATGCGGTGCGGTCACGATTAGGCGCTTCGCACACGCACCGTCTTCCGTGCCGTTGGCGTCGCGCCAGGCGACGTTCCAGCCTTTGGCGTCGAGACGAATCTGTGTGGCGACGCTCCGTAGGCGAAGTTCCGCGCCGAGGGGCGCGGCCATCGCGTCCGCGAGCTGCTGCATACCGCCTGGAAAGCCGACGACCTTGCGGCTCACCTTGGGGGCGTGGCGAAGGCCGTTGAGCACCGAGCCAAATTCCTGTTCGAAGGCGTGGATCCGCGGGAAGCAGTCGGCCATCACCAATTTCGACGGGTCGCCGGCATGGACGCCGGAGACGACTGGATCCATGAGCATCGCCGCGGCTTCCGGGCCGAAGCGACGCGATGCGAACTGCTCGACCGTTTCCCCGACGTGGCCCCCTTTGCCGCGGAATATTTCCGTCATCAAGCGCAGCTTCCCTTGGAAGGTCAGCAGATTAGAACCGAAGAGGCTCAAAGGGTTGGCGCCCAGCCCGTGGAGTTTGCCGTGGGCGTAGATGTAGCGTTTTGCCGCCCGCATGTCGGCCGATTGGGTGGCTTCGGCCAAGCCATAGGCCGCGAGCAGCGCTTCGTCTTCCGCGCCTTCGAGTTGGAGGGTGTTGGGGCCGGTCTCTACCAGCCAGCCATCTTCGCGGATGGTCCGGATGGAGCCGCCTACACGGGCTGCGGGTTCGATGACCTTCACCTTCGCGCCGGCACGGGTCATGGCGTTGGCGACGGCCAGTCCGGCCGGTCCGGCTCCGAGTATGACCGCGTCGAGCACCATGGCCGGATTATCTACTGCCAACGATAGGGTTGGCAACCCTGCGTCCTTGCGGCTGTCTTCCTCCTCATGAGGGCCCTGCTGCTACTTTTCCTGACCGCCACGTGCTTGGCGGACACCGTCACCATGAAGGACGGCACTTTCCTGAAAGGCCGCATCGAACGTATCGCCTCCGGCGTGCTGGAGATGCGCGTGCCGGTACTCGGCGAGGCCAACGTGCAACACCTCCAGCTCGCTCAGGTCGAGTCGTTCGTCACTGATGAATCCGTGCTGGTGAGTTCCGGAGGCGTGGTCTACCGCGGTACGGCCAACGCGGCCGGCGGGCGTGTCGCTTCGCAGGGTGGGGCGGAGACCAGCCCGTTAGATTCGGCCCTAGAACTGTGGCGCGATCCGTCGTTACGCCCTGCGGAGACCGCCGAAAAGCGCCAATGGACCACGCAGGCCGATGTCGATGTCTCGGGTCGTAACGGCGTGGTGATGGGGTCGGGCTTCAGCGCCGGCTTTTCAGCCAAGGGCGTGACCAAGGCCAGCACCGTGATCGCTGGTGTACGGCTGGTGCGGGCGGATGCGGGCAACCTCACTTCGGCCGACGACTTGCACGTCACCGCTTCCTATGAGACCAATCCAACGGACGTCGTCTTCTGGTATGTGCGCAGTGATACCGGTTATGACAATGCCCGCCTGATCGATTTCTTCTCCGTGAACGCGGGTGGCTGGGGCTTCCGCTTACACTCCGATGCGAAGGGTAAGCTGGACGCGCGACTCGGTCTGGCGCACCGCTACGAACGATACGCTTCGCCGAGCGAGCCTGGCCTAGCTGCACCTTCGGCGGATATCGGTCTGATCTTTACGCGGGAGCTGGGATGGGCGGCCTGGGACAGCTCGCTTAATTTCGTGCCCTCGTTCCAGAAGTCGGGGGACTTCTACATCCGTCACGAGACGAGCCTCAACGTCCTGCGCAGCGCTGGCCCGCTTTCCTTGAGGGTAGGGGTGTCCAATGATTTTAGGTCCAAACCCCTACCGACCCAGGTTAAGACGGACACGGCCTATTTCCTTCGAACAACCTATGTTTGGAAGTAAGCGGTCGTTGTTGCTTAAAAATAGGCACAAATGCCTAAAAAAGCACAAAACCCCCTGTGAATGGTTACCTATTGAACCGTGGCACAGTGGGTGCTTTGAAATTGTTGGTAATTAAACACCTTTCCAATCCCCCAATCAATGAGCACCAACCCAGCCCGCCGCAACGCCATC
>Ga0209500_10001356_pt1 | contig 18459 bp, 29 predicted proteins | sample S_140212_EF_Meta_FD_187323 | JGI IMG/M metagenome (GOLD analysis project Ga0209500, IMG submission 187323) | Freshwater microbial communities from Lake Simoncouche, Canada to study carbon cycling - S_140212_EF_MetaG (SPAdes) (version 2) | ecosystem: Environmental > Aquatic > Freshwater > Lake ... | reverse complement strand
ACCAACCCAACGCGCAGTCAGAAAAAAAATAAGTGCTGACATTGGGGATGACTCACCTGCTGATGAACCAATGGCGCGGAGACGCAGGTCACTACCGCCAGCACTTCACTTTATGGCCGTATGATGGAACTGGATATACATTTTGGACTTAAAATCCAACGCCCGTAAGGGATTGAGGGTTCAAATCCCTCTGCGGCTACCAATTTATAATATGAAAACATTATGGAGAATATGGGCAAAAGCCCTCGGAGAAAAAGCCAGTGAAAATGACTGTGAAGCAGATCGTGTTGCACTTGTTCGCACACTCATTGTGCTTTGTTATGTTATTACAAACATATTCATTGTCGCGGGAGTAATAAAGCATTGGAATGACTAAAGAGATTTATATTGAAAGCGGTAATCATTGGATAAATGCTCCATATCCATTGAAGCCAAATGATACTGAAGTAAAAATGTATCAACAACATCTATTGACTGGAACTACATTGCTACTTGGTTCTACAGTTCCTTTATTACCTTTGTGTGATGAAGCAATTGACTTGACTCCAAGAATACAAGATCCAAAAATAATCAAGGGAGATTGGAATAACATAGAAAAATTTTATGATAATATTATTGGCGACGGAGTTCTAAATTTACAAGGAGAAAAGATGATTGAAAATCTTCGTCCCAAGTGTCATAGATTCATAAGCAGAGTATTTTCCAGAAAATTCTCGTATATGAAATACGCTACATTTTTTTATAAAGATTTTCATAACGCAACAAAAATAGCAGAAATAAATGAATCATGTCCGATTTTCATCTGGAAGTTTACAAGTTAGTAACTGCATTGGAAGAAAACCAATACAAAGAGCGTGATGTATCGTTGTTGATACCAAAACTTGATATATTGACAAGAGCGGAGTTGCAGAAAATACCTATAGACCAATCCAAACCATTTTCATCCACCAGTGGAGCAACTGGTCAACCAGTATTTGTTCAAAAGTATATGGCACAGCATATATGGTATTGGGCAACCAATATGCGTGAACTAATTTGGAGAAAATGGGATACATCATTAAATTTGGCTGTAATCAATGCGCCTGTAACAGAAGAAAAGATTACACCTTGGCCGACAAATCCATATCTATTTACAAAAGGAGTTGGTAAGTGTTATATGCATCCAACACGAGGAGATTTGCAAGGTTGGCTTGATAGAATTCGGCCAGATTATTTGCATACATATCCATCTATTATAGCCACGCTTGATACATCTAAACTAAAAGATGTAAAATCAACAAGTGAAAGAGGCGGAACCAATTATAGTTCAGAAGAAGTTGGTACAATTGGATTAGAATGCCCAGACAATCCGGATGTATATCATATCATGGAGAACATTGTTATAGAAATCGTAGATGACAATGACATCCTCGTTACAGACCTCACACATCCATATATAAAGAGATACAAAATTGGAGATAAAGGAGAGTTTGCTACTTGCAGTTGTGGAAGAAAATTACAAACCATAAATCGTAATGTTCTTGGTAGAATTCGTAATATGATAAAGTATCAAGATGGCACAACTGCGTGGCCATTGTTTGGCAGCAATACCATAAGAAATGCATGCGATACAATAAAAAGATTTCAATGTGTGCAAGAGTCATACACAGACATCACACTGAAGATTCAAGGAAATGTACCAGAAGATAAAATTGAAGATATAAAGAAATTGGTATTGAAAAGACTCAATCATCCATTCAATTTAAAAATAGAATTTGTAGAATCTTTTCCAGAAGGAAAATTTGAAGAGTTTGTTTGCGAGATATAAATGCATCTGTCGGCAATTGGATAGTCAACGTGGTTTCTACCCACATTTAGTGTCAGTTCAAATCTGACCAGATGCACCATTCTTCAACTTTATAAAAACATTATATAATAAGTATTTAATAACAAACACTTGACTTTTTATAAAAACTGGTTCATAGTTATGGTTGTTGGGGTTAGAATAGTCATATAACCTACGGGTCTGTGACTTTTATATGAAAGGATACATACTATGCTCATTGCTATAGCATGTTACGCTGTTCTTGGCTTGATTGTCATTGCGGACGGCGATTATAACAGAAAATAAACAGAAAATAATAAGAGGGTGGAATCTTTTTAGATTTCCACCCTCTTTTTTTTGTACTTGTATATTTATAAGTGTGATCAAACTGAAAGACATACTAGCAGAAGCCAAGCTATACTCTTATTCTATAAAAGAAGTATTAGACAAATTTCTACAGTTTGATGGAAAAACAATGATACTGTTTGATACAGAAACAGTTGGTTTGGAGCCAAACACTTCATATATTCAACTCACACATATTGCTGCAATTGCATATGAAGGTTCTTCACTAAAAGAAATTGGAGAGTTTTCCAAAAAGGTAAATATTGGTTCCGCTTTGAACAATGCATTGAATGATCCAAATAGTACAGAAGCAAAGCATATAGCACCAGCAGCAAAAAGATTTCGGCAATCAAAATTCTAAATATAAATATAAATATTATGGCTAATAACAATACATACACATGGCAGTTTCCAGCATTGGAAGTAACAAAACAACAAGGCGATTATACAGACGTAGTTTACACTATTCACTGGCGTCTAAACGGAGTAGATCAAACAACATCACATTCTATAGAATTGTATGGCGTGCAATCTGTTGCGCCATATAGTCCAGATAGTGGTTCTTTTATAGCATACAATCAACTGACCAAAGAAACCGTCACCGGTTGGGTTATTGGTGCAATGGGAGAAAGATATGGTCAACTAACATCCAGCATTGATACATCAATATATGCAATGATAAATCCAACGACACAACAACTAGCTCCACCTTGGTAATAACAACCAATTGATTTCAATAAAAAACCCACCGAAAGGTGGGTTTTGTTTTTTACATTAGATACGGCAGATATGCTCGTCTCAACACATCATTGGCATATTTATGATCAAATTCATATTTGAATTTACGATCTTCATATGCTTTCTTCAATTCTATTTCATAATTGTCGGCAAGAAAGTTTAGCTGTTCCGCTGTGTATGTTTCTGGTTGAGTTTTTACCAGCATCAGAAAAGAATGAACATTTGTGTCATATTGCTTTATATTGACAGGAAAATAACCTTTTTCAAACAATGCTTTGCCGCAGCTGGCTAGTCTAAAAAGCTGTGTGAAGTTCTTTGGACTAAAACCATACTTATCAAGGTGAGCCTTGCGTTTGCTGCCAAGTTGACCTGTGCGTTCACCGTTGGCAAGACGCCGTTCACCCTGCATATAACCAAGCAGGCATCTAAACATCTTGTCTGTGTCAACAAACTTTAACTTGTTTGTTTGTATTTCTTCAAATACATCACTTGTTTCAAGTAAGTTGTCGGAGAAAAGTATTTCAAGTGCACCTGTATTACCATTACGAAGAAGCTCAAAAAACTTACGAACTTCATAATAAACTATGTCATCTGTTTCTTGCTTTTGTATATGATCCATACGCTCCAAACCAAGTATTTTGGATGGATCTGTATTTATGAACACACCTCTATAATCAAGATCAGACTCAGGAGTGTTGAGTCCATATGCTGTGCTGCCTCCTAAACTTTTTACTAGCATGTTCATTTGTGTATATACGATGAATAAAAATGTGTTTTTGTCAAGATCATTCTATATTTATAAATGAACTTATTATATAAAAAATTATGGCAACAACAACATTCTATAAATCTGGAACATTTTCTGTTACAGGATCAACATCAATCGGTGTTTCTTGCTGGGGAGCCGGTGGAAATGGAAATTCAAACGGCAAAGGCGGGTCTGGTGGAGCATATGCAGCAAAGACCCTTACAATTCAATCTGGATCATATATAGTAAATGTTGGGCAAGTAAATACCGATATATTTGGCAACGGTGGAGCATCGAGCTTCACATCCGCAAGCGTAATCGTGGTCAGGGCTGGAGGCGGAAGATCCGACGGAACAATAACGGGGCAATCATCATTAAATACCGGTAGCACGAAATATACCGGTGGTATTGGTGGAACATTTGCTGAAAATTATGGAAACTACGGCGGTGCCGGTGGTGGTTCTGCCGCAGGTGGAATTGGTAATGGAGCTGCCGGTGCAAATGGATCTGATACAGGAGCTTCTTTTCCGCAATTCGGCCATTCATTAACGGGATCTCTCGGTGCGTCCGGCGCAGCATCGGGTGGAGGAAATGGTGGAAATGCCGCATATTATTACGCAGGCACCGATTCTAGACTTATTAACGCAACCGATGGAGATGTTCCAGGCGGCGGCGGTGGTGGTGGGTATTCTGGAGAAACCAGCGTGTCTGTTAAAACCGAAGGTTTTGGTGGATCAGGCATGGTCACAGTTTCTTGGTGATAATAAAATTATATAACTGTATAAACAAAAAACCCCTCGATTTCGAGGGGTTTTTTATTATAAATATAGTTATAAATTGAACCAAAGATTATACACATTATGAAACAATCAAGAAGAAGCTTTATAGGCTTAGGAGCAATGGGATTACTTGGATTGAACATGCAAGGGGCTGAAAAAAAGCCTGTTGAATTTTGCAATCCAAACGACGTGCCACAATTTGTATTTGGCAATGAACCAATGAGAACTCGCAAGAGTTTCTATGATTTAACCGACGAAGAATTACAGCCTTTATGCAAGGCTGTAGATTATATGCGTAACAAGCTTCCGCGTGAAGCGCCAACAAGTTGGGAGACATTTACTCGCATACACTATAAACACTGCACTGCGTTTGATACTGATCATCCGCAAGTTCATTGGGGTGATCATTTTCTTCCGTGGCACCGTGGATATTTGTTTTTCCTCGAACGCTTGTTGGGAAGTTCTTTGAATCAACTGGGTCTTGATGGTAACAAGTTTGCTTTTCCATATTGGGATTGGATCAACCACAAAGAAATGCCAAATACAAAATTCCGTGAGTTGAGGGGGCTAGGAAGTCCATTGTTTGGTTATGACCTAACACAACAAAATATGGTGTCCGGTGACAACCTTGGCTTCGACAATCTTGCGTTATACGATGGAAACCGTGGTCCTACACTTGAAAAGAGTAAAATAGACCCCGCCAACGAAACGCAGCAAGATTCTAAAGATCACGTCGCCGAATGCCTTGGTTATATGAGCAAAGAGTATGTTGACTTGATGCTGACTACTCCTTGGGAGCAATTTGGAGGAAAGCCCGGTATTGATCGTAAGACTGGTCAAGGATTGGTTGAAGCCGGTGCCCACAATGACGGTCACGATTGGGTTGGAACAAGATATGGATGCAACAGAACAATGGGTACGCTGCGCTATGCCGCAGACGATCCTATTTTCTTTATGCACCACTGCAACTTGGATAGAATATTCTCGTTGTATAAGAATCCAATCCCAGATATCAATGGACCATGGGGCCAACAAAGATATGTGTTCCCTGATTTGAATGGTTCGCCCGTAAGCGTATCGGTCAAAGATATTATGCTATGGACTCAAACGGTATCATATCAAGCACCGCAAACAAGCAAAGCGAAGCTAGGTGCATCTAAAGCATTAAAGAATGCTGCGTCTGTTACGATTCCTGTAAACAAATCGACGGTATCTAAAGCAGGGTTGAGTGTTTCAATTGAGCCTTCTGTAAGCCTGAAAAACTTGATCAATAAAGGTCTTGAGTCTGGTACATCAATGCTTGAAATTGAAACCGGACCGATATCTCATGCTGGCCGCGCCACGATCAAAGTTTATATTGGTAAAAAATATATAGGAAGAATCAAGATAATGGACGGAGATCCAAGCACAACAAATCCAGACGCTTCGCATACATTTGTGATGACACTTGGACAATTGGGTAAGATTTCCGAGGCAATTCCAGTTGCGTATAAATTCGATGTGAATTTTTATGCTTATGGAATAGACCAAGACGTTTTGATAAGAAACCTAAAGTTCAGTGTAATGAGATAAAACAAAAAACCCCGCGAATAGCGGGGTTTCTTTTTAGTTGGCATCGAGGCGATATACTATTACATCGTTTGCATAATCATCAAATGCTACTTCAATGAGTCTAGAAACAATATCCCAATTTCCACCTCCGCGAAAACTGCCCATTTGATAAGGAAATCCAACGGATGGAACGGGAAGGTCCATATCATTTTCTATCAAATCATCCGCCATACCCTCAAGTGCAGAATACAAAGCATCATAATTGGTTTGTCTTGTACCTTTACCATAAAGATTTTGACCATACAAGTTATAGATACGAGAAATAGAACTTATATCGTTATTGGCCGGAATATAACCTACGGAAAATCTACCCAAAGTGTTTACATTCGCCCTCGCGGCACTGCAATCTGCTTCGTATGCAACTGGATACATTTCACGAATAGCGCGAGCAATGCCACTGCCAAAAGTATTTTGACAATTGGCTTGATGGGCACAACACCCTATTTCACGCGATGTTAGTAAATTACCCTCTCTATAAATTAGTTTTTTCATCACAATATTCTCGCTAAAAAAATAAAAAAGTCAAGACTTATTTTATATCACTTTTGTTAGATTTTATAATATTTATATGTATATGACAATGATACCCGGTCCAAACAATGAAATGATAACAGCATCAATCGCACCTGCTTATGGCAGCACTGCAAACTATTATCAAGGTACACAAGGTATAAAAACAATAGCTACCGGAGGCACATTTCCAAAGACTGTTGTGAGTGGTAGCATTACCACATACGGCAATCCTGTATTGATTATATGCTCTGGTGATGCAAATCCATTGACAGATGGCACTTGGGGTGTTATTCAATTATATAGAGGATCAACCGCATTATGCCAAAAGGTTCAATACGAAAGCTCTAGTGGAAATGAAAATGTTCCATATAACATCAGTTGCATAGATCCCGTTCCAGCAGGTACATACACATATTATATGAAAGTAAATGATATGGCAGGCGGCAATACTGATTTTGGAGAAGCTTCTGGTCCAAACTTTATTTTGACTGAACTAAGTCGAGTATAACAAAAAACCCCACTTTTAGCTGGGGTTTTTCTTTTACATATCTATGCTATGATGGTCTGGTGATTTTGTTTTACGAGGATTTAGTTCGCGCACAATCTCATTCCATTCCACCGGGCGTTTCATCCATTCCCAACCTACATCTATTCTATAAAGACTAGTATCTTCTTTTAGATTACGGTGACAATGACCGTGGATATGATAGGCGTCTTTAGATAAATGATTCCAAGATGCGATGGGATAATGATCCAAGATAACAGCCCTGCCATCAATGAAGATTTCAGCTCTGTGACCAAGGAATGTAAAATTGCTATTTCTATATGTTAATGGATATATTTCAATATCATCAGCAAGCAAACCAACTTCGCCGCGACATTCATCATACATTTGTTGAATACCTGCGTTGTGATTGCCCCAAATAAAATATTGATGCTTGCAAGATAGATATACAACTCGTTTAGCATATTCCATAGAATTTGCACCAGCACCAATAACAACATCGCCAAGATTGAACACAATATCATTTGGTCCAATATGGTCACTCAACATTTGATGTGTATGAGAGTATGCTTCATTGACATTTTGATAATTGCGTGGACCAAGAATAAATGGTTTGTCATGACCCAGATGCAAGTCACTCACAAACCAAATCTTTTGGTCAATTGATTTTAAGCTAATTTTCTTCATTTTCTGCTTTTCTTGTATGATTCAATATAACTACGAATGTTCTCTCTGCCGATAGGATTCATACTGTGAACTTGATAATCAGGAAATTCTAGATTATTGTTCATACAATATTCAACAATCCATTTGCAGCAATCATAGCCAGTTTTTTCTTTGTATTTATCATAATTTGGATTTCCTGTAACATAATGTTCAAGTCCCAAATCGTGATCAAATGAAACAAATGATGGCAAACCATGTTGCATAATGTATTTTACAAAATCATCATAATTTCTTGCTATAATCCAAGGACCAAGTGGCATTTCTACCCAATTAACATTTTTTGGCAGACGTTCATCATCTAAAAATAATTTATACATCATTTTATTGTATCTAAATTATATACAATGTCAAGAGTTTATATGATTGCATTGTTGTAACTATCCAAGTATTTGTCTATCATCAAATTTGCTACTCTTGTACCAGCTTTATTATTGGTCTTTTCAAAGTGCTCTTTCTTTTTACTCCAATACTCCAAATCTTTTTTGATTTGTTCTTTGGTATAAGATATAGTGTTATCTGTTTTCATTGTAATCTTCCTCCACCAACCAATACATTTCTAAGTGTGCTGGACTGTCCTTTGCGACTAGTCTTGGCTTTAAAATCGGCAAATGTGTCTGGCAACATAACTTGCAGAAATCCAGCCGTTTTGTGCTCATATACTTGAGCACCCATATATTTTGACTGTGATACACCACGCTTTGCACAACGTAGGCAAACACGCAAACCAAGTTCTGCTCGCGCATCCTCAATGGATTCAGAGCAGCAACTGCAAGGATTTTTATATAGAGTAAAACCATTCATATACCGAAAATATTAGAGTAAGTATATAAAAAGTCAAGTGAAAAAGACATTTTTTAAAAATTGTTTAAAATAAAAAACATTGACAACAGCATATAATGTGATACTTATAGTAGCAGTTCTTTGATATCAATTTTGAAACATGTAGGGTAGTTTAAAGGACCGCTGTTTAGGAAACTCGCGGTCATTCTTCCAAGACAACATAGTAGGCATCAAGTTTCTTGTTTAAAAGCCGAAGTCGTGAAGATAGGACGAATTCCCCGAATGGAACTCCGGTATCAGATGCCCGAACTCTGGTCCCTACATGTTTTCTTTTCATGGGCTCGTTTTTAGATTCTACTCTATAGAATGAGTACAAGCCGCAAGCACAGAGTCCAATGTCTCTGTATAATACCCGTTGGAAAACATAAATGCTAAGAGAAATCTTGCAAAGGTGTCTTTTCTTTCTGTTCGCAAGAACAGCGGAGCCGAGACACTTGTCGCAGCCTAATAAAATAGGCTGTCCGTTGTCCTTGTGACACAGATAACAAGTCAACAACGTTCATCATCTGGCCGTTTGTGTGAGATAGAAGATGGTAACACAAATCAAATACTAAACTTCAACTTCAATGTGGTGCTCTACCAAACATTGATGTATTATAAGAGATAAGCTTGTATATGTTTGTAAGCTTTTTATATAGCACCCGGGTGCAACTCCCGGCGAGTCCACCATTTTATTATATATATATGTAGAAAATTTTCTTGACTGAAAGGTTTTCTGGTATATAGTTATTCATACTTTACAAACTGTGAAGTATTAAAACAATAATATATATGACAAAGAAAATACTATTAATGATTACGGCAATATGTGCCGCACTCACACTAACTGCATCGCCTGTGACCGTCACAGCGGACGCAACATATTACACCAAGTTTTTGGACCGTGGTGTTGTTGCATATAATGACGTTGCAGTCGTTGGTGCAAATGTCGAGGTCGCGGGTTTTGTATTGGGTGCAAGCACCTTCAATACTATTCAAGCAAATGCCGTAGGAAAGAACATTGTAAGTTCTGGACTACTAAAGCGAATTGATACAACCGTTGGTTATAAGTTTACTGCTCCACTGGCAAACTTGACCTTGGGTTCGGTCTATTCCTCTTATAGCAAGAGCATTTCCAACATTGCCAGCACAAACGAACCATTCGTTAAGCTGGATGGCAAGTTGTGGAAGAATAGTGTGTGGGATATCACAGGTCGTTCTGATCTGAAGCTACACACCAATAATCTAGAAACAAATGTTAAACTTCCTTTTGGTTTTCAGCACCTAAAGATTGTTCCTTCCATTGGATATGGATTCAATGATCCGGGTGCCGCTACAATTGCTGCATTGAAGAATGCAAAACAATATGCATTGGTTGGAGTTGGTATTGGATATTACACTAAATATGCCACATTGAATGTTGGTGTATATCAATCCCGTGACACGCTATTTACTGCCGGAAATACCAGCAGTGGAGTGTCTGGTGGATTGGCCGTAAAGTTCTAATAATAAGTTAGTTTTTATCAAAAAAGGACACCGTAAATGGTGTCCTTTTTTTATTGTATTGTTGACAAACATCAACATGTGTGTAATATCACTGTTATGATTCTATCACATAATATAGTTCCTTCACTTTGTTGTATTCACAATGGTCTAAAAGACCAAGGTGTTAAATTCAACACCATGACTTATGCTCAATACAAGAAATTAGGCAAAGACACAGCAATGAAGGTTCTAGCAGACCGTTCGTTCAATAATATCAAGACCATTCACTCTATAGTCAAAGAGTGTGCCAAAAACAAATGGAATTATAGAATTGGCAGCAATGTGTTTCCATTGATGACACATCCAGATTTGAAATTTGGCATAGATGATTTTTATAATTTCTCAGATATTATATCAGAGTTTAGCGCATGTGCTACTACTATTAAACAAAACAAAGTGCGTTGCAGTATGCACCCAGACCAGTTTGTGGTTCCTGCAAGTCCAAAAAATGGTGTTGCTGAAAACTCTATTCGCGACCTTGAACAACATGCTATGATTATGGATTTACTTCAACTACCACAATCATATGAAGCACCAATCAATATTCATATGAATTGTTATAATGATGGTAAGTTTAGTGAGGTTGTTGATAGATTGGAAAAAGTTCTCAAACACATGTCAAAATCTGTAACAAGCAGATTGGTCTTCGAGAACGAAGACAAACTCAAAAGTTGGACTGTATATAATCTACACGAACATCTTTATAAACGTACAGGTATTCCAATCACATACGACAATTTGCACCATAAATGTAATTCTGGAAATTTAACTGAACAACAAGCATTTGATTTATCTGTATCTACTTGGTCAGATAATATTGTTCCATTGTTTCATTTCAGTGAATCACTTGCTGGTAAAAATCCTCGTGCTCATGCCGACTTTCCTACATTTGTACCTATGGTATATTCTACATATAAAAAAGATTTGCATCTTGATTTTGAGTTCAAGCATAAAGAATCTGCTATAAATAAGATTTCTCGCCAAAACTTATTGACATTTGATAAATAATTGGCATACTAAATTTGTAATCAACATTACATCAAAAAAATAACAACTAAATCATACTAATATGACTAAAACAAATAAAACAAACAATGGCCGCAAGGTCTCCACACTCGTCAAGGGTTCTACTTATGAACTTTCTTTTTCTCGCCCTGTCAAGGGTGTCAAGAGCGAAAGCACTCATCTAAATGTTACGGGATTCAATCCTACCACTGGTGAAGTCAACAAGGTTCGCCTTGATGGACGCGCTGTTGCTGCATTGCGCCGAGTTATTGCCAAGTAATATTGGCAATCAAAGGTTATAAATCAAAATCCCACGGCAAACACCGTGGGATTTTTTCTATATGAAAAATAAACCTCTTACAAAAAAACAACGCAAAGATTTGATTTCTGCTTGGGCGGGAATGAATAGTTTATGTGCATATCTAAAAGATTACAAGACGAAGCCTGAAAATTTCGGTGATAAATTTGACCTACATACTTATTCCAGAGACATATACAAACTCCTCGATTCGGTTATAAAGAACGTTGATGACTCTGATTTGTGAATAATTCTTGACACTATATAAAAAAGTGTCATAGTAAAGTAGTGAAAATTGACTTACAATCCATAGACCCCGAATCATTCATGGTTCATCAACACTTTGTTGGTGGGCATGAATGTTTTTTGGTTCAGCCCAAAAATATTGGTGCAACTTGGAATAAAGAGAACTTGATTTATCGTTCTTCTCTTTGGGACAATGATGGATATCCTGTGTCGTTGAGCTTCAAGAAATTTTTCAACTATGATGAAAAGCCTGACATTTTTCCTGCACCTTCTGATCTAAAAAATGCGAAGTTGATGGAAAAGTTGGACGGTTCTACTTTAATCTTTTCTCGCTACAAGGGTCACACTGTTATTCGTACACGCGGAACTGTTGATGCTCATAAGCAAGCAAATGGGTATGAGATTGACTATTTGTGTGAAAAGTACAAGAAGTTCATTGCATATCTTGAAATGCTAGAAACTAGCAATGAGTCTTTTGTACTGGAATGGTTGAGTCCAACCAATCGCATTGTATTGAACTATGGCGACGAACCTGACATGGTTTTGACTGCTGTAATCAATCACAATGATTATTCCTTGATGCGCCAATCTCAATTGGACTATTTTGCATCTGATATTAAGCTGCGTCGTCCCCGCACTTTCTCCTACAACTCCGTTGAAGAAATGAAGTCGGCAGTTGAGGTGTTGAAAGACCAAGAAGGTTTGTGTGTGTATTACAACAACGAACAACAAATTCGTAAAGTAAAAGCCGCATCATATCTTTTTTTACATCGTGCAAAAAGTGAAATTTCTAGTATAGATAAAATGATTGATGTGTATATTGATTGGTTTATGGATCGGCACAATCTTTCTCATGAACCAACTGGTTATGTAGAATTCTTTGGATATCTAACCGAGAAGTTTGACTTTGAAATTGCTACAATGGCAACTGGACACGCTTCGCGTATCTGTGATGCTATGAAAGAAGTTCACAAGATTATGAATGCATTGTTTGAGTTTGCATCTGCTCGTATGAACATTGCTCGTAATATTGCCGCCAAAGAAATCTTACAAGCATACGGCAGCACGGGAAGAAGTGCAATTATATTCAAGATGCTAGATCGCAAGACTATCGGTACTGATGATTATAAAAAACTGCTATATCAAGTATTGAAGTAAAAACATAGGGCTTGACTTTATATAGTTCAAGCCCTATACTATTGCATATTAGAAATATACTTATTAATATATGATTAAACTACTAAGAGAGAAATATGAATTGCTAAGAGAAAGTAAATTGTTTTCTGAACTGAAGGCAGTGGCTTCACATAAGACAGATCTTCTTACATCCAAAATGTGGATTTTACCAGATGGTAAGCCTGTGTCTTTGGATCAATGGCATTACAGATGGTTGCAAAATAATCCAAAAATTGCATTGAAGTATGGATTGGATGTTAAAACTTTGCCAGATGAAGAACAGCCTGTGCGAGTTGCTGCATTAAAGAAAGGATTTTTTCGCGTCAATTATGAATACAACTCTGGGACTATTACAATTGAAGGATTGTCCTCAAAGTATCATAAAAAAATCAAAGATGCTATATTTGTAATTGCGATTGACAATATTAGATCAATTGATCGCATGAAATTGACACTAATGAATGAAACACTAACAAAAATTACCAGAGCGGAAGAAGCCATATTGTTCACATACAGAAGTGAAGAAGAAAAACTCGCCGCAGTTGAAGATATTATCAAATAAACAATATATGACAAAAACAAAAAATTACATTGAAAAAGCGGCAAAGCGTTTGGTGGTTGGTGACAAAGTGTTGAGTGCGTCGGGAAAAACACTAACAGTGTCATTGATTATAAATAAAGAAAATAAAACTATTATTCTATTTGACGGCGACATGGAAGTTGATGTTGATCCACATCTTCAACTCAAAGTTTTACAATGACACTGCAAAATGTTATAGATAATCTAAACAATACTATATTGGGCAAACAAGAATTGCTTGATATATTGATGAATCATGCAAAAACCGAATCAAGTGCATTAGAAGTTCTTAAAATCAACATTGGAGAGTTGCGATGTATTCGAGAAGATTTATTAAAAGTGAAAATACCACAACAAGCATCTTGACTTTTTATAAAAATCCTGTCATAGTTATGGGTATATAAAATGAATGTTATAAATCAACCGGTTTTGTGTTTAAATGGCGTTTGGCAAGCTTTGGGCACCAAAACAGTCAAAGAAGCTCTCATTGCCATGCTAGGAGGCGAAAAGGGAAATTCTCCTGCTGCTATGGCTATTGACATGGTATTTCCAATTGATGCCGACGGTAATGTTGATTGGAACAACCCCGAATATACCCAACCTGTTGGCTGGGACGAATGGCGAAAGCTGCCAGTTCGTGAATATGACTTGGCTATTCACACCTCCAACATGGAGATTCGTGCTCCACGAGTCATTATTCAACCCAACTATAGCAAAATGCCAACTGTACAGCCTCGTCCAACTAAGGAAGCAATCAGAAAGCGTGATGGTGGTATTTGTCAATATACTGGCGAAGTTCTAACTTGGAAAGACGGCAACATTGATCATGTTACTCCACGTTCTCAAGGCGGCAGAAACACGTTTGAAAACATGGTATGGTGTCACAAAGACATCAACAGCAAAAAGGCAGACAAGACGCCAAAGCAAGCAGGTTTGACACTTATTCGTAAGCCATTTGCTCCCAAGTCTTTGCCCATAAGTTCCACAATCAATGTGGCACATCATCCAAGTTGGGTTCATTTCTTAGACCATGTTACGCATGTGAAAGAAGTTGTAGCATAAAAAAATATTGACAAATCCAAGGATGTATCATAATCTGATACATCCTTTTTTATTCATGGAATATTTCACACTAACATTATGCGTTTTACTGCTTGCATATTCTACTCGTTCTTATTATCAAATAAAGAAACTGAATAAGCAACTCCTTGAACAAAATGAAAGTCATAAAAGAGCACTTGCAACAGCAGGAAATGCAATCGCAGATACACTAAAAGTTGCATTTGAGCAACTAAAGAAAAATAACTCAGACCACAGTAAAATAAACGGTAAATTGACGGAATATAACTCAAGAATACATCGTTTAGAGCAAAATATGAACCGATCTGTGAAAGACGGTTTAAAACAAAAGATAAATTTACAATCCACGGAAGAAAATGAAAACAAATAATGAAGGACCGCGCATGGTAGAATTTGGCAAGTTGGAACTTGGAAACAAGTTTTTTCTTGGAAACCCAGATATACTAACTGAAAACGCTGCATACACAAAAATAGTCAGCCAAAAGAACAATGAAGGCAAATGGTCAAATGCAAAGAACGCATTTGGTCTTGTTACATTTGTACAATACGACAAAAGGGTATGGAAGAAATAAAATGAAAAAGTTTGTGTTGAAGCGTGAATATATTTCTGATGTGACAGACACCAAATACATGACATTAAATATGTCAGACGGTTCTGCCATATCCGGAATGTCACATGCTAGAATTGACCATCCAGAGTTCACAAAGTTGCGTAATATGTTGCAACAAGAAGAATATATTAGCACAGAAAGAAGTTGGGTCAACGGTGACAAAGTGCTCAAACCATTTAGTTTAAATACGCTAAAGTTCAAAATTGGGGAACAATTTCCCTGTGCTGCTGCGTTGGATGTTCGCTTATCTATAAAAAAATGAAAATTATAATCAATACTTGCTACGGTGGCTTTGGGCTTTCTAAAGAAGCTCTTGCTCTGTTTAATGAACGATCTGGTACAATTATTATCTATGAGCATGACATCGAGCGAAACAATCCTATTCTAGTAGAAATTGTAGAGCAACTGGGAGAAGCTGCCGATGGTGGTCATGCTGAACTTAAAGTTGTAGAGATTCCCGATGATGTTAAATGGCATATTCATGAATATGACGGCTGGGAAACTATCCATGAAGACCATCGCGTGTGGGGAGATTAATAATTTATGAACCAAATAGGCGTAACCCAACTTGATTTAGACAAATCAACATTTGAAGAGGCCCAACAAGCATATGATCATCATATGATCATGGAATATGCTTCAACTGCCACTGTGGAAGATTATTTGAAAATTAAAGAAGAAGCTTTAGAAAAAGCCGCCAACATTATTTTAAAAAATCGCATAACCGATGGGTTTATTAAAATTGTGTGATGTTGTTGACATATATCCATACTATTGTATAGTTGGTAAATAACATGGCAAAAATAAAAAACGAAGTTGATAAAAAGCCAAAGAATAAAAGTTTATTTGACCACATCAATGAAGTGCGTGTGGGAAAAAATCCTAAATACTTTGATACATTGTCTGATGCGGATAAAAAGACTTGGAGTAATTATATGGTGTGTAGATTTTTGAGTATGCAGATGGACTTTGTTGACAGCATCAATGATTTACAATATTATCAAGACAAACTAACTCCAGAGCAGTTTTATAGAGTTTGTATTGACATTGTACCAAAAGCAAAAGTGTTTGTGCCATATATAAAAAACAGCGGAGAGAAATATAATAAAACTTTATTGACTTTGTTGTGTATGCATTTCAAAGACAGTGAACGCAATGTTGTTGAATATATGAGTATCATGACCAACGATGACATTCGCAGTATTGTGCAAAATTATGGATATGACACAGAGCAAATTGAAGAGTTATTGGAAAAGAGTAAACGATAAAATATGCAAACATCAAATAAAAAAGTATTCGGTATTGGCGGTTGCGCTCGTAGTGGTAAAGATACATTCGCTTCCATTCTTGCATATAAACTTCAACAGGCGGGTAAATCTGTAAAAAGAATTGCACTGGCTGATCCATTAAAAGCAGATGTTGATAATTTCTTGATGAAGAATCTTGGCATTTCTGCCTTCACAACTATTCCAGAAGAAAAATCACTCATTCGTCCCATGCTTGTATGGTACGGCGATGCTCAACGCAAGCGCACAGATGGTAGATATTGGATTGATTTGGCCAAGAAGACCATTGATGAAACCAATTATGATTATTATATCATAACAGATGTTCGTTATGATGCATATGAAAAAGACGAGCTATACTTTCTAAAAAATGAAGTGAATGGAGTATTGTGTCATATCAGCAAATTTACTTGGGATACTCAATTGGGACACAAAGTATTTATTCAGCCAGCAAATGAACATGAAAAAGAAAATGATCCAAAGATTGAAGCTGCTGCACATTATGCCATTAAATGGGAACATGTAGAATGCAAACTACCAGAAGATTTATTGCTTGACACTCAACTAAATGCTCATGTAAACAAATTTATGAATATTTGGGTTCAGAAGTTTTGACCTTCTTCTTCCTCATCATCTTCGTCATCATCTTCGTCATCCTGAATTTGACTCTCAAGCTCTTCTTTTAGTTTAACAAAATCTTCTTGCGTCAAACCAAGCTCGTTTATGATCGCCGATATCAAGAAAGCAAGATCACGTTTGCTAAATTTTTGTGATTTTATTCCTTTACAAAATTTTTTAGTAATGGCAACCAATAATTTTTTTATGTCATTTTCTGGCGTGGGATAAATAATGCCAGGTATTGGGTTGCGTTTATTGTGCATGTCGGAGATTTTAGACATTTCTTCTTTCAACATTTTTTTATACTCGGCATCATCCGATGCCACACTTTTTATTAGTGCTTTTAGCTCGTCAATGTCTTGTTTCTTGACAATTTTTGCAACTGTGAATGTTTTTAGCACACCAGTTTTTTGTAATATGTGCGTGAAAGATTTATTTTGCATCGTTCATAATAAATATACAGTCATTAACATTGACAGATAGTTTTTTTTATGTATAGTAGTAGTATATGTCCAATCAATTTCTTGTAGAAACTCCCGATCCTGTGCCGGTTATAACCGAACCCACTCAGCCAGTAAAAAAACTCAAGAATGTGAGTTTCAGTCAATATAGCAAATGGTTAAAATGTCCAATGGATTGGAAACTTTCATATATTGACAAGTTGGCTCCATATGAAGCAAGCATTCATACCACATTTGGTACAGCTATTCATGCTGCATTACAAGAATATCTTCGTTTGTTATATACTGTAGGAACTGCCGAAGCAGATGCTTTGGATGCATTTGGTTTGTTTAAGAAAGAATATGAAGAAGGCTTAAAAGACCTCAAGATTGCCACAGATGAACAGCTCAAGTTGACTGAAGATGAAAGAGATATATTGGGCTTGATTACTCAAGATACAGTCAAAGAGTTTGAGAACGATGGTAAAGTTATTCTGGATCATACACTAGCATATGCTCAACGCAGCAAGCATTTTCCAAGTAAAAAATATGAACTTGTTGGTATTGAACTGCCATTGGAAATTCCATTAAAAGGTGGCACAATATTATACAAAGGCTTTCTTGACATTGTGCTAAAAGACAAACTGACCAAGAAGGTGCTTATTTTAGATTTCAAGACATCAACCAATGGTTGGAATAAATATCAGAAGGCAGACAGAACCAAGATTGATCAACTGTTGTTGTATAAACGGTTTTATAATCAAATGTTCAAGGTTCCGATGACTGATATCGAAATTGAATTCTTTGTTGTAAAACGCAAACTATACGAGGATGTAGCTTTTCCACAACAGCGCATTCAACGTATTTCTCCACCCGATGGTAAAATTAGCATGAAACAAGTTGAAACATCATTCTTGGAGTTTATCAATGCTGGATTTGATGCCACGGGTGAATATAATAAAGACGGTGTGTTTCCCAAGCAACCC
>Ga0209500_10001355_pt1 | contig 18461 bp, 30 predicted proteins | sample S_140212_EF_Meta_FD_187323 | JGI IMG/M metagenome (GOLD analysis project Ga0209500, IMG submission 187323) | Freshwater microbial communities from Lake Simoncouche, Canada to study carbon cycling - S_140212_EF_MetaG (SPAdes) (version 2) | ecosystem: Environmental > Aquatic > Freshwater > Lake ... | reverse complement strand
ACTGTTGCGTACACGGCCAATCTTGATGTCTTGGTCAAAGCTGTTGTCTTCGCAATACTCAGTCAGCAGGCGAATATACCCTTCGCCGTAGGACACTTGATTCTCGCACGCCGTGTCGTAGGCCACATCCGCATCACTGATGTACTCAATGTGCCGGATCATGCCATTGAAAATGTCAGCCACCTCGATGTCAGCGTTGTCATCCACGGGAATGACTTTAGCGCCTGGGCGGTTTTGCCGTTGATCGTTGGTGACCTGCCGCACATGCTGGGGCAGCTTGTTGATGGTCAGGCAGGGACGGGCGTTAATGGTCTGCCCTTGCACCGCGCCACGGGTGGCCAGTACATCGGCAGGCCACTGCCAATGGTTGTCCGGTGAGCCTGCATAGAACTTCAGGTCATCGGTTTCATCTTCACGGGATTCGGACAGCGCAGAAACAGCCATGTCCAACCTTGCACGCGCAACGGTCAGGATGTCTGCGTCAGACTTCAGTGGTTTGCCGCCAGCAGCAACATTAGCCGCAGCGACCATTCCGGTTGGATCAGCCATTAAAGACCCCTAAAACGTGAGGTTCGCGCATCAGCACATACTCTTTGCCACCATGCGTAAATTCTTGCCCGACATCGAAATATACACGATCACCAACATTAACGTCTTTGCAATCTGGGCCTGCGGATAGTACCACACCAGTGCCGAGTTTCTCGCCAGGTGGCAATATGAACAGCGCGTGCGTCTCAACATCACGCTCCATGATCAGGCAGTTTTGCAGGGCTTTTGGAGTCATTTTTTCTTTGGCATTGGTTTGGCAGCTTCACGCTTAACAGAATAAGCAATGGCCACGGCCTGCTTAATGGGCGCACCGGCAGCCACTTCAGCTTTTACGTTTTTACGGAACGCTTCGGGTGATTTAGATTTAACGAGGGGCATCACTTTCCTTTCTTTGCCGTTTTAGCAGAGTCTTTAAAGTCTCTGGCAGTTGGCGCACCTTTATCACCAGGGCTTCGCATCTTCTCTTTAGACCCAGCAGCAATTCGTTGTTGTTTAGCATGAATATTGGCATATAGCCCCTGTTTAGTCGCCATGTTAAGACCCCATCCAACTGGTTGAAACCATGCCGCGATCAGAAGACACACGGCGCTGTGTTTTTTCATTGTACTCTCGGTGCGCCACAGGAAAAGCAAAGGTCACGCAAATGGCATCTGCCGCATCCGGTGAGGCCAGCCCTCGTGCTCTCATGTCTTTCTTAGACTCCAAGAATATCGTACCACGTGAATCAGGCTTGATCATAGGTGAAACCAGATCCGTTTTCAAGAACCTGTCTTTAGGGATGCTTGCACTCCTTAACCAGTCCTTCATCTTGCCCCACATCTCAGCACGCTTGTTGCCGTACATAATGGGGTTGGCTGATTTGTTGCCAAAGTTCACACCCTTGACCTTGTAGCGCTGCTCTTTCAAGCGGTCAACAATGCCGGCGCCAAGACCACCTTCATCAATCACCACCATGGCCGGCTTCCATTCTTCCATGGCCTCAATAATATGGCCAACCACCGTCATCGTGTCATCGCCTCGATGCCGGTCAATGCGGATAATGTCGCGCCCTTGCCGGATTGCAAGGACTGTTGCATCAGCTCCAAACCTTGCAGGGTCCACACCAATAATGATAGGCGCAGTCTGATCCTTGTACTTTTCGCGCTTCATGGCTTCGTCCACAATGTCAGCCGGTATGAACTGATCATCACCTTCTGACGGAAACATCCCATAGACCTCAACGTGAGCTTGGCTCGAGTCCGGTCCGTACTCATCAATAATGTTTTGGTACACAGCCTTGTCTGTACCCTCTACGGTGCGCGCATCCACAACCTTGTTGGTCCAGAAATCTCGCTTAGAGTTAAAGCATTCGTAGAAGTACCCCGTATTTCGGCGGGGATTGCTGAACGCCAACCATAGGCGGTTTGGCGTGTTCTCCGTAAAGAAACCAGCGGTCACCGCCCAGATGGCGTCATCAATACCAGATGCCTCATCAAAGATCACCATCACACCATCGTGGTTGTGAACTCCAGCGTAAGAATCTGGATTTTCAGCCGACCACAGCCGGCCTTCAACCGCCCAATAACGGGTGCCTTTTCGCAGATCTTTTTCCACCAGCTCAGTAAGCCAGTTGGCAGGGGCTACTTTTGTCGCACTCACCTCAAACCAGTGGCTGTTAATGCTCATGGCCAACCACTTAGTAATCTCGGCCCATGTCACTGCTCTGAGCTGTGCTTCGCTGTTGGCCGAAATAATGGTCGTTGAGCCTATGCGTGTAGACAACATCCAAATGGTAAGCCAAGACACAAGGGCAGACTTGCCAATCCCACGGCCAGATGAGACTGCATGGCGCAGGGTTTCAAAGTCTATTAACCCATTTTGGCGCCTAATGTGTTCCGTGATCTCTCGCAACACTTCCCTCTGCCATTTTCTTGGCCCCTTGAAGTTTGCCAGTGGCGTGTTCTCTTTGCCCCAAGGAAAAGCAAACAACACAAAAGCCTCGGGATCGTTAGAGATTGAAGGGCTCCAAAGAGTCGCCATCAGCTCTTGTTCGTCTTCGGGTTTGTAAATTGTGGTTTGCATTTATTTCGTCCGGACAATCAATTGATTGATCGGCACATCGTAGCTTTCATAAGGAAAAGTCGCCAATCTCTGTTGAGGCGTCATGTTCATGCGACTTTGGACTGCTCTGGCTTCAGCCTCACCAGCCAAACGCTGATACAAATCAAATTTTGCTTGTTCGCTGTGATATGCCATCAACGCTTTAGAATCTAATTCACGCGCCTCTTTTTCAAGTTGCAAACCTTTTTTACGTGCTCCAGGTTTAACAATTTTTGTTGGGTCCAAAGGATCGTTGGCACTAGACATTCTGAACAAATTTTGCGCTTGTTGCCTTTTCTGTTCAGCAATTTTTTCAAGCGTCAAAATCATTGTTTGAGGATCGCCACCTTCAGCAAAACCTTCTCTTTGCTGAATAGCATGTTGCAATTCGTGCAACATCAATGATCTGTCTGCCGCATTGTTCTGGCCAACTACAGGCACACCAATGTTGTCCATCTCAGTCTGATAATACCCACCTTGCCGCCCAGGCTTCAATGACACACCAATGTTTTTAGTGTCTGGGTATGCTGCCGATAGTTCGGGATGCAGTAAAGCCTTTTGCCTGCGAACAATAGTAGAATTGCCTTGCTCCAAATCCTTGCCTTCACCCCATGAGTAAAATTTTTGGCCAGGCATGGAATTGGCATCACTAATCTCTTGCCGCAATTTACCTTCTGGCCCTCGAAATGTGCCAGTAGCGGACCAAATTTCTTCAGGGGCAACACCAGCTTTTTCCATCTCCAAAGCTTTGGCCGCATTTGCCGCATTCCATGTCTTTGAGTTTTTACCAACAAAGATTTGGCTGCGTGTCCCCTGCGCCAGATCTTGCAACATCTGCGCCGGCATCCCACCGCGCTCCATGATTTGTGGCATCACCCTTTCAGCATACCGTTCACCAGCCATGCCTGCTGTCAGTGCCGTCTGCCTTGCCGCCCTTGCTGCCTGCAGGGTTGCCATTGTGGCCGGCTTGACCGCTGGTGCTACCGCCATCGCCGCATCCAGCACTTCCGGCCTGATGCGTGTGGTGCCACCCAACCCACCGGCGCCAGTCGTTAAGGGTTCGCCATAAGACAGCCGGTCCAATGTCTGACTGACTTCTGGAGCCATCAGAAACCTTGAAACCCCCTGCATCTGCTGCGTGCGCTGGGGCGCATAACTCTGCGCCAAAAAGTCAGCCAACGCGCCAAGATACTCATTGCGTGGCACCGCACCAATTGAGTCCTGATACGCCAACATGTTTGCTGGGCGCTGCGTTAAAGCGTTGCTGTAGGTTGCCATGGCGTGATGTTAAACGAAAAATTAAAAAATGAAAAATATTTTTAAAATGTTCGCGGGGTTACCGTAACCGTGGCCCTTTCGCGCCGGCCCTACCCCCCCCGACCGTGGCCAGTTGGGCAGGCCAGGCGCCGCGGGGCCACCCGACAACCCAAGTGTTAGTAAGCGCTTACATACTTAACGGCTTAAATCATAATGAATACCAAACAACTCAGCGACTTTACACAATGTCCATTATGTTAAGTCGTAACGTGGTTACGCACAGCTTATACATGATCGTATGTCGCCAAACTTGGTTATCCACAACCAACGATGAATAACTGCCAATTTGCCCTGTGGATAACTGGCTCGAGTGAATCATAGGTTTTTCCTATTATCTTTGCCAAACCAGTAGTTTTTGGTTATTTTTTGGTTGTGCGCCTGCGCGTAGTTGTAAAGAATTTCGGCGTAATCCGCACAAACCCACCACTATTACCACACCAAAAGTCACAAATCACCCATCCTTCGCTTGCACATCTACGACATTGCTATCGTCCTGAAGCACGCGCTGTTTAGCTTCGTTCAGGGCATCTAAGACGCTGATACGGGTGTCGGTAACGCTGACGTCAATGCGATCACCGTACATTTTGGGCTTGAGTTTGGAGGCAATCCATTTGCGCGCATCGACTTGCATTCGCTTTTGCTGAACCCAAGCAGAAGCCATGGGTCCTTCCAAATGATCTGGCATGGGTTCGTCAGCCAGCTCAAGAATTTCTTCAGCCAGGCGGTCGGCTCGGTTTTCGATGGCTTTCTCGTACATTTCCCGAAACTGAAGATTGTTTCGCAGCATCATCATCACGGCATGATACGAAGGCATACCCTCGGCCTTTAATGCACTGCTTAAACTTTTGCCAAGCGACATTTGCTCGGTCATGGTTTGCCAGCATGGATTGTCAATGCCAAAGACGGTTGGCCGGCCTGGCCTGCGTTTCACCGTCACTTCAGACGCCAAGTTTTGAGTCACTTGTAAACTCCTAAAAAACGGGGTACTGACGCCAAAGCGTGGTCCCCCAAAAATGCGGCAACTGCAGTTTTTCCACCGCACGCCATCATGTTATCACCTCAATTTCAACCTTGTACTGTTTAACCCCATTGGAGCGTTGCTTGTACTGCCAGTCTAATTGCTTGTGCCCATCATCCACACCAAGCCAATCAGCAACCCCATCCCTGACCGCCTTAAACCCAGACTGCAGATTATCCCCATCCAACGCCCTTGGAGCCACCCTAGTAAGCACAATCGTACAAGGTGGTACCGGAGGTGCGGCAACAGCACATAACGTGTTGTACGCCCTTTTACGATGATCCTTGGCCAACTTAGCCTTGACCGCCCAATGCATCCTGACATTAGCCACACTCACCACTTTCATGTCCATTTCCACTTCAATCATCCTAACCCCTTAAAAACTCAAAATCCGTGTACCGACGATTTGACCCGACTTTGTGTACCGAACCGAAGGGGGTATATATACCCCTTCGGTACGTTTCGGTACAACGGGCAAGTCGGGCATCGGTACGTTTCGGTACGTTTCGGTACATCGGTACAGTGTTTCGGTACACTTTGACTGTACCGAGCGTACCGAAATCGGTACAGATCGGTTCGGTACGGTACATTTTCCGATCAAAATACTTTCCATTTCGGTACATCGGTACATCAATTCTGGCTGTTTCTGGCATGGTCATTGCTTATTTTGCTTCATCTTTTGATGTTTTCGGCATAGACCGATACACCTCATTGCGTAGGCTTACCATGTCTTTTTTGGTTAAACCCTCCACCGACTCCTTAAATCTTCGTGGATTCAGCCCATGACTTTTGGCAGACTCACGCCACTCATCGTAATTGGCTGAAACGTCTATGCCTTCCATGCCATCGGTAGTTTTCTTGACTTCAATGGCCACCAAGCAGTTCAGGGCAATCAGTTGATTGCCTGGCAACACGGTACGCTTTTGCACACTGCTTACCAACCCGCTGATGTCCACACTGGTGAGGTATGCACCCTTGACTGGATTGCCGTGTTTGTCAAGGATTGGCAAATCAACTTGAGTGATCTGGAAATTCTTAATCGCAGGCATTTCTGCGTCCTTCATTTTCTTGCTCTCAAACTGGATGGTCTTGGAGCCTGAATCCAATTGGCATTTGTACTCAGCGTCCAGTGCGCCCTTTAATGCTGTCGATCCCCTGCTTCTTTCTTTGTCCATGGCGCCGCTGTGGTGAGCCACCAGAACGCAGCACTTGTAGTCTTGGCGCAAGTAGGTATCCAAATGTTGGATAAAGCTATTCATGTCTTGGGTGCTGTTTTCATCCCCGCCCATGTTCCGCGCTAATGTGTCGATGACAATCATGGCTGGTGTATGGCCACACTCTGTGGCCAAGGTTTTGATGGCCTCTGCCACCATGGCCGCTTCTGTGGCGTCATACAGTTGAGCTGCCCTGTGGCTTTTGAACAGTGGTGCGCCGACCAGGCTGATGCCGTTGCCCAGCTCCCACGCCTTGAACCGCCGAGCCAGTCCGTTGTGCCCTTCGCCGGCGATGTAGAACACTGCACCCTTTTGCACGCCATGCCCATGCCAGGGTGTGCCGGTTGCCACGCAGCAGGCAATGTCGATGCTGACAAAACTTTTACCCCCGCCTGGGTCACCGAACACCTGCGCCAAGCTGTCTGATTCGATGTAATCATCGACAATCCACTTGATCTCTGCCAGCTCCAGACTGTCGATGCGCGAGAATTCAAACGCCAGTTTTTCCCGTGCAGGCCCAGCTACGCGCTCGATCTGGTCCTTAACCGCATCAAGCCCCTGCAGGCAGTGCAAATCATTAAAGTCTGTTGGCTTGTTGTCCACCATGTCAGACTCTCCAAATGATGGATACACAATCTCACCAAACACCAACGCAGCTGCCGCACGGCCCTTGGTCACGCCAGGGTTGCCCTCCGTCCACTGGTCATTGTCTGCGCCAATAATGATCTTTGAGCCTGGGAACATCTCCTTGGCGCTCTTGGCCACCTTGGCCAAGTTGCCACAATCAAACGCCACCATGACGGTGTAGCCCGTTGCCTCATGGATTGAGGCGCAAGTGGCAAAACCCTCACCCACAAACACAATCTTGCGGTTACCCCGCAACTCATAGAACCCGCCATCAATCTTGCCACCCTTCAGGAAGCGTTTGTTCCCTTCAGCGTCAATCGTTTGGTAACTCAGGATCTCGCCGGTCTGGTTGATTACCGGCACCACCAATCTGCCTGCCCTGTCAATCTTGATCCCATGCGCGCCAACGTGCTTGCGAACAAGGTATGGATGGTCATCACTGGCATCAGCATACGTGCCAACCTCATCCTCTGCACGCTCAGCAGCCACTGCCTGACTGGCCAACCGTTCTGCATCCTTCTTGGCCTTGAGCTCAGTCACCCACTTATCATGCTCAAATCGCTCAGTAAAAGACATGGACCGCCCAATGTCAGCCACCCACTTGGCCTCAAACGTAGGCTCCTTCCAGCACCCAGCAATCCCCACAGGGATCTTGCCACTGGTGTGCAAGATATACCAGCCATCCAGCGCACCCTTCTTGCTTGATACATGTGGCACACGGTGGATCTCACCATCAGCGATCAAGTCTTTTATCAACAGGCCACTGGCCTCACAGTGAGATCTGAACGCAGCTTCAGGGTTGATCAGGTCTTGCGACTCTGTGGCCACAGCAAAGCCATTGGGGAAAATTGAAGTTAGGTTAGTCATTAAATTCTTTCACTGAGTATTTTCCATGCTGTTGCGGCACACAATGGGACTTGTCCGTTTCCAATGGCTTTAAGTCTGTCCACCCTAGAGGCCACCCCATCAGCCATTCCACCCATGTTGCGTTGAGTTGTGCGGGGGACATTGTTGGGTTCTCTCTGCCACCAGTCTCTGTCCATACCACACTCGGCAAATCTGATTTCCCTTGCCACCCCTTGCTCGGTCTTCTTGCTGCATAATCCGATTTCACTGGTGTTGGCCAATTCTCCATTCTTTTGGGCGTTAAACTGCCGCCAATCATTGCCTCCGCTTCTTCCAATGTTGTTGTTCCAATTTCCACCATTTTTCTCATTTGCAAGATCATTCCCTCTGATCTGGCTTGTGATGCCGTGGGTGTTGGCCACATCAGAACTAATCTGCCCAATCCTATCGCCCCATCGTTTCCCTTTTGGTTGATTTTCCGAGGCTTGCCATCTTTCGTTGGATAAAACTGATCGTTTTTCCCAATTACTGCACCTGAAGTTCCATCGCTGCTTGTCGGGGTGGGTACATAAAATCCAAATACGGTCTCTTTTGTGGGGTGCGCCAATGTCTGCTGCTCCCAGCACTCCCCATTTCGCATCAAACCCCATTGAGGCCAAGTCTCCGAGAACGGTTCCAAGTCCCCTAGAAGTGAGCATTGGTGAGTTCTCCACAAAGACATATCGGGGTCGTACTTCGTGAATGATCCTCGCCATTTCTCGCCACATTCCGCTTCGCTCTCCATCAATTCCTGCGCCGTTGCCTGCTGCTGAGATGTCTTGGCAAGGAAATCCTCCCGATACAACGTCAACAAGTCCTCTCCACGGCTTTCCGTCAAAGGTTTGAACGTCATCCCAAATCGGGAAAGGCGGGAGAAGACCGTCATTTTGTCGGGCGCACAATACGCTTGCTGGGTAGGGTTCCCATTCAACGGCACAGACTGTGCGCCATCCAAGGAGATGTCCCCCAAGTATTCCTCCACCAGCGCCTGCGAATAAAGCCAGCTCATTCACGCTTGCTCCACCAGCTCTGGCCATATGGCGCCCCAACTGTCTTGGCACAGCATCTTGCGACTTAACCGCCCACCGGTTTCTTGCTCAACCCGTACAGCCTCAGTGGCCGACATCTCCCGCCTGCCGGTAAGGCACTGGTAAAGATACTGTTCATTGATGCCGACTTTTTCTGCCAGTAGTCGGCGCTCGTCTGGATGTATTTGTGTGTTCATAGAAGCAGAACTCTAGCACATTGATAGACTGTTTGGTGGTTAGGGAAAACACCTATGAAAATAAATCTAGCAAAACGCTTGAAAGCATCTAGCATGATGCTAGAATTCATCCATGCCAACGAAATTGTTCTTGGCATCACGCTGAAAAGCCAAAGGAAACTGAAATGAACTACATCACCAAAGAAATTATGGCACTTCTCAAAGTTGATGCCGAAACAGCAATTAAGGTGCAAAACGAAATGATTGCATCTGGTTTTGATTTCTCTGAATCAAGCCAAAAAACTTTTAATCGTGAAACAAAAATTTGTTTTGCTGTTATTAAGGAGTTGGCTAAATGAAACACCACAAACACTACCACTACCCCGAAATTAAAAACGCTAGGCTTAACGCACGCGCAGAGGCAGCTGTGGACTTTCTCTTGGCCTTGGCCATTGGCTCTGGCATGGCCGTCCTGTTGATTGCATGGTGGACTGCATGAACACCACCCCTGTCTGCCCCCCTGGCTTTATTGAATTCGCCTGCACAGTTGAGGGCGTTGACTTGGTGTGTCACCTTGAGTACATCCCAAGTGAGTACGGATCGCAAGATTCTATGGGCTTACTGTATGAGCCCGACATCGAACAAAGTATGGATCTGGTCAACGCTTACGTGGCCGGCACTGACATCGACATTGCCCACCTGCTTTTGCAGTACGTGGTGGAACACATAACAATCATTGCATTTGAGGACATGAAAAATGATCACTGAACTGACCGCCCTGCTTCGCAAGGCCAAACTGGATGAGGCCACCGCCAAGGCCGAGCGCCTGCGCTTGGAGTCACTGATTGAAGCCCAATTCACCAAGCCCGAAGGCGGCGAAGGCACGCACACTGACGAAGAAATCCGCATCAAGTGGTCGATCAACCGCAGTGTGGACACGCCAGCAGTGCAGGCCGGCTGGGAGCAGCTCACGCCTAACGCCAAGAAAGCATTCCGCTGGAAGGCTGACGTTGACCTAGCTCACCTACGTGCCATCAAAGATTTGGACTCGATTGCCTACGCCCAGGCTACGGTGTTCATCACCAGCAAACCCGCAAAACCTTCTATCGAAATTTTGAAAGACTGATATGTTTGATTTGAAATCCATCTCCAAGACCCGCCGTGTCCGTGCCCCCAAGGTTGTTGTTGTTGGCACCGGTAAGATCGGTAAGACCACCTTTGCAGCCATGGCGCCCAACGCCATTGGCATCTTGACTGAAGACGGTGCTGACGCTGTAGACGCCAACGCATTTCCATTGGCATCCAGCTTGACCGAAGTTTATGCTGCTATTGACACGCTGATCAATCAAGACCATGAGTTTCAGACGCTGTTTATTGATTCGCTAGACTGGCTTGAGCCACTGGTGCAAGACCATGTGTGCAAGGCCAACAATTGGAAGAACATTGAGCAGCCAGGCTTTGGTAAGGGCTACGTTGCAGCCGCTGAAGAATGGCGCAACCTGCTGTCCGGCCTTGAGGTGCTTCGTTCTACCAAGGGCATGGGCATCATCCTGATTGCCCACGACAAGATCAAACGCATTGAAGACCCCTTGACCGAAGGCTATGACAGCCATGTGCTTAAGCTGCATGACCGCGCTGCCGGTCTGGTGCAAGAATGGGCTGACGTTGTGGGTTATGCCGGCTACCGCATCTTTACGAACAAGACAGATGCTGGCTTTGGCAACAAAGAAACCAAGGCCACTACCACGGGCGAACGTATTTTGCATGTAGAACCCCATCCAGCCCATTGCGGTGGCAACCGCTTTGGCCTTACCAACATGCCGCTTGACTGGGCGGCATTCCAAGAAGCGCTGACTGTAGCGCAATCTTGATTCTCAGTCCGTAACTTTAAACTTTTGAAAGAAAACAATGGCTCAATTTAACTTTGACGCGTCAACCGTCACCCCGCAGGCCGCAACCGGCCCCGTCCCCGCTGGCACTTACTTGGCTCACATTACCGAGTCTGATGTGCAACCGCTGAAATCCGGCAACGGCACTGGCCTGAAGCTGACCTTTGAAATTATTGATGGCCAGTATAAAGGCCGCAAGATTTGGGAGAACCTCAACATTCAACACAGCAATGAAGACACCCAGCGCATTGCTCAATCGCAGCTGTCTGCGCTGTGCCATGCTGTGAACGTGATCAAGTTGCAAGACACTGCAGCCTTGCACCTTAAGCCTGTCAACTTAAAAGTTGTGGTGCGCGAGGCCCAAGGCCAATACCAAGCAAGCAACAACATCAAGGGCTATGAGTCTGCCGGCGGTGTGCGTCAGCAGCCTGCATTGTTTGCCGCGCAGGCCGAAGAAGCGCCAGCTGTTGCACCGGCATCCAAGACCCCAGCTTGGGCTAAGAAGTAAACCATGGCCGCAGTACCACAATCTGTTGTGGACCCTGTGGCTGACGCCATCTTTGCCCATTACAAGGCAAAGTTTGGCGCCGACCCACAGCGCCCCTATCTTGGCGCCAGTGCCATTGGCAAGCCTTGCTTGCGTCAGCACTGGTATTCATTCAGATGGTCCAAGCCGGCTGAGTTTTCTGGTCGCTTGTACCGTGTGTTTCAGTCTGGCCACTTGCAAGAGCCAAGGGTTTACGATGACCTGAGATCAATTGGTTGCACGTTGTACGACACCGATCCAGTGACTGGCCGGCAATGGACGTTTACCGAACCCACCAGTGGTGGCCATTTTCAAGGCAACGCTGACGGCATCGTGACCGGTTTGCCACAGGCGCCGAAGTCACCGCACATACTGGAGATAAAGACAGCATCAGGCAAGATGTTTGCAGAGATGCAAAAATCCGGCGTAAAGAAAGCCAAGCCCGAACACTACGCGCAGATGTTAATGTACATGAAGTGGAGCATTGACCAATATAAAGAGAACGGATGCCACAAGGCCATCTACATTGTTGTCAACAAAGACAACGATGACATTTACACCGAGCGCTTGGAGTTTGACAAGATTGAAGCGCAGGCCGTAATCGACAAAGCCTTAGCGGTGATCGCCGCCACCGAGCCGCCAGTCGGGATTAGCCAAGATCCAAGCTGGTACGAATGCAAGTTCTGCGACTACCACAGCATTTGCCATGGCACAGATGTGCCGGCGCCAAGCTGCCGGTCATGTGCCCATGTCACGCCAGAGATGGACGGCAAGGCACGCTGGACTTGTTCGTACCATGACAAAGATCTGCCAGTAATGAACCAACGCAAGGGTTGCGATTCACACCGGTACATTCCCATTTTGTTGGCCAAGTTTGCCCAGCCGGTGGACATGGCCGGCGATGCGGTGGTGTACCAGATGGAAGACAAACAGTTTGTCAACGGCACACCCGCGGTTAACCAGGCTTGGATCAGCAGCCAAGAAATCCACGCCTGCAAGGACAAGAGTGCATTGATTGATGATCTTGCGCTGCAGCTGCGCTCAGAACATAACGGAAGGTTTGTATGATAACGCCGCCCATCCAAGACATTACTTTGCGTGATTACTTTGCAGCTTATGCCATGCAAGCAATCATTAACCGGTCAGACGCAAGATTTACAACAACATTGGAGTTTGTATCCGGCAAAGCGTATCAATATGCTGACGCCATGATCAAGGAGCGCAACCGTGATCCTTCGTGACTACCAATCACGCTCGGTAGCCGACCTGTTTGCTTGGTGGACCAAGCACCAAGACAACGCCGACATTCCGTTGCTGGTGTTACCCACCGGCTCGGGCAAGTCGGTGATTTGCGCCGAGATCGTGCGTCAGATGTGGGAGCAGTGGCCAGAGTACCGGCCACGCACCGTAGTGCTGGTGCCCAGCAAAGAATTGGCCGAGCAGAACGCTGGCAAGCTGCAGGCACTGTTGCCGGACAACATACACGTTGGCTATGTCAGCGCTAGTCTGGGCAAGAAGCAGCACCATGCCGATGTGATTGTGGCCACCATTGGCAGCATCCACAAAAGCGCTCACTTGCTAGGTGACATCAAGGTGGTGATCATTGATGAGGCTCACCTGGTGAGCCCCAAGGCATCTGACGCCGGCATGTACCGCACGTTTTTGGCTAAGCTGGGCGAGATCTGCCAATTCAGGACCGTGGGCATGACGGCCACACCGTTCAGGGGCAATCAAGTTTGGCTGACCGATGGCGATGAGCCGTTGTTTACTGGCATTGCGTCCAACGTCACTATGCGTGAGCTATTGGACCAAGACTTTTTGGCGCCATTGGTTCCACCCGCGGTCAAAATGACGACCCGCATTGATGCCAGCCAAGTTGGCATATCCAATGGCGACTACAAAGTCGGTGAGCTGTCTGTTGTGGTGGACACGTACTTGTTGCAAGTTGCTAGGGAAGCCGTCTATATGGCCTCACAACGCACCAAATGGATTGCCTTTACACCAAGTGTCGCCAACGCCGAAAGCCTTGCGGATAAGCTATGTGAGCTTGGTATTGGCAGCGTTGTGGTGTGCGGTGAGACACCGGCGCCGGAGCGTGCAGATTTGATACGCCAATTTAAAGCCGGCCAGATCCATTGTTTGGTTACCGTGCTGGCGCTGTCTGTTGGTTTTGATGTGCCGGATGTGGACTGCATCATCTGGTGCCGGCCCACCAAGTCGCCAGTGTTGTACGTGCAAGGCATGGGCCGAGGCACACGGATTGCAGACGGCAAGACTGATTGTCTGGTGTTGGACTTCACCGACACGGTGGAGCGCCTTGGACCGGTGGACATTATCAAAGGCCGAGCCAAGGTCAAGCGCAGTGGTGATCAAGAAGGACCGTACAGCATTTGCCCAGAATGCGGTGAACGCAACGCACCAGCTGCGCTTGTGTGCGCGCATTGTGGCGCCATTATCAGGGAAGAAATAGCCGAGCCCATGGACGCCAAGGTGTCTTATGCCGCACTGCTGTCAGCACAACGTGCAGAGATCACAACTTGGCACGATGTCACAAGGGTTGACTACAAGCTGCACCGCAAGCCTGGCAAGCCTGACAGCATGAGGGTTGACTACTACAGTGGATTATTGCGTTGCGCTAGTGAATGGGTATGCATTGAACACACCGGTTATGCAAGACAAAAAGCAGTCAATTGGTTAAATGAAAGAGAAGCCAATCAACGCGCCCATAAGTGGTGGATTGATCATTCCAATGATTTAGTGGTCCATGCTGTGGACACATTAAATAGTTGGTCCATGGATGTAGGTGGCGTGCTTGATTTTATTAATCATCATGGATTAAAAGAACCAACCCGCATTGCAACCAAACAAAACGGAAAATTTACAGAGGTCAAAGAATATGAATTTAGCAGAACTGAACGCCATCAAGATGCATTTGAACAAGCAACTGAAAGAGCTTGAGGACATCCAGATCACATGCCTGCGTTGTGAGCATTTGCAAGCCGGTCGCCGGTGTCAAAAATTTGACGCCAAGCCGCCAGACGAATGGTTGCATGGTCCTGTGGACTGTGAGCATTGGGCGTGGGATGCCATCCCATTTTGAAAGACGTAGATGAGCAACTTTCAAATTTGGGAGCAACAGAATTTGGCTCGATTTGCACAAGAGTCAAATAAAAAGTTGTTAGAACAACAAAAAGAAATTGATCAATTGCGCGATGATTTGCGTGTGGCCATTGACGCATACCGAAAATTTATAAAGGAACACCATGAAAATTAAAGACTATTTTCAAGACATATTTGGTGAGTTTGAAATGGAGCCTAGTGACTTTGCCGAAATTGTATTCCGTGCTGGTTGGAACAGCGCCATGGATGAAGCATCTAAAAGGGTTGGTGATTTGCCATTTGGCAAAGACACCCAAGACAGTTTTAAAATTTGGATCAAGGAGATAAAAGAATGACTGGATGGCGTAAACGACAAGTGCTGGAGCTGGCGCTAAAGGCGTTGGAAACGGCGGAGATTGATGGAAATTGCGAATATGGGGCAACGGAAATTATCCGCAAAGCCTTGACACAGCCAGAGCGCACATGGGTAGGGCTGACGAATGAGGACATTGCCTTGATTGATTGGGAATCTTTGGTAACTAAAAAAGATTGCGTCCAAGCCATTGAAGCCAAACTCAAGGAGAAGAATTTTGATAAAAAGTAGGCACCACGCAATTCGTGAACTGTTGCTGGCGTCTGAAGATGGTCTAACTGTTAATCAGCTTGCCGAACATTTTGGAGCAACCACCAAAACCATTTGCAAGACGCTAAAGACCGTTTGCGGTGTGTACATTGACCGTTGGACAGGGCCAAGCCGAGGTCAGTATGCAGCGGTGTATATGTGCGTGGAAACGCCTGAGAACGCCCCGCATCCTTAGACGTAGAGTCGTGTGCCAGCCTTGTCAATAATCAGCTTGCTTTTACGTGGCGCGGCACCGGCTATGTTGGGTATGCTGATGTGGGTCCAACGGTCAAACTCACGGATTACTTGGTCATAACCCAAGTCACTGGCGATGATGGCCTTAACAACCTGATCTGGCGTCATAGCGGGTACACGAATATCAGCAGCGCAGCCGATGCGATGCTGAGAAGTGTCTTTGCTGCCCACAGCATCATTGACTTGTTTTGATCGGAAAGCTGAATTGACCATGATGGGCTTTCCTCCAAGTATTGTTTTGACTTGTTCAAGAAATTCTGCAAGACGTTGGAGGTTTGCAAGTTCTGTTTCATTGGGGATGTTGTCAAATTCACGATGGTCTGTGTGCGTTAGTTCCGCAAGGCTAAAGTGTTCAGTCATTTTGTGGGCGTAGATTGGTGGAGAAGATCGTCTTTGGCCTGTGAGCCAGCAGACGAACCAAAATAAAACGCAATGATGCCGGTCCACGCAGTGCCAAGCGACCCCAGCATCAACATCAGGGCGTCAGACGCCTTAAAGGTTTCAGTCATCATGCCGATCAGAATGCCAAAGAACCCGATGGTGACCGACACAGCCAGAATGGCAGGGATGTACGAGCGAGTCTCAGCCTGCATCTCACGAGCAGACCGCCGGTCTTCAACATTGAGTTTAGCAAAGTCCAACCCCATTTCTTGTGCCCGTGCAGCCATGTCAATCTCGGCCTGCTTCAAGAGCATGATCTGGTCAGAAGACAACTTGCCCTCACTGATCGTGGACTGGACGTCCTTTGGGTCTATGCCAATAGCTTTGCTTACCGCCTCGATAGCAAGCCCCGCTAGAGGACCACCAAGGGCTGTTGCAATGGTGGGTGCGATAGTCTTAAGCCAATCCATATCATTTTCCTTTCTGACGCTCTTCAAGCAGGGTTACTTTAACAAACAAACTGTTAATCTCTTTGTAGATTTCTTCTTTTAGCTTGTGCCGTGCTTCAGCAGACAAAGGACTGTCTGTTGGTACGCCTTGGCTTGTAATCAGCGCTGGCATTGAGCCTTCAATTTTGGTCAAGCGGGTATTGAAAGAAGACACTTCACCAAGAAGCCATGCAAGTGATGCCACCACAATGGGGATCACCGCCTTCATTACATCTGCCCAATTCATACTAATTCCTCAATTTGTACATAATAAATGCAAACGTACCCCAGCCAACAAATCCCGCCGCCAAAATAGAAGCAAATCCAATCAACAAGATGTTTACCGTTTCTGCCAGATTCTCCCGTTTTCTCTTGGCCTTGGCTTCTGCTTCACGTTCCTCACGTTTACGGTTGGCCACAATCATGTTGTACTGCGCTTGGATCGCCTCCCAGACATCGCCCTGACCAGAGTAGATCAGTTGCTCTCTTAATTGTTTCTCTGCGTCCCGCAGCGCTTTGGCCTGCATCACTGCGTTAACCGCCTGACCCATATCAGACTGCGGCTTTTTCTTTTCGTGTACCGCAGCCTTGGCTACGGTGTCCCGATGTTCAAAAAACTTGATTAGATCACCACTGCATTCTTGCAGGTCTTTGCCCATCTGGATGGCTTCTTTGACCCCAGCAATCGTGCTCTTTGCTATTGCAAACGCCGCACCGATAGTGATCGGGTCAATCATTTGTCCTGTTTCGTGTCTAACTTATCAAAAATCTTGCCAAGCATTTCTTTGATCTCATCAATGTCACGGCGGTAATCGTCCTTGGCAATGTAAGTGTGGGGCATCTGACGCACATCAACATCAAGGCGCTCAATGGCCTTGGTGATATTGTTTAGAACCCACCCACCGAAGAACGCAGCCAGACCTAGAGCAATGTTAAAGAACGTCTGGCTGTCCATCTTTTTTATCTTGGAGTTGTTGGTTAATGGACTGTATCACTGGCGCAACCACGCCATACGGCGCAAGCATGAGCGCGTTGTTTATGACGGCCAGTTCTTGAGGGGTTAGGGTTAAAGTGATCATACTTTGTAATACGGGATTTTGTAGTCCGTGCCTTGAATGTTTACGGTGATGTAGCCTTGCACTTGGGCCGGAGGCGCTCCGTTAGTTCCAATAGTTGCCGTAATAGAAGAATAAGCACTGGTCCATGTTATTGTTTCTGATACAACAACGCCGCCAGCATCACTAAAAATTATTTTGTCTGCGCCGCTGACCGAGTAGGTAAGTCCAACAACACCCGTACTGTTGTGGCGCAACCGGTACACGGACGAAGCATCAAACGCCATGTTGTCGCCGTTTTTGATGCGGATTGCTGATGTGTTTGTTGTTGCGGTGCCTAAATCTATGCCGGTGGTGTATGTGCCGGACATTTGAATGCCCCAAGTACCCGTGCTAGACACTTGTACGCCCACCGTCATGTTACCTTGTAGCGTAATACCGTTAATCAGTTGTCCTTGCGTCACATCAAGATTTGTTGGAGCAATTCGCAATCCGTTAGATGTAGTGTTAATTGTGCCAGCGGACACGCCTTTACCCACGGATATATCAATTGCAACACGACTTATATTATTGTCTGTACCATTGGCAAATATTCCTGATTCAATACCAATTAACCCTTGCGCTGGGTTAGCTGCTTGCGTATGGTCCCGCGCCTCAGAAACAATGCCCCATGTTGGCCCAGTTGAGCGTTTATTGCCTTGACCATAGACAGCCACGTTTTGGCCAGAAGCTGCGTAGTTGTTCATGATGGCCAAGTTAGTCCACTCATACGATGTTTCCGTAGCGCCACTAGTTGATCTGGCGACTACCGCCGCATTTACAAAGCCTATTGTGCCGCCGGACACGGCAGACGCATCACGAACCACGTTAATGCTGGAACCCGCATAACTGTCAAGAGCGCCAGCAGTAAGCGACACGCCGTCCAACAATTGAATACGGCTGTTAAGAGTCTCAGGAACGTTAGTGTCTGATGGCGTGTAACCAATCAGCGTAGCCCCGTTTGATGCGGCCAACACGGCCAGCGTAGGACCGTTCGCACCGTTGACGTTATCAGCAGTCCAAATCAGCGTGTCGTTGGCGTCTTTAAGTTCCATGTAATAGCGACTGTTGCCGCACCACACAGCCGCCTCACCGCGACTGTTGAAAATCACGGGGTTGGTGTTGGCCGTAGCGCCGGTGTAGCTGGTGTACGTGGCCTGTGGTGTTGTTGTGCCAGCAGCGTAGGTGTACAGTTTCCCGCCTACCAACGGGTT
>Ga0209500_10001354_pt1 | contig 18472 bp, 18 predicted proteins | sample S_140212_EF_Meta_FD_187323 | JGI IMG/M metagenome (GOLD analysis project Ga0209500, IMG submission 187323) | Freshwater microbial communities from Lake Simoncouche, Canada to study carbon cycling - S_140212_EF_MetaG (SPAdes) (version 2) | ecosystem: Environmental > Aquatic > Freshwater > Lake ... | reverse complement strand
TCGCTTTTGTGTTAGCATAAAGCGTTCCTTGTGTGTTTGCAGAAAGGCCTAAACCTCCAGTTCCTGCAAACTTTGGTGCACCATTTGATGCATCAGTATTCGTCCATAAAGACATATTTTTCTCCTAGTTATCTGGTTTGATTGTTTATTTATGCCTGTCAACCACTCAATAATTTTTAGTAATAGTAGATGACAACTCAGGTTCTGCCTGGAATGTATCTTCTTTACTATCAGGTTTTTTCTTCTTGGCAGCAGTTTTGACAATCTCTGCCTTGCGAGAAGCTTCTTCACCTAATTTCTTAGGTGCTTTGTAAGAACTGGCTTGTTTCTTCATTGCTGTACGAGCCAAGTCTCTAACTCTGGACATATCTGTGTGTTTAGCACCAGATTTATCTGTTACTGTACCTGTGCGCTTAACGTATGGGCCATCAAAAGGTGGTGAGTCATCTTTAGATTCTTTCATCTTCTTAGCCGGTTCTTTGTAAGGTTTAGTGACTAATGTTTCAGAGGCTGCAGAACCATACTTGTCATCAGCAATGCCTTCACCAAGGTATTTGTGTTCGTGTACAGTATAACCTTTATCTTTGTAGTGTTTCAAAGCTTTATCAACTGCATGTTGTGGTTCTTTTGCTCTAATGGTTGCCTTCATGCGTTCTTTTGGACCATTGTCCTTACTGATAACAACACCAACTTTATGGTTTCCCATAGCATGATACTCATCATCTTCACGTTCATCAATCTGTTCAACTTCTTCTTTATTGTATTTCTTTTTCAAATATCTGTCGACCTTACGTGCGTATTCATCTTTTACTTCCTCATCAATCTCACTCATCATATAATTGGCAACTGTTGAGATATAATCTTCTGCAAGAGTAATCTTTGATTGTACCCACTCAGGAAGATTATCATTATCTTCTAACATGTCATGTACTCTTTGAGCATTATTGATTACACTTTGTAATTGGCCACGAGCCATATCACCTTCGTAATCGTATTCAGTTTTTTCTTTTGCTTCTGTAACAGAAGATGCTCGTGTAACAATATCATTGGCCAGTTGTTTCTTAGTTGCTCTCACAATACCACTAAAGCGTTTGTTGCCTTTGTTATAGTCACCAGCTTTGTCAGCCTTAGACGCATCAGCACCAGCGGCAGTCTTGTAACGACCCAACATATCATTGGACAATTCATCAATCTGTTCAACTTCTTCAGCATTTAGACTGATACTCTTTTTTAATTTGTTAACATCTTGTTTGTTTGCTTTTCCAGCACCAGTCACACGAGCAGGAGTTCTGTGTGCAAGTTTATCGTAGGATCCAAGACTATGACCTGGTCTTGTATAGTGGCCTTTTGCATCAGCGGCACCTTGAACGGCAGCTGCTGATTTTGCATCCTTAGTCTTTTTAGCATGGTCTGCAAACTTTTGAGGATCATGTGACTTACCATAATGATAATCAGCATCAGGGTCAGAAGCAGCACTAGCAGCTTTAGCTAAAGTTTTTGTTGAAATTTCATCAATCTGCTCAACTTCTTCTTTAGCCATTTTCCTTCTTGCCATTACTGCGGCAATTTTAGCACGTTTTGCAGCTGCCTCTTTGTCATGTGGTTTGTCAGAAGGTTTAGCATCTTTATCGTATGCATCTTCTTCTTTAAGGCGTTTAGCTGCATTCACTTTGCTTGTCATTTTATCAATAAACGCTTGCGACTTATTTTTGCCTTCGGCTTGTTTCAAATTCTTTTTAGCAACAAGGCCGCTTAAAGCAGTTGAAGACTTATCTGCAGCTGCTTGACGAGCTTGAATAGAGTTTTTGTAGTTTGGTTCATCCATAACTTCGTTTACAATTTCTTCTTTCATATGACCATACTTCTTTTTATACCAGTCAGGCATTCCACTTGTTTTACGGAAATGTCGTACTGTTGCAGAGTCATTGGCCTGGTCACGATACTTATTCTCAGCAGTAGTATTGTGTGACTTCATTGCTTCAGCAGCTGCATGAGCATCTTTAGCAATGTGGATTAAAGCCTCATCAGACTTTTTGTGATACTCATGGCCTTCCAATGGATGGCGTTGTGATGGACGACCTTCTTCAAGGTTCTCAGATTCTTCTGCAACAGATTTCCATCCGCCGCCCATTTCTTTGTATTTTTTAGATGCCCAACCATTGGCGTATGCTGAAGGGTACACATCAAATTTAGATTTTGCTTGTGCTTTGGCCTGTGCCCATTTTTCAGGACTAGTTGGTACATTTTTTTCTTCTAAGTTTTCCATATCTTCGCTTATCTTTCCTTTTCCAAAGTTAGACACATTTATCGGTGCACCCTTTCTCTCAGGATTAGGGTCGTGTTTTCTTTTAGCTGCAACGGCAGATGCTCTTTCTTTTTTAGTTAAAGAAGCTCTCTTTTCGTTAGACATACATTTAGGTTTAGGTTCACCAGGTTCTCTTGCACAAGGACCAATTGCCTCACCCTTACTATTGATTCTTTTCCAACCACCTTCTGGAGCAGTTTTACTAAACCATTTACGCAAATCTTCTTTAAGTTCTGCTCTTCTCTCATCATTAGATTTACGATTTGGATGGTCTGGATTTTTATAAGGAGTTTTTCTGAAACCTTCCTTATCATAATTTCCAGATTTCTTTTTTGAAATAGCAGTAGCAGCGGCTATTGCAGCTGCAGCAGACTCTTTCACACAAGAACCAGGTGAGTAAGGTTTTTTACCTGGTTTTGGTTTATAATCAGGCCAACATCTACCTTCTAAAAAATCAGAAAAACTTTTTACTCCAGTGTCTTCACTAGTCACCAGTGGTGCAGGTTTTGTTTCTTTCTTTGGTGCTGCAGATTTAAATCTACCACCAACAGCTTCACGACCTGGTTCAGGAACAGAACCAGGTTGTATTGCTTCAGAAAAACTTTTGAAGTTTTCCATTTTAGTCGTTTTTAGCCTGCTTTGTGGCGGTAGCATACATTACAGACTTAGCATCTTTGCCATAACGCTCTTTGAAGCCAGATAAGTTTTTCTTCATAGATTTAACTGTATCTTCTTTCTTTTCTGTTTCAGCAGGAGTTAATGTGCGTTCTTCAATGTTTACTTGGTCAACACCATTGGCCAAATCTGCGTCAATAACATAAATGTCTTGTTCAGTTGCTTCTTGTTTAACTGATTGAACAGATGCCTTTGCAACATCGGCTTGTGGTTTAGTACCAGCGGCACGTTTCTTTTGGTCTTCCAATTCTTTTGCGAATTGTTCTGAATCAGGTTCTTCTGAAATCAAATCTTCTTTCTTAATAGATTCAAAGAATGCTTTCATGCCACCATCTTTATAGAGGGCAACCATTTCAGACATTTTCTTTTTCTTCTTCTCAGATTCAATAGACTTCAATTCTTTTTCTTTTGGTCCTTTTAGTACATCAAAGGCACTTGGTTGTGGCTTAGATGAGCCATATGAACGACCTTGAACTTTAGTTGATGGCAAATCAGCCATCTTAACTTCATCCAACTCAACTTCTTCTCTTTTAACACCACCAGCATCGAGCATTTTAAAGCGATCTTGAATGCCAGCAATACCTGGCTTAATGTCTTTTGCAGCTTTCTTCAATGCAGGTGACGCATTTGGAATATGTTTCATTGTTGTTTTAGCTTGATGAGACATTGCTTCATCTTGTTGTTCAACTTCTTCTTTCTTCACATCAGGTTTTTTGCCTGCACGAAGCTTCTTAAAGTCATCAGCCGTCAATTCATCTTTTTCTGGCTCATGTACATCCAACTTCTGTTGGTTTGGATGTAATTTTTCTTGAAGTGGTGGTAAACCAGCCATAATTCTTGCAGCAACATCTGCAACATCTCTAATTTCTTTGTTATTCGAATACATGAGTTTTCTCCTATTTTTTTATTATTTTTAACAATTCCATTTTCTCAACGCTAATGCTTTGCGAGTTGGTTCACCATTAGGTTTTTTCATTGGGCCTTCCATGCCGCCCATGCGAGCACAAAATGATTTTCTACGATTGGCTGCTTTAGAACCAGGCTTCAACTTTGATGGTGGAGTTGTAACTGCCATTGAAAGTTTAGAACCTGGATTTGCAGCACGATAAGAAGCAATACCCTTGCGGTTTAAACCACCCTCAGGGTTCTTGCCTTCTTTACGAGTCCAAGCAGGAGTTTCTGTTATGAATGCTTTAAATGATTTCATATAAACTTCTTTGATTTGAATGTTTTAATATTGATACCAACTCTTTTCAGTTCACCTTCTTTTTGGTCACCAATTGATGCACCTGTTTCATCACCAGTTAATTCTTCTAATGGTTTCTTTAGTGTTTTGGTTTTCGTCAAACCATCACGACCAAGGTTTTCACCAGATGCAGCCATTGATAGACCAGATTCGCCATTATTGATAGACTCAATTACTTTTTCTTTTTGGCGGGTGCGGATTTCTGAGAGCGTGAGTTTGCTACGGGTTGTTTCTTCGCCGCAGGTTTCTGGACCGGTACCGGCGCCGGTGTCGGCACTGGTTCTGGTGAAACTACCACTGGCTCTGTGCTCTGCAATGGTTCTACCGGTGCCACTTGTTCCAATTGAACTAATGGAACTGGTTCCACTTCCAATGGTTTTGGTGAAGGCGGTGTCGATTGCACTGGTGTCTTCGTTGTAAATAGATTTTTTAGAAATGTTAACATTTTCAGTCTCCTCATTAAGTTTAACAATATAGCCATTCTTATATTTAAGAATTGTACCATTCTTTTGATGCGCTTCTTTTGCAGCAGAAGTACGCAACATAAAGATACGCAATTTACCATTGCTATCTTTTAATAATTTATCTTTTTTCAAATCTTCAGTTGCTTCTTTAACCGGTGTTGGTTTAGTACCAGAAGAACTGCTAATAGGAATCTTTGGTTGTTGTGGTGTTTCTTTATTAATCATCACCAACTGGCCGTGTACAGAACGGTGTGTTACTTTACCATTCTTACCATAACGACCGAAACCATAGTATTGTAAACCTAGTTTACTTGCTTCACTAGCGGTTTCATCATTAGATGCAGGTAGTTGTTCTGCGCCATCTTTAGGAACTGGTAAAGAATCTTTCTTGTCCAATTCATTGGCAGTCCAGAATTGTGCCTCTTGTGACTGTGGTGGTGCCGCAACAAACTCTTTGAACTTGTTAAACAAACTCAGTAACTCAGCCTTCTTAGCCTTAACTGTTTCTGGATCAGCTTCACGCAAATCTTCAGAGTTATCAAATTCAGAATAGTTTGCACCAAACATTTGTGCATACTCAGTACGAGCATACTGCACATTATCCCATTTCTCTTTACGAATTGGTTCTGGTACTGCACGACCACCACGTTGACCACGTTCTAGGTTTCGTTGTGCTGAAATATCATCTCTTGTGTTAACCAGTAACATAGATGTTTCATATCCCAACTTCTCTAATTGGTCTTTGATGTTTTTAGTTTTAACTACATCATCACCTGTGCCATTGATAATCAGTCCATTGCGGCCTAACAATGCAAGTTGTTGACGTAATTCTGTAATGTTCTTTGCTCGACCACGGACAAGGTTGCGCTTCTCTGTTTCACCAACAGGCATCATCTTGTCAAGGCCTTCTTTGTCCATTAAGAACTCAAGTGCCTTATCAGAATTGATTTCAGTTAGACCTTGACCCTCTAATGTGTTGTTCATCACATAGTCTTTACCAGAACCTGGACCGCCCGCTAAGAACACAGCCTTGAAGATGCCTTGGTCGTGTACACCTTCAGAAAGCATTTCGAATTCTCCGTTGAGGTCTACAGATTCTTTAATGTTCATACCTTTACGAACATCACGGAACAATTCTTTGGCGTGGTGTTCAGGTACATGTTTTGGAATGCCTTGTCTGAAGTCATCAAAACTGTTTGATGTAGCATGTGACCTCATCTTTGAAGCAGACATGCCTTCTGTACCTTCAGCATCAGGGTCACGAGCACCTGCATTGTGAAGTGTAATCTTTTTGAAATTGAATAGTGCGCCTTCATGTGTACCATTGTATTTGTGTAACAATTTGTGGTACTCGGCAACACGGTCAGCACCCGCAACCATGTGAAGGTGTGTAACACCTTGTTTGTGTAGTTTGGCTGCTTGTGTTAAGAAGTTTGGTTCTTCTTTGGTTGCTACAGAGATGTTCGTATCAGGAAAGAATCTCTTAGCGTGTTTGACTTTTTGTGCCGATGTAAGAGGGTTCTTAGCGGCATCTTGTGAGTGGGACAGGACAATGTGATGAGAACCGCCAACATTTTTGGCAACTGATTTAACCTTATTGACCAGAACTTCATGTCCGGTTGTAGGTGGGTTCATACGGCCAAACGCCATGACCGCATGTTTCTCTTTATTCTCAGTAATAAATTCTCTAAATTTCATGTCCCGCCTCTGCAGCAGTTGTTAATGTCTTATTTAGTATTTAGTGAGTTTTGATGATGAATACCTCATCAGATTTTGGTCCGCCATACTCCTCTGGTCGCTTGGCGCCTACATTTCCTCGCTCAAATACAACCATACTATCATACACCGACATGCACTTAGTTTCGTATGTAAAGAAATCTGGTTCCACCTGGCCACGGGTATGTTCAGCATTAATCTTATCAACCATCTTCTTAGTCACATTGTTGATAGACTCAGGATGGTCAATAGAACCACCATGTGATGACCAATAGGCTGCATGTGTATCTTCAATGAAGTAAGTACCGTTCTTTGCAATTCTTGGATACAAATACTGAAATGTTTTGTTCACATGAGCAACATGGTGACTGCCATCATCCAACACCAAATCAAATTCACCAAATTCATCTACAAGACTTTGCAAAAACTCAGGGTCAGATTGGTCACCAATGCGTACATGCACATTATTTTCTGTATCTTCAAAGTCTTTGCAACTTGGTGTGATATCAATACCAACGATTGTACTATCAGGATGAAAGTATTTCTTCCACATCTCTAGTGAACCACCATTCAATACACCAATCTCCAACATCTTAATTGGTTTATCTCTTAGTGCCGCAAAGTGGCGGTCATATACCCAAAAGTAATGTGTCCACTTTGTAATCTTTTTGCCGGTGTTATTCAGCCAATATTCTTTTAAGTTCATTTAATATACCTCAGTAGCGCCTGTTCCGGCCATAATGCCTTCACAATGCAGTTTGTCAAATTCAATCAGATACTTCTTATCTATGTGCTGATAATGGGCGTGTTCTGTATCAATCCCATGTTCGTTTACAGTATTATAACACTTAACTAATGTTTGTAAATAATCATCTATAAGTGATGGGCACATAGAATACATGCGTGTGATAAACAGATTGTCAGTTGTTTGTGCCTGTTTATCTTGTGACAACCAAGATGGTATTCGTGTCTTAAACACATATTTACCAAATAGGTTGTCATAATCTTTAATATCAAAGCTATCATGCAATATACTTCGTGCAGAAAACTTAAAGATTCTTTTTGTATCCTGCATGATTGGATGTAATTGTGGGTTGCCTTTCAAGGCCTGTAATGTTTTAAACAATAACACAATCTCAGCCTGACTCTTTTGACCAGCACCTGCTAATTGTTTAATCTCAGGGTCTTCAGCCCAAAATGCCATTGCATTAGCATACTTTGAAATCTCATCTTCCCATTCTTTAGGCGCAGCGTTAGGTGAACCATCAGAGAAAAATATGTAGTCATTTGGTAATTGTTTACGCAATGACTTCAATGTGTCAATAGTCTGATTGAACCTATCTTGTGGTTGAATTACACCAATGTTTGGTATTAATGCAGAGGTGACGATGAATAAGTTTTTATCTAGTAATAAGCTCATAATTTTGTTTCATAGTTTCTGTCATCAAGTATTCAATACCTTTGTTTGGTGCCCAACCAAGTTCCCACATGGCCTTTGTACAAGAACCTAAAGAAAACTTATTGACTTCTCTTTCAACTGCTGATTTAGATATTGATAGATTGTAACTAGACCAATATTCTTTTGAAGGTTTGAATTCATACTTCAAATCACCGAATGCGGTCACAGCAGAACCAATAACATCTCTCACCGATGTTAATGTGCCTGTACATACATTGTAGATTTGGCCTTTTGCCTTTGATTTATTAATACAAAGTTCAATCAATTTTACCACATCATCAACATGGACATAATCCCGTTTTTGCTTGCCGTTTGAGTAGAATGTGCATGGTTCTTGCTTAGCAACTTGTTTTACGATATAATTTAGAAGTGGTGGTGATGGACGATGGATATCTTGTCTTGGTCCAAATACATTAAAGAATCGTAGTGTCACAATGTCCATGTCATAGTTAGAAATGTATGATTGCACCACATCTTCCATTAGTTTCTTTGACAATGGATAGAACAATGATGGTTTAACTTGTATGTCCTCAGTAAATGGCGCCTCTGATTCAATATTACCTTCATAGATGGCTGATGTACTGGCAACAATGGTTCGTTTAACACCTGCATCTTTGGCTGCTTTAAGTACAGAGGCAGTACCTGCAACATTGACACTCAAGCACTCAGCAGGATTAGATTCACATTCAGGTAAAGATGTTAACGCTGCCAAATGCACTATAACATCAGTCATGTTAGATAGCAAAAGCTTTGTTAGTTTCTTTGTCTTTCTGATATCAAGTGGTACTGCATCACAAACCTGTTCACCATCAACAAATAGGTTTTCCATGTAACCATGACTGAAATCATCTAGTGCAACTACTGTATGGCCGTTCTTGGCCAATTCAATGCACAATGTTGAACCAATACCACCTGCACCACCAGTAATCAGAATGTTCATATCATATCTCCAAGATTATCACTATCACGTTTTAGGTTCAATGCAACAGCAGAAGGGAATGGGTTTGAATTGGCATAATCATTAATCAATACACGGCGGGAATGATTTGCTTCCATGACCAATACGTAGTTCACAAAACCCATCTCAGTAAGAATCTTGTTGGTATATTCTTCGTATCTTTTCTTACGAGCAGTTACAAATACCAACTTACAACCACGATTCTGTTCTTTCAACAAAGCATCCACATTCTTTTGAATTGGTTCATATGGGTCATCATGGAAGTCTTTTGTCTTAATGATTGTGCCATCAATGTCACAGAAGTATGTTGGCTTGTTATTGAATTTAAACCAATCATCAGCAGTACCAACATCAACAAAGTTCTCAACCTCTTTTTCATTGAATACTGCACCATTTGAAATCATATAATCAATGATGTTTGACACAAAGATTTCAGAAGTGGCATTACCTTTTAGTTTTTCGAATGTATCAACATATTCACCAATATTTGCAAACTGGTAACCACCAACGCAGAATGAATTACTCACAATCTGTTTCTCAACAACAGAAGTAATGATGCCGTGTTCATTGGCGATGGTGTAACTCTTTGCAGGTGCATTACGAATGTCGGGGTTCTTTGACAACTTAGAAACATAGATTGCATTACCATCAACCAAATCTGTATCGTAGAAACCATCACAATCTTTGATTAACATTGGTGAGACTGATGAGAAGAAATACTCAGAATTCATAATAGCCTGATAAACTGTATCAGCAGGACCACTTGTTGGTCTATCTAACACAACAATATTAACTTTATCACCAAAAGCCTCACGCAATTTATTCTCCGCATTAAATAACTCATTATGTAGTTTTAGAATAGCAATTGTGATGTTGTATTTGCCAATAAAGTTCTTGGCTGCATTCTCAATCATCAGCCTGTTGTTGTAATCAGACAACAGGTACTTTGGTCGCATATTAGGAAAGCGAGTCGATAGACCCGCACAAGGCATAATTATTTCCATAATCTTCTCACTTCTGTCATTAAAAATTCTTTATCTTTTTCATTGTGTGTATAAGGCAAAACTCTCATCAACATCAGAATCAGTAAGTTATGATTCTCATTATAGACAAAACCATTCAATTTGTCTATTATGGCATACAGTTTTGAATCCAAATACACATTGTCATTTCTGATAAACCACTTGCACACAAGGTCTTGTCTTAATTTGGCTAAGTCAAACACAAATGAATCATAATCTGTAGTCAACGGGTCAATCAAGACGAACTCATCTTGGTTTGTATCATAGAGGATGTTTTCTAGTGTAAAATCACCATGATACTCTGAAGATGGAAGAACCTTTGGTAACTTATCTAGTAGTTCTTCGGATGTGAATGGCATATCAAACTTATTGAAGTCAAACGATGCCAGTTTCTTTCGGTAAGTTTCAGTATAATCTTTTTCAATTGTGTTCTTTGATAGATTATACATGGTATTTTTAATAAAGTCAACTAGTTTATCAACTTTATTTGTAGGCAAATATTTCTTCATCTCTAAACTGGAAATGTATTCCATATCATAATATGTGCCTGTAATCTCATAGATTTTAGGCAGGCTCAAGTCAAACCTAGAAAGCGAATCAAATCTTTCTAGGTTTCGGTCAATGTCACCAGTTTTTCTAACAAAGACGGTATCACCATCTTGCATTAGATAGACATGGCTGTTAGAATGACCTTTTAACTCTTTTAATATTTTACCACTTTTCAAAGTCTTCCCTCACCAATGAATGCCATGTTCCATTGTGTGGGCCGGGAGGGAAAGCATGATTCATATTGCAGTACACAAGGTTCTCACCAGTTAAACCTGTGGTCTTCCAATTCATACTCATCATATCTTCACCAATCATCGTAACACCAATGTCATAGAATTCATCTATACGATTAAACACATTACAATACTTATCCATGTTCCGTGACGATGAGAAAGCAAACTGGTCATTTCCAAAATCTCTATTTGGTGTCATTCGGCAATTTGGAATATACAACTTAGAATTGTCCAACTCTGCAAATGGAATTTCAGTATTCAATGCAAAATCAAAACGAGAACGAATAACCCAATCAAAGGTCATCTTGTAATCTTTCTCATATTCACGTTTCAATTCATTAGCTCGATGCAACGAATAGAATTGTGCATATGTTGATAGAGCAGGGTTTTTTACTTTCCAGTTTGGTTGTGGAGGTGGAACTCTGGTGTACTTTGACAAATCAGGGTTGATTGGTTCTTCAAGTTGAAAGTTCTTCGGTTCGTACATCCACAATGGCGCCAAATCTTTAGTTGAGTCTTGCCAAAGATGAGCAAACACCGTCACATCGTGTTTGTCAAGCAGATTTTTTTTGACATACTGAAAGGCAGTTGCAAGGCCTCTAGGTTGGCCAGACACACATAATGCAATTTTCATATTATCTCTTAATGTAAACAGGCAAATCAATTACAAGGTATGGTGTATTAGATTCAAAATAGTTTCTCATACACAACAGGTGAGGACAATATCTGTTCTCATCGTGTAACACAATATCTCTTTGACCAGTTGGCCAGAAAAACTTCTCAGTCAACCATTCTTTGGTCTTCTTATCGAACCTACGATTCAAAATATCTTCTGCACGATTGTAGAAGAAATAACCTTCTCTGTTTTGCCATGGAATAATAGCAAAGATATCAGACACCATACCATACTGTTCGTTAGTTGGTGTAATCACGGCATCTTTGTACTGTTCAACCAATGGTCGTACCTTGAATGTGGTCAACCTAGTATCAAACCTACTGTAAACAATATTGTCATACTCTTTTTCAATCAACTCATATGCCTTTCTACGAGCAAAGTGCATTGATAGTGTGACATGATTGCGGTCTGGTGTAATCAGTTCTTTAGGGTTTTTCTTTGAGATTCGGTCTTCAGCATCAAAGAATTCTTGTGCATACAGTTCATTTTTTTCAGCCAACCATTTAACTGGTTTTAAGGTCTTTACAACATAATCAATGTCAGCTTGATTATCTTCATCCCAAATATAAAGGTAAACATCAAGTTCGTTCATTGAAATGAAATGCTTAACCTCTTCAGCAATGTCTTTAAATGTCCGTAGATGACCAGACATTACTAACGCATTAGCCATATTTCACCTCAATCAATTTGCGCCATTCAGGAACTCTATCGTATTGGTGTACGATGTAGTATGGTGTTCCCTTTGATGTAGTTACTGTATCACCATCAATAGTTGGTGATGCTTCTAACAACAATGGTTTGAATTGATGAATCTTAGATGGGTCAACTGTTGTACCCAACTGGCAAGCCCAACCATCTTCAGATCGTTTGTATAAACTTGTTTCACGATATGGACTCATAGAGACCATGAAGTTGAACGTAGATTGGTCGCATATAGGTATCGGCCTGTTTGTTGCTGCTGTGAAGATGTTGATAGCCAAATCACGCATCGCACTACCAGTACCAGCAAGAACGCCAACATTAAATATCTCATTGTTTTTAAAATTTTCGTGTACGTATGGGCCGTAGGTTTCTAATAGATTTTGGTCACCCCATGGTTCATCTTTGTATAAAATACTTTCAGATGAGAAGACCAAATTTTCAGAGGTTAGATTTGCTTCTAACCAGTCAACAGGGTTTTGTTGAAAGATTACATCTTTTACGTCTGTAGTAATGACGTAGCGATATTCGTTTTTACGGAGATATTCGTAGATGTGGCCGAATCGTTCAACGTGAATCGGCATTTTTGATTCGTATTGCAGGTTGCCTTGTTGGTCTTGGTTGAAACCAATAACCTTGAAACCTGCTTCGTTCACTTTCTTAACTGTGGCTGAATCACAGTTCATCAGAATAAGGACTTTATCGCCTTTAAACCCTGATTTATTAATGGAATTAATCCAATATTTTAATTTGTCCCAATCGTAATTGGTACTTGCACCTATAATCAAGTCTTTCATAATATACTCCAGTTATCTTACTTAGTTCGTTTGTATTCTTTAAATTTGGCAATGTTTTGACCTGGCGTCCCTTTTTTATAGTTGTTTGCCAGTTCGTTTGTTCCCCATGCACCTGCACCTGATTTAGGAAGAATATCAGGCTTTGTTTCTTCATGCACACTCTTATGTAGTTTCACGCCAGTCACATCTTGGACGACTTTCCAAGCCTGTTCGTGACGCTTGTTCTTTACATGGTCATCAAACTCTTTTTTCTGTTTGTCGTTTGCCTTCTGCTTGAACTTGATTAGTTCCATGATGCCAACATTACCGGCATATGATGCTTCTAACAATTCTTCGTATTCTTTAAATTGCATATCAACCTCTGGTCAAATTCAATATCTTTTGAATTTGTGTCTCCAACTGTGGTGCCCGATTTGGCCATTTGATAATTGGTTGGTCGGCAGTCTTTAACAATTTAGTTAAGAATGGCAGAATAATCTTTTCAACTTCTTTCAGTCTAGTTTTGTATTCATCTACAGTTTCTTCTTTTTCAGCAATAACGGCATTGTATTCTTCTTCATCTATTGCGGTAAAACCAAAATCATTATCGCCATATTCGGCCATAATCTCATTGATATTAAACTTTTGTTCAGCCATTAATTGCTCCAATTTTTGGTTGCATTGAAGTTAGCGTGTGCGAATTCTAATCGATCAATCAGTTTAACTGCATTGCCTTTTAGTCTATCAACTGCCACGAAACCTTCGGGATTAGTAATTTTGAAACCATCGTCTGTACGCAAGAATGTACCAGTAACTTGTTTCATTTGTTGTAACTTCTTAACAATCATATTCTTAGCATTAACCAACAGATTCATCAAGTCAAATATAGTCTTTAAATCTTTAGCTGCATTATTGAAGAAACGCATAATCTCTGTCTTCTCCTTAACACGTTTCTTTTTAGTTTCGTCTTTCTTCGCATCAATAATATCTTTATTTAGCTTTGCTTCAACCCATCGTGTCAGTTCAAATGTGTGTGCTCTTGTGTCTCTGATAGCTTGACCTGCACGGACTTTTGTATTATTAAAAGTCTTAATGTAAGTCATAATAATTTCACTATTAGAAATACGATTCAAATTCAATGGGTTGATTGATTGGAATGTTCTGCCTGCTTGAGATAGAATACTTGTTATAGCAGCAGTTTCTTCTGCTGTAAATGTGGCAGTACCAGAAGCATCGGTGAATGATGCATCACGAAACCAAACATCTTTAGTTGTGGTCAAATGGCCAATATCAATATTGAATGAGGCCTTCATATCAGCCATCGTCTTGCCTGTGTATGATGTATGAAATACAATACCCATTTGAGCATCAAGCATCATACGAGCCAACTTAGCATCAGAAGGAACGGCATAGACAATTGTATTTGGTTGAAAGGTGATGTATGATTGACCATCAATAACTTGTTTGTTAATATCACCTTTTGCAAACATCATGTCGCCTTGCAATATACCTTTAATGCCTAACTTAGGCAAGTATCGTAATGCAACTTTGAGTTTAGAGTTTAAACCTTCTGAAGAATGATTTGCATCAATGTCTGCATCAGTATAATTCAATTTTGGATTTGCATTGAATATGCCTTTAGTACCAACAAAGAATTTACCATTCTCTGGATTGATACCGCAAAAAACAGCAGGTGCACCATCCCATTTTGTTGTAACATTCACCCGTGATTGTGAGTGGCCTGCCAACATATCTCGGAGAGATTGCAAGAAATTAATTGCTTCACGAGCACCAGAGACACCACGATTCAAAACTTCATCTTCAATGTGTTCTAGGTGAAGGTTCTTACCTTCTTTTGATTCGGTTAAAAATTGTGTGAAGTTCATTTTAGTATAATTTTCCAAACGGACCAAACTGACTACCTTTTTTCTGAGCTAAGAAACACATATCGGTTAAAAGACTATCTCTTTCTTCTTTTTTCATAGAACAAATACCATATAAAAAATTTAACTGCATTAATTTAGAATTTGCTGTATGTGGCTCAAGAGTGAAAACTTTTTGCATATTAGAAATAAATTCTTCTGTGTTTTTTACACCAGTATCAACACCGGCTGCATTAATTGTTTCGAATACAATCTTAGCATATTTTAAGGAAGTCTTATCATCGAATTCTTCACCAGTCATTGGATATTCTTTGTGACTATTTTTGAAAGCAACTTTGTAATCTTTTAATAATTTAGCTAACAAATCAAGTGGTGTTTTACCTAATCGTGCTTTAGTTCCAGCAGAAGACGTTGGTTCAAACTTCAAATTATTATATCCTGATGTACTATTTGCTTTAATTTGAAAATCGTATTTTACACCACCGCCATCTACAACAATTCTTGTATCTTGTGTTGCAAATTGCGTTCCGTTTTTTAAACTTAACGGACACTTCATAGATGAAATGTTAAAATTATAATTTTTCTTATCAGGAAAATCAGCTTCATTAATATTAACTTCTTCATATTTAGCTTCTTTACCAGAAATTAATTTTAAAGAAATTCCAACAAGTCTTCGTTCTTTGTATAAAGTTCTCATAAGAGCATTTAACTCTAACAAACTAGAAGCTTTACCATCTTCAACTATTTTTTTAATATCTGAAATTACTTTCTGTTCATTCTGAACACACCAAATATCAGCAGGATCCCATGAATCTTTTTTAGAAATTTTGAATTTTGTACGAACAAGGTCCGTAATAAAGTCCATAAATCCACCATCTCTATTGAATTCTGTAAATTTAGATGATGCAAATTCTTTAAACATAGTTTTCTGTTGAGCGTAAAAAGCTTTCAGCCATTCAGCGTTTATTGCTGGATATATCGCTACTAGTTCTTTATATTTTTTATCTTTTACAATATCTTCTGGACTATTGTATCTTTGATTGTCATTTAATACTCTGCGAAAAATCCACGCAGAACCTAGTTCTTGCATTCTTGTTAATTCAGCAGCTGAATAAGATTTGGCCATTTGAACACTCCGATTGTTATTGAAGTATTTATCCTACCAGAATTATCGAATTATGTCAAGAACTTTATCACCAGTCCAAACTTCTTGTTCGGTTCTGATACGATTATCAGTCTTTAACGTATCAAATCGATTGATGGCTTTCTTACGCCACCACTCTGTGATATTGGACAGATTATGTTTCTCATAGTTCTCACCTGGAATCAACTTGTCAGTTTTTCCATTTACAAAATCAACCATGTTTTTAAACCCGTAGTCAGAAATGAAGTATCGTTTCTGTTCGTTTAGGTTCTTAGCATTGTCAATAGTCTGTGCAAACTTAACAGCTTCTGGTGTGCCTCTGAGGCCAATCTTAATCATAGACACTATAGCATTAGAGATTTTTAATTTACGGCTAGATGCATCAGGTGGTGCTAAATCTTTACCTGTGATATTCTCTATGTAATCTTTCAGGTCAGTATATGTTTTACCATGCAACATTGGCAAGAAATCACTATCAGTTAACCCTTTGAAACGAATCAGAGGTTTCATACCATCATATTGTGATACTGCCTTTGAAGAACCATACAGACTGGTTGTCTCAAACAAACAAGTGGTCATCTTATACTTTTCATCCAACATTTTACGTACTTCATGTGAGCAACAGATGGCTGCAAGTAATTTACCACCAAGGTAATTGAAACCAAATGGTTGTGCAGGTACAATCACAAAACCCATTGCGGCACATTGATTGAACAATTGAGCACCGCCTTCATGTTGTGTAAATACTTGACCAAGCATTTCATTACGTGGTTTACAATTAATAACAGGAGAACCAAGACGAATGAAACCAACCCACTTCTGTGACTTCTTCTCAAATACAGCCAAACGCAAACAACGGCCAGGAATACTGGTCATGTTTGAGTGACTAGAAATCATATTAAGATAAATGTCCCATCTATCTTGTGGCAACTCCATGATTTCAAATTCCATATCAGCGGGTGACATAGTGAAATCAGAGAACAAATCTTCTTCTGGTCCCATGCCAGGCAAAGTAAATGGTCTTTCTGCCATTGAGTTTAGTTTTTGTTCACGCATGTATTCATCAATACGACCAAACTTATCAAAGTAGTTTGAGAATACATCAGCGCAATGTACGGCTTGTTCTTTAGTTAACGTCATACTTTAAGACCACCAAAGTTCTTATTGAATTTCTTTTCACGATTACCAAATGTGTTAAGTGGTACATCTTTCTTTACTTGACCAGAATCGGTGATATCAGCCTGTGCTGAGGGCTCTGCATCATACAGTCGCATCTTGGCACGGTCAACACCAACAACAAATCGTTTGTTATCATTAGGATCAGAGTATCGATTCTTCAACTGTTTCACCATGATTTGGTTTAGTTGTTGCAGTTCTTCAGTTGTAATCAAAGCAAACATAAAGTCAGCAGTTGCAGGCAGACCAAACGATTCAGAAGTATCTTCTAGACCAACATCAGAGTTACTGAAACCACTACGAGTTGTTTGTGTTGCAGAAACAATTGGTACATTGTGTTCAACAGCCAAACCACGGAGTTCTTCAGCAATAGACTTGATGTATGTGTAAGAGTTTACAGAACCACCAGCCTTGATACGAGCAGAGGCACAGATGTTTAAATAATCAATAAAGATAATATCCGGTACAAAGTTCTTCTTCAAGTGTAACTCACTCAATAAGGCTCTGAAGTGTAGAGATGAAGCACTAGCAGTTGGATATTCTTTGATAATCAATTTACCATGTGCCTTGTTTTGTAAGACTTTAAACTTGCGTTCATAATCTACCTTAGTCATTGTTTGTAATTCATTCAAATCAATATTTAGCAAATTGGCATCGATACGTTCAGCAATTCTTTCTTCGGCCATTTCCATCGTGATGTACAATACATTCTGACCTTGTGACAAACAAGAACCTGCCACATGACACATGAACAAGGACTTACCAACACCAGTACCAGCAAGTGCAATGTTCAATGTCTTAGTTGGCAGACCGCCCTTTGTAATCTTATTGAAGATATCAAGGTCGAATTTGACACGGGATTCAACCTTGTGATAGAAGTCAAAGCGTGATTCATAGTCGGACATATAATCATGGCCGATGTGTTGGTCAAATGAAACACCAAGTGCATCACTCAACAGTTTAGGAATCTCACCTTTTGGTTTGACACCATTTTTGTCATCAAGTATTGATACTGATTCCATAATGGCATTGTAGATAGCTTTGTCTTGGCAAAACTTCTCAGTTTGTTCAACAAGCCATTTACTTTCGACCTTTTCTTCCCTTGACATATGCATTTCATTGAGCAATTCAATAGAGTCACGGACTTCAACCTCTGTCAGAGATTTACTTTCGGTGAAGTTAATCACCAAAGATTCATGTGTGGGAAGATTCTTGTATTTGTTTACAAATTCAAAGATTTCTTTGAAGACAACCTTTTCAGTATTGTCACCAAAGTAATCGGCTCGCATGAAAGGCAATACTTTACGTGTGAAGTCCTCATTGTAAATCAGGTTCTTCAGGATTGTTTGTTCTAATCTTTTCATTATATCGGTTGTTAATAATTAACTCGGTGAGTATGTCACCTATCATTGTATGAAATTCCTCATCTTTTTGCAAGAGGTCTATGTCGTGTTTACCTGCATGGACGATAGTATAACCGAATTCCAACAC
>Ga0209500_10001353_pt1 | contig 18480 bp, 17 predicted proteins | sample S_140212_EF_Meta_FD_187323 | JGI IMG/M metagenome (GOLD analysis project Ga0209500, IMG submission 187323) | Freshwater microbial communities from Lake Simoncouche, Canada to study carbon cycling - S_140212_EF_MetaG (SPAdes) (version 2) | ecosystem: Environmental > Aquatic > Freshwater > Lake ... | reverse complement strand
TTAGTGAAGCGAAAGAAAAAACTAAAACTGGTCTAAAGCATACTGCTGAACCCGGTGGTTACGGTCGTAAAGATGACGAAGATGATGAAGGTCATAAAGTTAAAGCTACTGCTGTGAAAAAAGGCAAAGGTCGTCCTAAAAGAGATGCTGACGATTCAGGTGAAACTAAAAAGTATGACTTCAGTGCATTTGGTGTTAAGTCTGGCAAAGATGTTAAACTACCTAAACATGATAAAAAGAAAACTACAGTAGTTAAAGGTAAATCACAAAGTCATGCCGCTAATAAAGTAGATGATGGTACTGATCCTGAAGGAGATAAAACTAAAGCTAAGAAAAAAGGTCTAAAAGAATATTTTGATGCATTAGACAGAGCGATAATGAATGAAGCTGAACAGATTCAAATCAAACCACTAAGTCAAATGCCTAAACAACCTGGACAAATGACACAATCGGGACAACAACAAATGGCTGGTCAAAAGCCAGCAGTACCTGGTCAACCACAACAAACTACAGGTCAATCTCAACAGAATGCACAAGTTATTACTCAAGGTAACAAAACATTAGGTACAGTTAAAAACCCTGCATTAGCCGCACAGATTAAAAAAGAACTTGAAGGCGGTGGAATGACATTAATGCCCGAGGGTGAAATGGAAGAAGGCCTTGGTGATATGATGGCAACTTTGGGTGCCAAAGCAAAAGGATTGAAGGCAAATATTACAAATAATCCAGCAGATCGCCAGGCAGCCATTGATGCTCATAGGGGTATCATGAAAAAAGAGTATGATAAAATGCGTAATGCATATCCTGGCTCTCGTATGCCGCTATCTGGTCAAGGCCCTTCAAAACGTTTTGATAAGGCAGAACAAAGTGCTGCCATGCATAAAATTGATCTTGATAGCAAAATGGAAGAAACAGTTGAAGAAGGTAATGAAAAGTGGATTCAAGGTGCAATCAAGCATCCAGGTGCTTTCACTAAAAAAGCTAAATCACATGACATGTCAACATCAGCATTTGCCAGTAAAGTATTAGCAAACAAAGATGATTATCCTGCAAAGACAGAAAAGCAAGCAGTATTAGCAAAGACTTTGAGTAAGTTAAAAGAAGTTGAACAACCAACAATGGACAATCAGACAGCAATGGGAGCTAATTTAGGCGCCGGCCGTAGTCAAACAACACTTGAAGGTCGTACTAAAGCTGATAATAAAGCTAAAAAGCCAGACGTTAATCCCAAGGATGGTATTCCTGACTATGCTCAAGATGGTAAAGGTAAAAACGATTTGAAGAAAAAGAAAGACAAAATTGATGAAGGTATGATGGACAACATTAAAGGTATGTTGTTACCAAAACTAATGAAGTTATTAGGCCCAGATGCAGAAAAAATTGCTAATGCAGTTAAACAAGCAACTGGTGGTGATTTTACTCCTAGCAAAGAAAATGCTATCAGGGTAGTAAAAGCACTAGGAATAGATAAAGCTGCCGCTCAAGGTCAGTCACCTCAAATGGCTGAAGACAGGACCGCAGCCATTGCCGGCAATTGGCAAGGCAAGTTAATTCAGGCATTATATACTATGGGTCTACTTGGTTCTGCAGGTGCTGCCACAGCAATGTATGGCACAGTTAGTGGTAGTTGGTTTACCACAGTCGGTGTATTATTACTAATGTTTGCAGGTGCGTTTTTTGGTACTGCACCTGGCCAAGTAGGCGCTATGGGCAATTTTGGTAACAAAGGAACTAGTACTCAAAAAGGTTTAGATGATCACGGTATGCCTATTAGAAATACTAATGTAAAAGAATCAGTTAAAAAGAAAGTGAAAGAAGGTATGGAACATAAATTAAAAGCAGCTCGCCATACAGGTAAAGCACACGCATTATCTAAGCAAGGATATAACTGTGGTTATGATGATATGGAAGAATCAAGACACTATCATGAAGGCTACAAAGAAGGTCTAGATGAGTGCTACGGTCAACAACCAGTATTAGGTTTAGTCGGTGAAGCAAATAATGAAGTAGCTGATATGGCTAGTTACGGTGCTCATACACCTACTATGGAAGATGATATGTACGAAATGGATAAAACTTCTTACATGAAGCAACAAGCAATTAAGACTCCAGGCAATACATTTAAGGCATTTGGTCAAACTTTCAAAGATAAAGAAGTAGTAGAGAGTCCATTTGCTTTTGAAGCATGGGAAAAAGAATTGAATTCTATCTTAGAAGGCAAAGACGTTACTGAAGGTATGACTGTATCTATCAGCAAAGGTCAACAAGGTAGTCCAGATTCTGTAAGCGTTTCAGCACAAGACGCAGAAGCCGACCAATTACTAAACATTATTAAACAAGCTGGTTTAGGTTTGTTCGGCGGTGATGATGCGGGTCACTCTCACACAGGTCAACCAATGACAGTTGATGTTGATGGTGGTGAAGGACCTCAAGCTAACATTGAAGTAGTTGATGACCATGATGATATGTTATCATTGATTCGCAAGATGACTGGTCAAGGTCCTGCACAAGCTACTGGAGATTATGAAGAAGAAGGTGGTTCATCTGATCATTCACATGAAGAAGAAGCAACATGTGAAAGTTGCGGTTCTACTATGCAAGAAGGTCATTCATGCGGAGAAGCTGTTGAAGAAAATCAAACAATACCTCAGGCTGATGAAGAAGTTGCAGAAGAAATTAATCCTAACAACAATGATGAAGCAGAAGAAGAACAAACTGATGCTACACGTGATGCCGCATTAGCATCAGCAGCCGGTAAAAACTTTGCTGATACAGATGCTCCACTTGAAGAAGGTGGCGACGGCGGTGAAGCATCTGATGCAGGTGCAGAAGGTGTAGATATTGCTGATGTAGCTGGTGAAACTGAAGAAGATTTAGAAGAATCATTAGCTAATGGTGCTGATGATACATTTGAAGCTGATATTAACTTTATGACTAAGGTTATTTCTGACGGATTGAATGGTCAAAAATCTACTGGTCAAACAACAATTCCAGTTGTTTCTACACAAGTAAATCGTTTGGGTAGTCCAATGAAAGAATCTACTGATTTATTACATGATTGGCGTAAATTAAGTGGTATTAAGTAATTAATAGTACTCAAAAGTACCCGGCTTTAGTCGGGTATTTTTTTGGCTATAGTGTTTGTAGAAAAACGATAAATACTAAATAAGGTGATATAGATATGGCTCAACAAAATATAGATTTCGGTACCTTCCCGGATGATCCAGATGCGGATGCTATTAGAACGGCATTTGCAAAAGTACAGAACAATTTTACTGAATTGTTTGCTACAACTACTGCCGGTAGTGTAGTTTCAGTAAATGGAGGCGCAGGTATTGCGGTTAACACCCCTACTGGCAACGTAATTGTTACTGCCAACCTTGCACAAGTAGTAGTTAGTACAAGTTCATTAAGTGTTGGCCAAGGCAGTAACGGTGGGACAACCGCTGTCATTAATAGTTCTATTCAAACATTAGTAATTGATATTAATCCAGCAAATGTTTTTTCAGGTAACTTTTCTGGCTTAAGCGGTGCATTAGCAAATCTTAATGGAACATTAACAACAAATTCTAACAGTCAACCAAATATTACTAGTGTTGGTACGCTGAGTAACTTATCAGTAACAGGTAATATAACAGCAGGAAACGTTTATGCCAATTCAGGAACAATTGGTGCATCTAAGTTAACTGGTTCATTAACAACAGCCGCACAAGGTAATATTACTAGTGTTGGTACATTAACTGGATTGGGTGTCAATGGGACTGTAACTGCTGTAGCATTTACTGCTAATACTGGTGTATTTACAGGTGACGGTGGTGGATTATCTAATCTTAGTGTCAGTGCCGGAAGTACGATTGTGAGTGGATCAAGTAATGTAAAGGTTGAATTAAATAGTAATGTTAATGTTACTGTTGCAGGAGTCGCTAATATAGTAACATTTACTAGTACTGGGTCCAATGTCAATGGTTATTTAACTGTTACCGGTAATGTTACTAGCGGAAATGCTAATTTAGGCAATACAGCAACTGCTAACTATTTCATTGGCAGTGGTAATAATTTAAGTAATATTCAAGGCGCTAATGTATCAGGTGCTGTCACATACGCAACAACTGCTAATAGCGTAGCCGGTGCTAATGTATCTGGTCAGGTGGCTAACGCATTAGTATCAGGTACAGTATATACAAATGCTCAACCAAATATTACATCAGTCGGTACATTAAGTAGTTTATCAGTAACCGGTAATGTTACTGCGGGTAATGCTAATTTGGGTAATACTGTAACTGCTAATTACTTTATTGGTTCGGGAAATAATTTAAGTAATATACAAAGTGCAAACGTTTCTGGACAAATAGCTAATTCATTAGTAGCCGGTACTGTATACACAAATGCTCAACCAAATATCACTAGTGTTGGTACATTAAGTAGTTTAGCAGTAACTGGTAATATTACTAGTGGCAATGTTTATGCTAATAGTGGTATAATTAAAGCACAATATCTACAGGGAGATGGAAGTAATCTTACAAATTTAAGTGCTGGAATAATACTTGTTAACGGAAATAGTAACGTCAGTATCCCAACTACTAATGGTAATGTTAGTATCAGTGCGGTGGGCAACGCTAATGTAGTAGTGATTACGGGCACAGGAATTAACGTAGCCGGAACTATAAATGCCACTGGCACTATTACTGGAAATTTAAGTGGTAATGTTATAACAGCATCACAAGGTAATATTACTAGTTTAGGAACATTGACTGGATTAACTGTTAACGGAACAGCTAATTTAGGTGCAGTAGGTAATGTTAAAATTACAGGTAGTGCTGGATTCTTACAAAGTGATGGCAGTGGTAATTTATCATTCTCAAGTCCAATTACTCAAATAATTCCGGGAGCCGCTAATACTGTATTGTTGAGTAGTGGATCAAATACTATTATTGCTAGTGGTAATATTAAATTTAACGATCCTCAATTAGATATTACAGGAACATTATCTGTTACAGGCAATGCTAACGTTAGTATACTAAATGCTACAACCCTAGTAGGTAATATATCAACATCATCTAATCAACAATCCAATATTAAACTAGTTGGTACTTTAGATTATTTAATTATTAATACAACCGGATACCTTTCAATGGGATCTGGTAATATTACTGCAGGAAATATAAATCTTATTGCTGCCGGTAGTGCTAATTTAGGCAACTCAGCAACTGCTAATTACTTTATTGGTAATTTTTACGGGACAGCTAATACAGCAACTAGCGCAACAAATGCTTCAGCCTTGTTACAAAATACTTCTACTGCTACTACTGTTTATCCAACATTCACTACATCAAGTGCAAATGGTAATTCATCAGCCGTATTTAATACATCAATTAGTGCTAACTTAGCTAATGCTTCTGTCACCGCAACTACATTTGTTGGGGCACTAAGCGGTGCGGCAACAAGTGCAACTAGTGCAACCACAGCAGGTACTGTAACAACTGCCGCACAAGCTAATATTACTAGTGTAGGTACACTAACATCATTAAATTCTAGTGGAAATATTACAGCTCCGTCACACATTGCAAATACCGGATATTTTATTCGTTCAGTTAGTGCTAGCGTTTCGGCAGCAGGTACTGTTCAAGGAAATGCTACTGCACTAACTACGGAATTTAATAGAGTATCAACAGTGGTAAGTGGATCAGGTGTAGTATTGCCAACTGCGACAGCGGGTATGGCAATTGCTATTGTTAATTCTAGTGCCAATTCATTATTGGTATATCCGGCGTCAGGCGCGGCAATTAACTCATTAGCAACAAATGCTGGTTATAGTCATGTAACATTAGCAACATTACAATATATAGCAATATCAAGCACACAATGGTATACAGTGGGTGCCTCATACGCATAAGGAAATTAAATGGTAACAATAGAATTATTAACAGCAATGTGTCCAAAAACAAGACGCTCTACTCTAGAGGGTTTTGTAGAGCCACTAAACACTGTAGCAGAATACTATGAAATGTTTGATAATCCAAAACGTGTAGCTGGTTTCCTAGCACAAATAGCACACGAAAGTGGTGGCTTTAATGCCGTTGTTGAAAACTTAAATTATTCAGCAAAAGGATTGATGGGCACATTTAAGAAATATTTCCCTAACGAAGAACTAGCAAAGCAATATGAACGTAAGCCAGAAATGATTGCTAATCGTGTATATGCTAATCGTATGAAGAACGGTGATGAGAATAGCGGTGATGGATTTAGATTCAGAGGTCGTGGATTAATCCAATTGACCGGTCGTGATAACTATACCAAATTTGCTGAAGCATTGGATATGAGTATAGAAGATACAGTTAGATATTTAGAAACACCAAACGGTGCTGTTGCTAGTGCTGGTTGGTTTTGGGATAATAATAAATTAAACCAATATTGTGATAGAGATGATTTTGTTACATTAACAAAACGTATCAATGGTGGTACAATTGGATTAGCCGACAGAGAACATCACTATCATTTAGCATTAGAAAATTTAGGCGCACATTAATATGGCACAACCAATTTGGAATACCACAGCCGGTTCTATTGGAACATACCCCGCCACACTAATAATGGCAACACAATTATCGGCATCTCCCGTATCCCCCGCCACAACAATAACATATATATTACTAAGCGGTACGTTGCCCTCGGGCACCACTATTACATCTAGTGGGTTAATAAGCGGTACACCCACATTAGTTACAGTAGACACTACTACTACTTTTACAATTAGGGTAACTGACAATTTATCTAATATACGTGATAGAACATTTTCAATGACTATATCAGGATCAGCTATTCCTGAATTTACTACACCATCGGGTAGTGTGTTAAACACGTTAGACAGTGTATGGATTGAATTACCAATTGAATATTCAAATCCTGATAATACTAACGAAGTTGTAGTAGAATTACAAGAAGGTATTTTGCCCCCTGGTTTAGAAATTAACCCAGCTGGCCTAATCAGAGGATATGCTAATCCACCTACCGTTAGTGTCACCTTAACTGAAGTAGAGACAAACGCTACTCTAACTGATGGCACTAGTTATTTGATAACATGTACAAGTACTACACAATTTACAATAGGTCGCCCTGTAGTTTTTACTTCTACCGTATTCGGTGGTATAGAAGAAGGAGAAACATATTATATTAAAACTATTAATAGTTCTACTACCTTTACTATAACATCTACCCAAAATGGTAATGTATTCCCGTTAACGTCAGCATCCGGGTCAATGACAGTAACATTACCTGCTATTTCATTTGGTCAACCTACTATTCGCACCTATTCATTTATACTTAGATTGTCAAGTAATTTAGGCGGGGACACTGCTACTTATTCTATTACTGTAGTAAATCAAAACACACCAGTTAGCCAGGGCGGCCCTGGATATACAATAAATTCACGTATACCCACTATACTTAATACTAGACCTAAAACATTTGTAATTACTGATAATGACCCATACAGTGGCTATTACATATTACCTCCAGTAAGTCCCACTGTTAATGCCTTTATAGGGACAATACGCAGTGGAGAATATTTTACATTTAAGATAATAGGTTATGATTTTGATGGAAGTTCATTAACATATGAATATGTTGATTTGCCGGTAGACTTAACTGGTGATACCGAGACAGGGTGGATTACCGGAACACCTACATTAAATTCAACTGGTTTAAGTACTTTTAATTTTGAAGTAAATGTATATAAAACAGATAGTAATAGCATAGTTACACCTAATTTTAATTTTAGTTATAATTTAAGTAATGAAATTACTGATACAATAGTATGGACTACACCTTCTGACTTAGGATCAATATTTAATAGTACAATAAGTACATTAAATGTTTATGCTGTAGCTGATACTGCAATATCATACAGAATAACTAGTGGGGCATTACCTCCTAATTTAATATTATTATCCAACGGAGAAATAACAGGTAGAGTGGCAGACCAACCAACAGATACCTTATTAGAACAAAATGCTGAAACAGTATTTACCTTTACTATTCAAGCATATTCTCCTTTATATCCAGTAGTACAATCTAGTAAAACGTTTACAGTAACTGTAATACAAGAATATACCCAACCAACAGATATACTATATATTAAGGCAGCACCTAGTATAAATGACAGAAACATATTAAACACTTTATTAACAAATGAAACATTAATTCCAGAAGCATTGGTGTATAGACCTAATGATATATATTTTGGTAAGTCAACTAGTATAATATATGAACATGCATACGGTATATATGCAAGTGCAATTGATGAATATTTAGCGGCTGTAACTCAAAATCATTATTGGAGGAATATCACCCTAGGTGAAATAAAAACTGCTGTTGCAAAAAATAGTTTGGGAGAAATAATTTATGAAGTGGTATATAGCGAAGTTATTGATAATTTGGTTAATCCATTAGGAGTAAGTATTCAACAAGAAATATATTGGCCAAGACCAATAGATTTGAGTTTAGGACCCTGGTACACAAGTATTACTGATATCTTTACTAGTTATGAAACTGTATTAGGACAAGATTATTATACTAGTTTAACTCCGGGATATGCACAAACATTATATCCAAATAGCCTATTCAATATGCGTAATCGTGTAGGACAAGTTGTAGGACAAGAATATGATAGTAGATTACTACCATTATGGATGACTAGCCAACAAGCTAACGGCGGTACATTGGGTTACACACAAGCTTGGGTTATATGTTATACTAAACCAGGCTTTGCTAATACTATTAAAAACAATATTAATAATAATTGGCCATATACATTAAATCAAATCAACTTTAGAATTGATAGATTTAGTGTAAATAAGAGCGAAACCTATAATTACGATAAGAAATTAAATCCACCTGCTTGGACAGGATTACCAAGTGCAACACCTGTACCTGATCCAATAGATAGTAAGGATTTCTATGTATTGTTCCCTAGACAAACAATTTTGCCAGATGAAACACAATACTAAATATATAACGGAACAACAAAAATATGAGTACAATTAACACAAACGGCATCAATGTAAATTACCCTGTACCAGGAGTGAACAACAACAGTCAAGGATTTAGAGATAACTTTGCATCTATTAGAACTAACTTGAACACAGCCGGTACAGAAATAACAGACCTACAAAATAAAGTTGTAGTCAAGTCTGCACTGGCCAATTCTACTGTTAATAACGATATGGCTAATACTCTTATTAGCAACGCATTAACACGTAGTTTTCGTGCTAGTACATTTAATTTGGGTAATGCCCTATCTGGCGTAGTGTCTGTAAACGTATCATTGGGTGATGTACAATATGGTACTATTGCAGGTAACACCACAATTCAATTTACTGGATGGGCACCTACTAGTACACAAAGTAATGTTCAATTACAGCTTGCTGTATCAAATAATTTAGCTGTATTATCTTTCCCTAGTCAAGTAACTGACGGGGTAATGACATTAGAAAATTATGCTAATATTGCTAATACAAATACAGTTACTGTACCATATGGTGTAACTCAACTAGATTATAGATTTAGTACACTTGATTGTGGAAATACAATTACAGTAGAACCATTTAATAATAATAGGATAGCATCACAAATACAAACACGTAACGTTATTCCTACAGGTAATCAAGGTGATATGGTAGGTGATATAGCAACAAGTACTGGACTAAATCAATTAACTATTACTAGCTCAAATGCATCAGATTACTTAAACACAGCTAATACGGTACAATTATATACTGATATGCCTATAGTATTCACCGGCGTTAGTATGGAAGCTAACATTACAGTTGGTACAACTTATTATGTACGTAATGTTTCGGCTAATACGTATTTTACTGTATCAACCGCATTAGGTGGAGCAAATGTTAATTTGGCAGGAAATGCTAGCCCAACAATTCCAATGTATGCTAACCCAGTATCATATGTGTATGTGTGTACAGATGATTATAACTCTACTGAATACGCTAAATCAGCAACCGCTACTAACACTACCGGTAATATTACGTTAAATAATACAACATCGTTAGCTAACAACGCACCTATAATATTTACTGGAACAACATTTGGTGGCATAACAGCAAACACCGTATATTACATTAAAGCAATTGGTACAGGTGGCAATATCACTATCAGTCAATCTAGGACTAATGGAGTTGCTGATACAGTATTAACATTAACAACTGCTTCGGGAACATGTGTAGCTACAGCATATGTTGGTTCGGACATATGGAAAAGAATTGCACTAACTTCTTGGTAATAAATATTTGAATGGAACACCCGTTCATTTCATCTTTGTCAGATAAAACATTAGAAGAACTTCAGAGTACCATTACGGAATTAACCAAAAAACTTAACTTTGCATATCGTATGCAAAATGGTGCTATGATTCATCAACTTAATATGGTTGTAGAAAGTTATAAAGCTGAATATGGCCGTAAAATGGATGAGTTGCTTAAAAAGCAAGGTGATCGTACACAAATTAACATTCAAAAAGAAAGCTAAAATTGACTACACGAATAGAACGAGAATTTTCATTTCAAGCAGGTGTTTATTTTAAAGAAGAATTTTTAATGAACCTGTATACAATAACATTGTACATGGAAGTAGAAACAGAATCTATTAGAGAACAAAACGTAGCAATGGAACGAATAAAATACTTCCTAAATGAATGCCTAGAGAATGGTATTTTTGTACAAGACAATGAACATAAGGTTATTGAAAAATATAGCACATGTGGATTCAAAGTCTGTACAGTCCCTGAAGAACCATATGACCAAATTATAACATTGTTATTACTAACTAAACTTAACAGTATTACTGAGGGTAGACTAGTTATTACTGACATGACATTAGGTTCACGTATAAGTGATGATGTTAGATTCATCTGTGATATTGAAAGCCCACGTGGTCCATTAGAATTGCCCGGATGGTGGACAGACACAGGCACATCAATATCTGATCCTATTAAAAAATCAGTAAAAAAAGACAAAATTGTTAAACTGTTCAAAACCCCTTCAACAGATTGGGCAGAATATAACTTGGTTTGGAAAGAAAAAGACCAAACTGCTAATTGTGAAATTGTTTTTACAACCGAACATGAAAAATAATTAACCAAACATATTGTATTTTAGTAACAGATGTGTTATAATACACAAATGAAAACAGATAAGTATGGTCAATTAATTTACAATCAGCATGATTTGTGTGATTTGTTCCTACAAGACCCGACACGTACTATTAATAACGCATTAGTAGATACTCCTATTGAATTCAATGGATTTCTCTCATTGGAAAACTTACCTAATCTACAACCATACACTAATGTAAATATTTCTTTGGAAGAATTTGATAAAATAAATCAATCAAATTGGAACATGCCTAAAGAATATTATGACTTTGATATTGCTAAGTGGGTATTGGATCAATGCAAAAATCAAGATGAACTACAACGTGCAGGTGATGAGTTAATTAAGTTCCAAGAACGTAATATGTTTATATTGCTTCAATATTTAAAATATTTAGTTGACACCATGCGTAAAAACAATGTAGTATGGGGTGTAGGCCGTGGTAGTAGCGTGGCGAGTTTTGTATTGTTTTTGATAGGGATACACCGTATAAATAGTTTGTACTATGACTTATCAATTGATGAGTTTTTAAAATAAGGAAAATAATATGGCTAATTATAGAACAGCAATGGGTAAAGTTGTTGATATGGCAGCACTAACTGCTAAAAATGAAAAAACTAGAGCAGTGGGTAATATGAAAGTTAATGCCCGAGGAGATACTATTGATGCTCAGGGTCGTGTTGTGAAATCTGTTACAGTTAAAGCAAATGATTCATACAATAGAACTGTCGGTAATCGTTCAGCACAACCGGTAAGAAACAAATCATCAGCACCAGCCAAACCAACTATTGATTTATCACAACTTAATGAGATTGAGCGTGAGTTAGAAGAATCTTTGGAAGATGAATTAGAAGTTGAAAAAATTAAAGCACAGGAAATTAAAGGTAAGAAATGAACCAATACAGTAAACCAGCATTTAGTCCCACTAAGGTAGATACAATGAGATTCTTTAAGGATCATATCATTGTATCCGAAATGCACTTTGATGAGCGTATCAGTAAAGGTGGTATCATTCTACCCGATGACGATAAAAAAAGTTCGGGTATTCGTCCACGCTGGGCAAAGATTTATGGTTTAGGACCAGAGCAAGATGACCCTCAATTAGAGATTGGTAAATGGATTCTTATTAGTCACGGTCGTTGGACACGGGGTATTACGGTTGAGACTCCTTCGGGTAAACAAACATTGCGTAAAGTTGACCCTAGTGATATACTCTTAGTATCGGATGAGCCGATGGAAGATGAAACAATGAGTGATAAGGTATTTTAATGACAAATTGGTTAAGACAAAAACTACAAAACTTTTTGTATCCACAAGATGAGTGTGTGGTAGAATCAAAACACCATACCAGAAGAGGCGTTCTTGTTAAAGGATCAAGCCTTGACAGTAGAGGGATGAGTTTTACTATTCATCAAGCTAGTGGTGGATATGTACTAGAATATTCAGCATATGATGACAAGACCGATAGACATAATCATAATTTACATATCATCCCGTCTGACCAAGATATGGGTCAAGGTATCGCACATATTATCACACTAGAAATGTTAAGAAAATGAAAAATAGTCTTTGGGTAGAAAAGTATCGTCCACAAACAGTAGCAGACTATGTGTTTGTAGATGAACGACAAAAGAATCAAGTACAGGGTTGGGTTAAAGATGGCTCTATTCCTCATCTATTATTGTCAGGTGATCCAGGTACTGGTAAGACAACACTTGCTAAAGTATTGATACATGAGCTTGATGTAAGTGAATACGATGTATTGGAGATCAATGCGTCACGTGAGAATAGTGTGGATGTTGTACGTAACAAGATTGTTAACTTTGTACAAACAATGCCTTTTGGTAACTTCAAAGTTGTATTACTAGATGAAGCAGATTATTTGACACCAGCTGGGCAAGCGGCATTGCGTAACGATATGGAAGCATATCATATGACCGCACGATTTATTTTAACTTGTAACTATCAACATAGAATTATCCCTGCGTTAAAGTCAAGATGCCATGAGTTTCATATTACAAAAACAGATAAAACAGAGTTTACTGCGAGAGCGGCAACTGTGTTAGTAAGTGAAAATGTTGAGTTTGACCTAGATGATTTGGATAGTTATGTACGTGCTACATACCCAGACTTGCGTAAATGTTTGAATCAATTACAGGTTAATAGCAGTACAGGTAAACTATTATCATCACAAACCCAAAGTAGCGGTGAAGATGAGTTATTAGTAGAAGCAACTACTTTGTTTAAAGCAGGGAAAATCCTTGAAGGTAGACAACAGTTATTACAATATATTGCATTGTATCCTACACGAATTGAAGATACATATGCATGGATGTATCAAAATTTAGATTTATGGGGTAAGTCTAATGAGAAACGTGATGCTAGTATTATTGTTATTAGAAATGGTTTAGCTAATTTAAGTATGGTAGGAATCCCTGAAATATCATTGGCGGCCACATTAGTAGAATTAACAGGTGATCTATGAGATATTTATTGATTACATTTATGAGAAAGCCTGGAGGTCAAATTGACGAACAGGTAACTGTTACTAAAAAAGTTAAACCTAGTGACCTGCAGACATGTAATGTTATATTAGATTATGCTAAGAAAAAAGTAGATAAATGTGTAATTGAAGGAAAATCATTAGATAGAGATTGGATTCAGATGCATGAATATTATGTAAAGATTTATCCTAATCTAATTGCACAACTTGAAAAAGAAGCAAGTATTACTGAAAAGACAAATGGGGCCTAAGCCCCATTTTTAACTGTATAAGTTAAGCACATGTTCAATTATGCGATGACGTTGAACATCTTTTAGTTCAAATTTGCATAATTGCAATCCCGGAATCACCCCCTTCCTCAATCGATTTTGTAAATCTAATAGCCCATTGTCGGCTGTTTTACGATCGGCTTGTTCAATATCGCCAGTAATTACAATCTTACTACCGACGCCGATTCTGGTCATAATCATTTTGAGTTGACCCGGGGTTGCGTTTTGTGCCTCGTCTAATACTACCCAACTATGTTTGAAATTTCGTCCTCGACAAAATGCTAGAGGTGCAATTTCCACTATCTGTTCTTCTAGCATGTGGGCTATTTCCTTTGTGGTGTAGTATTCACGCAGAACGTCTAATAACGGTCTAGTCCATGGTTCCATCTTTTGATTGATATCTCCTGGTAAGAAACCGTGCTTCTCATCATCAACACCTATTGCTGGCCTAGATAATATGATTCTTTCACATTCACCATTACGCATAGCTTTTATGGCAGCAAGCATAGCTAAGTAAGTTTTACCAGTACCCGCAGGACCTGTGACTACGACAATATCTGTCTGCTCATCCAGTAGTGCGAGGATATAATTTTCTTGGTTAACCGACTTAGGGATAAGTTGAACGGGTTTTTTATTTACCCGCATTTCCCTCTGTACTTGTGCGAAATCTATAGTTTTTGATTCATGTGTGTAGAAAGTATGATTATCTTGTTTTTTACTGTGTGAAAACCGTGTGTCTTGTGTACGTAATGCGCTAGTTTTTCGTTTGCTCAAGTTAATTCTCCTTTGTAGAGCGTGAGTTCTCATAACACTCAAGTTTATTTAAGGTCAATGCATAGAGACATAGTAGCATACTTATTGTGTAGCTATTAATGATAAATATTAGGCTACGGTATGAATTAGGCTAATTTCATATATTCAATCTATAAAAGATAAATACTTTATATGAAAACCGCAGACGAATTTTTTGACAACGTTGATTATGTGAGCATAATTGACACCGTAAAAGGTATATTTACCAGTGACGGATCAATGGCTGTATTACTAGACTATGAACGAGTACTAGATGAAGCCGACTTATATGCATTTAAAAATTGGGAATTGGGCGAATTAGTTCAAGGTCCTGACGTTAACCGCTATACAGTAGCATGTATATTCATGTATCCATACAAACTAATGCCCGATCCACGTGGTGCTAAACGTTTAGCAGGTGTAGGATGTAAAATCAAGTTTAAAAAGACTAAGATTAAAGTACCTGTTGCTGTTGAAAATCCAGAAGATTACATTCCCGGTACAAGATATCCAAAGACTGCTATGCGTGAAGTATGGCTAATTTACATAGAAATGCCTAAGGAATTGATGAATGATATTCGTGAAGGGTCAATTGATTTAGCAGGTCAGAATATTGACTTGAATGAATTAGATGATGCCTATGATAATGATTTAGATGAAGAAGATACTAGTGAAGCGGACGATCAAAAGGCTGATATGATGGATCAAACTGGTACAGCAGCTCCTGGCATGGGAATGCCTCCTCCACTACCGGCAATGTAATATGACAAATAAAACTATATTAAATGAAGGTTTAGACTATCATGACCTAGAAGGTCAAATGATTCCTACTGTAACAGTAGATGAATATGCCGCACATATGGGTACTGATAGCGAGATTGTTACACTAGCGTTTACTATTAAAAGTGAAGCAGCCGGAAATGATTTAGTTGATTGGTTTGAACGTGGATATGATTTTGTATTAGATGCACAAGTTAGTGAAGGTGAAGTAAAGCCCGGACAATACTTAGTGTTTGTTGAAATGAATCGTAGAAGTAGTGTACCTAAACGTATCATAGAATTACTAGATGATTTAGAAACATTAACAGCAATACCAGTTAAAGATTGGACAATTATAGTTGATGATGAAGAATACTCTCCGGAAGAAGAAGTATTAAAACAAGTTATAACTATTAGTCCCCATGATTATCGTGAGGAAAAAGATGTTGACGAAGAAGAAATTAATGAAATGCGTGAACGTGCTGGACTAGAAGTCAAAGTAATTCATGCTGACAAACAAGATGCTGAGATAAAAGCATTCAAATCAATGGCAGGATTATAATGGCAACTATCTTACCTAAAAAATCAGGTTTTGAACAACCAATGGCATTAGATGATGACCATCATGACATGTTAGCGGCTGATCCTACAATACAACAATTCCCTCAAGGTAGCACTTTTGGGGGACCTGTAACAAATAGTTTTGGTAGTTCTACACTAGGAGGAAACAGTATGAGTATGGGAGGTTTCAGTCCATCAGGATCTTTCTCAAGTCCAAACTTCAATCAACAATCAAGTTCAGGATTTGGTAGTACACAAAACATTAATCAATCAAACAGCAATCAACCTGTACTCACAGGAGCAGCACCAACAAATGCCGCAAGTGGAGCAGACGTACTAGTAGCTAACGACAACACAGATTGGATCAACAAAAAATGGCGTCCAGTTATGGGTTGGATATATATGCTAACTTGTACAATGGACTTTGTTGTATTTCCGATACTATGGAGTTTATTACAAGCATTAAGTAAAGGTAGTGTAACAATGCAATGGCAACCATTAACATTACAAGGCGCTGGATTGTACCATATTGCTATGGGTGCTGTTCTTGGTATTGCCGCATATGGGCGAACAAAAGAAAAAATTGAAGGAAAATCATAATAAATATTGACTTAACACACAAATTGTGTTATACTCAATATTATGATAAACCATTACTCAACTTTAGGTGTTGGCAAAAATGCTAACGCCGACGAAATAAAAAAAGCATATAGAAAATTAGCAGGTAAACATCATCCTGATAAAGGTGGTGATACTGCTTCATTTCAAAAGATTGAAGAAGCATATCGCATTCTTAGTGACCCGCAACAACGACAGCAATATGATAATCCAATGCCACAAGGTAATCCTTTCGGTGGATTTCCCGGTGGAGGATTTCACTTCAATATGAATGGATTCAACATGGATGAAATGTTTGGTCAAATGTTTAGACAACATCATCAACATCCACAACAAAATACCTATAGGACTTCATATTGGATTAGCTTAGAACAAGCATATAATGGTGGGGAGGAAGTATTAAAATTACAAACTCCTACAGGACTACATATGGTAAAAGTTAACATTCCAAAAGGTGTACCTGACGGAGGACAAGTACGATATGAAAAGGTAGTTGATTCTTCTGATTTAATTGTGGAATATAGAACACATCCTCATTTAAAATATGAAAGAAGAATGAATGACTTGCATAGCAATCATTCTATATCTGTGTTAGATTTGATTGTGGGCTCTACTTTTGAATTTACTACTATCGGTGGAAAATCTTTACAGGTAACAGTTCCACCAAAAACTCAACCATTTATGCATATGAAATTAAGTGGTCACGGAATGCCGATACAGGGTACTAATGCTTATGGCGACCAAATCATCTTGCTAAAACCCTTTATGCCTGATAATATAGACAGTCGTATAACTGATAGCATATTGCAATCTAAATCACAGTAAATATTATTTTAAAAGGAACTGGATGTGAATAATTCACCCGAAATCGAAGCCATCATTGAGCAAGCTATTGAGTTGTCTAAACAACGTAAACATCAATATTGTACAATTGAACATTTGCTGTTATCTCTCATAACACATACACCATTTAAAAAATGTTTAGATAGTTTTGGATGCGAAACTTCAACTATGATTCAAGAGGTTACTTCATATGTTGATAGCTTACATGCTATTGTAGCAAAAGTAGATCCTGATCAGGAAGTTCAACCACGTAAAACTAACAGTTTAGAACGTGTAATGAATCGTTCTGTTACTCAGGTATTATTTACCGGACGTAGACAAGTAACTACTATTGATTTATACCTAAGTATTGCAAGTGAGGGTAATAGTCATGCACATTACTTCTTGTTGAAATATGGAATCAATAAAAATGATTTTGTCGCACATTGGCAAAAAACATATAAAGGCTCAGAATTCTCTAGCAAATTAACAGATAATCAAGCTGATGAAATACTAGAAGAATATACTACTAACTTAACTAATCTTGCCCGTCAAGGTAAACTTGAGCCATTGATTGGACGTAGCACTGAACTAGATGATATCGTTAATGTATTGGCTAAACGATTCAAGTCAAACGTATTGATGGTCGGTGATCCTGGTGTGGGTAAAACAGCTATTGCTGAAGGTCTCGCTCAAATGATTGCCGATAAAACAGTGCCTGAATTCTTGCAAGGGCATGAATTGTACTCACTTGAGATTGGAGCATTACTTGCCGGCTCTAAATATCGTGGCGACTTTGAAGAAAAAGTCAAAGCTGTGCTTGATGCCTTAAACACTAAGAAAAAGTCAGTATTGTTTATTGATGAAGCACATACTATGAAAGGTAGCGGCTCATCTAGTAGTGGAAGTATTGACTTTGCTAATATGATTAAACCAGCAATTACTAAAGGTACATTGAAAGTTATTGCTAGTACAACATGGGAAGAATACTACG
>Ga0209500_10001352_pt1 | contig 18491 bp, 13 predicted proteins | sample S_140212_EF_Meta_FD_187323 | JGI IMG/M metagenome (GOLD analysis project Ga0209500, IMG submission 187323) | Freshwater microbial communities from Lake Simoncouche, Canada to study carbon cycling - S_140212_EF_MetaG (SPAdes) (version 2) | ecosystem: Environmental > Aquatic > Freshwater > Lake ... | reverse complement strand
TGGATATCGTGATTTCTGGTCGCGCAATCAAGCCATCTTTGCCAAGTTCATTCAAAATTCTGGCGCGGCTCGCGTTATCGTGTCTCCGTTTGCGGATTAATAAACGCCAATGCGCGTTTTGTTAAATCAGTTAAGAAGAATTCCTCGCTTCTTTTCTTTTTTGAAACAGGAAACCGGCTACCGAATCCTCCTAGAGGACGGTGGCAAAATCATTGTTGAGTAATGTCTACCGATCTTAAAATTTCACAGCTCACGCCGGCTACAACCGTCAACACGAATGACTACACGGTCATGGTCGATGGCAACACGTCGGCCAATAAGCGAGCGACGGTAGCGCAGATTCTGGCCATCGCGGGTGCTGGGACCGTGACGAGCATAAACGTGTCTGGGAGTAATGGGATTAATTCTTCAGGTGGACCCATCAGCTCAAGCGGGACGATTGCCTTGAGTCTTGGTGCCATCACGCCCACGTCGATTGTGGCCTCGGGTACGATCAGCGGGTCAAATCTTTCTAATACGAACACGGGCGACCAGGCCATCACCATAGTGGGAGACGTTACGGCGCCGGCCTCGACAGGCACGCTGACAACCACATTAGCAAATTCCGTTGTAACGAACGACAAGTTGGCCAACATGGTTGGGCCTACTGTTAAGGGCCGCACGTCTGGCACGGGCATCCCACAAGACCTGTCAACGGCTCAAGTAACAGCCATGCTGCCAGAGATGGTGGCCGACAGTGGCACAGGTGGTACAAAGGGTCTAGTTCCGCCCCCTACGGCTGGTTCTGCTGCTGCCAAGAAATTCTTGCGTGCAGACGCCACTTGGGTTGCTACGGATCTCAATGACATCCTACCAACTCAGAGCGGAAACGCTGGCAAGGTGCTTCAGACTAGCGGCACGACCACATCCTGGCAGGCTGTCGGTGTCGGCAGCGTAACAAGCGTGTCGGTGACGACGGCCAACGGCGTGAGCGGTTCCGTAGCAACGTCGACAACTACCCCGGCGATTACACTGGCTTTAGGCGCCATCACGCCGACCTCAGTAAATTCTGTGGTGGTGTCTGGTTCTTCCACGCCGACCTTGGCCGTCACGGGGACTAGCTCGATTTCTAATGCCAACACTGGCGACCAGACGACAATCACAGGTAACGCCGGGAGCGCGACCATTCTTCAGACTGCACGCGCCATCAACGGCGTAAATTTTGACGGCTCCGCCGCAATTACGGTCACCGCCGCAGGATCTACGTTATCTGACACGGTTCCGATTACGAAGGGCGGGACGGGTCAGATTACGGCGCAGGCGGCGATTAATGCGCTGCTGCCTAGCCAGACCGGTGCAAGCGGAAAGAATCTACAGAGCGATGGCACAAATGTCTCGTTCGTGGCAGACGCCGGCGGGTCGGTGACATCGGTTAGCGTCACGACCGCGAATGGCGTTAGCGGAACGGTAGCAACGTCAACCACGACACCGGCAATCAGTCTGACTCTCGGAGCGATCACGCCGACGAGCGTTGCTGCGACGGGTGCGGTGACGGGTTCAAATCTCAGCGGCACGAATACAGGCAACCAAACAATAACCCTGACGGGTGGGGTTACGGGTAGTGGCACAGGGTCATTTGCGGCCACTGTGGTAACAAATGCCAATCTCACGGGCGACGTAACTAGCTCAGGCAACGCCACGACACTGACTAACGCTCCCGTTATTGCTAAGGTGCTTACTGGCTACACTAGCGGTGCTGGCACAGTGGCCGCAACAGATTCTATCTTACAAGCTATCCAGAAGTTGAATGGAAATGATGCGACCAACGCGAATCTCACAGGCGTAATTACGTCAGTTGGCAACGCCACTTCGATTGCCTCGCAAACTGGAACTGGATCGACGTTTGTTGTTAGTGGATCGCCTACGATCACGACTCCAGTAATTGCCCAAATTAACGACGCAAGCGGAAACGAGACGCTGAAGCTGGCCTCGATTGCTAGTGCGGTGAATGAAGTTACGATTGAAAATGCCGCAACAGGAAACGCCGTTCACATTTCAGCCACAGGCGGGGACGCTTCGGTTGGTTTGCATTTGGCTGGCAAGGGCGCAAGTGGATACGTCAACGTGCAGGACTCGGTCGATGCCACAAAACGCATCATGTTCAATGCTGCGGGCGGCACGACGAACACGCGCACAATGTTGAGCAGCACGCAAACCGTGGACAGAACGCTTTCTCTGCCAGACGCTACGGATACGCTGGTGGGCAAGGCTACCACAGACACGCTAACAAATAAAACGCTCACTAGCCCGACGATGACGGCTCCAGTGCTGGGAACGCCAGCCAGCGGCACGCTAACGAACGCAACAGGTCTACCGCTATCAACTGGTGTTACAGGAAACTTGCCAGTCACCAATCTCAACAGCGGCACATCAGCATCAGCCTCTACATTCTGGCGCGGTGATGCAACCTGGGCGACTCCTGCTGGTGGCCTAACGTATGTCGTCAAGACTGCAAATTACACGACGCAGAATCTGGAAGGCGTTTTAGCTAACACGACAGCAGGAGCGTTCACAGTTACGCTGCCAGCAACTCCAGCGACTGGAAACCAGTGCGTGATTGCTGACCACTCGGCTACGTTTGGGACGAACAATCTTACGGTGGGTCGCAACGGTAGCACGATCAACGGAACTGCGGCAGACCTCACGCTAGACATCTCTGGAGTGAGCGTGCAGTTCGTGTATAACGGAACAACTTGGGATGTGTATGCTCAGATTGGCGGCAATGGCGGGACGGCAGCGACTCTTACTGGCACAGAAACGCTGACCAACAAAACACTGACCAGCCCAACAATTACAGGTGGGACGTTTACAACGGTTGCAGCAACTGGACAACTCAGCGGCAAAGGCACGACCACCAACGACAGCGCGGCGGCGGGTTATATTGGGGAGTATGTGGAAAGCATTTTACCCTACGCCAGCCGTGTCACTCTAACCACGACTGCAACGGCTTATAATGTCACTAGCATTAGTCTAACCGCAGGAGATTGGGACGTATGGGGTATAGTGACTCAAGACGCCAGTGCTAGTGGCAACATTTCATCCGCTTATTCTTCAATTTCTACAACGAGCGCGACCCAAGCTACAACCGACTCGCAGCGTAAAACATATTGGTCATGGAATAATACGGCGCAAAACGAATGGATTTCGATGCCGCTTAGAACGGTGCGTATTTCAATCGCATCAACAACTACCGTCTATCTTGTCACGACCTGCGGATTTAGCAGCACGGCTCCAATCGCCATTGGTGCAATCTGCGCTCGGCGTATGCGCTAAACTAACACTCACATGGCAACACTCTCATCAATCATCACGCCGACCAACATTGCTACGACGAATAGCGTCCAGACGCTGACGAACAAAACCATCACAGGCGGAATTCTGAACGGCACGCTGGGAGCGACCACACCTAGCACGGTGGCGGCAACGACGATTACGGCTAGCGGACTATTAACAACGTCTGCTGGCATCACCAATACAGCGACATCTATTAAGTCTACACTGACTTATGGCCCAGTATATGAGGCAACTGAAAACAATACCGATAATGTTGGGCGCGGTATTTTTAATTTTATTCGCGGAACTACGACTGTCGGACAAATTGTCACTACAAATTCAACTTGTGCATATAACAGTGTTTCTGACTATCGCCTTAAAGAAATCACTGGCCCAGTGGTTGATAGCGGCACTTTTATTGATGCGCTCAAGCCAAAGGTGGGAACGTGGAAATCAGACGGCAGTAAGTTTGTGGGTTTTATTGCTCACGAATTTGCTGAAGTATCGCCATTGTCTGTAAGCGGAGAAAAAGATGCCGTGGATGCTGACGGCAAGCCTGCATATCAGTCCATGCAAGCTGGCACATCTGAAGTTATTGCCAACCTCGTAGCCGAGCTGCAATCCCTCCGCAAACGCCTCGCCGCACTAGAATCCAAATGAGCTACGACCCTCTCAGCATTAATATAAATTTATGAATCCACGCAATCTACCATGCAATAGTCCGAGACGTGACATCAAGGGCGGCAAGAAGTCCGTCGTTAAAGCCTGCCAGAACGGACAGGAGCGCATCGTGCGCTTCGGAGACGCCAACATGAAGATCAAGAAATCTTCTCCCGCTCGCAAGAAAAGCTACTGCGCTCGCTCTGGCGGAATTAAGGGAACGTCGAACAAGCTGTCCGCTAATTATTGGTCGCGCAAGGCATGGTCATGCTAAACACAAACCAATAGAAATTTAACTTAAAATCAAATGGCACAGATCCAAAAAGGCACAACGTACACGGCAGGCTCACCCCTGAATACCGTATCGTACACCAATCTAAACGCTCACGTTGACTCAGCGATCCTGTTGCCTGGTGCCATCACAGACCAGACCGCTAAGACCGTTCCCGTGGCCGCTGACACCATCCTTCTGCACAGCGCCGCCGATACCGCACTGCGCAAGTCAACCATCACTCAATTATTTGCCTCGCCTGAGCCAATTGGTGCGACTACTGCCACAAGCATTGCCGCCACCACCATCACAGCCTCAGGCGCCATTACCGGCAACCTTACAGGAACGGTGACCAATGGCGTAGTCACCACCGGATCGTATGCCAACCCAGCGTGGATCACATCGTTGGCCAACTCCAAGATTACCGGACTTGGTTCGATGGCACTCAACTCCCTTTCCGTTGTTGAATCCATTTCGGTCAACTCAAATCAGACCGGAACATCCACGGGTGCCGCACTTGTTTTTAACACCAGTGGTGCGCCCACCGTCAGTCTGACTGTAGGCAAGTGGCTCGTCATGGGAACCTGCACATCGCGGGTCAATGACGTGGCCTGCGAAGCCAAATTAGAATTCTGCGATGTCGCAGGAGCGAATGTGTTTGGTTTTGGCTCTTCGGGTCTGCTACCAACATCGCGTGACAATGTCGCGGTTATGGGGTATAAGGTGGTGGCCTCCGGTACATTTGCTGTCTACTTTAAGGGTACGCCAGAAGCTGGTTCTACCATCAATTTAGGGTCAGCTTCTACCGTGGCTCACGCCGGCGGAATTATCGCATTTAAACTTGAATAATATGAGTCCAGAACAAGCCATCCAAATCTTGTCACAAGTTGCTCTCGCTCACGTTGGCACACGCAAAGATCACGAAGTGATCGAGGCCGCGCTCAAGGTGCTATCTGAACTGGTTAAAAAACCACACGACAATGCCGCACCAAATGAATCATGACATTAAAGGATTCTTAGGCACATCCGCTAGCGGCCTAGCCACCATCGTTGGCTGGCAGAGCAATCTTGAGTTCTGGCTCAGGATTCTCTCGTTTACGGTCAGCATTATCGCGGGTGTCTTAACCATAATTTACTACGCTAAGAAGAAATAATGCCACTCACAAATTCATACATGGTCGAGGGTGAGAACGGTTTTATTGGGATGCAGTCCCGCAATAATCCGCTCGAACTCAAAGCAGGCTACGTTCAACTGTCGCAGAATATGCGCCTTGACCGTGGCACGGCTGCGGTACGACTTGGCATGAAGCGTCTCACCTCTGGCGCGTCCATCGGTGTGAATATTTACGGGTCCAGCACCTTCTCAACCAGCACCGGCACAGAGTACATCATACTGCTGACCGGCAGCGGTCTGTTTTCGTATAATACGTCAACCCTCTCTATCGGAAGCATTGTTAACTACCCAACAGGTCGCACAATCACTGCCACCGACAACGTGGACATCGTGCAGGCCAACAACGTGGCCTACATCTTCCGGGGTCAGGGCGAAGCGTTGAAGACGGTGACCAGCATCACTCGCGTTACAACCACAGCCACAGCTACGATCACGGCGCACGGTTACGCAAACGGCGACGAGGTGATTATTACCGGATCAAATCTTACGCAATACAACGGATCGTATGTAATAGCTGGAGTAACCGCAAATACGTTTACTTACACGATGGCGAGCGATCCCGGCGCATCCTCTGGCGGCACACCAGTGTGTCAGAAGGGCAAGGCTCCCCTAGTCTGGGATGGCGCCACCACGATTACGGTTGTACCACAGGGCGTCAGCACACCCGGCGCTGAGAATATGCCGACGACAGACTTTGGTCTGTACTTCAAGAATCGGCTGATCCTAAAGCAGACCCGCGACTCAATCTGCGCCAGCGACTATTTAGACTATAATACTTGGGACTTAGATTTCGCTCAGTTTTTTATTAACGTCGGCGCAAACGATTTCATCGTTGGATTCCAACCTTGGCAGGAAGATAAGTTCATTATTTTTCAGCGTAACTCGATGTACTACGCTTACGTCGATCCAAACGGCTACACCGCCGGCGCAGCCCCAGGCGGAACCTCGTTCATCCAGTCTCTCACGTCAGAGTTTGGCTGCTCCGCTCGGCGCTCTATCGTCAACGCCGGCGAATACATTTTCTTTCTTTCAGACAACGGCGTGTACCTACTCAATCCTAGTCTAGATCTAAAGCTGCTAGGTAACACGACCCCACTGTCTGATCCTATTTCAGACGTCATCGCCAGAATTAATACGACCGCGGTCAGCAAGGCCGTCGGAAAGGTGTTTAATAACCGCTACTACCTAGCCATCCCAGTCGATGGTTCGACTAGGAACAATGCAGTCATTGTGTACTCCCTGCTCAACAAGGCATGGGAATCGGTCGATACCTTCCCTGTCGGAATGTACGTCGACAGCATGGCAATCGCTCTGTACGGGCAGGCCAAGCGCCTCTACTTCATCAACCAAGAGTACGGCATCTTCCTAAGCGAGGAGCTGGCCTACGATGAACTCACCGACAGCACAGGTGCGCCCGTGCTTCCGTTTGTTCTGCCGGCGGTCATGACGACCTCATTCCAGCCCAACGCCATCGCCGGGCAGATCCTGACGCGCAGATATTTCTACGACACCTACGCCTCAAAACGCTTCAGCTACGCGGAGGCAGATTTGAACTGCAACGCCGGCGACTCGATGACGATCACGGCCATTGCCACCAATCCCGACAACACGTCGCAGGTGTTTAGCTTTGCTTCGTCTAGCGCAGAGGACTTCACAAAACGCTTCCGCATCGCAAAGCGCGGGTTTGGTCTCGACCTCAAACTTGAGTCAGTGACAGGCCGGCCAACGGTGCGCGGTCTTAGGATCTCAGCAACCATGCCCGGCAAGAACGTCGTATCCGAAGAATGATTCCAGCACTACAAATCGCCGAAGACCTTTACAAAAAAAATGGTCTTGTTCTGGGGAAGGATCTTCACTCCTACCTCACGCACGGCTTTGTGTTCTCCTCGCCGGCAACGATCATGATAGGTCGCCCTATCATCGAGGCAGAGTCAGACCGCTGGCTAGAGCCAGAGGAGTACCACCTCGCAGACTCATGGTTTGTCAAGATGGCTGTCGGCGACGGCGCCCTCAAGTGGTTCATCACTCGGATGCCGTGGCACCTGCCGAAGGTGATCTGGCAGCGCGGGTTTAAGGGCGACGAAAAGATGCGCGTCTTCGACACCAACAAACTTATTAAGAAAATTTTACAGTAACACTTAACGCTAAATAACATGGGATCTACAAACGTCCAAGCAGCACCAGCACGCGACTACGCGCAAGAAACATCGCAGACGCTGCAAAACCAGATCAATCTGGCGCCACAGCTCTACCAGTCCGAGGCGCAGTACCAGCCGCTGTACAATCAGCTCCAGCTCCAGAACACCCAGCAGGCTCTGCTTGGCGTTCCCGGCGGCCAGATGGGTATGCTTGACATCTACCGTCAGGCTTTGCCTCAGTACGGTCAGATTAGCGCAGAAGCTAACACCCAGCAACGCGCCGCTGACATTGCAGACGTGCAGGGCCTTGGCCTACAGGCTTCGCAGGCGTTCATGGCAGCAAATCCTGAGCTGGCGGCATCGCTGCAACAGGCTCAAGGCTTCGCCGGTCCACAGCAGAATCAGTTTACTAACACACTCAGCCAGCAGCTCGCCCAACAGCAGCCGCGTGAGAATATTTATGCGCAGCAGGTTGGCGCGGCCCAGATTGGTGGTCCACAGCAGGTCTACACCCAGAACATTCGCGCCGGCAATATTGGCCAAGGTGCGCTCGGTGGCAGTCTATATAACCAAGCACTCAACGCCGGTCCGTCGCGGATCTCCAGCGCACTTGAGAGTGCCGTGCTAAACCAGATGTCGCCAGATGGCAGTCTGACGCCGGCTGAGATGCGTCAGGCCGAGCAGCAGGTCCGCGCATCCTACGCCGCACGCGGCATGGCAATGTCGCCCCAGGCTATTAGCGCGGAAGTGCAGAATCGTCTGGTCAACCAGCGCGCACGCCAAATTGAGAACCTTGGCATGGCTCAAAATGTTAACGCGCAGTTGCAGCAGGAGCAGGCAGCGAACCGTAACTTTGCTGGCAACATTTATGGTCAGGACATTGGCCTACAAGGTCAGAATGTGGCTAACAGGATGCAGGCTCAACAGCTCAACCAACAGTATGGACTTCAAGCTCAGTTAGCTAACCAGTCTGCTGGAATGACTCAGGCACAGGCCAATCAGCAGGCTCTCATGCAAGCTCAACTTGCAAATCAGCAGGCCAATCTGGGCGCAGCCGAAAGCAATCGCGCCAGCAACCAGCAGCAGTACCAGAATTACATTCAGAACCTTGGACAGGGTTCGCAGCTTGCTAACCAAGAGTTGGCCGCAAACCGTGGCTACGCTGCGCAGATGGTTGGCTTGCGTCAGGCAACGTCTAGCGATCCATTCCAAGCGATCCTTGGCCGTCCTAGCACCGCATTCCAAGCAAGCCAAGGTCTCGGTGCGCAGGGTATGCAGAACACTCAGATTGCCGGTCCTGCGCTGTTTAATCCGGAGTCTAGCTACGCCAATAATATTTACGGTGGCAACCAGCAGTCCACAAATGCTGCTAACATCGCGCAGGCGCAGGCCAACGCATCAATGATCAGCGGAATTGCTGGTGGCTTGGGCGCAATTGCTGCCGCTCCAGTTACCGGTGGTACATCAGTGCTTGGTCAAATGTTTAAACCATGCTGGGTGGCTCGCGAAGTCTACGGTGAGAACAATCCTCGCTGGGTTGAGTTCCGCACATGGCTGCTGACTCGCTCGCCAAATTGGTTCCACGACCTATACATTAAGTACGGCCCTCGCTTTGCTCAATTTATCAGCAACAAGCCAAAAATGAAACGCGCCATCCGCCTCTGGATGGATAGCCGCATCGCAACTCTCAGCGCCTAACATTTATGCAAAAGGGACCATATTTTAATCCTGTCCAGTACATCAGCCCCCTGCCCGAGGGTTATATGCAGGCGTCTACCAACATCGCCAACACGCTAGGCAAGGCGGCACAAGGGATTGGACAGAACATTGCCTCAAGCATAGAGCAATACACCAAGAACAAGGAAGAGGGGCAATTTCTTGACGGGAGGTTTGAGTTGCGAGCGGGTGATCTTAATAAATATAAAGACGATCCAAAGTTGGCTGCTGACCCAAGAACACAAAAACTTTTAGATGGCGTTGCTAAATACCCTTCGATGTCTAACACGCAGAAGAAAGCGTTCTTGTATAATGCAGACTATATGGTGTCACAGTTTGAAAAAGAAGCTGCTATTGATTATAAAAAAGCACAGGATAAGCGTCAGTACGAACTTGACGCTCAAAAAGCGTTAATTGATGCGGCAACTTTTAGGAGTAATGAAGCTGTAAATGCCGCAAGGATTGAAGAGCTTAGACGTGGATTTGATCCAAGCGTAAAAACAGTTACCTTGCCAGATGGAACAGTTGTTCCATTGATAAGTGTAAGCAAAGGTAATTATACACTTGCCCCAAAACCAGCGGCTTCCGGTCCAGAGTCACCAGGGGGAAAAGAATTAGCTGACTATCAAGCGGCAGTTGCGCGAGGCGACACCGCTGGTGCAGAATTTCTTTTAGCAAGGATGAACGCTGCTAAAAAAGAAACCCCAAAATTAGAAGTTTCTGACAAAACTTTTATGTCAAATGCAACAGAGTATATGCAGCAATTGACTGATTTAGAAAATATTGTTAAAACCTATGGAAATGTTGAGGTAAACATTCCTGCGGTATCTTCAGAAAAATCTACTGCAGCAAGCGCAAAACTTCAACAATTGCCATACAAGATGGCTATTACATATTCAAAGATTGTTGATCCTAGTTCTGTTGCTAGAGAGGGTGAAGTTGCTGCCGCTCAAAAATATCTTATTCCAGCAGGTTTGACTGTAAGTAACGATATAACGCTTGCTGCAATCAAAAATCAACGCGAAGAAATCAAGCGGCGAATTACGCAATTTAATAAATTAAATGCAGAAAAATTAGGTAGTAACAAAATTGTAATTCCAAAAGATGAAACGTCAAAGGCGTCACAAGGACCAACCAAGTTTGAATCAATGGCTGACGCTGAAGCTGCACGCGCTAGTGGATTCACCGGCGTTGCTGAGATTTTTGATCCGGTAACAGGGAAATATCGCAAGGCTCTCCTTAATTAAAACTATTATGCCAATCACTTTTCTTGACGATAAAAAGGAACAGCCTGGCAACGGAATTACCTTTTTAGATAATGCCGGTAGTGCAGGCATTTCTTTTCTTGATGTAGGCCGCAATGCAACTGGAGAAGAAGTAACGAATCGGCAGGCCAGTAATCCAGCATCGGCTGAATTAATGAATCGTGATGATTATGTAAGGATGCTTGAATATAAGCGCGACAACCCAGTCTCTTGGGGTACAATAGCAATAAATGGAGCCGTAGGGTTGGCCGACGTTGCAGGCGGAACAATTAAAGAGTTAGGCGGCGCAACGCGGGATGCCTTCAACGCACCAGCACCCAAGGGTTCAATTAGCCAACTTGGTGTTGCTGATCTTAGCAGATTAAATCCCGTCGGCGAGACCGTGGCCAGGGGTGCATTTGCTGGGTTTAATCAATTAGCGGGGATGGCGCTTGATATGATGTCATGGAATGATGACAGTTTAATTTCTTATCCTAAGTATCTATCAGCAAATAATCTTAGTGATACATCAGAAAATAAACAAAAACATGAGTTTGAGTTAAACAAACAATTTGAAGAATTTAAAAGATCTCAATTTGCTAAAGCACAAACAAAAGATATCTTAGAGAAATCACCACTTCCGGCCACCTCTGAAGCGGTTAGTCTATTTGCCCAACCAGAATTTGGTGCCGGCGCACTAATGGCCAGGATTGGAATGGGCGCAAAGTTAGGCCGTGCAGCCGCTGATATTGGATCTGTTGCAGGTGAAGCAACGCAGAAACTTGGTAAGGGTTTAACTACCTTATCTGAAATGCCCAAAAAACTAGCCGTTGCTACGGCAGAAGAATTGACTAGCAACCCTCGCGTAGCAAGTCGCGTTGGCAGCGCCGTTCAAACCGGAACTACCGGAGCGGTTATTGCAGGAATGGGCGGATTTGCAATCCCTGGGGTTTACGAAGCATCAAAGCTGATTACGGCTACAAAGATTGCCGGCGAGGTTCTAGATGTGGCCGGCGAGGTAACAAAGAAAATTTCAGAATTTGCTAAAGGTGAAACAGGAAGAATTGGTGCGTTTGAAAACTTAGCAAATGACTTAACGGCATCTTCCTCGGCCAGAACAATAGGCAAAATCGCAACTCTTGGCGGGGTTGATTCCATAACGCCATATATGTCAGCGGCGCTACAGGGTGCCGCCGGCGGTGCTGTTGTGGGTGGTACGCTGGGGTTCCTTGCTGATGGTGGCGAGGGGATGGCCGCTGGCGTAGGTATGGGTCTAACACTAGGTGCTGGCGGCGGACTCGCTGGACGTGGCCTACAGGCAGCCTCTGGAGCGCAACGTCGCAGTCAAATTATCAACGACGCGACCAAGGGTGTGCTTAACCTCTCGGAAGCTAGTAAGGGCAACGCAGCAAAGCTGTTTGATTCTTTAATTAGACGGGATGGCCAAGAAGCCGTTGCTGAATTAATTGACACCACCAAGTGGCTTAATGGAGCCGTCAAGTTTGAGTACATAACAAACGAACAAGCAAAATCGATGCCCGAAGCTATTGGGGTTGGTTTTGAGGGTATTACGGTTGCCCCAAAGAAGGGCGAAACTGGCACCCCAACGGTGTTCATCAACATCGACCGCGTTAATCCTGGCACCGGCTTCCACGAAGGCTTCCACGGCGCAATGCGCACCGCGCTTGGCGATGTATATGCGCCAAAGTTTAATGAGTTAATTTCTAAATCCTTTTCTCAAAAAGAAATTGATGACTTTGTTTCTAGTTACATTAATCGCGCAGAAGATCCTGCCGTTAAGGATGTCTTAAAATCGTACCTTGAGAAAAAAGGTAATCTTCCAGAAGAAATTGGTGCCGAATATTTCAGACAGTTTCTGCAACAGAAAGAGAATCGCGACATTCTGTTGAGGGGTCAGCGCACTACAAATGGCGCCCTCCTTAACGCCACCAAGAGCGCGATAGACTTCTCTCTTAATCGCCTCGGGGTGACCCAAGAGTCCTACAAGACCGGCTACAAGGGAATGGATAAGCTGGTAACAGAATTAATTGGCGCCAGAACAGCGATCAATAAATCTATCGCTAAGAACGGGGTGCCGTTGGCCGAGGTGCCATTGATGAAGATGCCTGCTCAAGAGATAGCCGTATGGGCCAAGACGCAGGGCCAGAGCGATGTCTTGCTGAAAGATGACGCCGGCAACGTAATCGGCGTAAAAACAGAAGACCAAGTGAACTTGCAGCGAGATTTAGCTAACACCAAGGCCGCGGCAGATCTGGCTGATGTGCCAAGGGGTAAAAACAATCTTACGGATGCAGAGCTGGCCGTTTATCAAAAGTATTTACCACCCGAACACTTTGCTAGATTAGTCTACATTGTGGACGCAATTAATACCGGCAAGGTCATCAATGGTGACTACTTCCCGGCTACCTCTAAGGAGGGCGAAACATCAGTGTATGCCAGCCGCGGCATGACCACCCGAGACTTTGTTCCCTACGGCATCAAGGTGTCAAAGGCTGGAGCAATCTCTGTGATGGGTTTAGACATGACTCAACTACGGGCTAGGTTTGACGACTATATGTCTCGTCCCGGCGTTGATAAATTATGGGACGGTAACAAAGATGCCGCACTAATGGACGTGCAACTGTATGCTGAAAATCTATCGAAGGGAGATGCAGCCGTTCCAAGCGAGCAATTATTTGGCAAGAACAAGCGGGACGTGCTGTATAAGATTTTTGGCTTTGCTCCCACTAAGGCTATCCTAAAGGCCGGTGGGCTGGTTAATCCATCATCGCTTGGGACAAATGTTCGCGCCGAATCATCCGCCGGCCCAATGCAGATTGGTAAACCAGTTGATGCGTACTCTAACGACACCAGGCTCACTACCAGCTTCAGATTAGACCGGCTGGGCCGAGTTAGCGACATCGGCCAATCCTTTCAATTTAACGAGGGCGGCAGCTATAAGCTATCACAGGTTAACTTCCAAGTTGCCGAGAAGATCGGATCTGGCGAGGTCTGGCGGTCGAAGGACGACCAATACAAGATCATTGTTAAGGGCAACAAGCACGTCGTCTACAACGGCAACGATAAGATTGGCATCTTCGGTAACCTTGCAGACGCCTCATCTCATATTTATAAGGCGGAGGCTAAAGCTAATAAGGTTGCATTCATGCCAGCCGACTCCGACTACATGGCAGCAGCAAAGTCTGGCGACACTAAGGCCGCGCAGCAGATGGTAGATCAGGCAGCAAAGGCGGCGGGGTATGATGTGGCGGCTATCCACGGAACGAATGTAGATGGTATCACCACACTCAAACTGTCCGAATCAGGATACTTTGGGAAGGCGATTTATCTCACTAAAAACGACATCACCGCAGGACACTACGGCAAAAACAAAATGCGGGTTTATGTAAAAATGACAAATCCTTGGAAAATGGGCGAATGGGGGAATGGAGAAGGAGAGGCAACGTATAAAGAGGCATGGGGAAAATATGCCGAACCAGACAAAACAGGACGCCCACTTTACATTAATAAATCGGCACTTGGAAATGCACTAAGAGCGGACGGGCATGATGGTTTCATTGCTAGTGGAGAGATGGGCGTATTCAACCCATCTCAAATCAAGTCTGCCGATCCAATCACCCGCGATGACGCTGGTACTATCATTCCGCTGTCGCAGCGTTTTAAGGGAAGCGATGACATTCGGTTTATGCCGTCCGAATCCCCAGAAGCAAAATTTTATAGCTCACGGATTATTTCTGCGGTCGAGAACTCTTCGCAGGGCAAGGCCAACGGATCGCAGTGGAAGGCCACCATCAAGAACAGCAAGCTCGGCGTTAATCAGGACGAGTATGCGCTGACCCGCGTGGAAGACTTGGAGGCTGGCAAGACCTACACCAAGGCAGAGGTGCTGGACTACCTGCGAGCAAACGAGGTGGTGGTGAAGGACGTGACGCTGGGGGGTGTGCCTGATGGTGTAGAAGTAAAGCGCAAGGCAATCGAGGCAAAAATAGATGCCAGCACGCTTGTGACAGACGCCATGAAAGCGGGTTATAACCAATTAGACGCCGCAAATCTTCCTTGGCGTATTAGAGACGGAAGGACAAACATTAGTTCTTTGCCGGAATCAATTTTAGATGAGGCAAAACGTGTGGACGCTCTTTGGAAAGAGTGGGATGGATTAGATAAATCCATATCTAATCAGACCACCCACTTCTCCGATTACACGCTACCAGGAGCCAAGGAAGGTAGCTACCGCGAGGTGCTGCTGACGGTGCCAGAAGTTCCGAATTCCAATAAGTTTGAACCGTCAAAAGTTGACGTAAGACAAACCACTCGTAGCGTCACGCAAGGCTCGACTTCAATCTGGTATGATGGAAAGCGGTTAGCTGACTATGGAGACAACCCAAAGCTGCAATCCGGTGGCGGCTACGAGCAGATGTCAAAAAACTACTGGATGGAAGTTGCAAAAGAGCTTTTTGAAAAAGGAGACGAACGCAACTCCATCGGTCCACTTGGTAATGGTTGGCGCGACGGCCACTCGCAATACTCTGACATCCCAAACCCAATCGTCCGCTTGCGCACCAACGAGCGCACGACAGCCGACGGCAAGCGGATGCTTTTTATCGAAGAAATCCAAGCACCGCAAAAAAAACAATTTGAAAAGATGCCCGCGCTGTTTCAAAAGAATTGGAGGGATATTGGTTTTAAGTGGGCATTTCGCAAGGCAGCAGAAGGTGGTTTTGACTCAGTGGGGTGGACTACTGGAGAGCAACAAGCAGCGCGATATCATTTAAGTAAAGAGGTTGAAGTAATTAGCTACAATGTTGACGCTCAAACGCTTTCTGCCTCACGGGGGAAAGACACCGGCAAGCATTATATAATAGATAAAATGGTTGTTGCTCCTGATAAGCTGCATGAAGTTATTGGAAAAGCAGCCGCTTACGAATTACTTAACAACCCAACTTTAAAATCAAACGGAACGCATCATTTATCTGGAGAAGATTTAAAGGTAGGCGGTGGCGGCTTGAGAAAACTTTACGATCAAGATTTTAGTAATGTAGTAAACAACCTTCCTATAATAAAGAAGAGCGGACAAAAAGTTGGGACTGAAACAATTTATACAGATCGAAGCGAACAAGTTAATTCCATCAACGTCACGCCTGAGATGCGGAATGCTTCGGTGAGCTTCATGCCGGCCATGCAGTTCTCCGCACCCGAAAACCTACCGAACGGAAAGGTGTGGCGTGGCGATAATGGGTATGCTATAATGCAAAAAGAAGGCGGGAAATTCCGCGTTCACTCACCCATCGGCTTAATCGGAATCGCGTCCTCTTACGAGGCGGCGGAGAAGATGGCCAGCAAACGAAACAATAAATGAATTTTACCGATATCTTATTTAATGCAGCGTCGGGAGGGGTCGTAGGTTCGTTACTACATTTAGGGACGTCATTCTTTGAGACGTGGCAGAAGAAAAAGAATGCCGAGGTTGATATAATGATTATGAACGCAAAGGTTGCGGCGGCGGAGAAAGAGGCCGCTTGGAATGCGTTCTCTAAATCTCAAGAAGGCGCAAACAGTTCTGGGATGTCCAAGATTCCTGATGGTGCATCACCTTGGGTGGTTAATCTGTATATGACGGTGGATGCCTTTCGTAACTTTACCCGCCCAGGGCTGACATGGTTTGGTATTTTATTTTTAGTAGTTATCTTCTTCAACATGGACGAAGCCACCAAGATTACGATGGTTGCAGATGTGCAATTTGCGGCTTGGACAATGGCCTTCTGGTGGGTAGGTACACGCTACTCTAAGTCCAAGTAATTTGAAGACCACTGGACTTTTTACGACGCACCGCGTTGAGATCGTCGCCAAGCTAGGCGAACCAATTAAATTTATTCCGTTCGGTGACATCCACCGAGACAGTGATATGTTTGCGCACGATCACTGGGAGAGGTTTTTGGTTCACGCGAAGAAGCAGAAGAAGGCAATTTTCCTTGGCATGGGCGACTACACGGATGGAGTGTCGACCAGCGAGCGCATCGTACTGTCGAACTCGGGAATGCATGACACCACCACGAACACGCTCAAGGACGTCTACAAGGGCGTGGCCCGCACGCTGCACAACGAACTGTCATTCATGCGGGGCAAATTGATTGGAATGCTCGGCGGAAACCACTACTTTGACTTTGGCGATGGAGATACCACAGACCACGTTCTAGCGGCCAGCCTCGGCACGAAATTTCTGGGCGTGTGTTCGTTTATCCGCCTGTCATTCCGGTTCGAAAACAAGTCTTCCGCTCGCGCATCGTTGGACATATTTGCGCATCACGGCAAGGGTGGCGGTAGCACGCCTGGTGGCCAATTTAACACCATCGAGAAGATGTCCACCACCGCGGACGCGGATTTTTACTTGATGGGCCACACTCACGGCAAGGGCTGCCTGCCCAGCACGCCCAGACTGACGCTGTCATCTACCGGAAAGTCTGCCGAGCTATGCGTCAAAGAGCGCACCCCTTGGCTAGGCAGAACAGGCTCATTCCTAAAGGCTTACGAGAATAACAAGGTCAGCTACAATGTGGATGCTGGCCGTTCGCCGGCGTCACTTGGTTGGATCGAGTTTGAGATCACTCCGGTGCGTAACCGCAAGAACGGTCAGGACGTCATTGAGTTTGAGATAAGAGGTACGGCATAACCCAGCGTTAAGATAAGTGTTGACATGGTTTTTGGGCGGAGCCATGTTTGCGTCCTCGGAGGCAATCCGTCGCCGAGAGAACCCCCAAAGAAACATGACAAACCAACCAACATTTAGTCTAGGTCAGTCCGTATGCTCCGCATCGGATTCATGTGATATTAAGTTAATGCGTATGAAGTGGCACGCTGTGATCCATAAAGTTATTAAGTGCAAAACAACCACACCAGATGGTTACTGTTACGTCACCGTTGGTTTTTGGGATACAGAGAAGCGCAGCAAACGTGCTACTCTTCGTCAGTTGTGGAGCAACCACCTTGTACTTGATACTTCGGATAAAGCAATGCCTGCACTTCAATCATGAAATCTATATTTTTATCTTTAGCAATCGCGGTGACCGCACACGCCAAACCGCCAGAAAAGTTTTGGGGTGCGCTCCATCAGATTGAAACTGGCGGCGCGCTTGGTCCAACCATTGGTGACAACGGTGCGGCACTTGGCCCGTACCAAATCCATCGTTTGTACTGGATTGATAGTGCTGTGCCTGGACGGTTTGAAGACTGCCAAGACCTAAGTTATAGTCGCAAGGTGGTCACCGCATATTTGAAACTTTACGCACCCAAGGCTTGGGCTGCTGGTGACTGCAACGTCCTATTTAGGACGCATAATGGCGGACCCGCCGCCATGCGTGCAACTGGAACAACAAAGAAAAATCTCGACCGCTACTCCAAAAAGGCATTGGGTCTGATGAAATGAAGATCACGATTGCCATCGACCCCGGCGTATTGGGCGGAATTGCGTGGAACAAGGACGGCCAGCTTGGCACCTGTCCCATGCCAGCGGCGCAGCCAGAGCTGGTAGAATTCTTTGGCCTACTCATTGCCGGCACGGTCAACCCAGTGGCTTGGATCGAGGACGTACCAAAGTTTGTTGGCAAAATGATTCCCAGCAGCACCACGGCAGTGTTATTTTTTAACGTCGGCTACGTTGAGGGAGTGCTGGCCGCTAAAGGAGTGCGCATCGTCCGCGTGCGTCCGCACGATTGGCAGAAGCACTTTCGTCTCGGCACCAAAAAAGATTGCAGCGGCACCACCGAGTGGAAAAACAAATTAAAGAGCGAGGCTATCCGTCGGTTCCCATCGCAGAAGGTCACGCTCGCCACCGCGGATGCGCTGCTCATTCTAGACTACGCACAAGAGAAGGGGCTGGCACCCAGTAACTGAGCCGCCAGCCCCAATGAACCCCATGAAACAGGGGTCTTATACACCAGAAAATTTCCCCATGCAACAAA
>Ga0209500_10001347_pt1 | contig 18506 bp, 16 predicted proteins | sample S_140212_EF_Meta_FD_187323 | JGI IMG/M metagenome (GOLD analysis project Ga0209500, IMG submission 187323) | Freshwater microbial communities from Lake Simoncouche, Canada to study carbon cycling - S_140212_EF_MetaG (SPAdes) (version 2) | ecosystem: Environmental > Aquatic > Freshwater > Lake ... | reverse complement strand
TCAAGTTGTATCCATTCTCGCGGACAACCGAATGGATTGGATACAGACCGACGTGGGGGTACAGTGCGTCGGCGGCATTAGCTCAGGGATTTATACAACTGACTCAACCAGCCAGCTCCAATACTTGCTTGTCGATTCTGATAGCCGATTCCTCTTCGTCGACAGCCAGATACAGTTGGAAAAATTTTTATCGATCAGCGACAGCGTTCCATCTGTCGTCAAGGTGATCGTGTTTGATTCGCACGCGATTCGTGGCGTCAACGATCCCAGGGTTATCAATTTCGAAGCGTTGATAGCAGCCGGAAGCGCCTTCCAGCAGACAAACGTGGGCGCATTCGAACAAGAAGTGGCTCGGTCACGCCCGCAGGAAACGGCAGTGCTCGTATACACGTCGGGAACCACCGGTCCACCCAAAGGCGCGATGATCAGCCACGGAAACATCATCGCGTCAATGCTCGGCGCAAGTCATGTGGCGCCCGTTCGTGCTGCAGACGAACAGATCTGTTTCCTACCCTTGTGCCACATCCTCGAGCGGTGCAACAGCATCTTCGGCCCAATCGCAATGAAGTCAACAGTGAACTTTGCCGAAAGTCCACGTCAGGTACTCGACAATCTGCTGGAGATCTCCCCGCACGTCTTCACAGCCGCTCCGCGCATCTGGGAGAAGGCCTATGGTCGTATGGCGCAGATAGTTCAAGCAGCGTCACCACTGCGTCGCTGGTGCATTGAGCGAGCTGTAGAAGTCGGCCAGAAACGCATCGCTGCTCTGGATTCAAAGCAGAAAATTCCTGTCAGTCTGCGGCTGCAAATTCTGCTAGCTGATCGTTTCGTACTTCGATCTCTGCGTCATGAGCTGGGTTTCGGCCGGCTCAGGTACGGGATCAGTGGTGCAGCACCAATCTCTCCTGAGCTTTTGCGTTGGTACCAGGCCATTGGGTTGGACATACTGGAAGCCTACGGCATGACAGAGACATCCGGCATTGCTTCAGGCAACCTTTTGAACTGCCGCAGGATCGGCAGTGTGGGGCAGGTCGTCCTCGGCGGCGAACTGCGTATTGCAGCGGATGGAGAGATCCAATATCGTGGTTCGAAGGTGTTTAAGGGATACTGGAATCACCCCGAAAAGACGGCTGAAACAATGACCGCAGACGGCTGGCTGAAGACGGGTGACCTAGGGCGGATCGATAGTGACGGATTCCTCTACGTCACTGGCAGGCTGAAAGACATCATCATCACGGCGGGCGGCAAGAACATCACTCCCGCTGAGATCGAGAACAGACTGAAGTTCAGCATCTACATCTCGGATGCGATCGTGATCGGTGATCGGCGCCCATACCTCACTTGCCTCGTTGTCATTGACCCTGAGACGGTAGGACGCTACGCACAAGAAAGAGGCATCAAGTACGGCAGCTATAGAGAGCTTTGCGGTACGGGCATCGTGCACGACTTGGTAGCTGGCGCCATCGAAGAGACCAATCGCGATTTTGCTCGAGTCGAGCAAATCAAAGCCTTTCGCCTACTTGACGTGCAGTTAACGCCTGGCAGCGAGGAAGTAACCGCCACGATGAAGTTGAAGCGACGTTTCGTCGAAGAGAAATACAGAGTCCTGATCAACGAGATGTACGACCAAAAATAATGCCATTCATCGAATACAGCCATATCGTTAGCTAGAGACATCAGAACTCGCATTGGGAATACTCAGATTTACAAGAGCAACTAGAAGGAGACCGAACATGAATAAAAAAACTTGGTGTCGTTCGCTTCGAACAATCGAATCTGCAGTCCTAGCTTTCGCTCCCCTATGGATTGGGACCAGGTCCCTAATTGATACCACACAAATTGTCAGTTAATGCCATCCACATAGTGCCCGGAGGTGAGGAAGTGACCACCACTATGAAACCGAAGCGCGGTCTCTTCGACGAAGGCATCGGATCGTCGAAATGTACTACCAAGACCGATTCCTGCTATCGAATACAGGCAGGGCTTGCGCCAAATTAGCAGAACTCGAGTTGGGAAGCTGCCTGCTTCCCGCGAGCAACTAGAAGGAGATAGATCATGGGTATTGTGATGAATAGGCGGCGAGCACTCGGCACCGTGGCTGCGGCGACCTTGGCGGGCGCGACCCCCTGGGCTCGGGCGCAGTCAATGCTGAAGACCGCTCAAATCGTTACCGGCTTCCAAGCGGGCACCACTCCGGACGTGCTGGGCAGAAGGATCGCCGACAAGCTTGCGAAGCACTATGCCGAGGCAATCATCGTGGACAACCGGGTCGGTGCTGGCGGACAACTGGCCCTTGCTGCAGTCAAGAGCGCGCCAGCCGACGGCAGCAGCATTCTCATCACGCCGATGGCGATGATGTGCGTTTACCCACACACTTATAAGCGACTGCCTTACGACCCCCAAAAGGACTTTCTACCTGTTTCCAACGGCGTGAGCTTCGACTCCGCCATCGGCGTTGGCCCTGCCGTGCCGGATTCAGTGACTGACATCCGAGGCCTGCTTGCGTGGATGAAGGCGAACCCCAAGTTGTCAACAATCGCCTCGGCGGCAACAGGGTCTCCGCTGCACTTCATGGTCGATATGCTTTCGCGTTCGTCTGGAATTGACATCACCCATGTTGGATACCGAGGTTCGCCTGCGGCCATTGGAGACTTGCTCGGCGGCCAGGTAGCTGGGTTCAGCGGCCCGACGGGTACTTTTCTGTCTCAGCCCAAGCTGCGCGTGCTGGCCACATCCGGCGAAAAACGTAGCAGATTCTTTCCCAATGTGGCGACATTTTTAGAACAGGGTTTTTCAAGCATGGTGATGAGCGATTGGATGGGGTTCTTCGTGCCGGCCAATACGCCGCCCGAGCGTATCCGCCAGCTCAACGGACTGTTGCGAGATGCGCTACTCGCGCCGGATACGGTCTTGAGCTTGAACACTTTCGGCATGGAGGCCGCGCCCTCCACGCCTGAAGCGCTGGCGAGCATGCTCGCCAGCGACCTGAAGCGCTGGGGACCGATCGTCAAGGCGACTGGATTCTCCGCCGACAGCTGAAACCCGCCGGCAATCCTCACAAGGCAAGAAATACGCCGGTTGATCGCGCAGTCAATAGGTCGGTCAACCGGCACAGGTCTGCCACAGTGTGACCTACATCGGTAGTTGCTGGCAACAACCACTGTTTGGGAGACGTCGCATCGATTGATGCGGCTGATCCGCCGTCCCGTCCAGCCGCTTTTATGAAGGAGAAATTTTATGTTCTTGCGCAATCGATGGTATGTCGCTGCCTACTCCAACGAAGTCACTCGCAAGCCCTTGGCCTGAAGCGTGGTGACCAATCGACAGACGTTCTTATCAGAGGAGCGCCAACGGGCTTCTTCTCCGTCGCCAGTCCTTATTGCAAAAGTACCCGATCTCGTGACCCCAAAACCCAATCCCTTTGACCTTACCGGCAAGACCGCGCTCATCACCGGTGGCTCGCGCGGACTCGGACTGCAGATCGCCGAAGCCCTAGGTGACCAAGGCGCCCGGCTGGTGATCTCATCGCGCAAGGCCGACGACCTGGCCGCAGCGAAGGCCCACCTTCAAGCACGTGGGATCAACGTCGAATACATCGTGGCCGATAACGCGAAGGATGCCGACATCCAGCGCCTGGCAACCGAGTCCATGGGCATTCTGGAAAAAATTGACATTCTGGTGAACAACGCAGGTGCGACCTGGGGCTCCCCCACCGAGGAGCATCCCATCGACGCATGGGACAAGGTGATGACGCTGAATGTCCGCTCGGTCTTCCTGCTGACCCAGATGGTGGGAAAGCTGTCCATGATTCCAAATCGCTACGGACGTATTCTGAATCTTGCATCGGTCGGTGGACTGCGAGGAAGCGAGGGCTTGATTGCCTACAACACGAGCAAGGGCGCGATCGTCAACTTCACCCGCAGCCTGGCCGCAGATTGGGGCAAGTACGGCATCAACGTTAATGCCATCGCGCCAGGCATGTTCGTGACCAAGATGACCGCGGGAACCTTCGCAAAGGTAGGAAAGGAGCGTTTCACCAACGTTCCGCTGCAGCGCATCGGCGACAGCGAGGACCTTAAAGGCGCCGCACTGCTGTTTACAAGCGACGCAGGAAAGCACATCACCGGGCAAATTCTGGCCATCGACGGCGGCGCAACCGCCACCTTAACCTAAACACACACATTCGGCTTGCCTGCGTCCGATCGAGTCGCGGCAAGTCAAAAAAGGAGCCCCTATGACCGCCACCAGTCCAGTGACCGACCTCACCTTCGAAGGCAACATCGCCGTCATCACGCTGAACTCACCCCCCGTCAACACGCTTTCGACAAAGGTTCGCCAAGGACTTTTCGATAGTTTCAAAGCCGCCATTGCTGATCCCGCAGCCGCAGCCATCGTCCTCATCTGTGACGGCCGCACCTTCATTGCGGGAGCTGACCTCTCGGAGCTTGGCACCGTTGTCGCGGGCACCGCAGCTGCGCCGACGGCTCCCGATCCACGGAACGTCCAGGACCTGATTGAGGGCTCGCCAAAGCCCGTGATCGCAGCCATTCACGGCTCAGCCCTTGGAGGCGGCCTCGAAGTCGCGTTGTGCGCTCACTACCGTGTAGCCGTCCCCTCGGCCAAGTGTGGACTGCCCGAGGTCAACGTCGGCCTAATTCCGGGGGCAGGGGGTACGCAACGCCTGACGCGTCTGGTTGGCGTCCGCAAGGCGCTCGAAATGATTGCATTCGGCAAGTACGTGCCTGCAAGGGCGTGCCTCGAGATCGGTGTTCTCGACGAGATTGAAGCTGAAGGCAGTTTGCGTTCGGGCGCCATCGCGTTCGCCGAAAAGGTTCTGGCGGAACAACGGCCTTTGAGCAAGGTACGCGACAACGTGGCCAAGCTGGCGTTGGATCAAGGACACCCGGAATACTTTGCGGATTTTCGAAAGGCCAATGCTAAAAAGTTTCGCGGTTTCATCGCCCAGGAGAAAGCCATCCAATGTGTCGAGGCTGCCGTCAACGGCAGCTTTGATGAGGGATTGGCACTGGAGCGCAAACTGTTCGAGGATCTTCTCAATGGCGAGCAGTCTGCCGCACAACGTCATGCTTTCTTTGCCGAGCGCGCCGCGACCAAGATCCCGGACGTTGGAGACGATGTGACTGCCCGGGACGTGCGCAAGGTAGGTGTACTCGGCGCCGGGACGATGGGCGGTGGCATTGCGATGAGCTTCGCCAACGCAGGTATCCCCGTCACGATCGTGGAGATGAAGCAAGATGCGCTGGAGCGTGGTCTGGGCCTTATCCGAAAGAACTATGAGCGAACCGCAGCTCGTGGAGGACTTACGCCTGAGCAGGTCGAGCAACGAATGCAACTGATCACGGGATCGCTCAATTGGGACGATCTTGCCGACGTCGATCTGGCCGTTGAGGCCGTCTACGAGCGCATGGAGATCAAGAAGGAAGTCTTTGCCAAATTAGACGGCATCGTCAAACGAGGCGCCATTCTGGCCACCAACACATCCCAGCTGGACGTCGACGAGATCGCCTTGGCCACCCGTCGACCGGAAAGTGTGATCGGCCTTCACTTCTTTTCTCCAGCGAATGTGATGCGGCTGGTCGAGGTCGTGCGCGGTGAAAAAACGGCCAAGGACGTGATTGCCACATCAATGAAGCTCGCCAAGGCGATCGGGAAGGTCGCTGTCCTGGTGGGCGTTTGCTACGGCTTCGTCGGCAACCGGATGCTTGGTGCGCGACAACGCGAAGCCCAGAAGCTCATGCTCGAGGGGGCTCTCCCCTGGGACGTCGATCGGGTTCTCTATGACTTTGGATTCCCGATGGGCGCATTTGCAATGGTTGATCTGGCAGGCCTTGACCTCGGGTGGGTCCGTGCAGAGTCCCAGGGGCAGAGTATCCAGGACGTGCTGTGCGAGATGGATCGACGCGGCCAGAAGACCGGCGCGGGTTACTACGACTACGACGCCGACCGAAACGCCAGGCCATCCCTGGTGACCGAACGGATCGTCGAAGAGTTCCGTGCAAAGTCCGGTATCAAGAGCCGCGTCATCTCAGACGAAGAGATACTGGAGCGCTGCATTTTCTCGATGATCAACGAGGGCGCCAAGATCCTCGAGGAAGGCAAGGCCATCCGGTCCTCGGACATCGACGTTGTATGGCTCAACGGTTACGGATGGCCCATTTACCGCGGCGGCCCGATGTACTACGGTGACGCCATCGGGCTTCACAAGGTCGTCGACCAATTGAAAGCCATGCAAACCCAATTAGGCGATCACTTCAAACCGGCTGCGTTGCTGGAAAGGCTGGCGGCCGAGGGCAAGTCCTTTGCGAGTTTGGCCGCATACTCGTAATGGCCCTTGGGCCTTAGCCACAAGAGACCCGCATCGTGAAGAATGCATCAGACCAAGAGCTGAGACATTGAACAGTTACGACATAGGGACGCCACACCTCAACGGACAGGCGTATCGCAAGCTCGAGGGAGAGCTGGTCAAGACGAAAACCGAATTTCTGACTGCGCTGTAGGTAAACAGGCGAATCAAACGCCGCGACTCCGCTGGCCTGGCCGGCTTTAACTTAGATCACAAGGAAAATCACTATGACCGATGCTGTTATCGTCTCAACTGCCCGTACCGGACTCGGAAAGTCCTGGAAGGGCGCGTTCAATATGACGTATGGCGCCACCCTCGGCGCCCACGCAGTTCATCATGCAGTCGCTCGTGCGGGGATAGACCCTGCCGAGGTCGAGGACGTGATCATGGGCGGTTCACTCTCAGAGGGCACTACCGGCGACAACGTTGCACGCGCGATCGCGATCCGTGCGGGCCTCCCCGTCACTGCTGCCGGAGTCACGGTCAATCGCTTCTGTTCGTCCGGTCTGCAGGCGATTGCCATGGCTGCTCAGCGTGTCATCGTTGACCGGGTGCCCGTCATGGTTGCCGGCGGAGTCGAATCCATCTCCTGCGTTCAGAATGAAGTCAACCGCCACATGGGGCGCGACCCCTGGCTGCAAGAGCATAAGCCGGAGATCTACTGGAGCATGCTTCAGACCGCGGAGCAAGTGGCGAAGCGCTATGGCATCTCGAGGGAGGCACAGGACGAGTATGGTGTTCGCAGTCAGTTGCGTGCGGCTGCGGCGCAAGCAGCCGGAAAGTTCGATCAAGAGATCGTGCCAATGACGACCACCATGGGGATCATCGACAAGGCAACCGGGAAGATCACCACCACCAAAGAGGTGACCATCGCCGCAGACGAAGGCATTCGGTCGGACACCACGCTCGAAGGGGTTAGCGGGATTCGGTCGGCGCTGCCCGGGGGTGTGATCACTGCGGGAAATGCGAGCCAGTTTTCCGATGGGTCTTCTGCATGCGTTGTGATGAATGGAAGACTCGCTCAGCAACGAGGCTTGCAGCCACTGGGCATATTCCGAGGTTTTGCCGTCGCGGGATGTGAGCCGGATGAGATGGGCATTGGTCCGGTCTATGCGATTCCAAGGCTTTTGGAGCGGACCGGCGTGAGGCTCGAGGACGTGGGCCTTTGGGAGCTGAACGAGGCTTTTGCGGTCCAGGTGCTGTATTGCCGAGACAAGCTTGGCATTCCAGATGAACTGCTCAATGTCAACGGCGGTGCGATCGCTGTTGGGCACCCCTACGGCGTCACGGGTTCGCGCCTGACCGGCCATGCCCTGATCGAAGGCAAACGCCGCGGTGCCAAGTATGTCGTTGTGACCATGTGCATTGGCGGTGGCCAGGGGGCGGCTGGTCTGTTCGAGGTCTGCTGATCGCCTTGCAAGTTCTTTCCCGACTTGCTGCTTCCAGCAACCCAAAGGGTTTTAGCTCTGGAGTACATCCATTGAACTGTTAATTAAAGGAATTGCACATGAAAGTCTTTAAAACACTTGCCGAACTTCAACTCGCAGCTGGCAGCAAGATTGGTAGCAGTGAATGGATTCTCGTTACACAGGAGCATATCCGCTTGTTTGCCCAAGCGACCGGCGACGATCAATGGATCCACCTGGATGTTGAGCGCGCCAAACTCGGTCCATACAAGCAAACCATTGCGCATGGTTTCCTGACCCTCTCACTGCTCCCTTGCATTTCCGCTGCAACCTATTCGGTTGAGGAGGTAAGCATGGGATTGAATTACGGTCTGAACAAGGTCCGATTTCCCGCGCCACTCCCGGCTGGATCGCGGGTCAGAGGGCACATCAAGTTGCTCACATGCGAACCGATTGAGGGGGGGGGTGCCCAGCTGACAACCGAGGTTCAAATTGAAATGGAAGGGTTGGAAAAGCCCGTTTGCGTCGCCGAAATGGTGTCGAGACTATTCGTCAAGGCCCCAAACTGAAGGTTCTTCTGACCTTGGTCCTGTTTTCTGAAGAAATCAAATGGCAGCCCTGTTGTTGGTCAAGACCCTGTTGATTCGCCAGGGTTAGGTGTTCGGTCGCATGTGGGAGGTCAGCCGGCGATCCTCCCATGGAGAGAAGTGCGCCGGTTGATCGGCCAGTCAACAGGTTGGTCAACCGGCACAGGCCTGCAACAGTGTGACCTACATCGGTAGTTGCTGGCAACAGCCACCGTTTGGGAGACGTCGCATCGATTAATGCGGCTGACCCGCCGTCCCGTCCAGCCGCTTTTATGAAGGAGACATTTTATGTTCTTGCGCAATCGATGGTATGTCGTTGCCTACTCCAACGAAGTCACTCGCAAGCCCTTGGCCAGAACGCTGCTCGATGAGAAGCTAGTCCTATATCGAACAGAAGCGGGCGAAGTTGTTCTGGTGGATGACACCTGCCCACATCGCTTTGCGCCGCTGTCGCTGGGCACGCTGGTGGGCAATTCCATCCAGTGCCCCTACCACGGCGTCGAGTTCGGTCCGAACGGCCAGTGCACGCGGATCCCAGGGCAATCGCAGATCCCTGGTGCGCTGAAGATTCGTTCGTACCCCACGTACGAGCGGCGCGGCTGGATCTTTGCCTGGATGGGTGAGTCCGAGATGGCGGACCCCGCACTTCTGCCACATTGGCCTTGGCAAGACGATCCTGATTGGGACACGCACGTCTATTACTTCCACGTCAAAGGGAATTACCAACTCATCATCGACAACCTGCTAGACCTGTCCCACGTGACATTCGTGCACAAGTCGACCGTAGCGGACCCGAAGTTTGCCGAAACACCGGCCAAGGTAGAAGTGGACGGCGAACAGGTGCGCAACATTGTCAGCGTGATCGAGACTGATGCCCCGCCCCTCTTTACGAACCTGATGAAGGGATACAAGGGCAAAATTGACCGCAATTCGGTCGGAGAATTCACGCCGCCCGCCTACATAAACGTGTCTTCGCACTCCTATCCGCATGGGGAGCCCGATTCCGATCTGGTGATCCGAATGAAGACCCAGTTGGGATGCGCAACACCCGAAACGGCAACCTCGACGCACTTCTTTGTCTCGCAGTCGCGTGATTTCGCGGTTCGCGATCACTGGGTGACGGACATGCTGAGACAACTCAACAACCATACCGTTCTCGAAGACGTGGTGATGATGAATGCTCAGCAAGCGGTGATGGATGCACACCCTGAGCGCCGGACTGTGGCGTTGAAGGTGGACGGTGCTGGCATCCAGGCTCGCCGGGTGATGGAGCGTTTGATACGCGAGGAGGAGCAGCAGCGAACAGCTGCAGTTTCCGCGAAGGCCGCTGGCTGAGGCGTGCATGCAATACCGAACCTTGGGTGCTTCGGGGCTGCGCGTGTCCAGGATCTGTCTGGGCATGCTGTCGTATGGATCGAAGAATTTCCAGCCCTGGCTGCTCGGAGAGGAGGATGGAAGGCGCTTTGTCCGCATGGCATTGGATCTTGGCATCAACTTTTTCGACACGGCCGACTTCTATTCGTCTGGCGAGAGCGAGGCCATTCTGGGGCGGGCCGTTGGGTCGTTCGTTGAGCGCTCGCAGGTGGTGATTGCCACCAAAGTCGGTCTACCGTTAAGGGATGGACCCAATGAGGGGGGACTGTCTCGCAAGCATATCTTCGAGGCGGTCGACGCATCGCTGAAGCGCCTGAACACCGACTACGTTGACCTCCTGCAGATGCACACTTGCGATACCGTCACGCCCATCGAGGAGACATTGTCCGCCCTCGATGATGTCGTTCGCGCAGGCAAGGCACTTTACATCGGCGGGTCGAATTTCCCCGCCTGGCGCCTCGCAAAATCTGTCTACCACTCCCGCCATCGTGGCTTGGCGCCTGTCAGCTGCATGCAGCTGCAATACAACCTCGCTTACCGCGAAGAGGAGCGGGAGATGTTGCCGTTCTGCGAGGCCGAAGGGGTTGCAGTCACGGCGTACAGCCCGTTGGCCCGCGGCCTGCTGGCGGGAAACCGAGCCGACGGTGCCGAGGGAGCTGTATCCGATAAGGAGCGCGCACGTGCTCAGAGTGACCGCAAGGGCCAGCACCTCTATGGCTCCGCGGCAGACTGGGCAATCGCGGGCCGCTTGCGCCAGGTGGCTGGCGAACTCGGCGTATCGCCCGCGCGACTCGCAATAGCCTGGGTAGCCTCCAAGCCTGTTGTTAGCTCAATCATCCTGGGCGCGCTGGAGGATCACCATCTTTCGGAGGCCTGCGCTGCGCTCGATCTGACGCTCGACACCCAGGTGCTTCGCGCGCTGGAGGAACCCTATGTAGTGCAGGCGGTGAAAGACGAAGGATTTCAGCAGGTTACTGGCCGGTTAAAGACACCTTAGCCCGCCCCAGAAAAAAACAAGCGTGCGTCTGCAAGTGTGACCCCATGGCCTCTCGAGGCCATATAACAATTAAGGAGATAGACATGAATCGACTGAAAGCATCCTTGTCCGTGATCACCGCCGTGCTTGCATTGGCACCAGCCCTGACACAGGCACAGACCGTCATCATCAAGTTCGCGCACTTCCTGCCGTCGAACTCCAACTTCCATAAGAACGTTGCCGAGCCCTGGTGCGAAGCGATTGAGAAGGATTCTGGCGGCAAGCTGAAGTGCCAGATCTACCCCGCACTGCAACTGGGTGGAACGCCTTCACAGCTGGCCGACCAGATCAAGAACGGCGTTGCCGACATCGGTTGGACCTCACCAAGCTACACGACGGGCCGCTTCCCACGCACAGAGGTTCTGGAGCTTCCGTTCATGCTGCCGCCCGACGGCCGCGGCGGTTCCCGCGCCATGTGGGAATACACCCAGAAGCATGGCCTAGAAGACTTCAAGGACTTCAAGCTGTTGGCCATTCATTCCACCACCAACGTCGTCATTAGCACCGCTAACAAGCCTGTCCTGTCGCTACAGGATATCAAGGGCCTGAAGTTACGCAGCCCTTCGCGCATCACATCGCTGGTTCTGAGCGCGATGGACGGAACGCCGGTGAACATTCCGCTGGCCCAGACAACCGAAAGCATCTCCAAAGGAGTGATCGACGGGACCATGGCGCCGTGGGAGATCTTACCGGCGACCAAGGTGGACGAAGTCACCAAGTACCACATGGAAGGCCAGCCAGGACAGCCCGGACTAGCACAAACGCCGGCGGTCGTGCTTATGAACAAGGCCAAATTCGACAGCCTGGCGCCTGACCTCAAAGCGGTGATCAACAAGCACAGCGGTGCCTGGCTCGTTGACCTCATCGGCGCAGCATTCGACAGCGGGAACGAAGCGGCACGCAAAAAAATGACGGCGCAAGGGAACAAAATCCTGATGATCAAGATCGACGAGTACGCGGCGATGAAGGCCGCTGCTGCACCTATTGAGGCCGACTGGATCAAGCAGGCCAATGCGCGGGGGCTGGACGGCGCGAAGCTCGTCGGCGACGCTCGCGCGATCGGTCGAAAGTATTTCGTTCGTTAGCGAGCCTGATTCGCGTATCACCCCAAAAGCGACTATGACTGAAAAAATGTTTGCGGAAGAGATCTCCGCACCTCCGCGCCGCGGCGCTGCAGCCCTGTTGTCCATGATCACGACGGGATGGGCACTGACTGGCGCGCTTATGTTTTGCCTCCTTGTCGCGATGAGCCTCGTCTCTATCGTTGGACGGAAATTGTTCTCGGCGCCAGTCGTCGGTGACATCGAGTTGCTCATGATGGGCAGCGCGGTGGCGTCGGCTGCATTTCTACCGCTGTGTGAGATGGATGACAACCACGTTCGGGTGGACGCGCTGACCTCTTGGATGAGCGTTCGCGGACGCGCCGTGCTTGATGCCATCTCGCATGCGCTACTCTTTCTTGCGTCGGCACTGATTACTTGGCGCACCGGTCTTTATGCGCTCGAAATGCGCGAGAACACGGAGGTTTCCACGCTGCTGTTGGTGCCGCTGTGGATTCCTGTGGTGTTGTTGGTGCCCAGCTTTGTGCTGTTGACCCTGGCGGCACTGTACCGGATGACTATTTCGGCCGGCGTGGCCCTGGGAGTCCAACCATGAGCGGGATGGCTATAGGCCTGTCCATCTTCGGCGGACTGCTGTTGCTTCTGGCTCTGCGCGTTCACGTTGGACTGGGAATGATGCTGGGGGGCGCCGCTGGATTTTTGGCTATGAACGGTGGGGATCCGAGTTCGTTGCTGTTCACCTTGAACCAACTGGCTTATGCCCGCCTGTCGAACTATGATCTGGCGGTGGTGCCTCTGTTCATGCTGATGGGTCAGTTTGCGACCCACGGCGGACTATCGCGTGCCTTGTTCCGCTTTGCTGCGGCCTTCATGGGCCACTGGCGTGGCGGACTGGCCATGGCGGCAACAGGTGCCTGTGCGGGTTTCGGCGCAATCTGCGGGTCGTCGTTGGCCACGGCGGCCACCATGGGGCAGGTTGCCTTGCCCGAGTTGCGCGCGCACGGCTACTCAGGCCGCCTGTCCACCGGGACCTTGGCGGCAGCCGGGACGCTGGGCATCCTTATTCCACCGTCTGTGCCCTTGGTCATCTATGCGGTGTTGACGCAAGAGTCCATCGGCAAGCTGTTCATGGCCGCAGTTATTCCTGGGCTGATCGCGATGACCGGTTATATGCTCGTGATCCGGTTACTGGTGACCCTCGATCCAAGCGCCGGGCCAGCCACCGCTAAGGTCAGCTGGCCGGAACGCTTGAGTGCGTGCATGGCCGTGCTGCCGGTGCTGGGCGTTTTCCTTGTGGTCATCATTGGCATCTATGGCGGATGGGCAAACCCGACCGAAGCCGCTTCCATCGGTGCGGCCGCATGCGGTATCTTGGCCGTTGCGACAGGCGGCATGCGTTGGCCTGGCCTGCGGGCGAGCCTGATTGGAACGGCACACGCGACCGGCATGATCTTCCTCATCCTGCTTGGGGCGGATCTGCTGAACTCTGGTCTCGCACTGACCCAGTTACCGGTGGAACTCGCGAACTGGGTAAAGCAAAGCGGCATGCCGCCTCTGTGGGTGCTCCTGGCCATACTGCTCATCTATGTACTGCTCGGGTGTGTCATGGACTCGCTCGCGATGATTCTGCTGACCATCCCAATCTTCTACCCCATGGTGATGGGTCTGGACTTTTTTGGCATGAGCATGGCCGACAAATCGATCTGGTTCGGCATCCTCGCGCTCATGGTGGTCGAGATTGGCCTTGTGCATCCGCCAGTGGGAATGAATCTGTTCATCATCAATAAGCTTGCGCGTGACGTCCCCTACGGCGAAACGGCTAAGGGCGTGCTGCCATTCTTGGCTTCGGACTTCTTGCGCATCGCATTGCTCATCGCATTTCCGGCTTTATCCCTGTGGCTAGTGCGTTCTATGTGAAAGATCGTCGATGTTGATTGCCGTCTCAATGCGTTGCGACAGCTGCGGCAAACGTCAATGATCCAGGCACAGATGAAGTTGCTGCGCTGATGCGTAGAAATAGTAATTGTTTAGACACGAGAGGAATACCGATGTTCGAAATGCGCTTACCGAGCCATCGCGACCTTTTCTACGATGGCCGTTGGCAACGTCCACAGGGCGGATACGTGGATACAGTAAATCCGGCTACGGGCGAAAGTCTGGGACCGTGTGCTGAGGCATCGGTCGCTGATGTCGATGCCGCCGTCCAGAGTGCGCATCGCGCGCAACCCAGCTGGGCGAGCATGAAGCCTGCAGAGCGCGCAGCCATGATGCGCCGATTTGCTGGGATTCTGCGCGCAAATGCAGACGAACTGGCTTACCTCGATGCTTTGAACTGTGGCAACCCAATACGTGAAATGCGTAACGACGCCGTTGTCGCGGCCACGATGATCGAATACTGCGCTGGCCTCGCCACTGAGGTCAAGGGTGAAACTCTCCCGATGGGCGATGGTGTCATGAACTACTCGGTGCGAGAGCCATATGGAGTTGTCGCGCGGATCATGGCATACAACCATCCGATAATGTTCACGGCTGGCAAGATTGGCGCAGCGCTAGCTGTCGGCAACACTGTAATCATGAAGCCGCCTCACCAAGCGCCGCTATCTTCTTACCGCATGATGGAGTTGGCAGAGGGCATTTTTCCAGCGGGTGTACTGTCAATTATTACGGCCGGACGTGGCGGTAGCGAGGCACTGGTTAGTCACCCGCTAGTGCCGCGCTTATCGTTGATCGGCAGCGTACCTACCGGCATATCCATCGCGAAAGCGGCAGCCGAGCAGCTCAAGCACGTAACCCTCGAGCTAGGGGGAAAGAACGCATGCATCATCTATCCGGATGCTGATCTGGAAAAGGCGTCGCGGGCTGCGGTAGATGGCATGAACTTCACATGGTGTGGGCAATCCTGCGGATCGACCTCTCGACTTTTTTTGCACGAGTCGGTTTACGACACCGTGATGGCAAAGGTTCTGGAACGTGTTCGCCACTACAAACCCGGCATCCCGACGCGGATGGACACCACGATGGGAGCCCTTATCTCGCGGCAACATCTTGACAAAGTGCTTTCGTATATCGAGATCGCTAAAGAAGAAGGTGCAACACTGACCTACGGCGGTCAGCGTCCCGAAGATCCCGAATTGGCCAACGGCTACTTCATCGCGCCCACAATATTCACAGACGTGACAGCAGACATGCGCATCGCTAGGGAAGAAGTATTCGGGCCAGTGCTGTCAGTCATTCGCTGGTCCAACGAAGAGACGATGCTTGAGCAAGTTAACGCCGTCGATTACGGTCTCACTGGTGGCATTTGGACCTCAAACCTTACCACGGCGCATCGCGCTGCCGCTCGAATTCAAGCCGGATACCTCTGGGTAAATGGTGCCAGCTCGCACTTCCTTGGCGCGTCATTCGGTGGTTACAAGAAATCTGGACTCGGCCGTGAGGAAGGCTTCGAGGAGCTACTCAGCTTCACTCAGTTGAAGAACGTGAACATTAACCTATGACAGAAAGACCGAGAGGTGAAACACACATGCTAAATGAAACTCTGAGTGCGCTTGCACTGCAGCTCAACGAAAACCGTGGGGCGCGAAGCCTGATGGAAGCTTTTCCAAAGACGATACGTGTCGAGGCCGACGACGGCAGTTCGCTGAATATTTCCTTCGCAAGTGGCCGCATGGCTGTCGCGCAGGGGCCCGGGGGTGAGCCCGACATCATCGTACAGACCCAGCCACTCGAGTTTGCGAGAGTAGTGCGCGGCGAACTTGACTATTCCCATCTCATGGCGCACGGAACGTTGCGCGTTACGAAAGGCAAGGTATCAGATATGGTCCTATTGAATCGCATCCTCTGGATTACAAAGCGCGGAGGTGCAACATGAGGCGCGTCGCAATTGTGGGCACTGGGACACTCCCGTGGAAGTCGCGTTACGCTGAACAGACCTGGCGGGATCTGGGACTTGAAGCCTCCAAGAAGGCTTTGGCCCAAGCGGGCATTACTGCCAAAGATGTCGACCACGTCACACATTCGATTTATTGTGAGACTATGTTGCGTCAGCAAATACCCGAGCCGCTGATGCAGGATTACCTGGGTACACAGGGCACATCAAGCGGGCGAGTCACCGGCGGTGCTGCAGGCGATATGTATGCCCTTCAGGCGGCCGTAGCCCAGATCGCATCGGGTATGAGCGATGTCGTCTTGTTCCTCGCGCTACAGAAGGGACAAGACTTCTACAAGTTCGACACACGGTCGCGAGGCGATGGCATCTTGCACGGGTTTTCCATCTCAATGGATACCACATGGCTTCAGCCCATTATGCCCGGCGTGCCGCCTTATCTAACGGCTTTCCTTCTCCAGCCGCATATAGAAAAATTCGGGGGCCCTACTATGGAGCAGATGGCCAAAGTCTCCGTGAAAAACTACGAGAACGCTTTCGACAACCCCGAAGCGCAACTGCATAGAAAGATCACAGTAGACGACGTTTTGGGTTCCCGCATCATTTCGTGGCCCACCACGGCGATGATGTGCTGCCTGTACAGCGATCAGGCATGCGCGATGGTGCTCGCCTCCGAGGACAAAGCGAAGGAGTTGACCGATAAGCCAATATGGGTTTCCGGCGTTTCGACTTCATCGTATTCAACTGCACGCGCCACGGCCGACAGCATTGGCCGAATGCATGGCACACGCCTTGCCGCCCAACGCGCCTACAAGATGGCCGGCATCACTAACCCAATTGAAGAACTCGACATGATCCAGGTCCACGATCTAATCGCGGGCACCGAGATTCTGGCCTACGAAGAGCTGGGCCTTTGTGAACTTGGTCAGGGTGGGCGGTTGGTCGACGAGGGTGTTGTTATGCGTGGTGGCAAGGTTCCTTCCAACTTAGACGGTGGCCGCATTGCATGCGGTCACGTGGGTGGTGTGTCTGCCGCATATGCAACGGCCAAAATTGTCGAGCAACTGCGCGAAGAGGCGGGACCGCGTCAAACCAGGTTGCGCAGTGGGCGTGGCTTAGTGCAGGCCATCGATGGTCACGGATCGATGAACGGCGTTGCAATTCTGCAGAGGGAGGCTTGAATATGTCCGATAACAAAGACATGAACGCACCACTTGAGGTGCCCTACACAGACTGGAAACCCGAATACTTATACAGTCAGGGAGAGGTTTCACGTTTTTTCCGAGAGATCGTCGACAACAAGCAGCTCTACGCCAGCCGTTGCATGAAGTGCAACTTAACTTGGATGCCGCCGAGGGCCCATTGCCCGGAGTGCCACGAAAAAACCGAATGGGTTCCACTCTCAGGCGAAGGTACCGTTCGCTCGGCCACTTACTGTTACTTTGCCGGGATGGCAGGGGATTTGGTTCAACACCTCGGGCTTCCATATGTTCTGGCTTTAATCCAACTTGACGGGTGCGATACCTATTTGTGCCATGGCGTCAAGCCTCCTGATCAAGCCATGGGGGACATTGTGACCGGCACTCGGGTCAAAGCCGTTTACCGTGAAGAACGTCGCGGCAGCATCGCCGATTTTTACTTTGTAAGGCAATCATGAACTTCGAAGACATCCTCTATTCCAAGACTGATGGTGTTGCGCGTATCACCATCAACCGACCAGAGACCTACAACGCTTTTCGCACTCACACTCTAAAAGAGATGGCAAGGGCACTGGAGGACTGCGAACTAGACAAAACAGTGCGTGTCGTCGTGCTTCGCGGTGCTGGTGACAAGGCTTTCTGCTCTGGCGGTGACATGCAAGAGTCCAAGAATGGCGGCTATGACAATGAAATGGACCACTGGCACACCCAGGTTCACTTGTTGCTGCGCACCATTGGCAAGCCGGTCATCGCAGCGGTCAATGGCGTTGCGTTGGGGGGCGGACACATCCTGCATGTGATTTGTGATCTATCCATTGCTGCTGACAGTGCTCGATTCGGTCAAGCAGGTCCACGCGTTGGTAGTTTCGATGCGGGTTTCGGTGCGTCTTATCTTGCCCGCCTAGTAGGTGAAAAAAAGGCCCGTGAAATATGGTTCCTTTGCCGTAAGTACAGTGCTGCGGAAGCATTGCAGATGGGGCTTGTTAACAAAGTCGTACCTTTGGCAGAGCTGGATGCTGAGGTCGATCGCTGGTGCGAGGAGATAAAGGCGCTCGGACCATATTCTCTGAAGTTCCTGAAGCACTCCTTCAATGCTGACACCGACCATATCGCCGGACTCGACAATCTCTCGGCCGCAGCGGTCCGAATGTACTGGGAGTCCGCCGAGGCCAAACAGCAGAAGCAATCATTCGCTACAGCTCAAAAGGCGAAGAAATCTGCAGCTGCGGGTTGATCGAGATCCTATGAAGAAGCTACATCTATCGCTTGCTTGTTGGGACTATGACCGCACGCGCGCACTGCGCGATGGTACGGTTTCCCCTGAGGGCATTGAGCTGAACTACCTACCGCTCGAGGTGGAAGAGACCTTCTTCCGCCAGGCGCGATACCAGGAGTTCCAGGTTTCGGAAATGTCCTTGTCTTCTTACGTCAAGACGCTGGACATGGACGAGCCTCCGTTCATCGCGATCCCCGTTTTTCCTTCCCGGTTCTTCCGCCATTCATGCATCTTCGTGTCGGCCAAGAGCGGTATTCGCACACCGGGCGACCTGAAGGGGCGCCGCATTGGCGTGCCAGAGTACCAGATGACGGCCC
>Ga0209500_10001345_pt1 | contig 18510 bp, 18 predicted proteins | sample S_140212_EF_Meta_FD_187323 | JGI IMG/M metagenome (GOLD analysis project Ga0209500, IMG submission 187323) | Freshwater microbial communities from Lake Simoncouche, Canada to study carbon cycling - S_140212_EF_MetaG (SPAdes) (version 2) | ecosystem: Environmental > Aquatic > Freshwater > Lake ... | reverse complement strand
ATCCATTGCCACCACTTTTGGTGGCAGGCACCGTTTTTTGCCAGAAATCGAGGTCAAGCCAGCGGCCAAACTTAAAGCCGGCCTCGCGAATGGTGCCGCAGTGCGTGAATCCAAGTTTTTTGTGAAGCGCGATGCTGGCTACGTTCGTGGAATCAATTCCACCAATCAGTGTGTGCAGACCGGCAACGACTGCCTCAGCTAGGATCGCTTTCAGCAGCGTTTGACCGATGCCTTGGCCGCGAAAACGCTTGTCGACGTAGACAGAGTGTTCGGCCGAAAAGCAATATGCCGGGAATGGGCGAAATGGCCCCCACGTCGCAAAGCCGGCCAAAACGCCCGTTTCCTTCACGACACCCAGCACCGGCAACTCGGCTGCCTCCTTGCCTGCAAACCATGCCACCATCACCTCGGCACTGCGTGGTTCGTATTCATACAGCGCAGTCGTGTTCAGAATCGCGTCATTGTAAATCGCGCCAATGGCATCAAGATGCTGCGGTCCACAGCGAATCACCTTGGGATCGCCTACCATGTGGGTTGCGATGAAACGATCGCTGGCTTCTCTGCGGGGGGCGGCGTGAAAAGCGACACCACAATAAGCACCAAAAATCCCAGCGGGATTGTCACCAAACCCGGCTGGCTAAACGGCACGATCGATGCTTCGCGACTCCACCCATATACTTTTTCAAACGTATCGGCTGAAAGCAAAATCCACGCCAGCGACGACAACATCCCCAGCGTGACGGCCGCTGTGATGCCCTGCTTCGTCGTCCGACGCCAGAAGAGAAGCATCACCAACGCCGGCAGATTTGCCGAGGCGGCGATATTGAATGCCCATCCGACCAAAAAACTCACGTTAAAATTCCGAAACACAATTCCGAGCGCCATAGCCACAATTCCAAGACCCACTGCTGCGATTTTGCCATACCGAACCTTCTCGTGGTCTGTCATCGCAATCCCACAGACGTTTTCGAGTAGATCGTGAGCCACCGCGCCGCTGCCCGCCATGATCAGACCGCTCACGGTGCCAAGCACTGTCGTGAACGCAATCGCCGAGATGATCGCGAAGAGCGTGTTGCTGAATGTTTTTGCCAGGAGCGGGGCGGCCATATTGGAACTCGTCGGATCAAGCGCACCGCTCACCATCGCACCCAAGCCTAGGTAAAGCGTAAGCACGTAAAACGCGCCAATCACAGCAATCCCCACGACGGTACTTTTCCTCGCTGCAGCCTGATCTTTCACGGTGTAGTAACGAATGAGGATGTGGGGCAACGACGCTGTACCGCAGAAAAGCGCCAACATCAGGCTCACAAAGTCAAGTTTGTCGGCAAGCTTGCCGGTGGTAAGCCCCTTGAAATAGCCGCCGGGCTTGAGGAGATCGGCCCCCTGTCGTTCGACTGGAAAATAGGTTGTGTGCACGCCATCGGCATCCGCATGCTTCTTCGAACTCCACGTCACAATCGTCGAATCTTCGAGCACAGACAAATATTCCAGCGGCCGTAGCGGCCCGGTAGATGTTTTTTCTCCATAGCGCTCGGGCAACCGCTTGATCGAGCCAACCGGCCGCAGGTCGTGCCCCTTCGACTGAGGCTGACCGTCGATCAACACCGTGCCGTCTGGCCGTACCGTGCGAACCTGCGGTTCGAGGCTGCCTGTGTTTTCAACGAGCCCTCGGTTCAAAATCATTGCCGCCAGCACACCACAAAAAAACACCAGCAACGACCCCTTGATGAATTGCACCCACGTGGTCGAAACCATACCGGCAGTGACGACGATCAGCGTAACGGCCACACCTACGAGAATCACGCCCGCCGCGTGCGGCAAACCCAAGAGTGGTGTAATCAGATCGCCCGCCCCCACCATCTGCGGAATCAGATAGAAAATGCTGACTACAAGGGTCGAGGTCGCCACTGCCAGCTTAATGCCGCGGCTGTTGAACTTGCTGTCCAACGCATCGGCGAACGTAAATTTGCCAAGTGCCTTGATCGGTTCGGCAATCACAAACAACGCCACGACCCAACCGGCCAAAAATCCGATGGAATATAAAAACCCGTCATAGCCATAGAAGGCAACCATTCCACAGATGCCCAAAAACGACGCTGCCGACAAATAGTCACCGGCAAACGCGATCCCGTTGACGAACCAATGGATCTCGCCGTGGGCGGCATAGTAGCCTTTGGCAGATTGTCCTTTGCGGCCCAGAAAAAAAGAGAGCCCTATCACAGACAGGACAAACGAAGCGAAAATCGCAACGGCAGCAGGAGACGTTTCGTAAAGCATGCGTTCTATTTTCTGCCCGGGAGAACTGTCTTTTGAGCAGCTCTGCCGTCGACAGTCCTCCGATCAACAAGCCAGCACGCGACCATGTACACCAAACCCAGCACCAGAGCCGACGCGATAAGGCCCATCCCATAGGCGATCGCGAGATTCACGCCACCGAATGGCCGACTGGCAAGTAGATCCGGGCGAAAAAGCACGATCGCGACGAATCCGGCGTACAGCACCATATAGATCAGGCACAACAGCAGTCCGATGCGGGCTGCTGTGCCCCGCGCAGCCGCATGGACGGGTGAGGCTGGTCCACGTTTGTCGTCCCCTGCTTGCGATGCTGCTTGTGATGCCTTCATGGCACTACTTTGATCGTGCGATAACGATCCGTCAATGCTCACGACGGCATCTCGATAACCGCCTTGATAACTCCGCTGTCGGGCTTCAGAAGCGCTGGGAAAACGCTTGCTGTTTCGGCAAATGGCAGCCGGTGCGTGATCCAAGGACTGGTATCAATTTTCCCGTCCTCGATGAGCTTAATGATCCGAGAAAAATCCCGCGACAAAGCGTTGCGGCTGGCGAGGATCGAGAGCTCCCGACGGTGCATGATCAGTGCGTGTGGAAATGTCAGGTCGTTCTGCGTAATTCCCACATAAACCAGCCGACCACCGAACGCACACAGCGAGAGCGCATTGCTCATGCTGACAGGACTGCCCGTCGCATCGACAACAACATCGCACATCCGGCCGTCTGTCAGCGTGGCAATCGCCTGCTCGTCGTCAACGTTCCCTCGCGCCGTCACCGTATCCACGATCCCCATTTTGTCGCGCACAAAGTCGAGCCGACCTGGCACCCGATCCATCACAATCACGCGGCTGCCTGAAAGCCTGGCAAACTCCATCGCCGAAAGGCCAATCGGCCCCGCGCCAATGATGAGCACCGTTTCAGCCGGCTGAGTCGCGGCCCTGTCAATCGCATGGCAACCAATTGCAAGCGTTTCTACAAGCGCATTCTGGGCGTGAGTGAGGTGACGCGATGGATGGAGTTTGCGGGCTGGCACCGTAAAGAGCGGCCGCAGACCACCGTCGCAGTGAACGCCAAGAGTCTGGTGGTTCTCGCAACAGTTCGTAAGCCCACGACGGCATGCATAACAGGTCTGGCAGTTGATGTACGGCTCAACACAGCAGCGGTCGCCGGCCCGCACGTGCGTTACGCCCTCACCCACAGAAACAACCTCGACACCTAATTCGTGCCCCGGGATTCGCGGGTAGCTAAAAAAAGGCATCGTGCCGAGATAGCCTCCGTAGTCAGTGCCGCAGATGCCAACGCTCCAGACTCGCACCACCGCCTCGCCAGGGGCAGGAGCGTTTGGTTCGGCCACATCGATGAACCGAAACGTTCGCGGCTTTTCCAAAAGTAATGCTTGCATCTCTTGTTTAATTCTTTTCGGCGATGGTGAATGCGTCTGACAACTCAGTGCTGTCGCCCACTGCGACGGGCGGCAATCGATAGAAACGCGTCGCGGTGCCACCCCACACCTCAGCCTGTTCCGAAACTGACAGCCGTGCCAAAAAGTCTTGTGCCAACTCGGCAACTTCAGCATATTCGGCGGCCAGCAGGCACACCGGCCAATCGCTTCCAAACATCAGCCTCTCGGGCCCAAAGGCCGCCAGCACGACGTCCAGATACTGTACGAAACTCTCGCGTTTCCAGCGGTACCACGCTGCCTCAGTCACAATTCCAGACAACTTGCACAGCACGTGCGGCTGCAAGGCAATGGCTTGGATGTCCTGCCGCCATGAGTGAATCTCGCCGGCCTTGATCTGCGGCTTGGCAATGTGATCGATCACGAAAGGTTGCTCGGGCAGCTTTTTCACAAGCTCAAGGGCCGCCGGCAGTTGGTGCGGAACAACGAGCAGATCATAGGTGAGGCTGAATCGATGCAGATGCTTGAGCCCTCGCACAAACTTCTCTTGCAGCACAAACCGCGGATCGGGTTCATCTTGAACGACATGCCGCACGCCAACGCATTTTGGCCGCTTTGCACACGCCTGCAGTTGCTCCTCCACGCGATCGCTCTGGAGATCCACCCAGCCTACAACACCCCGAATGAGCGAACTCCTGTCGGCTAGATCCAAGAGCCAATTGGTTTCCTCGAACGTCTGCCTCGCCTGCACAGCGACGCTCCCCCCGATGCCGGCAGCGCACGCCAAAGGCTCAAGATCAGCCGGCAGATAATCCTGCGCCAGTCGCTCCATACCTTTCCCAATCCAAGAGTACTCCTGTGCACTGTATTTCCAGAAATGCTGATGAGAGTCAATACGCATCGATGGCTTTCTGCGACTTCTTGGAATCTCTACGGATGAGGCTGGATTGTCTCGTGCTTGCCATTCCGACGCGCCAGGAAATACGCGCACGCTCAGAAAGCGGGGCTAGTTATTTTCGGCAAGGCCCTCGGTATGTCCAATGTTTTTGACGGAAGCAAAGATGGACTGCACTTCGCGGAGCAACTCCCGATCCAGGGGTTCGGCGGCCCAACGTGACCACTCCCGAATGTTTGCGGGATTGGCACTGCCAGCGACCGTGGTGGCAATGTCTGGATTGGCCAACGCAAACTGCAGGGCAAGCTTCGCTAACTTCGTGCCACGCTGACGACACAAGGCCGCCGCCTGCCGTGCGGCCGCCTTCACCCCCTCGGGTTCCTTCAGCCACGCCGGCAGCGACGCATCGGTGAGCAGTCGGGCGCTGAACGGCCCAGCGTTCATCACACCCACTCCCTTGGTCTTGAGCCAGGGAATCGTTTCGTCGGCAAAGCGTGTGTTTTGCAGCGTATATTGGTTGTAGTTGAGCACGCAGTCAACAGAAGCCTGATCGCACAAATCCACAAACAACTCTTTGAACATCTTTTGTGGATAGCCGCTCACGCCGATGTACCGCACCTTCCCGCTAGCCTGAATCGCTCGTAGTGCAGGAAGCGTTTCATTCACGATCTGCTGGAGGGGCACAAACTCTATGTCGTGACAGAGCATGATGTCGATGTGGTCAGTGTTGAGTCTGTGCAGCGACACGTCGACGCTCTCCGCCACGCGCCGAGCCGAGAAATCAAAATGCCCGAGATCGTATCGGCCAAGTTTTGTGCAGAGCAGATAGTCGTTTCGAGGCACATCCCGAAGCGCTATTCCAACGAGCACTTCGCTCATGCCACGGCCGTAGAAGGGGCTCGTGTCGATCAACGTCAGCCCGCATTCAAGTGCCGCCTGCACGCTCTGGAGGGCTTCATCCACCGTGATCCGTCGGAATTCCTGTCCCAGCGAGGAAGCACCAAATGCCAGAATCGGGACGGATAAGCCGGTGGTGCCAAGCAAGCGGGTTTGCATGCGTTCGCTCTCGGTTGTACGCGAGTCGTGGCCCTACTTGAATGTGCGGCAACCGACGGAGAGAAGCAGATTGGCCCACGGTGCTTGATCGGCCGTCTGGATCGTGAGCACGTGATCGGCCGAGTCGACGGCCTTGTAGAAATCCCACTTCACAAGTGGCTGCAAAACAATCGCTGTACTGGCCCCATGCGATGCTGCAAGCAACCGCCGATACTCCGCCCACACAACCGGGTCGCCGGGCGTCGCTGCGGCGTAGGCATCTGTGCGATCGATACCCATCGTAAAGACTTCGTCAATCTGTACCGTGGCCAACACCGCTTCAAAAACCTGCGCCACCGTCGGCACGCCGGGCATCAATTGCAACGATACAATCTCGGCACGCGAACCACGCTTGTTCAAAGCGGGATAGTTGCCGTCAGCCAGCAACACCTTGGAGTGGTGGCCAGCCTGCGCAAGGATGCGCAGGATATCGGGATGGAGCAGTGGGGTGTTGAGCATTTTTTGAAACCCGCTGGAAATCTTGACACCGAGAAGCCTAGCAAAAAGAAGCACATTCCCAGCCATCCCCGGTGCAACACCCGGAAAACGCATCAGAAGCCAGCACACACCCGAAGACTTTCAAGACTCCTGCGTGCAGCCTCCATGCCGCTGGGGAGCGGAAACACTTCCGCCGATAAAAAGCCTTCGTACCCGATTGAGCGAAGCGCGGCAATAACCGGCCGTGTGTCAGTATGCCCCAGACCAACTGCGCATCGATTCGAGTCGGCCCAGTGAACGTGCCCAATCCGGCTGCCGACTGCCACCAGAGCCTGCGGCACGTGAGCCTCCTCGATATTCATGTGAAAAAGATCGCACAGCAACCGGACATGATCCAGGCCGCGAACGTCACAAAAAGCAGCGGCGGCGGCCTGCTGGTTGAAGAGATTTGTCTCGTATCGGTTGAGCGGTTCGTACAAAACCACTTGACCGTGCCGGCAGGCTCGATCGCCGAGCAGAGCCAGCGATTCGGCCAGCCAGTCGAGAGCCATGTCGCGCGACACATTCCCTGCACGTGTGCCCTGCATGGATCCGACAATCACCGGCGCGCCCCGCTCGCCTGCCACATCGATCAATTTTGCAATGAAGTCGCAGGCCCGCTGCCGAACGGCCGGATCGGCATGGCACAAATGGAGTTTGTGTTTGATCCAGCCCCCGCCCGTACCAACAGCAGCCAGCGAGAGAGAGCAGTCTGCGAGCAATCGGTCAATTGCCTCAGATGGAAACGCCTCTGCGCTTTCCGGAAATATCTCGACACCATCAAAGCCCAGTTCGGCCGCAGCCAGACAGCCGCCCTCGAGCCCCTCGTGAAAGACAAACGGCCCCTGCTTTGCCTCAGGAACCAAACAGATTGTGACAGCTGACTTCATGCCACCTGCCTTGCCTGCCTTACCCATTTGTGGTGGCTGCCACCGTTTTCGTTTTTTGGAAGAGGGGGAGGAGGTGACGGTTCAGGATGTTGTCTGTGACTTGTCTACCCACAATATCTGGATGCGCCTTGAGCAGGTCGGTGTAGCGACTACCTTGCTGGGCCGCCACCTTAAAAGACACGTGCAACAACTGTCGCATGTGCGGATTGAAATCTGGGTTTGTCGGCACATGCCGAAGTGCCGCAGCAAACCGGCGTCCGCTCCAGCCGACTGCTTCTGCCGTCGATGGCAACTGCGCAGGGTCGATGTCGATGACAGACGCATACGGGGCGCATAACTCATCGATGTGGCTAAGGGCATAGGCATAAATCTCTTGCGCCAACAGAAGCCCGTCGCCACCGGCCTCTGCCAAGCCGATCAATTCCTCCAGCCACGTTGTGCCAGCCGTCTTGATGTGCACGCCAGCACCTGTGGCCGAAAGCACGCGACGAATCAATGGGTAGAGCGAAAACTTATCGCTGCCGCTGTGCACCGAAAGCTTGAGGGTTTCTGGCAGGCCGTAGTGTTCTACGGCAAACGCCAGCACGGCAATGTCATCGGCAAACTCTCGCTCAAACGTTGCCAGATCACCGACGTAATCGACTCCCTTGTTGAATCGACCAGTGAACTTCGGAGCAATCGTCTGAAGTGGGATCCGTTCGTCGGCCAGCATCGCCAGAATCACGAGTAGCTGCGGCGGAGTCTGGGGCTGATCGGTTTCGTCCATGCTTACTTCAATGACACACCCAGCAACCCCGCGACGGGCGGCAATGAATCGGTAGATTTTGCCTGCCTCCTGGCAGGCCAGGAGGTATGTGGCCGCAATGGACTCAAGACTCTCTCGCGATAAATGAATCGTAGACGCAACGCCCGGGATCGAAACGCTCGACGCCAACTCGCGATGACGCCCGACAAACGCAGCCACATCCGCAGCCGCGGCCGGCCGGCCAATGCTGTCGGCGACATCGATTGTGAAAAAATCGCTGACCGGCAGAAACCTCTCCACCGTGTCGAACCGAATGTGATCGGCATCCACGAACCACGGGTGCGGCCATCGCCCCGCAGCCACAGCCTCGGCCGCCGCCACGCGCACACTCAACGGCTCGCTGCCAATGAAGGAGTGTTCGCGGTTGGATTTATTCCACACAGGAGCCACCACAACGCCGTCGGCAGCCAGACTTTCAAAGGCCGCGAGCTGCGAGCGAGCCTGATGGGCAAAGCGATCGCCGACGCCAAACGAAAGCCGGGGCAGGAGAAGCATGGCACGATCACCCTAGGCATGAACGCAAGTAGAACAAACAATTCGATTGAAGAAAAAATTACCGATGGCAATCCGGCACCAACGATTCGATAAACGATTGTTAGACGTCGAGATTTTTAACGTCGAGGGCGTGTCGCTCGATAAACTCCCGGCGCGGCTCGACTTTTTCTCCCATCAGCACGCGAAACAGATCGTCAGCGGCCGCCGCATCGGTCATCGTCACACGCAACAACGTGCGATTGGCTGGATCCAGCGTTGTGTCTCGCAGTTCCTCGGCATTCATTTCGCCCAGCCCCTTGAACCGGGTGATCGAGAGACCCTTTTCCCCTGCCCGCCGCACGGCCGACAGCAGACCACGCAGATCCTCCAGGCCGATGGAGTTATCGCCGCGACGCAGCGTGTAGCGGGGCTCTTCGGTACCCGTGCGATCTTCTGGCAGAAGGGATTCGATGCCGAACCCTGCCAACGACAGTTCTGCTAAGCCTGAGTTGATGCTCCGCACTTCGTGGAGATCCACAATCACAAGCTGATCGCCGGTATCGCCCTCGCCGCCAACTGCTGCAGCGTGGCCGCCTTCAGCACGCCCCACTGCCAACTCACCACCGGATGCTTTTTCTTTGCTCTTTACAAAGGCCTCGAGATCGTCGCGGCTGGTAAACCATCGCTCGTCCGTGCCGTAATAGACGTGGTACATCGGCAGCTTGCCTGTTGTGGGATCCCTCCGGGCAGCGTGGTCGCGGAGGCTCACTCCCCGCCGCTCCAGAGCCACCAGCGCGTCCTCCAACCCAGAGAGCGTTCGGCAGAGCTTTTGCATTGCCTCGCCCGATATCTCCCGGCCATCCCCTGGGAAAAAAACGCCCTCGCCCAACCCTTGGTCCAGGAGCTGCGTCTTCATTTCATCTTCTGTCTGCACGTAGTAGACGGCCTTCCTAGAACGCACCCGAAAAAGTGGCGGCTGAGCGACATAGACGTGCCCGGCGGCCACGAGTTGGTACATCTGGCGATAAAAGAATGTCAGCAAGAGCGTGCGAATGTGAGATCCGTCGACGTCTGCGTCGGTCATGATCACAACCTTGCCGTATCGCCGTTTGTTGAAGTCGGCCTCGTCGCCAATCCCTGCGCCGATGGCCGAGATCATGCTCCGCACCTCTTCGTTGGCAAGCACTTTATCTTCGCGACTCTTGTAAGCGTTGATGATCTTGCCTCGGAGCGGGAGGATCGCCTGGTATTCCCTGTGCCGACCTCCTTCGGCCGAGCCGCCGGCCGAATCGCCCTCCACAAGATAAAGTTCGCAATTCTCCATGATGTTGCTCGTGCAGTCTCGCAGCTTGCCGGGGAGGCTGCGGCCGGAGAAAGCGCCTTTGCGCTCGCGCAAAAGCGCCTTTGCCTTTTGCGCCGCCGCACGTGCCTCGGCAGCCAGCACGCCCTTCTGCGCGATCGCCTTGGCGCTTTTGGGGTTCTCCTCCAGGTACTTCGAGAGAAAGTCGCCCACTGCAGAATTGATAATGCCTTCCACTTCACCGTTACCGAGCTTTGTTTTCGTCTGCCCTTCAAACTGCGGATGGGGCACCCGCACACTCACCACCACCGTGAGACCTTCTCGCACGTCTTCGCCAGTGGGCACGAGATCTTTGTAGAGCCCCGTCTTCTTGCCGTAAGCGTTGAGGCTCCGCGTGAGGGCTGCACGAAAACCAGAAACGTGCGTGCCGCCTTCGGTGGTTGAGATGTTGTTGACGTAGCTGTGGAGATTTTCCGTGTATTCACCCGTGTACTGCAAGGCAATATCCCACGACACCCCCTCGTTCTCCCCCTTGATCGAAATCACATCGGCATGAATGGCATCGCTGGATCGGTTGAGCCACTCCACGAATTCGAGAATCCCTCGCTCGTAGAAAAAGTCTTCCGTCTGCCCGCTGGCGACATCGGTAAAGCCAATCCGCACGCCCGAGTTCAAAAATGCCAACTCCTGGAGCCGGCGAGAAAGCACATCCCACGAAAACTTGGTCGACGGGAAGATCTGCGGGTCGGGCTTGAACGTTGTCTTGGTGCCCGCGCGACTGGTTGTGCCGATCTTTCGCACCGGCCCCGTGGGCTCGCCTCGCTGGTATTCCTGCTGCCAGACATGCCCGTCGCGAGAAACCTCTACCTCGCACCATTCCGACAGGAAGTTCACGACCGTCACGCCCACGCCGTGGAGGCCGCCGGAGGTCTGGTAGGCCCCTTTTTGGAACTTTCCACCAAACTTGAGCACCGTCATCACTCCCTCGAGCGTGGAGATGTCGCGGTCCATTTCTTCGGAGAGCTGCGCATGCCGTTCCACGGGAATACCACGGCCGTCGTCTTCGACTGTCACGCTGCCGTCCACATTGACCGTCACGCTCACTCGCTTGGCATAGCCAGCCATGCATTCATCGATCGAGTTGTCGACGACTTCGTAGACGAGGTGATGCAGGCCGCGGGCCGTATTGTCGCCGATGTACATGCCAAAACGCTCGCGCACATGCTCCCGATCTGAGAGGTGCTGGAGGTCTTCTGAGGTGTATCCCGGCTGAGGGATTTCCGGTGCCTGCGAGCCATCTATCGTGTCTGTTATGTCTGTCATGTGTTCGTCTTGTCCTGAGGGTATGGATGAAGGAAAGGGGCGCGACGTCAACGGCCTGCATCGGCCATGAGTCGGCAGCGAATGTCGGTGATGCCCTCGGCGGGCACCAGTTCGTTTAATCTTGCGATGATCTGACGTTTTAAAAAGCCCATCTCTTGCACCAAGGCCGAGTGGCTGACAAACACGTCCAAAACGCCCCGCCGCACAAGCCCGGGCTGCGACGCAGCACGCATGTTTTCTGGGGCGGCCTGCTGCCACGCTCCGGCCAATCCACTCGACCCTTGTTCGCAGTCGTAACCCGTGCGGGCCATCAGCCTCGACATGAGTCGGCCAATCTTGGTGGGCCCCGTCGGAGTGGAGCCAGAAGCGGCGGTGTGTTTGGGATTCTGGGACATGGCTCTACTCGGCAGCCAACGGCATGATCACGTAGCCGTACCCGTCGGTGGTACGGCAGACGCATGCACTCTGGCTGTCTGTTAATTCCGCCGTCACTGCGGTGCCACCGTCGAGTACTCGCAGGAAGTCGGAAACAAATCGCGGGTCTAATTTGATTTTGACTGTGTTGCCAGCATGGTCGATGGGGAGTTCGATGCGACTCTCGCCGCTCTCGGATGAACGTCCCGAGAGCACCAGTTGCCCGGGCTCAAACGAAAATTCGACCCCCTTTGACTGCTCGCTTGTGACGATGGCCGCCTGCTTGACAGCCGCCAGAAAAGGCCCGGCCAACAGATGCACGTGCATCGCCTCTGGTCGATCTGGAAAGACATCTCGCCATCGAGGAAATCTGCCTTCCACCAGCCTTGCGGATATCGTTGTGCCACCTGAGCGAATGAGAATTTCGCTGGATCGTACGGCCACATGCACGGGCGATGCGGCATCCCCGAGAGAGCGTTCGACCAGTTGCATTGCCCGCGACGGCACGATTGGCTGCGCGTCGGCGGGAGTGCCACCTACGGAGGATGCGGGCCCCTGCATCATGGCAAGACGCCGGCCGTCTGTGCCGATGGCTGTGACATTTTTTTCGGTGAGTTCCAGAAGCACACCTCCCAACGCAAACCGACTGGATTCATTGTCGGTCGCAAAGACCGTTCGCTTCACGAGTTCGCGCACAAGCGGTGTCGTCAGTTCGAAGCATGGCTCCGCTGGGAAAGTCGCCACGGCGGGAAATTCCATCGCGTCTTCTGCCGGGAGGCGAAACTGACTGCGAGGGGCCTTGACGACCGTCGCGTTCCCGTCGGAATAAATCTCAAACACGGTTCCTGGGACGCTCTCTCGCACAATCGCCGCAAGCCGACTGCTGGGCAAGAGCACCGCTCCAGCAGCGATGGTTTCAACGCCTTCGATCTGGATCCGAATTCCCACCTCCAGATCGGTTGCCAAGAGCACAGCAGACGTGCTGTCAACCTCCAGTTTGACGTTCATCAGTACAGGCTTTGGGGAGCGGGCCGGCACAACAGCCGACGCACCTTGCAATGCCGCTAAGAGCGGCTCTCTGGCACAACGCACTTTCATCGCCGACAGAATGTCCTTTCCAAGGGGTCCCATGTACAGGTCTGGCAACCCCCTAATGTACCCGACAAAGCCTCCACTGAAATCCCCTTTCTATCGTCCCGAGATGGGATTTTTGGGTGCCCTTGGACCCACGCATGACCCCCTTCTTTCTTACTCCTACGAGTATTTTAAAAGAAAAGGAGAAGGAGTAGAAAGAATCCAGCAGAAAGAGCACCTACACCTTGTGGGTGCCGACGCAAACACTGCCAAGACGAACTGTGGCATCTCTAGAAAAGTGAAGACAGATCATAAAAAAGGCATTTTGTTAAAGAGTTGAGTGCTGGAGTTGGGCGTTCATGCACTGTCAGTTTGAAGTTGGTTCTGTGTCGGTTCAAGGACAAGGTTCTGTGTGCCAGATATGTTATTTCCTGTGAGTTAGATACAGGTTGGGCGAATGCATGCCGGAGACCCACCGTTGAGCAGGCGAAGGGGCTCTGCGAGTCCAGTGGGTTGCGATTGGCAACGGTTGGTGGTGGAAAATGCACCGGACGTTTTCCCAACACTTCCCAACAGATCTCCAACAATCCGGCACCTCTGCGACCACATCGAAAAAAATCACCCCCGGTCGTTGCGACCGGGGGTGATTATCAAATCGAGTGCTGCACGGGCAATGAGGTGCCCTGCGAGAGCAGCAGTTTACTGGTAGGCCAGTGGAGCGTCGCCGTCGGCTGGGTCCGACAACTGTCGCAGGACCTGAGCGTCAAGCTTCTCGTTGACCCAGTGGACGCTGCCGTCACCAAAACCTGAAAAGCAACCGCCACCCGCATGCAGGCTAAACGGCTCGTCGTTGGAGCCACAGTTGTTCATATCCCAACTGCAGTCTGCACCTGTGGCCGTGGCATTCTTGCCGCCACCGTAGGTGCTCACGCTCCCGTCGGTCGCCTTGCCTCCTGGCAATGGGTTCTTGTTGTTGTTGATGATGGTTTGCGTACGCGCTGTGCTCGTCTCTTCGTTCGGACCGCCAGACACACCGCTGGCACAATCCGCATCGGCCCAACGGTTCGGAACGGTCTTGGAGGACGGATTGTCTGTCGAACCGGCCGTCCAAAACGCGTCGCCGGACACAATTGCTTTTGGCGAACCACCCGAAGTCCGATACCACGTTGTGGCACCGCCAACCGTGGCATCTCGCGATCCAACAGTCTGCAGCGAGCGACCAGCATCCTCAAAGAAGATCGCGGTGTTGCTCGTGCCGTCCACGGCGTTTTTGACGCCATTGGATTGCAGGAGCGTGAGGAGTCCTTCTTTGTACGATCCCCTCGCCGTGGCACTCGTTGCTTTGCTTCGCGTTCCGTCCGATGGGCTGAGGTCTGTGTACGCAATCGGCATGTAGTCCGTTTGCCCGTAGTACGCGAAAAACGGCGAGGTGGACGACCCTGAAGCGGTGGTGGCCCCGGTTGAAGTGCCACCGTACTCATCCTTCGTGATGCCGTTTGAAGGGCAGTTAAACATATTAATCTTCGTTGCGGCCAACTGTGAGTTGCCACCCGCTGCACCGCCGGTGGCGGTGGTGTCCCAGTAAGGTCGCTTGTGTTGCCATTTCGCGGCGATACCTGCCTGCTCGACAAACGGCAGGAGTTGGACGAAAAAAGACTCAATGTTCAGCCCCTTCATATTTCCTGCAGCAAAGTCGATGCCTTCTCCGCTGGTTGGATACTTCTGGTTGGCAGCTTCGTAGTTGAGGCAACCCAGAGAAATCTGCTTGACGTTATTGGAGCACTGGCTTTTGCGAGCCGCCTCACGAGCACTTTGAACCGCCGGCAGCAGCAAGCCGACGAGCGTGCCGATGATGGCGATGACAACGAGCAATTCGACCAGCGTGAAGCCGAGTCTTTTGCTTTTGCGAGCAGTTTGAGTCAACAGGGAGGAACGCATTTGAAAATTCCTTGATGGAAAAAGGGAAGAAAAAATTCAGAAGGAACAAGGACACAGAAAACAGAATGTCAGCACGCTTTCGGCGTTGAGGCAGAACCTATCTGGCACACATCAGGCGTTTGTGAGGAAATGGTTAGAATTGCGTGAGGATCGACACCAAAGAATCAGGCCATTTTTTTTGCTTCGCGAAGCATGTGGGCGATGGCCACAGCGGCCGCATCGGCCGCGGCGTTGCCGGAATTTTTTGAAATGGACTTCTTTGTGGACGTCAGTCGCCACCAGCGCTTCATCTGCACTTCTTTCCTCGCAAGGGCGTGGAGGGCCGTCGTTCGATCATTTTTGGCAGCAGGCATATGGGCCATAGAAAACCTCCTCGATGGGTGGGCTCAAGCAAACATCCTGAAGAATCGGATCGGCCCGAAGAATGGCACAACTGCGTGAGCATTGGATGAGGGTGGCGTGAGAAATTGATGAGCGTTTGTGCCGCAATCTGAGTGGGCAGGCCAATGGCCAGCGGGGGCGTGGCTCGTACCGGGTTCCACTTTGCCTGGCATCGCGAAAAGACGCTGTTTCCGCAGCGGTTTACGGCAGTTTGCAGGTGCCGTCGTCGCATCTGCCGGCCAGTCGCATGCGATTGCGTGCCACCCAAGCGTAGAGCGTTTTCCAGAGAGGCATCGTGCCTGGGATGTGCAAGAGCAATGCCAGCGGCCACAAGAGCACCAGTCGCCGCGAGAGATACCGGACAGCCTCCGCGCCACCACGGGCTTTTCCGAATGGATCGATGACGTACATTTGCGCGAGAAGATCTTCGTGCCGCATGTCAGGAAAGTCGTCGGCCACGCGGGCATCGTGCAGCGACCTCACAACAAGGTGGCCGCTGAGATCGAGCCATCGCAAGAGGGCAATTTGACTCCGGCAAAATCGGCACTGCCCGTCATAGAGCACCGTGGTGGGGGCTCGTGTGGTGTTGCCAGAATGTGTGTGGTGGTGAGTCATCAGTGGGCCAATGGCCAGCGGGAGCGTTGCCTGTACCGTTGTGCGCGCCGCATCTGTCCCGCCGCGGCCAATTCAATTGTAGATGCATGCGTCCGCGCATGTATCTATGGGTATCTCTTTGCTATGAGGCATGAGGCGTTTTGCCTTCCACAGAAGGCTCAGCGTCTCCTTCCGGAGTCGCGACTCAATCTTTCAGCAGTTTGATGGGTAAAGTGCAGAAATTCAGAATGGTCACGGCTCCGGCCGAGATGAGCGTCCACGGCGCCCAATCGGGGGCCATGACGAGGCGAGATCCGCCCCGGCCATCGACCGGCAGCAGCACGGCCGAATCGATGATGAGAAGTTCGAGACCGACCACGCACGCAAAGATTCCCGCCGCTAGAAAAAAGCTTTTCCACATCATTTTGCAACTGCGGCTCCTTGAGCCGTTTCTTCCGTGGCCTCCAGAAATGCCCTGCTGCTAACGAGGGCCTCTTTCTCATGTTCGGCACGGAGTCAATCGGGGCATGAACAGCCAGTGCCCGTACGCGGAGTGTGCGGGTTGTGCGGGTTGGTGGTGCTGCTGACGCAAGAATCCCCGACCCCGTTTGCCTTGAAGAAGGGCCGCGTCAGTTCGTGCCCAATGCGTCGGCGGAGCCGGTTGGATCGCCCGCAGGCATGCGCGGCGGGCGGCGGCCTGCTGTGGTGCCTGGCACAATGAGCGGGGCACCCGTCGAGGCCTCCACAATTTCGCGCAGTTCGCCGCCGTTGATCACTTCGCACTCAATGAGGCGGACGGTGACGGCTTCCAGTGCTGCCCGGCGGGTTTCCAAAATCTGCCTCACTTGCTCGATGCCTCCGTCAATGATCCTGCACACTTCCTCGTCGATTTCTCGCGCAGTCTCTTCGCTGTGGCTGCGCGAGTGCGAGAGATCGCCACCGGCAGCAGCCAGAAAGGGCGACCGTGGGTTTTGGCGGTACGTCACCCGGCCCAATCGGCTCATGCCGTAGTCCATAACCATCGCGCGGGCAATCTCGCTGGCCCGTTCCAAATCGTTTTGGGCGCCAGTGGAGACGTCTGAATAGACCATTTCCTCCGCGATAGTGCCGGCCAAAAGCACCTGGATCCGGCTCTCCAGTTCGCTCTTTGTGAGCAGATAACGGTCGTCTTCCGGCCGCTGCATCGTGTAGCCCAGTGCCGCCAAGCCGCGAGGGATGATCGACACCTTATGCACGGGATCGGTGTTGGGTAGGGAGAAGGCAACAATCGCATGGGCCGCTTCGTGGTAGGCCACCCGTTTTTTTTCATCTTCGTGAATCACCCGTTTTTTCTTTTCGAGGCCCGCAGTGACCCGTTCGACCGCCTCGTCAAATTCCTCCATACCAACGGAGGTTTTATTGTTGCGGGCCGCCAGCAGCGCCGCCTCGTTCACGAGGCTTGCCAGATCAGCTCCACAGAATCCAGAAGTGATGCGGGCCACGTGCTCGACGTTGACCGAAGGATTGAGCTTGATCGCGGCCATATGCACTCGCAGGATTGCCTCGCGGCCACGCACATCGGGTCGGTCAACCAGAACATGCCGGTCGAATCGGCCAGGTCGTAAGAGTGCTGGATCGAGCGTTTCTGGCCGGTTCGTGGCGGCCATCACAATCACGCCACTGTTGCTCCCAAAGCCATCCATCTCTACAAGCAGGGCGTTGAGCGTTTGTTCGCGCTCGTCGTTCCCACCCATCATGCTGGTGCCTCGCGTCTTGCCGAGGGCGTCGAGCTCGTCAATAAAAATAATGCACGGGGCCTTCGACTCGGCTTGTTGAAACATGTCTCGCACGCGGGCCGCCCCAACGCCAACGAACATCTCCACGAAATCCGAGCCGGAGAGGCCAAAAAACGGCACTCCCGCCTCGCCGGCAATCGCTTTGGCCAGCAATGTTTTGCCAGTGCCTGGCGGGCCGACCAAGAGCACGCCTTTTGGAATATGGCCGCCGAGGGCTTGGTATTTCTCGGGACTCCGCAAAAACTCCACCACTTCGCGAAGCTCTTCCACGGCCTCATCGATGCCTGCCACATCGTCGAACGTGATGCCCAGATCCTCCTGCGCGTACATTTTCCCACGGCTGCGCCCAAACGCCATCGGACTGCCGGCGCCGCCCAGTTTCCGCATCATGAGGAAAAAAAAGAAACCAAACAGGCCGGTCAGAAAGAGCAGGGGGAGCCAGTTGCGCCACGGACTTGGCGCTTCTTCGTAGCGGAACGGCACGCCGTGTTCGGCCAAGAGCCGGGAGAGTTGCCCCTCGGAGTTTTCGCTTGGCAGCTTGGCACTGTGAAACCGCCGCCGCGAAGCCGTCTTGTCCTTGTCAGGCGAATCAGTGCTCTCTGATGGCTCGCCATCCGAGGCATGCTCAGGCGGTGTCGGGGGCGTGCTCGCAGCCTCTGCGTCGATCTGTTCGCCAACGGTGCCAGACACCTGAAACGCCCCGATCATCACATCCTGCAAGTCTCCGTAGCGTGTTTGCTTTTGCAGATCTTTGCCGTCTCGTATGGAGAGTTCAATCCAGCGAGGGCTCTGGTGCGGCTGGCCGGAGGCGCGGATTAACTTTTCGAGGTCGCTGTACGAGAGTTCGAGTTCCGCTGTCGCGCCGATCAGGCTCATGGCAAAGAGCCCCGAGACGCCGACGGCAATCAGAGACCAGACAAGATTGGATCCGCCCATCACCGGTCGACGCTCGGCGGGACGTTTGGGGTTTGGGGCAGTAGGCTTTTTCGGCATGAGTGAGTGTGCTGGCTGAGGAGGCAGGTTTGCAGGGGAGAAAAGTTTGTACGGTGACACAAAGAGCAGATCATTGAGACGAAGCACCCTATCTTATGCAGTCGAGCGACTCTTTTCAGCTTCGGCCGTAAAATGCCAAAAACCAGTGAGCGTGCCAGTGCCTTGTCCCCACGCAGCACGCCTAAGAATCGCGGCAAGAAGGCACGCACACGGCTCATTGGACGAGAAAGCAACGCCGAAAGTATGTCTGGGTGCTTGTCTTTGGGGCATGTGACCTGCCCGCATGGCATGGATGGAGCCAGTTTCTATGGTAGGGAAGTCATGGCCACGGGTGGCGAGCCTCTGGAGCCTGGGGCTGAGACCTTCGTGAACTGTTTGGTCAGAGGGTGTT
>Ga0209500_10001344_pt1 | contig 18515 bp, 21 predicted proteins | sample S_140212_EF_Meta_FD_187323 | JGI IMG/M metagenome (GOLD analysis project Ga0209500, IMG submission 187323) | Freshwater microbial communities from Lake Simoncouche, Canada to study carbon cycling - S_140212_EF_MetaG (SPAdes) (version 2) | ecosystem: Environmental > Aquatic > Freshwater > Lake ... | reverse complement strand
GTTTGGTAATTTAACGGCAATGAATTGGATATTTGCATATCAAGGCACAATGACTACCACTATGATTAATACTATCAGAGTTAGTTCATATGTTGGTGAAACATTGACATTACAGAACTTACCTGTAATTCCATCAACACGTGTACTTTTTAAAAAGAATGATTTAATTCAGATTGCTGGTCATCCATATCCATTCACAAGTACAACAGATGTATTGCGTGGTACTGGAAGTACTGTAACTGTAACAACAAGTAGACCAAATATTATTACAGATGATGTATCTAACTTAGGTATTGTTGTAGGTTCAACTTGCGAATTCAATATGTTTTGCCCTAATATGCCTGTTTATAAATTAACCCCAGGTGGTTATGTTGGTTATGGTGGCACGACAACAAATAACGCATTGATAGAATGGTCAGATAGTTTTTTCTTATACGAATTTGTAGGTGATGCATAATGGAAAATATACCAGCAGTTGCTAATAATGTAACTTATACAAACAATGCTGAGTTTGTTAAACTTACAATTTATAATGATGTTAACAATTCAGCAAACGTAACCATTCATACCTTTAGTTCAAGTTATAAACCAGAAACAATTAATGGACAAGTTTATAGTCCATTAGGTGGCTTACTAGCAGTTGGTATACAACAACGTGATATTCGCGCCACTAGTGCAGACACAAGTATTTCATTAAGTGGTATCGATGGCAACAACATGACTATCGTATTGGGTACTAACATCAAGGGAAGTAAATTAGAAATCATTCGTGGTTTTTATAATAACAATATTGTACTAACAAGCAATGCACATCGCTTTACAGGCATTGTTACAAGTTATAATATCAATGAAGAACGTCAAGATTTAGTAGACAACTTTACCATTACAATAAATGCAAGTAGTTTTAAAAATGTATTAGAAAATCGTATTGCTAGTCGCAAGACAAATCAATTGAGTTGGCAATCGTTTAATCCAACTGATAGTAGCATGAATAACATTTATTCAATCAGTGGTCAAAGTTTCGACTTTGGTATGACACCAACAGCAAAACCAAGTAACCCAAGTAGTGCTAGTACAGATACACAATTAACTGCACAATCATACAATCAGAATTAATATGAAGATAAGACAAGCCAATAAATTTGATATGCCAAACATTATAAAAATGTTATGGAACTATCACGATTCAGGTACAATCGAAGGTCTTGATATACCTGACGAAACTACGGCACAGAAAATATTGACAATGATTATAGTAGGTCATGGTGTTGCATTAGTTGCTGAAAAAAATAATGAATTAGTAGGTATGTTACTTGCATTTAAAGCACCATTTCTTTGGGACAACTCAAAATATACAATGAATGAAATTGCATATTGGGTAGAACCTGAACACAGAGGTGGTACTGCAGGATATCGTTTACTAGCCGAATATGTAAAGTACTGTGATGGTCAAAAAGATGAAGGTCACATAACAAATTATACAATGAGTCAGATGAATGGTCAACAATTGAATTATTCACGTTTTGGACTTAAACCAATAGAAACAGTATGGAGTAATTAACAGATGCCAATTTTTACAGCAATCGCCGCAGGTATTGCAGCCGTAGCAGGTGCAGTAGGCTTTAGTGCCGCAGTAGCAACCACACTTGGCGCTGTTGGTGCATTTGCCGCACGTACACTACTAACAATTGGTATCAGCAAATTATTAAGTAATCGTGCAGGTGACCAAGCCGCTGGTACATTTGACAATGGTTCAAGAATACCACTAGCACCAAGTTCAAGCAATTCATTAAGTCCTGTATATGGTTCAGCGTATATTTCACATACAGTAGTTGATGCTAAAATTAGTACAGACCAAAAGACTATGTGGTATGTATGTGCCATGGCTGAAGTTACTGATACCACAGCAGGCAGTGGTTATACATATGGTGACATTTATTATGGTAATAGAAAAGTTACATTTGATGGTACTGATCCAGCAAAAGTAGTAAGTTTAACTGTTAATACCGGCGGTAGCACACAAGTTGATACCAAAATCGATGGCAAACTATATATGTATTTGTTTAGAAATGGTAGTGATGCAAGTAGTGGCGTGAATGCAGGCGGATTATCTGCTATTCAAATTATGAGTGACCTAAGTATACCTGCTGACTTACGTTGGGACAGTGCATTGTATACATCAGATGGACAAAGTGCCGCAATGACCAATACTGCGTTTATCATTGTAAAAGTTATCTATGATACAAATGCAGGTACTAATGGTCCAATACAGGAAGTTAAAGCACAATTAACAAATAGTTTATATCAGCCAGGTTCAGTCATCAAAGACTACCTATTGAATACACGTTATGGCTGTGCAGTACCATTAGCAAGTATTGATACTGCAAGTTTAATTGACTTAAACACATATTCAGCACAACAAATAGAGTACAGCAATAATGGCACACCTGCATATCAAGACAGATATCGCATCGATGGTCCAGTAAACACAGGTACAAATTGCTTAACAAACTTACAACAATTAGTAGATAGTTGTGACAGTTGGTTACAGTATAGCGAACTAACAGGTCAATGGAAAGTTGTAGTTAACAAAGCATACGACCAAGCACCAAATGCACAAGCATTAGATGATTTGTTCTTAATTGATAGTAGTATATTGATTGGTGGTATTGATGTTAATCCAATTGACTTAAACAGTACATACAATCAGTTAGAAGTTCAACACCCTGCGGCTAGCGCACTAGACCAAACTAGTTATCCAATCATTAACTTAGTAGACTATCAGCCTAGCATAATGAGTTATAATGAACCTGTCAACAAATTGGTATGTCAGTTCCCACAAGTTAACAATCACGTTCAAGCAGTATATCTTGGCATTAGACGTATGTTACAAAGTCGTGAAGATTTAGTGATAACATGCCAATTAGATTATAGTGGTATACAAATCGAAGCAGGTGATGTGGTTCGTGTTACACTTGAGGAATATGGTTGGGCAGAAAAACTATTCCGTGTCAGTCAAGTACAAGAAGCCAAACTAGAAAATGCTACGCTTGGTGCTAGAATTACTGCATTTGAATACAATGAAAGTGTTTATGGTGATGATCCAATCGACAACTTTGTACTAGAACCAAATACAGGTCTAGGTCAAACTAGTGTGCTTGGGACACCAGCGGCACCACTTGCTATTTTAAACACAGCAAATACAATTAACCAAATGCATATTGAAGCGACTGTACCAACTTATTCAGTGGCATATCCTGGCCAAGTATTGTACATGGATTTTAATTATGGTAACACAAGTAATTCTGCACAACATGTATATTATACAACTGTGAATAGTAGTAATGGTCAACCATTGACCAATGGTGCTAATGTAAGTATCAACGTAACTGATATTGCAACTGGTAATGTATATTGGTCTGCAACTGCTAGAAATGATTTAGTTGGCGTACGTGGTCCAAGCACAAGTAATGCAATTGCATGGGTTGGTCCCACGGTATCAAATGTTACATTATATAATCCTTGTAATGCCAGTAGTTCAGGAAATCTTATAACCACAGATGCGATTGGTGGACCATTTTATGTAATTAATACTAATTTTGCTATAGTATTGGGAGCACAAATTAGTGTAGAAGTAACAAGCGGTACTGGTGTATTACCTGCAAATACATTTATAACAAGTGTTATATCTAATACACAATTTACAGTTAATAATGTTCCTTCTACTCCATTAAGCGGCGCATGTGTAAAAATATCATCTGGTGGTGTAGCGGGCGATAACATTAAAGCGAATACAGTTACAAGTAATAATATGACTAAAACAGGTGTCGTAGCCGGTAGTTATACAAACACTGACTTAACTGTTGATAGTGCAGGTAGAATTACATCTGCAAGCAATGGTGGTGGTGGCGGCACATATAACATACAAGCAGGCACTAGTCCATTCATAATTATTGGACCTAGTAGTGGTGGTGAAAGTTCTGTAGTTAATTACCTACACAATACAACTTATCCATTATATGATATCAGTATTGGTCTTGGTAGTGGCGTAGGTAGAGGATACTTAGATGGTACAACTGTATCAAGTAATTATTTCTTACCATTTGCTAGTGGCACAAGTGATACAGGTAATTTGTTTATTGCAGGTAGTACTGCAGGTTATGGATCACCAAGCGGTGGTGCAATTGCAGGTGCTACGCCACCATTAGCGGCAATACAAGGTCCATTGTACGCAAACTATAGTGGTAGTCCTCCTAACTTAGGTGGTTGGGCATTACTAAAAGAAGTGCAAGTTAATAGTAATTACACGCCAGGTAGTGATGATTATGTTCGTTGTGAGTGTACAGTTCAATTATGGGCTGATGCCAATACAAACGTAATATATGGTGGCAGTTATGCATTGAGCAGAGGTGGTTTTAACAATCACTATATTACACAAGACAAAGTTGGTAGCATTCAATTATTGCAATACTTGCCACATCAACTAACATTTACATTTACATACAGAGGTGGTTACCCATCTGCCAATCCAGTGTTAAGTATGGCACTATGGATGAAGAATGTAGTATCAGGAACTAGAGTTCATTTCTTGCAAACAAGTATGATATTGTCAACACCATATATTTATGGCGACTATACTCAAGGATTCCCGTTCGACCCATACGCATAAAACATAAATAGAATATAAGGAACAAACAAATGAGTTTATTATTAAACGGATCAAAGACGATGACAATTGCAGGTACAGAGATGCAATGTCTAGAGATATACACGGGTGAGAGTTATACATTGCCGTTACAATTCTCATATGCCAATAGTGCACCAATTAATTGTAATGGTTGGAGTATTGCTACAACCGCTAAATTTTACAACGTTGATACAGTAACTTATACTACTGATACAGTTAATCTTGGTAACATTACAGCATTAGTTCCTCAACCAAGTACCGGTGGTGATTCATATGCCAATGTAAGTGCAAATGGATTAACTGCAACTTTTACAACTGCATCAAGTGGTCAAGGTTATTTATATATTCCTAGTACTATCACTGGTGGTAGCGGTACTCCAACTCCAACTCCAATAATTACATTAGCAAACAATACAGCAAACAGCACATTAGTAATTGTCACAATGGCAGTTAGTAGAACAGACCCAGTTAGTTCAAAACCAGATGTAAATCGTGAGCCAATTGGCTTTATCGTAAGGTATCAATAATGTCAGAAGTTAATGCAAACATCACCGTTAATCCTATAAGTTTAACGGTTACGCCAACTAATAACCAAATTACTATCACTCCTGCTGATATTCAATTAGGTATCTATACTGCGGGTCAAGGTACACCAGGTGCTGCCGGCAATTTAGGACAACTACAATTTAATAATCTTGGTGTACTTGCTGGTGCAGCCAATACACAAGTAACTGCAAATGGTAATGTTAGATTTCAAAATATTGGCAATCTAAAAATCAATGGTGGTTCTAATGCATATTTTTTACAGACAGATGGCACAGGTAATTTAACATGGGCACCAGGTACTAGCAACGTATCAGGTAGTGGTACAAGCGCAGGTGCAAATACGCAAATTCAAATTAGCGATGGATCAGGTAATTTTACTAGTGGACCTGGCTTTACATTTGACAATGTATCAAATGTGTTGACAGTTCCTGGCAATGCTTATGCTAGTAATTTTATTGGCACATTAGCAAATGGTAATAGCAATATTACAATGGCTACAAGTAATGGTAATATTGAATTTTATGTTAATGGTAACACAAGTACCAAAATTACAGACAATCAATTAGAAACAAGTAATTTAAAACTTACAAGCAATAATATTGCATTAGGTAATGGTGCAGGTGGTATTAGTCAAGGACCATTTGGTATAGGTATTGGTCCTAACGCTGGTGGCAATCTTCAAGCATTTTGTGGTGTTGCAATTGGTGTAGGCGCGGCCTCATATAATCAAGGTCAATTAGCAGTTGCAATTGGCCTTGATGCCGGTGGTAATAGTCAAGGCATTAATAGTATTGCTATTGGTCCTGGTGCTGGAACTGAAACATTAGGAAATTATAGTATTGCTATTGGCAATGGCGCTGGATCACTAACTTCAGGTAACAACAGTATCATCATTAATGCCGCTAATGCCGCTTTTCAAGGACCATTAAGTAATGCGTTCTATGTAAACCCAATACGTAATGCTAACACTGCTAATGTTTTATTTTATAATAACAGTACTGGTGAAATTACATATGGTCTTAAACCTGCATCAGATGGTATTTCAAATGGAACAAGCAATATTTCTATTCCAGTAACAAATGGAAATGTTTTAATTGGTGTTGCTGGCAACGCTAATGTATTGACAGTTACTGGTACAGGCGCAAATATAATTGGTACTGCTAATATTACAAGTACAGCCAATATTGGAGGTAATTTAACGGCAGCAAATGCAAATCTTGGCAATCTTGTAACTGCTAATTTTTATACTGGCAATGGTAGTTTGTTAACTGGCATAGTTGCTGTTGGCGGCAATGCCAACTATGCAAATTTTGCTGGTACAGTAATTACTAATGCTCAGCCAAACATTACTAGCGTAGGCACATTGACTGATTTACGAGTTAATAATCAAAATATTGTATTAGGATCTGGTGCTAATACCGGTAATACTGCTGTAGTTACTATTGGATGGTATTCTAATACATATAATGCAAATTATTCTGTTGCGCTAGGATCTAACGCTACTACTTACAATAGTGCATATTCTGTGGCAGTTGGTAAAGAGGCTATAGCAAGTAATACATATACTACTGCTGTTGGTTCATACTCATATGCAAAATATGCAAACAGCGTTGCACTTGGTTATGCCGCAGCCGCGCATGGAGTCGAATCAATTGCAATTGGATATCGTGCTGGTTTTAACAATACTGGTTATAATATTCCTAGAACTATTTTCATTGGTCCATATGCAGGTAATGCATCAGGTAATTCTGGTGGTATTGCTATTGGTCCTTTTGCAGGTGATTTAAATCACGGAGATGACGCTGTTGCGCTTGGTAATCGTGCCGGTACTACTACCCAAGGTTCAAGAGCAGTTGCAATTGGTTCATATGCTGGTTCAAATAATCAAGGTAATTCAAGTATTGCAATTGGCGCATTTGCTGGTAAAACTACTCAACACGCTAATACAATTATTATTAGTTCTATTGGAACTTTAGGATCTGAATTAAACAGTACTCAAGCAAATAGTTTATTTGTAAAACCGATTCGTGACGTAACTGGTAACGCCGCATTCACAGTACAATTATATTATAATCCAACTACAGGCGAGATTGGCTACAAGTAAGTAGCATAAATACAATATCACAAACACTTCACACTTGCGAGTCAGCACAGTGGAGTTAGATGCGAGAATTGCAAAGGAAAACAAATGGCAAAATTTACACAAGCAACTTTGAATCAGGTTGCCGGATTTGACGCTCAAGTATTAGCGCAAAACTTAATATATAACCAAAAAGACTTTTGGAACTTTGAATGGAGTACCATTACAAGTTATACAAGCGGATGGCAAACTGGTACAACTCCAGTAGACTTAACTGGTGCTACAATCAATGCAACTATTGTACGTAGAGCAATTACAAATTTTAATGATAGTCGTACTGGTTATGACTTTCAAATACATGATTATCCATTAGTTCCTCTTATTACAACAATTACAGAAACAGAAACAACTACTGATACATTAACCTGCACTACAACACAAGAATTGTTTGTTGACCAGCCCGTACAGTTTGCTGGTAATGTATTTGGTGGCGTAGCAATCAATACAACATATTATGTAAAAACAATCATAACTGATACAACATTTACAATCAGTGCAACGCAAGGCGGTAGTACATTTAATTTAACTACAGCAAGTGGCACAATGCGTATGAATCGTGTAGCACCCACTCCAGTTAGTTTACCAATAAGTAATGTTGTTAATAGTGCTGGTACATTCACAATGACAATTGACGATGATACATGGGACTTGATTGCAGGTGATCCAGACTTAGATATCAATGCAACTGAACCCGCATGTTTTACGGGTAGAGTTAAAATTAGTTTTCCAGCAGTTGGTAGTCAACCAGCATATGACCAAGCAGTATTCTTATTGTTCTTGGTAAATTCAGATGGGGTAATCAATTACTAATATGGCTAATCAAGTAATCGTAACAAATACGGGCAATGTACAAGTTGCATTGACTCCTCCAGCAAACGTACAAGTACAAATTAGTCGTGCGGCAATTGGTACTGTAAGCAATGTTCCTACTGCAAACTTTGCTAATTACGCGGCAAACGTAACTGCAAGCAATCAACCTAATATTACTAATGTTGGTACATTAGGTAACTTATCAGTAACTAATACTGTTACAGCAAACAATGTTAATACAAATACAGTATTTTATAATGGTACTGGAGTTGCAATACAAAGCAATGCTTGGGCACAATTACAATATACTAACAGTGCTGTTGCACCTGTTAGTCAGTATGATATTGGTACAGGGTCTTGGTTCTTTGTAGATAATACAGGTGCAGTATGGCAAAGTAACACAACAGGTACAGTTAAAACAGTTACATTAGGTAATAATGGTAATATAAATGCTGACGGAAATGTTACAGCACCATACTTTATTGGTAATGGTAGTCAATTAACTGGTATTGTTGCAACTGGTGGTAACGCTAACTATGCAAACTTTGCTGGTAATGTAACAGGTGCAAATCAACCTAACATTACTAACGTTGGTACATTAGGCAATCTTAGTGTAAGTAGTAATGCAACTATTGGTAATTTAACCGTACTTGGTAATCTCGCTGTTGGTAACTTAGTTGCAAACAATGCAAACTATGCTAACTTTGCAGGAGAAGCATTTAATGTCAATGCAGCCAATATAACAGGAACAGTTGCTAACGCAAACTTTGCGGCATACTCAGAGCAAGCAAACAATGCTAACTTAGCAACATTTGCAACGACAGCCAATGCAGTAGCATTAGCAAACGTCTCAGGTGCTGGTAATATTGCATCCATTAATTTAGATGGTAATGTTGCAAATCTATTGACTGGTAATGGTACATTTGTTGCTATCCCTACAGTTAGTGCAAATGCAAATTACGCAAACTTTGCTGGACAAGTAGTTGATAATACACAAAGTAATATTACAGCATTGGGCACTCTTGCAAATTTAAGTGTAACTGGTAATATTGACACGCAAAATAATGTTACTGCATTAAAATATTATGCCGCAACTGGTGGAGATGAGTTTAGTGGTTATGGATTTGTTGGTGCAAGCAATAGCAATACAGCAATGTGTATGACTGCTACTGATGAAATAACATTTTATAACAACGCAATAGAAACATTGAGTTTATATGCTAACAACAATGCCAAATTCTATGCTAACTTACAGGCAAACTATTATTTTGGTGATGGTAGTCAGTTATCAAACATCAATGGCGGTAATGTAAGTAATGTTGCAAATGCAAATTACGCAAACTTTGCTGGAACAGCATACAGCGTAGATGGTGCTAATGTAAGTGGAACTGTTGCAAATGCAAACTTTGCGGCTTACAGTGAACAAGCAAACAATGCAAATCTTGCAACATTTGCAACTACAGCGAATGCCGTAGCAGGTGCTAATGTAAGTGGTGAAGTAGCAAATGCCAACTATGCAAGTTATGCTAACATTGCAAACACAGCAAATAGTGTTAATGTTGCTAACGTTGTTGGTATAGGTAACATTGCAACTACAAACTATGATGGCAATAGTGGTAACATTCTTTATGGTAATGGTGGTTTCTTTGCATTGCCAATTATCAACAGTGTTGCTAATTCAAACTATGCAAACTTTGCTGGCCAAGTAGTTGATGCTACACAAGCAAACATTACAGGCCTTGGTAACTTAATGAATTTAAACGTTACTGGAAATATTGCAAACAATACAACATTCCAGTTTGTACCAACAGGTACTAACGTAGGTGTAAGTGGTCAAAATGCGGCAAGTTATATTGTAAATCAATTTACAACACAACCTGGCACAAGCAATAGTCAAGTATTAAACTTTCAATTTAATGCATCACGTGGCAACAGTACCAATCCTGCAAACGTAGCCAATGCAGACTATATTGGTCGTATGGCATGGAACTCATATAATGGTAACACATATATTAGAAATGCATTAATTACTGTACTTGCTCCACAAGGTGGTAATGCGTCACAACAAGGAGCAAACGTTGCATGGGGTGCAGGTAGTTTCTTTATTAACACAGGTAACCCACTTGGTAACATAACAAGCAATACAACTGCTACAACACAGAACCTATTAGGTATGACACCATTTGGTGCATTAACATTGACTCCAGGTACACCAGGACCAAACAATGCTGTACAAAACGCATTAACTTTACAAAGTTATGGTAGTAATACTGATGGTGCAGGTGGTATTGTAAATCGTATTTTATTCCAACGTAGTAGGGGTAATCGTGATGGATCACTAGCAGTAGCAAATGCTGATGGTGTAGGTAGTTTTACTATGACTGCATACAATGGTAATGGTTATGTAGGTAGTGCTAGTATGTATGGTATTGTTAATACTACATATGGCAATATATCAGCAGGTAATACTGTTCCAATAGAATTGAACTTTAGTTTAAGCAATGGTAATGGTACAATTTCTACAACTAGTTTTAAACCAGATGGTAATGTTATATTCCCTACTGGTAAAACAGTAACAGCGGGTGCATTCTCTGGTGATGGTACTAATGTAACTAACGTATCAGCAACTCTTTCAAATACTGCCAATTATGCAGGTAATGTAACTGTAAATGCACAACCAAACATTACAAGTCTTGGCAATCTTACAACACTAACAATTAATAATGGTAACGTTGAATTACCAACACAACAGTTCAATCCTAATGGTGTTAATATTGGTAGTACTGCTAACACTAACTTATTTGCTAATAGTTATAGTGTTACAATGGATTATGGCAATGGTCAGGGTGATGGTAATCTATTGTTACCAAAAGCAACAAGTGTTCTTAAGGCTCGTGGTAATGCAACAAGCATGACTACTGGTAATGTGAATGATAGAATTTCTCGTACAAATTATCTTATCTATAATGGTAGTGCAAATGCATTAGCAGTTGCAACTCAAGTAAATCCGTTTTCTGCTTTTAATGCAAATGCAAATGCTGTAACTACTGCAGGGCAATATCAAATTATCACTGGTAACCCTAACGGAGATCAAGGTAATGCAAACGCACTAAGCAATCAAAACTTACATCAGTTTGATCCATTTGGTAGATTAACAATTACTCAAGGTGCGGCTGGTAGTACTTCGGCTATAGTAGCATTGAATACATATGGTGGTTCATCTGGTAATGCAAATACTCTTGCACAACAAATAGTATTTCAAAGACTGCGTGGAAGTCGTGATGGTAACTTAAGTGTACAACCAAGCGACCAAATGGGCGGAATATTGTTTACTGGTTATAATGGCACCTCGCAGTTTGCAACTAGAAATCCTTTTATTCGTGGTGTTGTTGATAGTACATATGTTGCAAATACAACTGCTATTCCTGCAGGACTATCATTTGGAACTTGTGACAATACTACACAATTTACACATAGTTTTCATGCAAATGGTAACGTAACATTCAACAGTGGTAAAACTGTAACTGCTGGATTCTTCATTGGCGATGGTGCTAGTATAAGTAATGTTGCTAATGCAAACTTTGCAAGTTTTGCTAATTCGTATACTGGTAATACAATTAATAGTGGTCAAATAAGTTTAACTACAACAGCACCCGGCGTACCAAGTCTAACACTAACTGGTATACAAGGCTCAAGTAATTCACAACTTACAATTAATCAAGGTACATTTAATGTTTTCAACCAAGATTTGCTCGGTGGTCAAAGTCCATTCAACTTTAACATAAGTGGTAATACTGCTTTACAAGAACCAATTAATTATTTTAGAAGTAGGGGTACTAAAGTAAGTCCAGCAAACGTGGTGGCTGGGGATACTATGATGAATCAACGTTGGCAAGTTTATGCTAATAGTGCAGTATACGATGCATTTAATGTGCAAACAAGTTACCAAGGTTTTACGGCTGGTCTAGGTCCATATTGTCAATATAATTTTTCTAGTTCTGGAGATAGTGCAAATACTGTAATTAATTTTTCTAGTGGTACTATTAATTTTAATGGCAATATAACACTTGGTAATTCAACTGGTAACACTAGCATACAAAGTAGTAGTTTCTTTAAATTATCAGTTTATACTAAGGCTGCATTAACAGCAATTACAGGTACAGTAGGTCAAATGGCTTGTGTAAGTGATAGTGCTAGTGGTGGTAATCCAAATGGTATGATGGCATTTTGGGACACAACACACAGTCGTTGGAGTTATGTCCACGATAACAATGCGGTATAATTATGGAATTTAGTTTAAAACAATTAAGTTGGATAGTCATCAGTGCATTAGGCATTGGTGGCACCGGCTATATGTCAATGAATAGTAAGATTGATGAATTATCTACCAAAATTGCAGTTGTTCACAGTCAAATGGAACAGTCAACTAAACAATTAGACCGTATCGAAAACAAATTAAATATAACAAAGGACAAATAAAAATGGAAAAATTAATTGAAGAAATGAAGATTTACTTCGCAACCAACTTTCAGTATTACACTAAAAGTCATGGTTATCATGTAAATGTTACAGGCCCAGACTTTTATCAGTATCACAAACTATTGCAAAAAGTATATGAGGATGCACAAGAAAACATTGATAGTATTGCAGAAGAAATTCGCACATTGCAAGCAACAGTACCATTTAGCGCAAATCGAATTATGGAATTATCATTAGTTGAAGATGCAGAAGATACACCAAATGCATTGGTAATGATTAGCAGAATATTAGACGATACCGAAATCGTATGCGAACAGATTCGTGTTTGCAGAAAATTATGTGAAGAAAATAATTGTTATGGACTATTGAATTATTTGGAACAACGATTAGATGACCACTATCGTTTACAGTGGATGTTGCGTAGTACTATACAATAATTATATTTTTAATTAAGAGTGATAAATAGTTTTGTGCAGGGTGTCGAGACTGACCGCATATCAGTTATTCCTACTACTCCGTGCCTGGAGACATTCCTTAATTCGGCATTCTGCACAATTTAGTTATAATAATAAGAAGTACCTATTGTTTCAGCAATGAAACTTTAAAGCCCCTAGAGTTTTTAGTCATTCTCCTAGGGGCTTTATTTTGGTTATAGAGGTACCCCGTATCGTGCCTAGTACGGGGTCAGACTAGAAGGGAGCCAAGGGGGAAAGGAGTAATGAGCGAACCCCTCGACTTGCACTTATTCTAAATCGTATTTTAATCTTGTCCAAATTAATTTTTGTTCTAATTTTATATCGTCTTTTAAGATTTCAATACAATTGACAATTTGGTCTACAGTCATGTCTGCATGAAAACTACCCTCATAACTAAAAGCCTCACAGACTAAATTCATATTTTTTATATCACCACCACCAAATTCTAAATGAAAATCACTAAAATTATTTTTTAAATAATCTAGTGCCCTATCCCATTCTTTGTTTTCATAATAATTATAAAGTTCAAACATTTTATTAAGTGGTGTCCAACAAAAAATATAGCGACCATTAGGTAGTTTGATTTTGTGATATCCACTACCGGGTATCACATCTAAATCACATCGTTTAGCGGCTTCACAGAAGTTATCAAATAATTGAAAATTAAGTTTCATTCAATTTCCTCATCCTCAAGATATTCTTCAATGCGTTCTTGCAAAAGACTTAAAACAGTAGAAAGGTCATTGCAATAATCATGTGCAAGTTTTGCATTATCTTGAATAGAACAGTCAATTTCATTAGCATACATTGTAACACGTTCTACTAATTCACTAACACTCATATCATTGAAATTCATAAATAACTCCGTTTTGTTGAAAGAAAAGATAGTATAGCACAGAAGTGATTTATCGTCAAATCTGTGCTGTTGTTAAAATACAACAATTAGTCAACTTCAGCGTTGATTGTGTCATTAATATAACGCAACACATCAAGCATTGATTGTGCCTGACCAATATAATCATTAATGTCATATTGATCGCCGTGAGCATTGTAAATGTGAGTACCTACCTCACGACCGATCTTGTCTTTGATTTTCTCAAAGTCATTGTCATATTTTGTAGTATAACGTTCAACTACCTCAAGAAAGTGTTCGTCATCAAGATAGTCAGAATAAGAATGATTACGCATAAAAAACTCCGTTTAGTTAAGAAAGAAAAGATAGTATAGCACGAACGCCATTTATTGTCAAATTCGGTGCTGTTGTTTTTACGCAACAATTTTATTGATTATATCAAACCATTTGTCAGCAGTAGCATCAGAAACTTCACCATATTCATCCTCATAGATTTCAATAGAAGTCACAAACAGGTCTCTAGTGCTACCTGAATAGTTTTCACTAACATGTTGCCAAATAGATAAAAAGTCAGTCATAAAAAACTCCGATTTGTTGAAAGAAAAGATAGTATAGCAGGAAAGTGATTTATTGTCAAATTTTTTGTTGTTGTAATTTAACAACATAATCAATAAATGCTTCGTCTGTTGCTAACATTTCGGCTCGCCAACTCGGTAATGTATTACACAAAGCATGGTTAAATGTAAATTGATGGAATTCTTGGTAATTTTGGACAAGATATTTGTCCAAAATCACAGTTTCTTTTGGTGTTAATATTTTAGTATGCATGTTATCCTAATTGTGTTAAACAATAAAGATACTATAGCATATACCCGAATTATTGTCAAATAATTTTGGGTTTATTCAAATTATGTTTTTCGCAAAATTTTGTAAGGTCAAATTTTTTCTTTTTAACAGTAGCCAAATGTATGATATATTTGCCTTGCTTATACCAAGCACCCCAATCTTCGGGTAATATTGTATATTGTTCACCCAAATCTACGACACAACTATTCATTACACCCTGATCGTAATATCCACCCTTGTCATATTCATATAGATATTTTGGATATATTGTTTTGGCTTTGTTGATCCAATTTTTATTCATCAACATAACGCCTGAACAGAATGGCAAATAGTTTTGGCTCGCATTGTAACGTTTACAAACTTGTTTCTTTACATTCTTATAATATTCACTATTACTGTGCCAATTCACATCCATAGTAGCACAAAATTCATGACCTTGATATAAATCAAATATGTTTGGGATGTTGTCTAGTAAGATAGCATCACTGTCCAAATATAAGATTTGATTGTACTGACCCATTTCAAATAATTTTAATCTTTGAAACGCAGGATGTTTGTCGGGCAAAAAACTACAATCAGTTATTTGGACATAATCAGCGTCACATTGTTCACTATACTTTTTGGCTTGTTGGGCACTCAAATCATACAAATCTTTTATATGATGGAATGTTCTGGTCAACTGTTGTTGATTTGCATCGGGTTTAATTTGAACTTGTAAAATGGCTCGTTTCATCAATATATTTACTCCTAGCGTTTTTGGCTCAATAAATCAATTTACCCAAAATACTAGAAAAATTCTTGTTTTTGATTATAATGACTAAATACATTGTACATTGTTTAGTGACATTTATAATGTATGACACTCCTAATGTCTTAGAAAGTCCCTGTCTGACGGCAGGGCTTTCGTCTCCCGTCAGAGATTAGATGTTAGCGATTCATAAACTTAGGAGAACAAATGACTGACATAATTGATTTTACGCCTATTCTTAGGCAACATGCTGAAGTGTACTATAACTCTAGTAGTAGTGGTAGTTGTAGTTATAGTGATAGTACACTTCAGCAAAGCACTGGTCCTTCGGACCCTACTAATGAAAGTGTTGTAGCGCCTACGGCGCTGATTTCTTCTACCGGTGCTTCGCACCCAGGACTGAAAGAAGACCAAAGAAATACCGGAAGTCCGAGAAAGAATGTTCCGAGAAAAGTCAGTTTGGACGACTACTATGTTCAGGTAAACATGAGCATCAACGAAATACGCAGAGCCAAAAGAACAGATAGAATGACTTGTTACATTTCATTGCGTGATGATAACGACAAGAAGTTTACCATTTTTCTTAGAAGTAGTCTTACATCAAGTAATGACGAAACATTCAGGTCCTTGAGAAAAACAAACAACAAGGTCCTTGAAGATGCACTAACTGAAATTGGTAGTAATTGCCCAAAAGACGCTAAATTCTTCAGTGGTCGCTTGCGTTATAATCCAAGAAGATTTAAAATAGAAGATGAACACAAAACGAATCTTAAATCAGCAGTCATAGGCATTTATGATTTTGGTACATCAATGACAGCAGTATTGTTTTTATTGAACGAATATTATGTGATTGAACTAACTGATGACTTGACTACAAAACAACAAGGAACCTTTGACTATACAGGTTCATTTCAAAGAGATATAAAAGAGGAAGAATGATGCGTAACGTTTACAATGATTTCAAAGAAACAAAACTGCATTTTGGTAAGTACAAAGGCATCTATCTAAAAGACATACCTACAAATTACATTGAGTGGGTTGTAATGAATCACACAGATAGAGGTGTCTGTGAAATGTGTGCAGTAGAATTACAAAGACGAAAACCTTCATTACGTAAATAATCTCACGCTACAACAAACGTCACAGTGAGAGTGGCAATGATTATGATGTTTGTGTAGTAAATAGGTAACATGGGGTTACCTATTTTTTCGGCTATATAACCAAACATCTTGTAATAGAAATAAATTAAGCGTATACTCTATTTGTATAAATAACACTATAGGAACAAATCATGTCGATTAAAATCATTCATTACACACCAAAAGTAACCAATGCCAAAACTCAATATGTAGATATTGACAATAATGACATGATGTGGTTGCAAACAGAACTTATTCGTTACCTAAGCACAATGGGCGAACTAGATGGTCATAGAAATAATGATGTCAAGCAAATGTTAAAGCAATGGTGGTACAAACGAACAAGTTTACTACCTAAAGGTGTTAATGGACAAAACTCACCATTAACATTTGTCAGTGGTATATTGAATAACATACTATGGGGTAACCAACGTAACTTAAGCACAATACAAATGGATAGTCTTGAGTACATCAGTAGCATGATGTGTCAATTCTTAGAAGCAATCAACGAAATGGATATTACCCCAACAAATCAATATAATTCTAGTTTTAAATTTCAAACTAGTTTATTTCCAATTAGGATACCTCAATGAAAAAATGGCACAGATGGCACCGTTATGATATAAATGGTAACAAGTTTATAAAGAACTTTCCAAACGATATTACACCAGAAGATATCCCAGACGAGGGATATACCTGTTGGACAAAGGGCACAGGACCGTTCACACCTGAAACACTAAATAAACTATGTGCCATGAATCAAAGTCTTTGGAAAGGTGTTCCAAAGAGCGTTGAACAAAAAGAAAAAATGAGATTGGCTAAACTAGGAGTACCTAAAAGTGACAGCCACAAACAAAATCTCAGAAAAGCCTGGGAACAAAGAAAAAAATCCATTTCCACAAAAACAGAAAGTATCAACACCCTCACAGGCAATGGCTGATTTTGACGTAGAACATGGTGGAATAATATTTCAGTATAGAAAACGTCAATGGATAATACATGGGTATACATGCACATTGTGTAATCATGTTTTTATAAGCAAAAACAGATTACAAAAACATATAGATAGCATATGCATTATAAATACAGTATCAGAGGAGTAAACAATGCCAATACAAACAATTATGGTTAAAGGTCAACGTATGTATCGCTATGGTGATACAGGTAAACCATATTTAAATCGTGCTGACGCTGAAAAGCAAGCAGCCGCAATACATGCCGCAGGATATCGTGAACCAAATAAACAAATGAAAGATAACAAGAACAAATGAAAAATACATACAATTTAGAACGTAGAGAAGATAAGAATATTTGGGTCAACATTCAGCCATTAATGGCAGACATTCAAACTCATTTTGATAACTTGCATGACATGGATACAAGTGAGTTTACAGAGCAAGACAAACAATTACTAGACTTAAAAGTAATTGGCTTAAGAGCAATTTATGAATTTCTTGGTGCATTAAAACTAGAACATGAACTAAAAGAATTACGTGACCAAAATGAAATTGAACGTCAAATTAGTGAAGGCACACAATTAATGGAAAGAGTATTACAATGAGACCACAAAATTACAGAACACTACTTGATAGACCACCAACACATAACATCAAGAATTTCGACAGAATGACTGTTGAACTTGGCAAGTATATGAATGAAATTGAGATGGATCAATGTCTAGAGTTTATGAACACAGTTGCAGATAGCAAGTGGGATATTAATCCTAGCACTGAAGATTGCAAGACACAACTACAAATTATGCTTGGCAAAGACCGTGTTAATGAAATGATT
>Ga0209500_10001343_pt1 | contig 18527 bp, 18 predicted proteins | sample S_140212_EF_Meta_FD_187323 | JGI IMG/M metagenome (GOLD analysis project Ga0209500, IMG submission 187323) | Freshwater microbial communities from Lake Simoncouche, Canada to study carbon cycling - S_140212_EF_MetaG (SPAdes) (version 2) | ecosystem: Environmental > Aquatic > Freshwater > Lake ... | reverse complement strand
ATATTAAAATAATAAATAATAAAAAAAAAACATACCAATTAAAAAATTATTTATATAAAGAAATGAAAAAATAAAATAAAAATATAATTATTATATATTACAATATTATAGTTATATAAGTTATATAAGTTATATAAGTTATATATAAGTTATATATAGTTATAAATAAATATATAATTATGAAGCCAGAAATATGGGGTCCGCATTTTTGGTATATATTACATATTATATCATTTGAATATCCATTAAATCCAACCGAATATGATAAGCGCATTTATCATGATTTTTATACAAGTTTAAAAGATGTTATACCTTGCGAAATGTGTAAAAAACACTATCGTAATCATATACATAAATATCCACTGACACCTCACTTAGATACACGTGATACATTAATTAAATGGGTTATACAAGTTCATAATTTTGTGAATGCAAGTATTGGTAAGCCAATTATGAGTATAGAACAAGTTATGGAAGTTTATTCAAATTTAAAACCTGTGTCACCATTTGCTACTGTAGATACACTTGCTATTGTTAAAAAATATGAAGAAAAAAAATATATTAAAACGTATTATTGGCTTGTTATTCTATTTATAATTATAGTAGTCTCCAAATATTATTTTAATAAATATTATTTTAGTTTTTAGATAGATGGGATTATTGAGGTTTGGGATTGAGATTGGGATTGGGATTGAGATTGGGATTGGGATTGGGATTGGGATTGGGATTGGGATTGGGATTGGGATTGAGTTTTGAGTTTTGTTTATTTTTTACTTTTTGGTAATTATTTATATTTTTGAAAAAAAGTGATTTTTTTTATCTTTTATTATCAGTATTATTATTAGTATTAGTATTAATATTATTACTATTATTATATGTGTTATAATATTTATAATTTTATCTCTATATTTATTGAGAATGGTCTACCAATCAATGTGTAATTGTGGTTGTAATTATGATATGATAAATCCGTGTAGTCATACGCGTGCATATTTACAAGATCGTAAACTTACACTTTCAACTTTACATACAAGAACAAGAAAACGTTCCAGATCACCATTTCGACGACTAGTATTATATGTTCGCGATTGTTTTCATAGTAACATACATTAGTTATCTAATTTATTAGATAGCTATGTTTTATGTTTTATGTTTTATGTTTTATTTTTTATGTTTTATGTTTTATGTTTTATGTATTTTTATATTTTTTTTATAATAAATAAAAATTGAAAAAAATTGAAAATAAAAATACATTTAAATATAAAATATAAGATATTAATTAAAATATAAGATATTAATTAAAATATAATATATTGATTAAAATATAAGATACAAAATCATTAATACTATGTCTGCATTACCACCTTATAAAGCGCGTAGAAATGACTTAGTATCCATTCCTTTAAATGAACCTATTGAATTTAGTGCGATTGATTGGTATGAATGCGATTTATCAGTGGATACACCTATTGAACGTAAAGACTCCTATTTAAATCAAGAACATAATAAATCATATACAATATTTATATTTGGATGTAATTCTAAGGGTCAAAGCATATGTTTGCGGGTGCGTAATTACCTACCTTATTTCTATGTTCAAATCCCTGATGATTTTAAAGATAACCAAATACAAGATTTTGTTGCGAATTTTAATTCTTCAACGTGTGAAGATTATGATGAAGATGAACTTGCTGAATATGAAGAAGCACAAGCAGATAAAAATTATAAATTTACAGAAGAATTTAAAAGAAATTCTCGTTATTATAAAGACTCTATTGTAGAAGCAACCACTCATTTTGATAGTGATAAAAATAAAAATTTATATAAAATTGGAATTGAAGATAAAAAAGATTTGAAAACACAACTGGTTGAGAAAAAGATCTTCTGGTCTTTTATGAATGAACAGAAATTTACATTTTTGAAATTAGCTCATAAAAGTAAAATGGGTCACCGATTTATGGAAAGAACATTTAAAAACCCTATGAAACTTAATATTAAAGATAAAGTTGGTAAAGCTATTAAATATAATTTATTTGAAAGCGATCTTGAACCTATTTTACGTTTTCTACATGATACGAAAATTAAACCCTCAAGTTGGATTAGAATTGAAGCTGGTAAATTTAAAGTAGAAGCTCGGCAATCTAAAACACAAATTAATATTTCTTGTGATTGGACTGATATTATGCATTTAGATAAAACTGAAATTCCACCAATTCTTATTGCTTCTTTTGATATTGAAGCAGATTCAAGTCATGGTGACTTCCCAATCCCTAAAAAAGATTGCAAGAAATTATCCAGTCAACTGGTTGTTGCTTGGATTCGTGATATGCGAAATGTTGAAAAGAAAGGCTATGAAAAAGTTCCTGGATTTATTGCGGGAAAATCTGAAAAATTAGTTAATTTACTCTATGTTGATAAAAAAAATGATGAGTATGATATTGAAATGATGAGTAAATGTAAAGCTTATTTGGATAGTAGTATAGATATGGTTGCTGGTGGTGCTGGTGCTGGTGGTGCAAGTCCTAAGGAAATATCATATTTGCGTGAAGTAATTAAATATATTAAATCAAAGCAAAATATTGCTAAGAAAAAAGATTTCTTTATCCATCGTATTAAACAAGCCCTGGGTGCCGGTCAATATGCCGGATTAGATGATGAAATTGATTTAATATATTTGAAAAAACCTATTAAGGCAAAAGTATTTACTAATAGTAGTGAGTTTATGACATTTGTAGATAAAATATATTCTATTTGTAATCGTCCTATTCGTAAAGTTAAAGCAAATAATGAAATGAAAAAAGCTGTCCGTGAAGTTGCTGCAATTGAACTTGCAAAGACTAAAAAATGTCCGCGATTTACAATAGATGATTTAATTAAAATTATAAATGAGGTTGCGAAGAAATATAAGATTTTGGAACGCGACCTGCAAGATAAAATTATAAATAAAGAAACTATGGTAAGATTTATTAATATATTATTAAATAAGTCTTTCGGTCATGCCGAAGGTGATAAAGTGATACAAATTGGAACGGTCTTTTGGCGATATGGTGAACCTGAAATTTGTCATAATAATATTATTACATTGAATGGTTGCGATGCCTTTAAAGTGGGTGATAAAAATTGTGAAGTTATTTCAAGAACCATGGAACGTGATGTTCTATTAGAGTGGTCTAAATTAATTGAACTACACGATCCCGATATTATTATTGGTTATAATACATTTGGGTTTGATGAATCTTTTATGTATGATCGAATTGCGGATTTATGTATTGATGTGGAAAGGGCAAGTTTAACTAAAGAAGATATTAAAACATTAGAGCAAAATACACAATATAATAAATTTATTAATATGGGACGTTTAGATGATAATATCATTAAAAAAGTTCCTGATGCGAAAGGTGCTATGATTAATAAGAAATTAAGTAGTAGTGCTTTAGGTGATAACTTCCTCTATTATTTTAATATGCCAGGACGAGTTCAAATTGACTTATTAAAAGTGTGTCAAGCGTCTTTAACTAAACTACCCTCTTATAAATTAGATAGTGTAGCTGAATATTATATTTCTGGTAAAATTAAAGAAATAGTTTGTTCGGGAGGGGAGATGTCCGGTATGGGTGGTCTCGGTGTCGGAGGATGCGGAGTCGGCGGAGTCGGCGGAGTCGGCAGTGATGAGTCATCTTGTTATCTTAAAGTAGATAATATTCAAGAATTAGAAGTTGGTAATTACATTGTCATTAGTATGGCAGCAACCACCGCTAAATTATATGATGGAGAGAAAATGAAGATTCTTGAAATTGATCGGGTATCTAAGAAAATTAAACTTGATCGTGCTGTTCCTAAATCTTGTCTCGGTTCAGGTCCCGTTTGGGGTATGGGTAAAGACGATATTACACCTCAAGATATTTTTAGAATGCAGAAGGGAACAAATACTGATCGAGCAGAAGTAGCTAAGTATTGTATACAAGATTGTGTATTGTTAATTAGACTTTTGCGGAAATTGGAAGTTATACCTAATAATTTTGGAATGAGTAATGTGTGCCTAGTGCCTTTTGCTTATATATTTTTACGAGGTCAAGGCATTAAAGCATTTAGTCTTATTACCAATGAATGTGCCAAAGAAGATTTCTTGTTACCTGTTTTGGAGAAGATTGAACCTGAAGAGCAGGAGGTTGATGATGGAGTGCGGAGAGTTCATACTGTGATTGCCGGTGCGAGCGGAGGTGGTGATATTGAAGATATTGATACTGGTGATCTTGCTGGTGATCTTGGTGGTGATCTTGGTGTTGAATTGGATGACTTGGGATTGGATGGATCTGATGGTGAAGTCGGGGATGCTGATTTGGATTTGGATTTGGATTTGGATTTGGGGGAAGATGATGGTGGAGATTTGGTGGATTCGGAGAAGAGTAAAGTTAAATTAACTTTGAAACCTAATTTTAATCAAATTATTATGAATGAAGAGTCTTATGAAGGCGCTATTGTTTTGAAACCTAAAACTGATATTTATACTGAGGATCCTATTGTTGTCTTAGACTTTTCAAGTTTATATCCTAGTGAAATGATTACTAGTGATTTAAGTCATGACCGGATTTGTGAAGATCCTTATTGGTTAGGAGAATCTGGTGCTAAGCATTTAGAAGAATTAGGTCTGACTTATTTAGATCGCACATATGATAATTTTGAGTGGATTAATCCTAAAATTAAAAGCAAAGGGAAACGTAAGTGTGGTAGCACAACTGTTCGTTTTGTGCAATATCCTGATGGTAGTAAAGGTTTAATTCCTCGTGTTCTACAAAGTTTATTAAAATCTCGTAAAACTACTAAAAAATTAATGGATGCAGAAAAAGATCCTTTTAAGAAAAGTGTCTATGATGGGTTGCAACTTGCTTATAAAGTGACGGCTAATTCTATTTATGGCGCCATTGGTTCACGTACTAGTAAAATATATAAACCTCAAATTGCAGCGTCGACAACGGCAGGCGGAAGAGCCCGCATTATTCACGCGCGCGATTTTGTGCTTAGGGAGTATCCTGGGAGTAGTATAAAATATGGGGATACTGACAGTGTGTTTATGGGCTTTTTACTCTATGAAAAAAATGAAATAATTTCAGATAGAGAAAAAATTTTAAGAGCAATTGCAATTGGTCAAGATGTAGAAAAAAGAATTAGTGTTGAATTGCCTGGAGTTCACAGTCTGGCATACGAAAAGGTATTATTTCCATTCATTTTAATTTCTAAGAAGAGATATCTGGCTTTAAAATATGAAGATTCACCTGACACGTGTAAACAGATCAGTATGGGCTTGGTGCTCAAACGCAGAGATAATGCCCCAATTCTTAAGCATTGTTACTTAGGAGTAATTGATCATATAGTTAAATATAAAAATGTACCTAATGCTATAAAATTTGTGCAAGATGAAATTAAAAAATTAATTAATGGTGAATTTGATATGAATATGTTTGTAATTAGTAAGACATTAAGCAGTTTTTATAAGGACGAAGAGAGCATACCACATAAAGTCTTAGCAAATCGAATGTATGATAGAGATCCTGGAACTGCACCATCATCAAATGAAAGAGTTCCTTATGTATTTATAAAGATTAAAGAAGAACCAGGAATTGATTACTTAAATGGTGACCGTATAGAACATGTAGATTACGTAAGAAAAAATAATCTACAAATTGATTATGAGAAATATATAGAATCTCAATTAGTAAAACCTATTTCTCAAATATTTGAATTAATCGTGGAAAAATTACCTATGTTTCCTCATAGAATTGGATACTATGAAGAAATGACTAATATTTGGTATAATAAATATGAAGGTGATATAGAAAAAACAGAAACAAAAATTAAAAAATTAAAAGCTTTAATGGTTAAAAAATTAATATTTCAACCATTAATAGACTATGCTAATACAAAAATAAATAAAGTAAAGACAATTGATAATTGGTTTAAAACTGAGGAAGTTACTGAAACAGAAGGACTTATTGATACAGAAGATAAAGAAGAAGTTATAAAAATTGAAAAACCAAAACATGAAATTAAAGTTAAAAAAACTAAACAAATGAGTTTAGACTCATTTTTCTAAGTTTTTAAAAAAAAATTAACTAAACAGCTTTTAGAAAAAGCCGTGCCAAAACTAAGTTTTTTAAAAAACTTAACTAAAATATATAAAAATATTATTATTATTTATTATAAATATGACCATCGTAATATAAATAAATTATTTCTAAAAGTTCTTTATTTTTTTCTTTTTCAATCCTTTTTAATTGTTTATTAATTTCTTTTTCTAAAGTATTAAATCTATCAGTAATTTTAGGATTTTTCCTAACACCTTCATTATTTGTAAAACTATCAGGATTAAATCTTATATAAATCCATTTACCAGAAAATGCCATATATAAATCATCATATCTAATATCTTCATCATTAGTATCATACGATATATGTTGTCTCTCATCAGTTTCAATTACTAATAATGTATTACCTATTAATTTACGATGGTCAAGCCGTCTTCTAATAGTGCAATCACAATTGCCAGTCCAAATAGGTTTGTCATGTTGAAACCCTTCAAATTTACTATTTATAAAATCACGAACTGCAATTTCTTTAGTTTTAGATCTAATATTAATAGTTAATGGATCTAATGGAAAATTTTGACTGAAACATGCACTACAATAACCTTTATATTTTAAATTACCTCTTTGTTTTAATGGACATACACCATTTTGTCCTAAGCATTGTTTGTGAAGAACATCATACATATTTGCAGGAGAACAATTTTTACAATATTTACCTTTTGTTTCACCTTCAATATTAAAATTAGCTCTAAATTTTTTACAGGTAATACATAATTTATCAGTATTTTTAAGGTCTATCATGTCTTCTGTCTTACACGATTGGCAACAAATAGCTTTTTTTGAATTAGGCAAATTAAATGTGGGTTGTGCCTTACCACAAGAGCACTTACGATCTATTATATTAACCATCGTTTCAGTTTTACAATTTGAACAACAGATAGCTTTTTTTTCACCTGGTAAATTAAAAGTAGCTCTAACTTTTTTATCACAACCGCACAGTTTATTTTTATTCATTATATCTATCATACCTGGTAACATGCAACTTTTACAATATTTTGCTGGTTTAACATTGTCATAATTATAAACAGGAATAGCTTTACCACATAAACATTTTTTATCTTTAATATTTACCATTCCTATTTTTTTACATTTATTGCAGCAAATACCTTTTTTAATATTAGGATAATTAAATGAGGGGCAAGCTTTTCCGCATTCACATAATTTAGTTTTAACATTTACCATACCTTCCAATTTACATGTATTGCAATATTTTGCTTCTTCTCCTATTAAATTAAACGTAGGGCTCACTACTCCACATACACATTTTTTATTATTATTTTTCATTTCTGGAGTTCTACATTTAGAACAATAAAGTGGCAGTTCACCTAATATATTATACACTCTATTTCCTAAGCCACAAAAACAATTATTTTTTTTTTGTTTAATTTTTGGTTCAGGTATAGTAATTTCTGTCACAGTAGATACTTCATTTATTAAATCGTTAAATGTTGTCATTTTATTAATAAAATTTATAAATTATTTTTATAAAATAAATATATATATTATATGTATTTAATATTATTTCTTTAAATTAAAAAATATATAAATTAAAAAAATAATTTTTAATTAATTTCAATATTTATTAAATTTTCTTTCTTTTTTTTTCGATTTAAATAAGCTGTATGTCTATATTTTTTTAATATTTCAGGATTATCTTCTTTTAATTTCTGTAAATATTCATTACCCTTTGCTTTAACTTCTTCTTTATGTGCTTGATAATATTCTTTATGAGCGGCACTATTTGTATATTTTTTTATCTTTTCTTGACTTTGTTTTAACTTATCTTCTAAATCTTTAATTGTATTTTTTAAATTCATATTTTCTGTTTGTAATGCAATAATATCCATTTTTATATTATAAACAAATAATATATTATATATTAAAAATATTTTTAAATTAAGTTTTTAAGTTTAAAAAAAAACTTACTTAATTATCATCCTGAACACTATCATCATCATAATCAGTTTCTTTGCGTTCGGGATTTTCTAAATCCTGAACACTATCATCATCAGTTTCTTTGCGTTCGGGATTTTCTAAATCCTGATCATCATCTTCATCATCGTCATCATATAAATCATAATGAAACTCATAAAATTCATCCCAAGTATCAAATGATATTTGCTCTCCTGTAGACTCAAGCATACCTTCTGAGTCTTGTCTAACTAATGTATATTTATAAAATCGGTCATTAATTTCACCAAGATGTAATTTATTAAATATACTATTTGGGTTTTCTTCATTTTCACAATAGCACGTATCTTGATATAATATTAAATGTATTTTTTTATTAGTAGCATCTAATATTATACTATCTGGGTCATATCCTGAAAGTATTAATGTATTATAATTTTCAATAGGTTTTTTAATTTCTTCATATAATTCTGGTATAGCAATATTAGTATAATAATATATATTTTGAGTGTCATTTGAATACATACGTAAATTAGAAACAACAGTAGTTAATTGCATATCAAACTCTGCCATTTCAGTATCTAATTTTTTAATAAATTCTGGTCTTGCACCGTTTGATATTTTTGTTCCATCAAAACCATATGTTTTAAATCCATATTCACTATTAGGTTGAGAATCTAAATAATAAAAAGTGTTTATATGAGGTAAATCAGTTATAGGATAAATATGTGCTCCAGCACCAACATACAAAGCAATATCCATCTCTTCGTCAATATCCATATTAAATAATATTTATTTCATTATTACTTTACTTTACTTTATTCATTTTATTTTCAATTTTTTATATATATTGTTAATTTATTTCCATAATAAAAAAATTGATTTTTCAATATAAATATAATTATCAATAATACAATAACTACATAATCCAAATACATAAAATGTCGGGACTTTGTGAATTTTTAAACCGTGAGGAATTATCAACCATTTTAATGGAGGCAATACCTGAAAAATTACGAAATGTTGGCGAATGGGAATTTACACTTAATTATGCAGATAAAAAAATAGATACATTAGAACTCTGGAAAACTAAACATAGATTTAACAAAGATAAAGTGACTATAGATTTAACTAAAGTATTTACTGATTTTCAACTTAAACAATTATTTTTAACCGTGATATTGAAATTTGATAGTGGGACATTCGAATAAGTTTTGCTAAAACTTAACTAAAGGCTAGAGAGGCTTTAGCCTCTCAGAATTTAAAATTATTTTATATTTTCAATAATTTTTTTAATTTTTTACTAAAACTTAATTTTAATTTATTTCTTTTTATATATTAAGTATCTAGATATAATTATTATTTATTATTTATAACTTATTTACAAATGCCAGTTTCTCATAAAAGCAGAAGTGTTAAGAAGGTTTCAAAATCTAATAAACGTGTAAATAATAGTAAAACACGGAAGAATCTTAGATATATGGGGGGGGGCTAAAAATTTTGTAAAACCTGATTATGGACATAAAACACATGTAACACAACAAGACATACTAGGGACTCCAACAAAAGGTTTAATTCACCCTTCTAAAAGATTTGGCGAATATTTAAGACACGGCAACGCCCGCGTTAAGAGCTACAACCTTGCTATATCAGGAGTAGGCACAGGATATCCTATTGTTAGATATACAAGCAACAGAAATTATTTTGCAAAAAAAGCTGCTAGTGCTTCTGCAGCTGCAGCTAAAAGGGCTAGACCTGCACTAGATGCACTAGAATCAGCTCGCACATTTCCTGTTTCACCAAAAGTACAAGCTGCACGCGCCGCACAAAGAGAAATTTTGAATGCTGTACGCGGTATTTAAACCTATTAATTTTCAATATATTTTTAAGTTTTTTTTTAAAAACTTAACTAAAACTACGTGTAAAAAAATTTACACCTTTTCACGTTTGTAAAGCCTATTTTATATATAATAATATATAATAATATATAATAATATATAATAATATATAATAATATATAATAATATATAATAATATATAATAATATATAATAATATATAATAATATATAATAATATATAATAATATATAATAATATATAATAATTATATAGAATGGGTCAATATTATCTTGCAATTATTTTATCTGATATTAAAAAAACACCAGAAATTATTCGTATGTGGATGAGTCCACATAATTATAACAATGGTGCAAAATTAACGGAACATTCTTATATTGGAAATAATTTTGTTCAAGCATTTGAACATCTCATTAGCCCAGAAGGAATGTTTTATATGTCTCGTATAGTTTGGGCTGGAGATTATGCTGATCCAGAACAAAATGCATCAGACACCTTATACACAACCGTATCTAATAATTATAATGGACTATACCAATGCCCAAAATCACACGATACATCTAGTTATCGTTATATTGTAAATCATTCGCAAAAGTTATATGTAGATAAAGAACGTTGTCCGAAAAATAATTATAATTTAATCATTCACCCGTTGCCTTTACTAATATCGGAAGGAAATGGGCGCGGCGGAGGAGATTATAGGGGAAATAATGTAGATTTATGCGGCACGTGGGCTCGTGATAACATATCAGTTGAAAAAACTATTCCTAATGATTATAATGAATTAGTATGTAATTTTTTTGAAGAAGAATAATAATATTTATTTTAAGTATATTTTCGGTATATTTTAGATATTTCAAATAAAAAATTGATTTTTTTTTATATATATAATTATAATTATTACTATAATGTAATAGCTGAAAGATTCTATTATAACACTGCTCATAAAAAAAAACAATACCATCGTTTTTTTTATTTTTTGTTTATTTTTTTATAACATTTTCATTTTTTTATACTAAAAATTGATATTTATAATATATATATATAATTTATATTATTTATTACATATAGGAAAAAATGGTTTTATTATTATGTGCTACACTTGCATATTATTATATATGTAAACAAGCTGAACCAGAGCACGATCCTGAGAATGCTCCTGACGCATTAGAAATAAATACAGAAATAGTTTGTCCTATTCCACAACATAAAAAAAGACAAAAAAAAAATGATGAAAAGAAAAATGTAAAATCATATGATGTTTATACCTATAATGGATTTAAATTTTTATCTACATTTCCTAAATCTTGGACATATGATACTAATGAAGAAACTGGTATAAATTGTAGTAACTGTAGAGCTTATTGTTGCATAGAGCAAGAAAATACATTACCATTATTTTTAGGATATTGTTTAACTTGTTCAAATTATTATAAAAAAGATGATAATTATACTAGAGGTAATTTTTGTGAACTAATAATTAATGTTATTATACATAAAGAAGGATCTCTTGATGATTTACTGAAACTATTAAATGATGAATATAAAAATTTGGATGTTGATGTGAATGTTGATGTTGATGTGAATGTTGATGTGATTGAGGAGATTGATGACTTAGATATGTATATGTGGTAGATACTAAAATATAATTTTATTTTAAGTAAAATATAGAACATTAAACATTTATAAAAATTAAAAGAGGTATTTAAAATCCACAACGCTATAAATTATTTTTTTATATTATAAAATTGATTTTATAATAAATATAAATTAAGAAATAAAAAATTAAGAAATAAAAAATTAAGTAATATTAAATAATATTAAGTAATATTATAATTAAGACATATTAAATATGTCACATCATGATTTTGAACTGTGCCCTAAAACATATACATTCTTTTACAATGAACATGAAAGAACATTTTCACTACAATATTTAATTATAGAAGGATATCATAACTATTTACCATTTTGGCATGATTCTTATGAAACTTATGATGCTTATGACGATGATGCAATACGATATTATAATCGTGTTGGATCTATTGAAATTCACAATAATAAAATTATAAAAGTAATATCCAGAATTGATGGTGGTTATGCTGATGAACAAGTAGATTATTCATTTCATCATTTTTCACATTGTAAAATCGAAAATGAAAATGGTATTATAAGTGATATACCTGATATATTAAAATTAATGATACAACGTCATCCTCTATATAAAGATACACCTAAAGGCACTATTTTAACAAAAGAAGATATTGATGCATTGTGATTATATATTTTTATATAATTATTTATATGTTTATATTCAAAAAAAAATGTATGTATATAAATTGTGATATACATACATTTTTTTAAAAGTACATATTTGATGAACTAAATAATATATCAGAAACATAAGTATATTCTATTGGAAATGGATCTGATGGAAAATTTAGCAGTTGATTTGCTTGTGTGTATGTATCTATATCTATAGGTTTAATAAGTTCATCATCAGTTTCTGTTACATCACTATTATAATTATTATCATTATCATCATTATTCAAATTAATTACTATATTATTATCGATATCATCATCAGTATTACCAGTAATATCAGTATCACAAATAAAAGGTGTAGGATATTGCGACGTGAGTGTTTCATCTTGTATCTCTATTTTAACTTTTTTATGTGTGTTTGTGATAATACACTCTTGGTCTTCTAATTCTTTACGTTTATTTTCCTGTTTTTCACTATCACGTATTTGTTTTCTTGCTCTCATATTTTCTAAATGGTTTAAATTTTTTTGTTTTATTAATACTTTTTTTTCACGGGCTATTTTCATTCTTTCTTGTTTATCAGCCTTTTGTTGTGGCGTTTGATGTGTTCGGACAGATGCCCGTTTTTTTATACTTTTAGATGGTAAAGATGGTAAAGATGGTAAAGATGGTGGAGGTGGTGGAGGTGGAGTATGCATAATTGCAGATGTATATATACTATTTACATATTTTTTTTTACATATGCTATTTAGTTTATATTCTTCATATAATCTTTTATTGTCTTCATATAATTTTATATTGTCTTCTTTTAATTTTGTATTTTCTATATAATCTCTTTTTTGGTTTGATAAATATAATGACAAATCTATTTGCAATAGTTGATTTTCTCTCAATAACTCTTCATAATCTTCTTCTAATTTTTTATATTTTTGGATATAAGTATGGGTAATCGTATCATATTTAGATAGTAAATATTTTTTGTAAGCCATTTTTCTATTTTAATTATAAATATAAATATAAATAATTGATTATAATTGATTATATTTATTTAGATCATCGTGTATTTAAAATATTCAATTTTTGTTTTTTATTTTATATAAATAGACATTTTTGTTTTTTTACAATAAAATTGAATTTTCATATTATATAAATAATAAATAATATATCACACTAAATATTCACTAATTATTCATTATGGACCTTATAATTGTAGGAAGTGTTTTAGGAAGTTGTGCATTTTCCGGAATCTTAGAATGCATTTTTGCTTCAAAAGACACATCTTGCAATCCAATGTTCTATTGGATACCTGGGTGCAAGTCATGTTGTAAACCGGGAAATGGAAATGGTCCGTGTAACTATGATGATACAATCTGTGGATGCACAGGACATGCATGTTATTATCTAGAGGAGTGCCCCAATTTCATTCTTGTAGGTGTGTGTAATACTATCGTAAGAGTCTTCTTATGTCCTTGCATTTGTGAGACCACTGCAAACTGTATATCGCACGATAACGATATTGACATAAATTGGAAAGAACATTTCTTTTGTTGTTGTATGGTATGTTGTTCAAATACACATACTAGTGTTGAAGAACAAAATTTAGGATCAATATCCCAATCAGCACTTGAACCGCAAGTTCCAACTATAACTCAAACTGGTTTTGGTAATATTTCTTCTGAGTCTGTTATTATGACACAACCTTGTATTGTTTATGGACAGTCTGTGCCAGAATATGATGTTGTTTGTAATGATGTTTGCAATATAAATATCCCTTGTGAAAATGTTAAAGATGTGGAAAGACCACCACCTCCCCATTATACACCAGAAGATAAAATGGCGAGTTAGATTTTGCAGAATGAGTTGCAATAAGATGCAATAATCTGTCAGGAGGTGAATAGATGAGACTATATATTATATATATTATATAGTTATGTATCTATGTTTTTTATTTTTTCATAATATAAATATAAAAAAAATAGTTTATTAAATAATAATTATATTAATTATAATAATTATACTACTTTTTATTATTAATATTAACAATACTAATATCAATAAATTCTTTAATTTGTGGTATGAGTTGACCTACACTTTGCTGCACTGCAAGCTGGATTGCATATTGCAATTCAGGATTAATAAAGGGCTGATACTGCAGCTGGTACTGCGGCTGATACTGCGGCTGATACTGCTGATGATAGTGTGGCTGATACTGCGGCTGCGGCTGAGCTTGAGGGTAAGGCTGCTGTAGTGGTATAGGCTGCGGTAGGTATTGCTGTTGAGGCTGCTGTAGTGGTATAGGCTGCGGGTCGCATTTATTTACACTTGTCTCTTTTTCAGTTGTTGGATATTTCAAACTTTGATTATGTGTTGCAATATTAATTAAACTATCAATAGCATCACTTGGAACAATAGTGCTTGAACTTGTAGTAGTATTTGTATTAAAATTTATAATTTCATCATTAAATTTCAAATATGACAAATTAATATATACATATTTATAATCCACTTTAATACGTGCAATATCACTATTTTCATTTATAGATACACCTAAAATAGTTGTAATATATTCATCGCCCTCAACAGAAATGATTGAAATATCTTCATGACCGTAAATTTTTGGATGATTTTTTTCTATTACCTTAAATACTTTTAGACCATTATAAATATATCCTTCAACCATTTTTTTAAATTGATAAGGAGTTTGTTCTGATATTTGTTTTTTTAGTTTTGGTGTAGACTTGAAGGCTGTCTTACGACTCGCATTGCGAGTAAAGTATTTTACTTCTCGTATAGACTTCATTTTATAGGTTATAGGTTATAGGTTATAGGTTATAGGTTATAGGTTATAAGTTATAGTTTATAGTTTATATTTTTAGATTTATTAAATCAATTTTTTAGATATATTTTTTATTTTATATATAAAAATAAAATATTAAAAATATAAATATAAAAATATAAAGATAAAATTGATTATATATTTATTTGAAGATAAGTTAATATATAAGTCATTATAATATATAATATGGCAACATCTAGAGATTTTAAAACAACAGTTCTTAATAAATTAGAAAGTATATATATTAATGGTATTATTGTTGATGATAAAATATATAAAATAAATAAAATAATTATGATATATATTAAAAATATGAAAGTTAAATTTAATTATTTAGGAACAACCTATATTAATAATATGGTTAATAATGTTGAAAATATCATTAATAATTTAAATATGAAAAGTCGTTATGATAATTTAGAATATGTAAATAATATATTAAATTATTGTATTAAAAGTATAGATTATAACCATAAAAAAACAAATATTTTACCAACGATGCCAGATTATACAATTGATGAAATCAAAGATATGGCAGATAATAGTTAGCACTTATATGTTATGCTTTTTCATATATTGTTCTGTATCAGCACAAATATCGAGATATTCTTTTTGACGATTAAAATTAAATGTATTCCAGATGGCTGGGTGTATGTTTATACATTTCAGAACCATAAATGTTGGATATGTATCATACAATTTTTTCAATTCGGGAAAAGTCTGGGTTAGGTACCAAAACATAGAAATAGTTGTAGGATTTATATCTGGAAACAAATCGTTGAGTGTTGGAGCACTGGGTTCAATGATGGAGTATTGGGTTTCGTGCTTTTCACGTTTTGCAGAAGGATATATTGAAACATCAATAGTGTTTTCTTTTGTATAGGTATAGGTAGGAGCAGCTTGTTGTTGAGCCATCTTATATAAATAGATATAAATAGATAATAATGATAATTACTTATTTATGTTTTATTTTTCAATTTTTTGTTTTTATATTTGTATTTGTATTTATTTTTAGTCTTTATATTTCATAAATGATATAAGTCATAATAATATTCTAAATCTTCGCGTTTTATATGTTTTTGATGTCGTAAAACATATCCAATATCGATTAGATATTCATCTTCGATACACGTTGTTCTTTTTTCATCTAATATATATTTTGCACAAAACTCTGCAGTTAATGTTTGTGTATGTAATATTATTTTAATTTGTAAATCATCAATATTATATATTAATTCTTCTATACTATAGGTATTACGATGTTTATATAAATCGTGACAATTTATTTTTTTGATTTCTGACATTTATATAGTTTACTCTGGAGTATCTTTTTTTTTCATATTATTTTTATATTTTATTATTCTATAAGAATAATTATAATATAGAAAATTGATTTATTATAAAATATAAAAATATAATTATAAAATAATTATAAAGTAAGTAATTTAGGTATTACTTAGTAAAAATGTTGCATCAATATTCTGAAGTAAATATAAATGCAGAACCTAAACTTTTGAAAATATGGTGCAATGATAGTGCAAAAAAATATGAGGCAGTCAAGCAAAAGACAAAAGTTGAACCATACAAACAAAATAGTGTTAAAAAAATGTAATATGATTTTTAATTTTTTTAATAGGTATATTAATTTTTTATAATTTTATATTTTAATTTAAAAAGATTTTAGTTATATTATTTATAGAGTGAGTGTATTTTGAAATTTATAAAAATGGAAGGTGTATATATAATGCACACACGTGAATGTCTTAATGCAAAACTACCTATTTATAAACTTGGAAGAAGTCATCAATTAGATAAAAGGGTTAAGCAATATCCTACAGGGTCTCAAATAATATGTATGTTGCCTTGTAAATTATCTATTATATGTGAACAACTCTTAATAGAAATATTTAAAACAAAATTTATACATCAAAAAACTTATGGTAATGAATATTTTGAAGGTGATTATGAATTAATGGTACAAACTATTATTGATACTTTATTTAATCATAAAAATAATATTTTAGAAAATTTCAAAAAACTTAAAGAAGAAAAAAAAGTTAAACAAATAGAAAAGAAGAAAGAGAAACGCAAACTTAAATTAGAAGAATCAAACATAAAACAAGAGACAGAACAACAAATCTCTATTGCAACACCTACAACTATATTACAAGATGTGAAAATTAATAAAACATCATCTGTTAAAAATTATTTATCTTGCCCTAAATGTAAAATAACTTTTAAATATAAAAGTTTACTTAAAACACATTTTAGTAAAGCATACCATTGTATATTATCTAAAGAAGACATAGATAAGTTTTTTAAAATAGATATGTATAAATGTACACATTGTAAAAAAGATTTTACTAATTTAAAATCTTATACCAGACATAAAAAAGAAACAAAATGTTGTATTTATTAAATTTAATAAATTTATTTTATATTTTGTTAAATATTTTATGTTTTATTTTTTAAAAATTTTTGTCTCTCTCCCTTTTTTTTTTCTGACGTTCCCTAAACTCTCGTTTACACTTGTTTATATGGGTTTATACACTCGATTCTGTTCGTTAATGACGTTCCCTAAACTCTCATTTACCTTTGTTTGATACGTTTTTTATACTCGTTTGAAACGTTCTTATGACTATATTATACTTATTATTTTATATTTTAACATTATTAAATCTATTTACTTTACTTTATTTTATAAATTTATATTTATTATAAAGTATATCTAGATACTTATTATATTTATTATATTATATTTATTATATTATTATATTATATTTATATTTATATTTGTTTATAGTTTATAGTTTATAGTTAATAGTTAATAGTTAATAGTTATAGTTAGTTATATTTAGTTTAAAAAAATTATAAATAGTTAGATAGTTATATATAAAAAGATGTATGTTTTTTTATTTTTACCAGGTTATTTTTTAAAGCCTCGCGCCGGGGCGCGTAGTAGAGGTCGTTTTTTGCATGCACTTTTTAAATAGTATTATTATATATTATTATATAGTAGTAGTATTATTATTTATGTTTATGTTTATGTTTATATATATATTTAGTATTATAGTAAGTTATAGTATATTAAAGTATAGTTATATAGAACGTAGTGAGAACGAGTCACACCAGTATAAACACGAACAAAACGAGTGTAAACGAGAGTTGCGGTAACGACGGTGACGAACACAATAGAGCGTGAAACTATAATAAAACAAGTGTAAACGAGAGTTTAGGGAACGTCAGGAAAAAAAAGGGGGAGAGAGAAAAAAAAATTTACAAAAATATTGTTTTGAATTTTTGAACTTTTGAACTTTTGAACTTTTGAACTTTTGAACTTTTGAACTTTTGAACTTTTGAACTTTTGAACTTTTGAACTTTTGAACTTTTGAACTTTTTAACTTTTGAACTTTTGAACTTTTGAACTTTTGAACTTTTGAACTTTTGAACTTTTGAACTTTTGAACTTTTGAACTTTTGAACTTTTGAACTTTTGAACTTTTGAACTTTTGAACT
>Ga0209500_10001340_pt1 | contig 18560 bp, 13 predicted proteins | sample S_140212_EF_Meta_FD_187323 | JGI IMG/M metagenome (GOLD analysis project Ga0209500, IMG submission 187323) | Freshwater microbial communities from Lake Simoncouche, Canada to study carbon cycling - S_140212_EF_MetaG (SPAdes) (version 2) | ecosystem: Environmental > Aquatic > Freshwater > Lake ... | reverse complement strand
TCGTTCTCGCAGAACACCAGATCTGGAATGTCACCGGTAGAGGACGTCACCGAGAACCAGCGCTCCCCCAGTTCCGGATGCCGGGTCGTGGCAACACCATTGCGGCACTGGGTGATTCGCGGCGCACCCTCGCCGGACTCCCACGACCAGGTGTTGCGATACCACAGTTGTGGCAACACATGAATCGTCGCTGGAACAGGCCCGCGGTTGGTCACCGTGATGCGACAGAAGAAGTCCTCCGGGGATGCCTTGGCATACTCCACCGAGACGTCGAAATACCGCTGCGCCAGCCACTCCTCGCGCAACGCATCGAACAGCTCGTACTCGCCGACGCCCTGGCCGCGGCTTTGGTTCGTACGCAGCAGATCGGCATACGGAAACGCCGCCTGCGGATACTTATAGACCATGGACGCGTAGGCATGGGTGGGCAGGTTGTCGGTGTAAAACCAGTAGTCCTTGACGTCCTCGCCGTGGTTGCCCTGTTCGTTGGACAGCCCGTAGGGCCGTTCCTTGAGGATCTCGTCGCGGCCGTTCCACAGTGCGATGCCCATGCAGAGGATCTGATCCCGGTCGCACCAGCCGGCCAGACCGTCTTCGTTCCACCGATAGGCGCGGCTTCGGGCATGGTCGAACGGGAAGTACGACCATGCATCCCCGTCAGCGCTGTAGTCCTCACGGACCGTGCCCCATGCCCGCTCACTCAGGTAGGTGCCCCACCGCCGCCAGTCCGAGGACCCTGCCTTGACCTCATCGAGGCGGTCCTGTTCGGCGCTGCTCACGCGGCCGCGGTCACGATTCCTTTTCGTTGTGGCCGCCGAATTCGCTGCGCATCGCCGAGAGCACCTTGGCCGTGAAATCGCCCAGGTCGCGGGACTCGAAGCGCTGGTAGAGCGCCGTGGTGATGACTGAGGCCGGGACGCCCTCGTCGACGGCGGCGAGCACCGTCCAGCGTCCTTCGCCGGAATCGGAGACGCGTCCGCTGTATTCCGCCAGTTCCGGCGATCGGGCCAGGGCCGACGCGGTGAGGTCGACGAGCCAGGAACCGACCACCGAACCGCGCCGCCACAACTCGGCGACCTCGGCCACGTCGATCTCGTACTGGTAGGCCCAGGGGTCGCGCATGGGTGCGGTCTCGGCGTCGGCGGTGCGGCCCACGCTGCCCGCGTTGGCGTGCTTGATGATGCTCAGGCCCTCGCCGATCGCGGCCATCATGCCGTACTCGATCCCGTTGTGAACCATCTTCACGAAGTGGCCGGCGCCGTTGGGGCCGCAGTGCAGATACCCCTCTTCGGCGGTGCCGTCGGTGCGGGTACGGCCGGGCGTCCGCCCGACGTCGCCCATCCCCGGGGAGATGGTTTTGAAGATCGGATCCAGTCGGGTCACCACTTCGGTTTCGCCACCGATCATCAGGCAGTAGCCCCGGTCCAGGCCCCACACCCCGCCGCTGGTGCCGCAGTCGACGTAGTGAATTTTCTTCTCGGCCAAGTGCTTTGCCCGGGTGATGTCGTCGCGATAGTAGGAGTTTCCGCCATCGATCAGCACATCGTCGGCATCAAGCAGCGGACTCAACTCATCGATGATCTTGTCCACGATCGCGGCCGGCAGCATCAGCCAGATCGCGCGTGGCTGGTCCATCTTGGCCACCAGGTCCTGTAGCGAGCTGGCGCCGGTGGCGCCCTCGGCCTCGAGCGCCTTCACCGCATCGGGGTCGACGTCGTAGACGACGCAGCGATGTCCGTCACGCATCAGCCTGCGGACCAGGTTGGCCCCCATTCGGCCGAGTCCCACCATGCCGAGTTGCATCGGTTTGTCAGTTGCCATTTCCGCCTTCGCTTTCTCCGGGATGTCGCACCGTAGCCCCCTAATGCAAAATCTAGTTGTGCGGAAGGCAAACAGATTGCCTTTTACCGGCTTAGCTGGAAACCCAACGAAAACCTGCTCGCACGGCGTGGTCGTGTTGACGCTGGAGTTGCTGGCCCGATAAGTTTGAAGATTCAGCACAAATCGAGGGCGGTGCAGCGATGTCGATCGGCAAATGCGCTGCCCAACTGGGTGCCGCCGCCGTCGCGGTCGGCTTGTCGCTGGCGGTCCCCCAGGGTGTCGCAACGGCGGACGACACCGCGACCGGGTCCCCCGAACCGGCGGTCACCGAGAGTGCCGTCCCGGCGCCGTCGAAGAGTTCGACACCGCGCCGGTCGGTGCGCGGCGCCGACACCGCGGGCAGGGCGGCCGCAGACCATCGCGCCCCGGTTGCGGCGAGCAGGCCGGCAGCCGCCCGAGCGGTCGCGGCACCGTCCGCGGTCCGGCCGACGGTCAAGCCGAACCGCACCCGAGCGGCATCCCCCGATACCGCATCACTGACACCGCCCACTAATGACGGTCGTGTTCCGACGCCGGTCGCCTCGGCAGTGCTAGATCACACCGGGCCCGACCGCACAGACAGCGCTCCAACAGCTGCACCATCGCCGAGTTCGATAATCGTAACTGCCACCCAAATCCCCTCGGCGCCAACCGTTTTCCACCGCGCACCTCGTGCGGCCGCAGCCGTCAGCGCCCTGGCCACACCGTTCACCGGTGCTGCCACCACGTCGGCGAACGACCTCCTGTCGGAACTGCTGTCCCCGTTCCAGGGTTTCGTCGAGGGAATCGCGCTACTGGTGCGGCGCACCTTCTTCAACCAGGCACCGTCGATGAGCCCGGTGCAGATCACCGGGCAGAGCCAGGGCCTCATCACCGGAAACCTGGGCGCGGTCGACCCCGAAGCGGATCAGATCGTCTACAGCCTCACCAGCTTTCCGCAACACGGAGACGTCACGATCGCCGCCGACGGCAGCTACACCTTCACGCCCGGGCAGGACTTCACCGGCACCGACACCTTCACGGTCGCCGCCGCGGACACCGGCTTTCATATCAACCTGCTCGACCTCTTCCGCGCCCCGAGCACGTCGGCGAATGTCACGGTCAGGCAGGGTGCCGCGGCCGCGGCGTCGCTGCTGCAGTTCCAGTTCCGCTACGGCAGCGGACCGCAGTATTGGTCGCCCGCGGCGCGCAGTTCGCTGGAGGCAGCCGCAGGCGCGATCGCGTCACATATCGTGTTGAGCGCTCCGGTTGTCATCACCTTCGACGTCACCGGGGAGTACAACCTGCTGTCTGCGACGCTGGCTACGGCCGGTAGCGATTTCATCAGCGCCGACCCCGGCTTCCTGCCTACGGTGGTCCAGAACAAGATCCTCACCGGCGTCGACTCAAACGGTTCGGACGCCGACGGCGAGATCACCTGGAACTTCGCCCAGCCCTGGGTCTCCGGCGATTCAATCGCCTACGGCCAGTACGACATTCAGTCCGTGGCGATGCACGAGTTGCTGCACACCCTGGGATTCCTGTCCTATGTGGACGCGCCCGGGGCGAACGGCGGAACGAGTTGGACGGTGTTCGACAGCTTCCTGGTCAACTCGTCCGGTACCAAGCTGATCGGCAGCGACTACATCTGGAACAGCACCTACGACGGGAATCTGACGGGCGGCAGTGGCGGCGTCTTCTTCGGCGGGCCCAACGCCGTTGCCGCCTACGGGGGCCGGGTTCCGCTGTACACGCCGAGCCCCTGGGCATCCGGGAGTTCACTGTCGCACCTCAACGACCGCGTCTTCGCCGGCGGTAACCGGAAGCTGATGAACGCGCAGGTCGGTTCAGGCCTGGGCATCCGGGTGATCAGTGCGACCGAACTCGGTGTCCTTGCCGACCTCGGCTACACCGTCACGCCGTAACCCGAGCCCCCGCGAACCGGCGACGGCTACACGCCCGGATAGCACATGTGCTACCTTAGCGTCATGAAGGCGGGGACTCTATGAAAGCGGTGGGCTTGCGCGAGTTGCGCCAAGATGCATCCGGATTGATCCGCCGTATCGAGGATGGCGAAGAAATCACGATCACCGTCGCCGGTCGTGTCGCCGCGAGGCTGGTTCCGGCGGCACCGCACGCCTGGCGGCGATGGGCTGAGGTAGCCGAACTCTTCACCGGGCCGGCCGACCCCGCGTGGGCACAGGATCGCGAAGCCGTCGATCACGAGATACGCGAGCCGTGGACTCGCGAGTGAGAGCCATCCTAGACACCAGCGTGGTGCTGGCCAACGACATCGGTGCCCTCGATGGTGAGCTTGCCATCAGCTCAATCACATTGGCGGAGATACATTTCGGTGTCTTGGTGGCGGAAGAGCACAGCATCCGTGCCGAGCGATTGCGCCGACTGCTTGTACTCCAACGCGCATTCGACGCCCTACCCCTGGATAACGCTGTTGCAGCTAGTTATGGCCAGATTGCTGCTGCCGTCGTCAATGCCGGGCGTCAACCACGCGCACGATCTTTGGACCTGCTGATTGCCGCAACCGCGCACGCTCACTCGGCCCTGCTGTACACCCGCAACCTCACCGACTTCCAGGGTCTCGAAGGACTCGTGGAGGTTGTTGCGGTCTGACCGTGATACCCCTGGCGCAGACCGCTTCGATACCTGTCAATATAGACAGATGTCGAATCGAGAAACCCGTGACGGACCGGCCCGCTGCCCGGTGGCGCCCCTGGTGGCCGAACCGCTGACCATGGCGGCGGCCACGGAGATGGCCGCGAAGTTCAAAGCGCTATCCGACCCCGTGCGCCTGCATCTCCTGAGTCTGGTGGCCAGCCATGCGGGCGGTGAGGCCTGCGTCTGCGATATCGCTTCGGGCGTGGGGGTCTCCCAGCCGACGGTCTCGCATCACCTCAAAGTGCTCCGCGACGCCGGATTGCTGACGTCGCAACGCCGGGCGTCGTGGGTGTACTACGCGGTCGTGCCCGAAACACTCACCGCGTTGTCAGCACTGTTGCGTACCGGAGTCGACGCGGCGACACCCGCCGGGGCGTCCGCATGACCAAGACGGCCGTGCACGACGACACCTCGGGAACCCTCGCCCGACTCTCCACCCTCGACCGCTTCCTGCCGATCTGGATCGGCATCGCGATGGCGGCCGGCCTGCTGCTCGGCCGAATGATCCCGGGACTGTCCGGTGTCGTGTCAGCGGTACAGATCGACGGGGTTTCGCTACCGATCGCACTGGGCCTACTGGTGATGATGTACCCGGTGCTGGCCAAGGTGCGCTACGACCGACTGGACTCCGTCACCGGTGATCGCAAACTCCTGATGAGCGCACTGGTCCTGGTCTGGCTCGTCGGCCCGGCATTGATGTTCACCCTCGCGTGGGCTTTCCTGCCTGATCTGCCGGAGTACCGCACCGGCATCATCATCGTCGGCCTGGCGCCGTGTATCGCCATGGTGATCATCTGGAATGACCTCGCCCTGGGCGACCGCGAGGCCGCCGCCGTTCTGGTGGCGATCAACTCGGTCATTCAGGTGCTGTTCTTCGCCGCACTGGCCTGGTTCTATCTCACTGTGCTGCCGGGCTGGCTGGGGTTGAAGCAGACGACGATCGCCTTCTCGACGTGGCAGATCGCCAAGTCGGTACTGATCTTCCTCGGCATACCTCTGGTCGCAGGCTTCCTGTCCCGTCGCTATGGCGAAAAGCTCAGGGGCCGTGTGTGGTACGAGTCGACGTTCCTGCCCAGGATCGGTCCGTGGGCGTTGTACGGTCTGCTGTTCACCATCGTGATCCTGTTTGCGCTACAGGGCCGCCAAGTCACCTCACACCCGTGGGATGTGGCACGGATCGCCCTGCCACTGCTGGCGTACTTCGCGGTCATGTGGGGCAGCGGCTACGCATTGGGCGCCGCCATCGGCCTCGGCTATGCGCGCACCACCACCCTCGCGTTCACCTCCGCGGGCAATAACTTCGAGCTCGCCATCGCCGTCGCCATCACCACCTTCGGCGCCACCTCCGGTCAGGCGCTCGCCGGTGTCGTCGGTCCGCTGATCGAGGTGCCGGTTCTGGTCGCGCTGGTGTACGTCTCGCTGGCATTGCGCAAGCGTTTCGCTTCGAAACTAGCACTGGCACAGCGGGATTCATAATGCGGCCCAGTGTGCTGTTCGTCTGCGTTCACAATGCCGGCCGCTCACAGATGGCCGCCGGGTTTCTCACCCACCTGGCCGGTGATGCGATCGAGGTCCGTTCGGCCGGCAGCGCCCCGGCGGCGAGTATCAACCCGGCAGCCGTGGCGGCAATGGCCGAAGTCGGTGTCGATATCTCGGCCCAGTCGCCGAAGATCCTCACCCCTGATGCGGTCGAGACCTCCGATGTGGTCATCACGATGGGCTGCGGAGACACCTGCCCGGTGTTCCCGGGCGTGCGCTACCGCGACTGGGAGTTACCCGACCCGGCCGGCAAAGGCATCGACGCGGTCCGGCCGATCCGCGACGAGATCAAGGTGCGCGTCCAAGCCCTCATCGAGGAACTGACAGCGTCCTCTTACTGACAGCGCCCTAACCCGTCACCAACCACCCGTCACCAACCACCCGTCACCAACCAGAGCGCGCCCAGTGGCGCGAGGTTCAGCAGCGTCCCGATCTTGGGGCCACCGATGATCGCCGGCCAAAGAACTCCCGCGAGTAGCGAGACCAGATTCGTCGAACCCGCCCTGACATGGGCGGATGCGGTTTAGTATCGATCGCTATGACCGAGCGTGAGGCCCTGCCGTATGAGGATCTCGGCGCATGGTTCACCGATGATCTCCGCCCGGGCTGGGCCCGCTACTGGAATGAGGCGCCCACTGCGCCCCCCAAACCGCCCTGGTACCGCAATCCCCGGGTGCTGCTCACCGTGATCACGGTGGCCGCAGCCGCCCTGGTGGTGGCCGCCGTATTGCTCGTGACCCTCAGCAAGGCGGACTTCAACCAAACCAGACAACTCAGAAGCATCGACCCGGTGCCCACGGCGACGGCAACCCGCCAGGCCGAGATCGCCAGCGCGGCACCGGCACCGACGGCGGCTCCGGCACAAGAGTCTGAAGTGACACCCGCAGAGAGCCCGGTGCCATCGGCGGATGCACCCCCACCACCGGCGGTGCCGCGTTCTGTCGTTCCCAGTCACTCCGACGGCCCACGTATCAACGTCACGCGAACGCCGATGAGCTTCACCCCCGGACAAATTCCTGCGAACTGAAGCCGTAGGCTTCACCCCACTACTCGCACTGCGGTCCTTTTCGAATTGCGGCGCAGAGGATTTCACTGATTCGGGAATTGCCGGGGGCGAGGATATTCCGATGACTGCTCCGTGACCACCCATGAGGCGATGGACGCCAGGGCGAGATTCCTGGCTGCCGTCGAACGAGTACCCGATCAAGCCAACGGCGCGCAACGACTATGTGCTGCATGCGTGCTAGCCCTGCCGATACGACGGGCGGCCATCGCGATCTCCGTACACGGCCACGGCCTGGAAGTGCTTTCGGCTACCGACCAGGTCGCTGAGCAAGTGGAGTGGACGCAGGTCACGCTAGGCGAGGGGCCCGGATTCGACGCTGTGGCCAGTGGCGGTCCAGTCTCGCTGGTCAGCCTCGTGCAGGCTGATGCGCGCTGGCCGATGTTCGTCTCGGAGGTCGCCGGCACCGGTATCGGAGCCATGTATGCACTTCCACTCCAGATCGGTGCCATCAACGTCGGAGTGTTGGATCTCTACTGCGACCCGGGGGAGTTTCTTGAAGGACCCGATTTCACCGCTGCCGTGGCGGTCTCCGAACTACTCACCTCGGTCCTTCTCGCGGTCGGCCCGGGCGGCCGAATTCCGGAATCCCTGGGCCCGTGGTGGAATCAGCCACTGGGCACCCGTGAAGTCCATCAGGCCACCGGGATTTTGATGGAGCAGCTCGGCATCGACGCCCGGTCTGCCTACGTTCGGCTTCAGGCCTTCGCATTCGGAAATCGTCAATCCCTCAAAGACATTGCGCGTGATGTGGTCAGCAGGCGGCTACGGTCCGACCCCGAGTCGGGCGAGACGACCACCCCCCATCCCACGGCACAGCCATGACGTACCACCCAACAGCCCTACCGCCGCTTCGGGTGTGGGACGATTCACAGGAGGGGGATTATCGTGGATGACTACGGGCGGCTAGCACAGGCATTCGTCGGCTTGGCTGACACGCTGGTGGCCGACTACGACGCCGTAGAAGTCTCCCAGCAACTCATCGAGAGCTCGATGGCCCTGCTCCCCATCGCCGCAGCCGGGCTCCTGATCGGCGACGTTCACGGCGAACTTCATGTTCTCGCATCAAGCAGCGAAGAGATTAGGCTGCTCGAGCTGCTCCAAGTGCAAGCCGACGCCGGACCATGCCTGGTCGCCTACCGCACCGGACAACCGGTCCTGGTCGAGGATCTGAATCTCGAGCCGGAGCGCTGGCCGGCCTTCGCACAGCAGGCCGCGGAGTACCAATACCGGTCGGTGTCGGCGCTGCCGTTGCGGCTGCGCGACGAACGCGTGGGCGCCCTGAACCTATTCCGGACCGAGGTCGGTGACATGTCCCCCACCGATGTTTCCGTCGGCCAAGCCCTTGCCGACGTCGCCACCGTCGGGATACTGCATCAGCGGACCCTGACCCACTCGCATCTGATCAGCCAACAACTCCAAGGCGCTCTGAATAGCAGGGTGATCATCGAACAGGCCAAGGGCGTCCTCGCCGAGCGCGGTTCCATCGATATGGACCGAGCGTTCATGTTGCTTCGAGCCCACGCGCGCAAGACGCAGCAACGCCTCGCCGATGTCGCGCTCGCGGTGGTCAACAACGCCGATACCTCTGCGATCCTCGCACCGGAGCAGATTTAGCCTTTTCGGGTACGCCCGATCGATGAAGTTGGCCCCCGTGCTCACACCGCGGTTGTAGACTCAGCCACGCAAGGCTTTCCCCAGTCCCCGGTGAGCACTCTCGTTTCGGCTCATTCCTAGGGGTATTTCATGCCATTGCATCCCGCCGGATTCAATCTCCTGAAACGCCGCGCTGTGCCCACAGCGGAGACTTCGCGTTCGCCCGGCTAGGGCGGGACTGTGCGATTCGGGGGTGGCCTTGCCGGTGATGAGGGGTCCGGCAAGTCCACCCCCCAAACGCACAGTCATCAATCCGTCGCGAAGTCGGCTTCCGCGTCCCGTTGCAGGTTGACATAGGCGTCCTCGCTGACATCGAAGGCGACGGTCTGGATTGTGCCGCCGGTGAACGTGCCCGGATTCTTGTACTGCGCGGAGACGTTATCGCCACTGTCGTAGCCCACGCACAGGCCATCACCGGCCAACGTGAACTTGCCGATCTGGGCCCGCATGGGTCCACTCGTCACCGCCTTGCCGTCAACGTACAGCGTTGTGGTGCCGAGGGATTCGCCGTGTTCACCGGCCTTCTCGCGCGTGAACTCCACACCCAGCGCATGCTTGCCGGGTGTCAGCGGCGGTGAGACGAAGTCCTGCTCCGGCTTGATGCCGAGGAAGTTGTAGACGTAGTGCAGCCGGCCGCCGGAGATGAACATGGTGTGCCCACCGAACCGCGATCCGTGCGCAAAGATCACGCCCTGCGCATCCGGTGCCAGGTCCACGTTACCGATGATCTTGTAGGACTTGCCCCGGATGCTGACCGCCACGCCCTCAGGCACCGGCGCAGTGTCCGGATAGTAAAGATAGCGGTTGCGCGGAGGTTCGGCTTGGGGCCGTGGCGTGCTGGCCTGCTCGAGGGCCGAGCGGTCATCCAGTGGCAACACGAAGTTGTCCCTGGCTTCCTCATCCCATGCCTTGATCAGTTCGGCGAGCTTGTCCGGATACTGATCGGCGACGTTCGTCGATTCCGATCGGTCTTCGGCAACGTGATACAGCTCCCAGCGATCCTGGTCGAAGTTGCCCTTATTGCTCAGTGGCGCGTGCAATGCGGCGGCCTTCCAGCCGTCCTGCCAGATGCCGCGGGTGCCGAGCATGGCGAAGTACTGCCGCTTGCGGGTGGTGGCGACATTCGGATCGTCGAAGCTGTAGCGCATCGACACGCCGTTGAGCGGGTACTGCTTGATGCCCTTGTATTCCTTGGGCATCTCGAGTCCGGCGACGTCCAGAACGGTGGCAGCAACGTCGGTCGCGTGGTGATACTGATCGCGAACCTGGCCTTTGGCCTTCATGCCCTTCGGCCAGGAGATGATCATCGGATCGCAGGTGCCGCCGGCAAACTGCGCATACCGCTTGAACATCTGGAACGGTGTCGAGAAGGCCGTCGCCCATCCGGTCGGATAGTGCTCGTAGGTGTCGGGGCTGCCGAGTTTATCGATGTACTGCATGTTCTCACTCAGCTCGTCGGGATAGCCGTTGAAGAACTTGTTCTCGTTGACCGACCCGTTGGGTGAGCCCTCACCGGAGGCGCCGTTATCGGCGCAGTAGAAGACGATGGTGTTCTCCAACTGACCGGTCTGCTCCAGGTAGTCGATGATCCGACCGACCTGGGCGTCGGTGTACTCCGAGAATCCCGCGTACACCTCCGCCAGGCGGGAGAACAACTTCTTCTCATCGGCATTGAGCGAATCCCACGGCCGCACAGCGTCATTGGCCGCCGCGACATCGGCGGGCAGCGGGTTGATCGGCGTCATCTTGGTACCTGCGGGCAGCACGCCCTTCTCGATCATCCGTGGCAGAACCCAGTCCCGGTAGGCCTCGTAGCCGTCGTCGAACTTGCCCTTGTACTTGTCGATATACTCCTGCGGGGCCTGGTGCGGGGCATGGTTGGCGCCCGGGCAGAACCACATGTACCAGGGCTTGGACGGGTTGGACGACTTCTGGTCGCGCAGCATCCGGATCGCGTTGTCGGTGAGGTCCTTGGAGAGGTGGTAACCCTCTTCGGGGCTGTACGGCTGCTCGACGAACCGGTTGTCCTCGACGAGATCGGGATACCACTGATTGGTCTCACCGCCGAGGAACCCGTAGAAGCGATCGAAACCCTTCTGCAGCGGCCACTCCGACTTACTGCCACCACTGGAGACGTCTTCTTCGGGAACGTTGTGGTTCTTGCCGATCCAGAATGTGCTGTAGCCGTTGTCCTGCAGCACCTGACCGATGGTGGCGCACTGCGCCGGCAGCCGGGCGGCCATGCCCGGAAAACCGTTGGACCCCTCGGTGATCGACCCGGAGCGGTTGACGTGTTGACTGCGGCCGGTGAGGAAGCACGACCGGGTGGGTGAACACAGCGCGGTGGTATGCCACTGCGAGTACATCAACCCGTTGTCGGCCAGACGTTGCATGACCGGCATCTCGATCCGCCCGCCATACGGCGACCAGGCCGCGAGACCGGTGTCGTCGTAGAGCACCACCAGAATGTTCGGCGCACCGTCGGGCGCCTTCTTCAGTTCGAACGGTTTCCAGTCCGGCGTCGAGTCCCGGACGTCGAGTTCGATCGTGCCGTCGAAGCCCTCGTTGATGCCGGTGCCGTACCCCGGTGGGCCGTCACCGCCGGCGCTATTGCCACCCTTCGAATCGCATCCGGCAGCCAGGCCGCCTGCAGCCGCGACGCCCATGCCGGCGGCCAGGCCGCCGAGGATCTTGCGCCGAGAGACCCCCTGACGTTCAGAGGGCGTGGGATCTCCTGCTGCGTCGGTATCAGTCATGGGTCGCTTTCCTGTTGGAGGTCGGGTTAGTTCGCCTCGAACGCGGCTGCGGCGTCTAGCTGCAGGTCGAGGTAGGCCTTCTCACTGACATCGATGGCCACGCCCTGGATCTCCCCGCCGGTAAACGTGCCCGGGTTCTTGTACTGCTGGGAGACGTTGTCACCGCTGTCATAACCCACGCACAGCCCGTCGCCGGAGAGCGTGAACTTACCGATCTGGGCCTTCATCGGTCCGGACGCCACCTCCTTGCCGTCCACGTAAAGCTTCGTGGTGCCCAGAGACTCGCCGTGCTCGCCGGCCTTCTCCCGCTTGAACTCCATACCCAGGGTGTGTTTGCCCGGCGACAGCGGCGGGGACACGAAGTCCTGCTCCGGCTTGATGCCCAAAAAGTTGTAGACGTAGTGCAGACGACCGTCTTTGACGAACAGGGTGTGCCCGCCGAACCGCGATCCGTGCGCAAAGAGCACGCCCTCGGCCTCCGGTTTCATGTCGACGTTGGCGACGATCTTGTATGAACGGCCTCGCACACTGGCCGCCACGCCCTCGGGCACCGGCGCGGTGTCCGGGTAGTAGAGGTAGCGGTCCCGCGGCGGTTCGGGCTGCGGGCGTGGATTAGCGAGTTGTTCTACCGCCACCCGGTCATCCAACGGCAGCACAAAATTGTTCTTGGCCTCTTCGAACCAGGCGTCGATCAGCTCCTTGAGCTTGTCGGGATTCTGCTCGGCGAGGTTGGTCGACTCCGAGCGGTCCTCCTCGACGTGGTAGAGCTCCCACTTATCCTCGTCGAATTTGCCCTGGCCGCTGATCGGCGCGTGCAGCGAGGATGCCTTCCAGCCGTCCTGCCAGATGCCGCGGGTGCCCAGCATGGCGAAGTACTGCCGCTTGCGCGTCGTGGCCGCCTTCTGGTCGTCGAAGCTGTAGCGCATCGACACCCCGTTGAGGGGGTACTGCTTGATGCCCTTGTACTCCTTGGGCATCTCCACGCCCGCCACGTCCAGAACCGTCGCTGCCACATCAGTGGCATGGTGGTACTGATGGCGCACGTCGCCTCTGGCCTTGATGCCCTTGGGCCAAGAGATCACCATCGGGTCGCAGGTGCCGCCGGCGAACTGGCTGTAGCGCTTGAACATCTGGAACGGCGTCGAGAAAGCCGTCGCCCATCCGGTCGGATAGTGCTCGTAGGTGTCCGGGCTGCCGAGGGTGTCGATGTACTTCATGTTCTCGCTCAACTCGTCGGGATAGCCGTTGAAGAACTTGTTCTCGTTGACCGAACCGTTGGGTGAGCCCTCGCCGGAGGCGCCGTTGTCGGCACAGTAGAAGACGACGGTGTTCTCCAGCTGCCCGGTCTGCTCCAGGTAGTCGATGATCCGCCCGACCTGAGCATCGGTGTACTCCGAGAATCCGGCGAAGACCTCCGCCATCCGGGAGAACAACTTCTTCTCGTCAGCATTGAGCGAATTCCAGGGCCGCACCGCATCATTGGGTACCGATTTCGCAATATCCTCGGGCAACGGGTTGATCGGCGTCATCTTGGTGTCTGCGGGCAGCACACCCCTCTCAACCATCCTCGGCAGCACCCACGCGCGGTAGGCCTCGTAGCCGTCGTCGAACTTGCCCTTGTACTTGTCGATGTACTCCTGCGGCGCCTGGTGCGGCGCATGATTGGCGCCCGGGCAGAACCACATGTACCAGGGCTTGGACGGATTGGACGACTTCTGGTCGCGCAACATACGAATCGCGTTGTCCGCCAGATCCTTCGACAGGTGATAACCCTCTTCCGGGCTGTACGGCTGCTCGACGAACCGGTTGTCCTCGACGAGATCGGGATACCACTGGTTGGTCTCGCCGCCGAGGAACCCGTAGAACCGGTCGAAGCCCTTCTGCAGCGGCCACTCCGACTTGCTACCGCCACTGGAGACATCTTCTTCGGGCACGTTGTGGTTCTTGCCGAGCCAGAATGTGCTGTAGCCGTTGTCCTGAAGCACCTGCGCGACGGTGGCGCACTGCGCGGGCGTACGGGCGGCGGCTCCCGGGAACCCGTTGGAACCCTCGGTGATGGCGGCGAACCGGTTGACGTGGTGGTTACGGCCGGTGAGGAAGCACGACCGGGTCGGCGAGCACAGTGCGGTGGTGTGCCACTGGGTGTACATCAGACCGTTGTCGGCCAGCTTCTGCAGCGCCGGCATCTCGATCCGGCCGCCGTAGGGCGACCAGCTGGCGAGACCGGTGTCGTCGTAGAGCACCACCAGAATGTTCGGCGCACCGTCGGGCGCCTTCTTCAGCTCGAACGGCTTCCAGTCCGGCGTCGAGTCCCGGACGTCGAGTTCGATCTTGCCGTCGAAGCCCTCATTGATACCGGTGCCATACCCGGGCGGTCCGTCGCCGCCGGCGCTGTTGCCGCCCTTCGAATCGCACCCGGCGGCTAGGCCGCCTGCGGCCGCGACACCCATACCGGCGGCCAGACCACCGAGGATCTTGCGCCTCGAGACGCCCCCGCGGCTAGGTTGCTCATCGGGTGCAGCAGCGTTATCGGTACCAGAATCCGTCATCGGAGATATCCCTCGTCGGTTTGCTGTGGTTGCTTGCCGGGCGACGTTACTAGAGTTGTCCCGCGTTGTCCTCAAGACACCCCAGACCCCTCAGGATGGCTTGGTAAGGCTTAGTTCGGCGGCGGATCCAAGGCCTCGACGACCATGCGCACGGCCGTCGGCGACGTCGCGATATCGCCGACGAACGGATGCGAGAGTTCCAGCACTAGGAACAGATTCGCCGCGACCATGCCGCCGACGATGGCCACCATCGGGTAGTGAATGGAGCGTTTCTCGACGCCGTAGACGATCGTGCATCCCATCACCAACCCACTGGTCAGGAAGATGACCGCCCACAGCGACCAGGTGGGCCCGCCATCGTCGGCGCCCTCGATGATTCGTGCCGTACGGGATTGACTGATCGTGTCGAGATTGGCCAGTGAGGTTGATTGAAAGGTGTGCTGGATATCGGTTCGCGGGGTCAGTTCCTCGAAGGTCCGGTACAGCGCCGCCATAGCGTTATCAGCCGCGGGCAGCGACTGGCCGCGGGCCACCATGGGCCACTCGGTTTCGGCGGCACGTTCGTAGGAGAGCAGGCTCTTACGAATCCGGTCGCCGTCGGCCTGGTCGAAAGCAGAGGCATCCCTAGCCAGTTGCACGCCGGCCGCACCTTCGGTCCGTGCCAGGGAGTCGGCATCGTTGGTCTGCCCCCACATCGAGGACACGACGAAGCCGATGAAGAAGGCATAGACGATTCCGATGACGCCGTAGCCGAATTGCAAGGCGTCACTGTTTTCGTCCTGAGTGATCCTCGGGAAGCGCTTCCGGAGCAGCAGCGCCAGTAGAACCGATCCTCCAGAGATGATGACGATCAGACCCAGCAGCAGCAACCAGGGCGGAACGGTGCTCACAATCCAACGACTCATCGGTCACTCCCCATCGGGATTCCGACACTACCGTCAGCCGACGAAAACCCGCCCGAATCGGCTCATCGCACTCCAGTAGATATCCCGCGACCATCCCGGCGACGGGAACACCACGCCCTGGGTGAACCCTCCGATGCGTGCGCGGCCCTTCTCGGCGCCGGTCTCGATATCGAGCACCACCACGTGTTCGCCGCCGCGACCGAAGTCGTTGGTCACGATCTCACCGCTGTCGGGCAGGCAGATCATGTGGCTTGCGGCCCCGAAATCGTTCCGGCGCCAGAGGTGTCTCAGCCCGCCGTCGAACACCCAGGCCCGCAGTACCCGATTCGCCGAGTCATACCCCACCACAATCCGTCGGCCCTCATCCACCAGTGGCGGATTGGTGATGGTCCCGCCCGGGATACCGGAAACCTCAGCGGTCTCAACGTCAGTGCAATCGGACAGGTTGACCCGGATCAGCCGGTTCGGCGTGTGGCTCACTCCCCGACCGATCATGGACCTTAGGTACCGGTGTTTCCCGTTGTCCATAAACCAGGCATTGCCCAGCCCCAGCACCACATCCCAGCCGTAGGTCTGCGCGGTGCCGGTCGCATAATCGAATCGCCATCCCTCATCACGCACGAGTGTCTGCCCGGCCCAGTCAAAGCGGAAAATACTGTGCACGCCCACCACGTACACCGTGTTTCCCACCGCGCTCAGTCGCGCGATCGACGGCTCCGGGCACTCGATATCGGCGCAGGCGAACCCCAGCGGATCGGGTCGAAGGACGGACAGCACAGCGTTGCGGCTATCCGAGATGTTCTTGGTCACGATCAACCCGTTGTCCAGCGCGACGAAGCTGTTGTACGGCAGGTCCACCGGAAGCTTCAGTGCCTCCTTGACACCGCAGTTCCGATCGAGTCGATGCGCCCAGCGCCCGTACACGACATACAGATCGCCATTGGCGTGCACTGCCATCCCCCCGGGCCACATCGGCCCGCCGGGTAATCGCGGCGACATGGCGGCGGGCGCCAACGTGATCGGGTCGATACGCGACACCCTGCACGACGTCGGCCGTCCCCACCGCGCCCGCAGTGCCGAGTGCGTCAGGAGATACACCTCACCGGGTGCGCCCAGCACCGTCATGGTGGACATCACCCGCGTGACCGCCGTGGCCAGCAGACGCTCCCCCGGCCGCAGGCCAAGCCCCACAACGCCATTGGGCACCTGCAGCCTGGCCGCGCCCCCGTCCTCAGCGGGCCACGGCGTGTCGAGGTAGCCCGAACCCGGCACTAGATGTACTGGTCGAGGACGTTGTAGTGATGACTGAGGTAGTACGCCAGTGTCAGGCCCAGGATCGCCAGATAGGCCACCAGCGAGACGATGCCGACCCGCCGGTCCAGTTTCGCCGTCAGGGCCTGAGCCATCTCCGCCCGGTTCCGGCGACTGGCCAGCGTCGTGTACGCCATCGCCGCAAGGATGTAGACCATCGACACGATGTAGATCACGTCCAACATTGTCAGGTAATCCACGGAGGGCAGGCTGGCGTCCGTATCCCATTGCAGGGCGACGATCGTCAACATCGCGGTGATGCCGATTCCGGCGCGGGCATCCTCCAACCGGGCCGGCAGCAGGTAGATCAGCGAGGTGATCAGGACCACGATGAAGATCGGCAGAACCAGCTTCACCAGGTAGGGCAACACGTCTCGGGTCACCGGGAGCGCGACGATCACCCGGGAATAGGGCGTGCTGGCATTGGCCGAGATATCCCCGAAGTTCGTCGGGTACTTGTGCGGCACAACGATCAGCGATGGGTTGCCCAACACGTAACCGGGGATTGACATCGCACCGCCGTCGTTGATGGTGACGGGGGTGGTGTCAGGAACGAATTCGATCACGGACGCGTTCTTGCGCTTGTCCTCAAACACCATCTCGAGAACCTGGGTGTCGAACGGATACTTCTCCAGGTTCATCTTTCTGCTGAACACACCCTGGTAACGCAACACCTGATATTTGGATCCGTCCGGCATATCCACCGGTGCGTCGTATAGCGGCTCGCCCGCCACCCCGCCGGTGGGCGAGGACGTGGTGTTCTGGGTGCCTTCGGAGTTCATCGCCTCGATCGTGAGCGACGGGTCGATCGCCGGGTTCTTCCAGCGCATCCACAGATAGAAGTCAACGGTGAAGTTCTCCGACGCGAGGTCGATGTCCTGGAGGTCGTTGATGAAGACGCCGACGGTGACCTTGTCGGGACCGGTGTCGGCGTGTGCGGCCGCAGGCAGCGCGAGCGGCATCAGCCCCACGGCCGCCAGCACCAGCAGAATCCGGATCACCAGACTGGCACGAGTGCGACGCACCCACCGATCCACGATTTCCCTCCACCGTCGCCGTTTGCGCCGATGCTAACCCAGATAGCGTTCTGCCTGGTTGTTCGACGCCGCGCCCCGCCATTTGCCATGCTGGTGTCATGGCAAGCATCCCCCGCCGGATCGCCTCGGAGTTGACCTCGAGGCTGCGCAGCCCGGAGACCGCGGCCGTGGTGGCCGGGATCGAGAACTCCATCACCAAGCGTCGTCGCGAGCAGAAGATGAAGTCCGGGGCCTTCCGCGGCCTGCACGTGGACGTCTACCGCGGCTTCGTCGCCGACGGTGTGGCCAAGGTGCGGGTGCGCGTGGTGGAGGCTCCCGAACTGCCCGGCGACAGCCGCATCCCGTACTGGGATGTCGCACAGGCGAATCTGCGCCGCCACGCCGCACTCGCGATCGTCGGCGTGGCGGTCGAATTGCGAATCGGCACGCACACCGCCACCGAGGTCACCGACGATCACGGGTTCGCGAACTTCTCCCTACCGGTGCCCAAGTTGCGGGTCGGGTGGCACGAAGCGCATGCGATGACCACACCCATCGAAGACGGTGAAGTCGCAACCGGCACAGGACGGGTGATCAAGCCGTCCCTGCAGGCACCCTTCCTGGTGATCTCCGATATCGACGACACCATCCTGGTCACCGGACTGACCGAGGGTGTCGCCATGGTGACCCGGACGGTGCTGCGCGAGGCCGATAAACGCCGGGCCATCGCGGGAATGTCCTCGCTGTATCGCGGGCTGTCCCGGGGCGTGCAAAACCGCACCGGTAACCGCAAACCGGAGCCGACGTTCTTCTATGTGTCGACCGGGAGCTGGTCGTTCTACCCACTGCTGCAACAGTTCATGCAATTACGCGCGTTCCCGCAGGGTCCGATGTTCCTCACCGACTGGGGCCCGACTGAGCGCTACGTGCGGCGCAGCGGCGCCGAACACAAGCGAACCGCGATCCGCCGGCTGCTCGAGGCCTACCCAAAGATGCCATTCGTCCTGATCGGCGACAGCGGCCAGCGCGATGCGCTGACGTATGCGGAAATGGCGCGCGAGTTCCCCGGCCGCGTGCACCTGATCATCATCCGGCAGGTCGGTGACGACGACGACGACCGCAACATAGCGGTGCGCGAACAAGCGGAAACCCTTCGCGCCGAAGGCATCCCGTTCCATCTGGTGCCGGATGCCGCCCGTGCCGCCGAACTCTGTCAGGCCGAGGGTCTGTGCGATGAGGAGACCCTCGTC
>Ga0209500_10001339_pt1 | contig 18561 bp, 15 predicted proteins | sample S_140212_EF_Meta_FD_187323 | JGI IMG/M metagenome (GOLD analysis project Ga0209500, IMG submission 187323) | Freshwater microbial communities from Lake Simoncouche, Canada to study carbon cycling - S_140212_EF_MetaG (SPAdes) (version 2) | ecosystem: Environmental > Aquatic > Freshwater > Lake ... | reverse complement strand
TCATTGAATAACGAACTGTTTACTAACACCTTAGAAGGTGAGTTTAACAACATGTTCTTTATTCTAGTTAACTATCTATTGACAGAACAAAATTATGTTGACTGGTTATTTAAATCTAGCTTCATCAGCGTCACACATAAATTAAGATCATTAGCACAGTTTCCAAGCTATGTGGTTGACAATCAAACCTACTATCAAGACTATATCAATGAAGTTAAGCCTTATAGAACTAAGATACGTGAATATTTAATTGAATACACTGGTGACGATACTTATGAAGGCAGCGTCACAGACTTTGACCTACCAGCTTACTATGACACATCAACTGGTTACGGTATATTCCGTAGTCCAAGCGGTGAAGTTCCTTATGTTGAAGTTGACGAAGCGACCTGGCAGACATTCCCATACAATCAATGGTATGCTAACAGAAATCTAATAGTATCAAGTATACAATTAGAAAGTAGTGGAGCCAACTATGCTACTCCGCCCACAGTGACTATCTCTAGCTTAGATGGCAATGGTAGTGGTGCAACTGCTACAGCAGTCATAGATGGTAACACTGGTGCTATACTATCAATCACCTTAACTAGCGCAGGCTTTGGATATACCACAACACCAAGAGTGACGATCAATGGTAGTTCTACCACACAGGCCAATGCCTATGCCGTGATGAAGAGTCCGTTTGCTCGTAGCTTCGATACTAAGATGAAGTTTGACCGTATCAGTTACAACAGCACAGTGCAACGTTGGGCGGCTAATACAACCTATACAGCAGGACAGATCGTCAGCTATGCTTTCCAAGATGGCAACGTGATGATACGTAAGGCCTATAGTGTAAACTCAAACATTACCACCGCTTCTACATTTATTCCAAGTGACTACACTGAATATTCAGCAAATGCATTTAGCAATGCCAACGATCGTATAGTCGGGTTCTATGAGCCAACTGATATGATGCCAGCTATTGACGTTATATCTGTGCCGGTAACATTAGCTAACACTGCTGCTGATACTGATACAATCTATGTATTCAATGCTCCGGCGCTACTACCAGGTATGTATATTACCAGCAACGGTGTTGATGCAGGCTACATAGCCAACATAGTATCTAATGTTGTATTGATGGTCAACAGCCGTGGCACTATCACTGCTGATGTTGCTAATAACAGCACAGCTATTTCGGGCATCACTGGCAATATCCATCCATCATTTGAAGCTTCTCCACAAGTTGGTGAATATGTCAGTGGCGTCGGTATACCGTTTGAAACTACTATCGTAAATAATAGTTGGTTCGCTAATAGTTTGAATTTAAGTAATCCTGCTACGATCACAGCCAATGCTGAACCGATCAGTTACGGTGGTATACCGATCAAAGTTACACAGATCAAACTTACAGTAAATGTTACGCTTAACACAGATGATACTATAACAGCAAACTATGATAATCTAAGTCCGTTGATAACCGGCATTGATTACCCACAGTTACCTGTGCAAGGTGCTGACTTTAGTCTAAGCCCATTATATGGACGTAGATATGACGTTGCATCATATGATGCTGTCCAATACAGCAGTGACGGGCTAGCACTATTATCTACTAGAAACTTAGATGTGGCTATGTATAGCCTATACAGTCAACTCAGTCTAGGAACAGCTCCGGAAGATATCATCACTGATGGCGGTGCTTATGTTGACACAGATCACAGCCATGCTCCAGAAGAACTAGTGCCAGGCAGGACCTATGATACCTTAGACATGAGGATTTTTACTAGGATAGACAGCAACGCTAACGTTGTGGCGTATCGTATATTTGATAACATGATGGACGAGACTAGTTATCTGCGCATAGCCAGCGCGGCCACTACTACCTTAGATATATCGTTACAATTAACAGACAGTGAAATTTTCGTAGCTGATGTAACTCCTTTACCGACACCTAATCCAACCTATGCACGTCCTGGTGTGGTATTCATCAATGGCGAGCGCATAACTTACTATACTAAAACGGTATATAGTCCAGTGGCGTGGACCGCTAACACCAGCTACCCAATTGGTACTGCTATCAGTAACAATGGAACTAATTATAGGACCACAGGTAATGTCAATGCGCCTGACGATTTTGGTAATGTCAGCGTTCAAGCGAACATTTCTATATTACCGGGATTAAATGTCCTTGGACAGTTACGCAGGGGCACGCAAGGAACAAGTGCATATACAGAGCACGCGGTTGGTGAACAGGTTATTGACGGTAGTAATGCGCAGGTAATACCGGGAAGTTATTCATCAACAGGCAATGCTTATGTGTTTGCCAACGTGTTATATAATAGTGGATCTGGAACTGCCTTAGATGGAACAGGATTAACGGGTTCGATCACACCAGGTGCGCTGTTCTTGAAAGCCAACACAGCACCAATACCTAGTATAGCTCAAGCACTAACCACTGAAGATGCGATAAATACATTAACCACTGAAACTAACATAGAAATTTATACTGAGGATAGATAATGACAATTAAGATTAGCCAACTTGGAAACTTGACTACGGTGCAGGGCAATGTCCAGCTACCGGTAGTAAGTAACATCACCGGCACATTTACTACTGTAAAATCAAACATAGACCAAATTGGACAGTATATTACCAGCGGAGCATATACCTACGGTAATCTTATTCCTTCAGCTAATGTTACATACAGTTTAGGTAGCTTAACAAACCAATGGAAAGACCTATATCTCAGCGGCAGCACGATATATCTAGGCAATACCACGATCAAAGCGGCCAGCGGCAGTATCACGGTTGCTTCAGCACCGATCATCTTATGGAATACAGTGATCACTACAAACAATGTAGTTCCAGCCAATGTGCAGGTCACAGGTGGTCAGGCCAACGGATCCGGTATATTGTCAGCTACATTAACCTATAGGATAGGTGACGGTAGTTATAATATCTACAATATGACCTACGGCACTGATTATGTGATTAACCCTTGGGTTGATAATCTAGGTAACCTGCAGATTTTATTAACCAGCACCTATTTATATTCTACACTAGGTTGGATAGGCTTTGGCAATGTTTACATCACAGAAACAAGTCCAACATCAGCTACACTCAGCAACGTTGGGGTCACCACAGGCAATATTTCAACCCCTACTGGAAACTTGTCTATCACAGGTAATGTATCTACTACAGGTAATATCACTGGTCCAACGATATCGGCTTTGTATGCAAATATCATTTCATCTAATACTGGTCTAAAAGGCTATGTTGACCAAGCTAACACCATACAATCAGCACAGATTTCCGCAGCCAACGTAGGCATCATTGGCTATATTGATCGCGGTAACACCATACAGTCAGCTCAAGTAGGTGCTGCCAACCTAGCCATCACAGCCGCCAATGTGGGAATGAAAGGCTACGTTGACCAAGCTAATACCATACAGTCAGCCCAAATAGGTGCGGCTAATTTAGCTATCACAGCAGCCAACGTAGGAATGAAAGGTTATGTTGATAATCAAACATATAGCAATGTAAAAGTTGCTCAATATCTACCAACCTACAGTGGTAATGTTGGATCACTTCAAAATGTCGGTAGTTTTACAGTATTTGGTGGAAATATCACAGCAGGGTTTGCACTACCGACCACTGCTTTTGGTAATGTTATATTCAATGGCGTCGGGCTTGCTAACAGTTCCGCACAACTAAACATACAAAACGTTGACAGCGTTGGAACCAATAATAGTGCAGACATTATTGCCACAGCACCTAACGGTACAGATACTAGCAAATATATCGATATGGGCATAAATGGTAATAACTTTGCATCCAGTGCCTGGACTATCAGCGGCAAAAATGACGGATATGTTTACATTAATTCAGGGAACTTGACTCTAGGAACAGATACACCCAATACCACAGTTAAAGTCCACATAGGTGGAACATTGGCAGCTAATGTGGTCGCAACATTTAGTAATTCTAACGTAATTATTGGCGGCAATTTAATTGTCAGCAACTCTTACGTGCCAACAGCTAATAGCTCTGCGGGATCTAAAGGACAAATCAGTTACGATAGCAGTTACGTTTATGTATGTATCGCTGATAATAATTGGCGCCGTGCTAATTTAGCAATTTGGTAAGAAAATATCATGGATAAAGAAGCGATAAATAAGAATATGACTACTACAACACAAGATCTTCAATCAAAAAAACAACCTGATGAAAAGGGTGGTATACACCTACAGGGACATATCAAGATATTTGATCCTGTAACTAAAGAAGTGTTTGTTGATAAACGCAATGCTATCCACTATGAAAACTTCTCAGTGGCTCTAGCAGAAAATGTCGCTAATAAAGGCACAAAGTTTATCACAGAAATGCACTTTGGCAACGGTGGAACCACAGTTGACCCTACGGGTGTTATTACATACTTGCCTACGAATACCAACGTGGCCAATGCTGACTTGTATAATCCTACATACTTTAAAATCGTAGATGATACAAATGCAGCAAATACAGATCCAGTGAACAATAAAATGATCGTAAATCATACTCCTGGATTAAAATATACAGATATAGTAGTAAGTTGTTTACTTGACTACGGTGAGCCAAGTGGACAAGCAGTGTTTGACAACAGCCAGACCCTAAACGGTGATTTTGTATTTGACGAATTAGGATTATTTGGTTACTTAAACGGTGCGTCAGGATTAGGTGCAGGATTACCACTATTGACACACGTGATTTTCAGCCCAGTGCAGAAGGCATTGAATAGGCTTATTCAAATTGAATATACAGTGAGAGTTCAAACATTAACTAACTTGACAGCATAACTAGGATAACGAAAAATGTCGTATGTAATTAACTTGCCCAATGGCGGAATACTTTGCACTATACTTGATGGTACAGTGAACAATACTGCGTCCAGCTTGACTTTAGTAGGACGTAACTATGCAGGTTACGGGGAAATCATCGCTGAGGACCTTGTAGCATTACTGGTGAACTTCTCTAACAGTGTGAGCCCGGCCGCTCCTAACGTTGGTCAATTATGGTATGATACCAGCAACAAGACATTAAAAGTTTGGACAGCTAGTTCTACTTGGAAGAATGTAGGTAGTTGCACAAGCCAAGCAACAGAACCAAGCACGACTGTCGCAGGCGATCTATGGTGGGATAGCACAGATAAACAATTATACTGCTATGATGGTACTAGCCCATATGATGCTGCAGGATGGATCTTAGTAGGCCCAGGATATAGCGTAGTCTACGGTAAAAGTGGCGCGATCTGGGAACAGATCAGCGATGGCACTACTGCACAAGATGTGGTTTCTATGTATCTCGATGGAACACGAACCGCTATAATCAGCTCATCGACATTTACTCCAGCAACACCGATCGCAGGATTTACTACAATCGTTCCTGGTTGGAATTACAACACTGCCTATACTGTATTTGGTACAGCCAATAACGCCAGCTATCTAGGTGCACAACCAGCAGCTAATTATTTCCGTAATAACATTAATAACAGTGGCACAGGCACACTGACGATTTTAAACAACAGTGGATTAACACTTGGTAATTATCAAGTTGCTACATTGTCTACAGCCAGCAATACGTTAACTATCACTAATAATATCAACGGTGGTAATATTAGTGTTAGAGCTACTACAGCAGGCGTTGCTACACAATATCTCAGCATCAATGCAGTTAGTGGTGCAGTTGAAGTTGCCGCAGACCCAACGACGGTATTAGGTGTTACAACCAAACAATATGTTGATAATAGCTTTATCAATGCCAACCTTTGGGGCATTTCAACAGCAGTAACAGCACCCGCCGGCACAAGCAATACGATGATCGCTACTACAGAATTCGTATCATCAGGCTTATCTGGATTATTCCCATACAAGATCTATCAAAACAACAGCTGGATGTGGATCAATGACAGCGGATCCGGTTCAGCAAACTTGGTTATCGACGGATCAACAGTAATGACTGCTACATCAACAGGTGTAGATTTATCCAGTGGCGCTACCGTTAATGTTGCCGCAGCAGGTCGCGGTGATTCAGGTGATGCTAAAGTAGCATCAACAGGTTATGTAAGAACAGCAGGACAATGGTGGGGCAACGCAGCACATCGCAGTGCTAAGATCGTCAGCACAGCTGAACCTATTCCAGGTGTCAATGACGTAGGTTCTGCAGATGGTGACTTCTGGTTCCAAATAGAAAGTTAATTAAGGCGAAAGAATGGCATATTCAATAACAACAACATCTGGCAGCTTTGTAGCTACCGTTCAAGATGCGACAATCAATACCTCTGCTACTCCACTGACTTTGATTGGTAGAGATTATGCAGGCTATGGTGCTTTCTTAAATGAAAACTTTGTGCACCTCCTAGAAAATTTTGCGGCTAATACAGCACCTGCTCAAGCGAAAAGACTCACAGGTATGCTTTGGTATGATACCCAGGTAAACACCTTAAAGGTATGGAACATTGGTGCAAACGTTGGTAGCAGTATTTCACAAGCAGGAGCACCAGTGACCGGAACAGCAGGTGATCTATGGTTTGATACTACTAACAATCAACTATACGCTTGGAGTGAAATTAGCCTTACTTGGGTATTAATAGGACCTCCTAGCACACTACAAGGTTCCGGTGCCATTGTTACTACTATCAATGATTCTAGTTCTAATCCACATGTGGTCATCGAACTCAAAGTCGAAAACAGTATCGTGGGTATAATCAGCTATGACGCTGAATTTACTCCACAGATTACATTATCTGGATTTGCTACAATTAAACCAGGATTCAATCTAAACAGCACCGGGTCACTTGGTGCGCAGTTTACAGGTGATGCCAGCAATGCATTATACCTAAATGGTGTAGCATCTAATCAATTCTTGCGCAGTGATCAAAATACCAGCACACCTTATAGCCTAGGTGTGGGTAATTTAATAGTCGGAACAGATTTAAATATATCATCTCAACCTAGTGAAGTTAGTGTCCGAGGCACTACTAATCTTAAAGATCTCACTTTCTATGCAAACATCGGTGGTAATACCACAACTAAATCAATAGCTATCAGCGGCAGCACTGGTAGTGTAAGTTTTGACAAGTCAGTTAGCATTATCGAAAATTTATCCGCAGCAGGAACATTATCAGTTACCGGAATCAGCACATTAGTGGGTGCGGTATCTGTGCAAAATGGATTATTACCAACCAGTGATAATACCATCGATATTGGTCTCAGCAATAAAAAATTCAACGAAATATACGCTAGTTCATTCGTTGGTAATCTAATCAATGGTAATGTAACAGCAACTACAGCAACAATATCAGGCAATTTAACAGTAGCCGGCAACATCTTTATTAATAGCAACGTGGTCGCTACACAGAGTTATGTAACATCAACTATAGCTACTGCTGGTAAAAATAGCCAAGGTAACAAATATGTGTCCGCATCTCCACCAGCTGGTGGCAGTAACGGGGATATCTGGTATCAAATATAATGTCAAAATTATATGTATGGGACAGCAACACTCGTTCACAGGTCAAAGAACTCTACGTCAAAAATAGTGGAACTTGGGCTAACGTAAGATACGGCTATGTTAACGTTAATGGCGTATGGCAACAGTTTTATCCCGATAGTATAACAACAACAACATACAGCACTCCAGGAACTTATACCTATACTATCCCATCCGGCGTGCATTCTGCTAACTTAACAGTTGGTGGCGCTGGCGGCGGATCTGGTGGTGGAGACGGCGGAAATCCGGCTACTGTTGGCTTCGCTGGTAACGTTGTAACAGCTACTATACAAGTAACTCCGGGAGATGTATTTACATTTATAGTTGGCGGCGGTGGCCGTGCTGGAGCAGGCGGAGTCCGTGGAACTGGTAGTGGAGCCGGGGGTGTGGACCCAGCAGGAACATATAATGGTGGCCGCGGTGGTAATGCAGGCGGATCAGGATCATCAGGTGCGGGCGGTGGCGGCGGAGCTGCAACCACAGTGAGATTAGGTGCTACCCAAATCATCGTAGCCGCTGGTGGCGGTGGTGCTGGTGGTGCTGGAGTGAATAGTGGCGGGTTGGGCCAAGGTCCTACGGCGTATAATGCCACATCGGCCGGAGCCCAAGGTATTGATAAAAGTGGTGACGGAGGTGGTGGTGGCGGTGGAGGTGCTGGATTTCCATTAGGTGGAGGTGGTGGTGCAACACCAGGGGGAGATAATGGTGCTTATTCTGGTATAAACGGTCAGAATTTAACACCTCTAGGTGTTACTCCTACTATTGGAACCAATGGTGGTCCAGCTTCAAATCCCGGTGGAGATGGTTACGTAACCATAGCCCCGTAACAGTGATAAATAATATAATATAAATAGGTTAGAAAAATGACATATACAGTTACTACAACAGCGGGTGCGGTCATAGCCGATGTTCAAGACGGTACCGTAAATACCACAGCAACTAGTATTACCTTAATTGGTAAAAACTATGCTGGTTATGGTATTTTCCTTAATGAAAACTATGTGCAACACCTAGAGAACTTCTCTAACAGCACACCACCAAATGCACCTTTAACAGGCCAACTTTGGTATGATAATGTCAATGATGTGCTAAAAGTCTACAACGCTACAAACAATATTTGGAAACCAATTTCAAGCTCAATTTCACAGTCAACAGCACCATCAAATGCTATCAGCGTAACAGGTGATATTTGGTGGGATACTACCAATGCACAATTAAAAGTATATTCAGGCAGTGCTTGGATTACTATCGGACCATCATATACGTCAACAGCAGGTACTTCAGGTGCTGTGGTTGAAACCATATTAGATACCAGCTCAGGAAGTCATGTTGTAGTTAAATTCTATATCAGCAACAGTGCTATCGCTATCCTAAGCAGAGATTCTACATTTACTCCGCAAACAGCGATTCCTGGATTTAGCACACTTATCCCAGGACTTAATTTGATCAGCCAAGCAACACTGACTGGAGCACAGTTCACAGGTGCTACTACAGGTGCTAGCACATTAGGTGGATATTCAGCCAGCCAATTCTTGCTTAAAGATACTCCACAAACTACCACAGGTGCATTAACTTTAGGTGGTGGCGCAACTATTGGTAGCGATCTAGTATTAGATGCTAGCTCAGCTTCGGTAGCAGTGGTCCAAGAAACAACAAATAATAAGAATCTACGGTTTGACGTAAACTCAAACGGTGTGCAGACAGCTATTTTAACATTGGCTGCTTCAAGTAAACTATCAACATTTAGTGGTGCTCTAACTGCCACAGGTAATCTAACATCAACAAGTTTTAGTATATTTAATAATGCCCTATTACCAAGCAGTGCTAATGCTATCAGTATTGGTTCAAGCACATTACCATTTGCCAACGTGTTTGCTACATTCTTACGTGGAACTGCGATCACAGCACAATACGCTGACTTAGCGGAAAGATTTGAAGCAGATGTATTATATCCAGCTGGCACAGTGGTAGCACTTGGTGGTGCTAAAGAAATTACTGCGGCCGCTGAAGATCTAACAGAAGACGTATTTGGTGTTATTAGCACTCGTGCTGCATTCTTGATGAATGGTGATGCTGGTAATGATGCGACTCACCCAGCTGTAGCGGTACAAGGGCGTGTTCCGGTGCGTGTTACAGGCACAGTCCGTAAAGGTGATCGTTTAGTTTCAGCAGGTGCTGGATTAGCTAGAGCGGCTAATCGTAGTGAAATTACAGCATTTAACGTCATCGGACGTAGCTTACAAGATAAAACAACAGCAGGCGAAGGCACAGTAGAAGCTATAGTCAAGCTAAATAGTTAAAAGGGTTAAAGGAATATGGCATACGCATCCGGCGGATTAATTCAAGCGACTGATTTTAACGGTCTAGCACAAACAACGGCATATACTCCATCAACTAATACAGGTGGAAATGTTGCTTGGGTATGGGGCACTGGATTCGGTAACACTGGATACGGTCAAGACCAATCACTTATAGCATCAGTATCATCAACTAACACTGTTACAGCTACTCAATGGGCCGGATTAATCTATACGATTAATAAAGCATTAGCACATCAAAATGCCACAACGATCGGTGGTGGACCCCTCGGAGCCAATATTAACGTAGTTACTGGTGCAACGATTACTTATTTTGCCAACGTTGCTAGCGCAGTCACACTGCTTAATAATATACCTGGTAAACTTGGATATTATGCACAAGGATCAACAACAACAGGAACTAATTTTCCTAGCACTATTTCGGCTGCTGGGTCAACGACAGCACTTTCATATTCTACAACTAGAACAGTAACTTTTGCCAGCGGTGATGCTGCACGTTATTTCTTTAATGCAGGCGGTAGGATCACGCATGCTATGACTGGTACAAATAACAATGGTACAGCTCGAAGCCAAGACTTTCTTCAAATGTTTGCAAGTAATATCGCCAGCAGTTACATACAATCCAATCTTAGCGTTGGTAAAACTGGTTCAGGTGGTGGCAACGTAGTTACTTCAGCGAGTTTAGGCTACTATTCATTGACTACTAGTCTCCAGACATTGGCTAATGTGAATCCATCAGGTCAGGCATACAGTTATAGTAACGACTGGGCAAGAGTCCAAGTTAAAACCAGTGCTCCAGGTGGATCAGCTGGCGATAATGGTGCTGTGATCACCTTCCAACTTGACGCCGCTTCTCCAGCCCAAACAAATTCTAATTTCAATGATGCAGTCAACGTAACTGTCAATAGTCGAATTGACATCACCCCTCCAGAGACAACATATCTGACTAGTAGTTGGGGCACGATTACGATAACGTAATCTACGATTTATAGAAAGCACTCTTAGGAGTGCTTTTTTTTTGGCTTAAAAGTTGGCCGATAAATAGCTGCATGAGCGATCTAGAAAACATTACCAATCAAATCCGTCTGGCCACAGACTACCAAATTAATAAACGCATACTGCGAGAGAAGATACAAACAGATCTTCAGATACCGTATAACGGCGGATTATTTAAAGTTTCGATCGAACTGATGGCATTTTTAAATTCATGGGATCAAGATGAATTATTTTTAGAAGACCTATATCAAAATCCTATTAAAATCGATCGAAAAGAATTACTCAATAAATGTCGCGAACATTATCAGATGGTAATGAACACGTGGCATGGTCAACATGAAGAAATCCGTCGTGCAAGAAAAGTCTAAAGGTATATTACTATTTGCATTTAATACCAATGCTGTGGACTATGTTAAAATAGCTGAAAGATCAGCACAGTTAGCTAAATCTACCCTAGATCTTCAAATCACCCTAGTTACTGATTCACCCTCGACAAACCCTATATTTGACCATGTGATACAAGTTGACAATACCCTACAGAATTATAAACCAGGACAATCAAACTATGTTTGGAGGAATGGTGATAGGTATCGTGCCTATGAATTAAGCCCCTATGATGAAACTATTCTAATAGATTCAGATTATCTGATATTAGATGATTCAATTTTAAACCTATTTGAACAAGATTTTGATTATAGGATAATGACACACAATCAAACTCCTGACAATGCCTGGAATGAAACAATGGGAATTTTTGGATTACAGTATCAATGGGCCACCGTAATCCTTTTTAAGAAAACAAAAAAGTCCAAGATGTTATTTGATTTAGCAGGTAGGATACAACGAAATTACGGATATTATATAAATTTATATCACATACGTGGAAGTCAATTCAGGAATGACTATGCATTTACTATAGCCAATAATATTTTAAATGGCTATAACCAAGAAATGTCTGATGGAATCCCTTGGAAGATGCTGACGTTTGCCAAGGGGATTAGTTCGTTGACGATCAAAGATAAGATAGTCACTGTCAAAGAACTTGATAAAGCCTATCTGATTCCAAAGCAAAATATACATGTCATGGATAAAAATTATTTACTAACAGATAATTTTGAAAACTTTGTGAGGACCGTATGCGCATAACACCTCATCAAGCACAGCAGGGATTTTTAACCATCGCACAAAATACTGAGGTTGACTATCTAAAACTAGCGTATGTGCAGGCCATGAGTATTAAATTGACCATTCCTGACAGTTTATATGCGGTAATAGTCGATGCGCATACAGAACAACAAGTAACCGAAGAACATAAGAAAGTATTTGATTATATCATTACCCTACCTCATGATTATGCCAGAGATCAAACATGGAAATTAAGCAACGAGTGGCAAGTTTTTTATCTTACTCCGTTTAAAGAAACTATCAAACTCGAAAGTGATTTAATTTTTACTCGTAGCATTAAACACTGGTGGACCACATTTAGATTGAAAAATGTAGTGTTAAGTCATGGATGTAGAGATTACGCTCAAAATATCAGCACATCACGACATTATAGACAGCTATTTGATGATAATGAACTACCGGATGTCTATAATGGATTAATGTATTTTCGATACAGTCAAGAGGCGAATGATTTTTTTAACCTAGCCAGATTGATATTTGCTAACTGGGAACATGTTCGAGATAATGTGTTAGTAAACTGTAGAGATGAAGATCCTACCACTGATGTTGTGTATGCACTAGCTGCTAAAATATTGGGAGTAGAAAACTGCACATTACCAGGGATAGATTTTATTAATTTTGTGCATATGAAATCCAAAATCAATGGATTTAGTCGACAGTTGCCCTGGCAAGAAACTGTTTTATCTGAGATAGATCTACCGATGATACGGATTAATAATATCAATCAATATCACCCGGTGCATTATCATGAAAAATCTTGGGTCACTGACAACCTGGTTGAGGAATATGAAAATGGATTGGCAAGAAGAATTTAATCAGGCCATGGAGCAGTTTGGGTTTAAAGAACCCAAACCTCTAGAGTTTCGCATCCACTATGATGATCATGGAAAGATCATCATGTGTAGTATGTGCGAGCATCCAGATAGTGATCAATATTTGATAGTCGATCGTTCAGTATATGACAATTATATCAAATATCAGGTAAATGTAGCTAGAAAAAAATTAGAAAAGATTGACTTTGATATAGGAATCAGTGTAAAATTAACAAAGAGCAGCCATGGATATGCAGTAGTTAAAAACCATGCAGGACTTTTATTAGAAAAAGATGAAGTTTATAACAATATAGAATACTATGACTCAATTGATTGATATAGCAGATTTGGATTGTGTTTATCTTAGCTATGATGAACCTCGTAAGGAAGAAACGTGGATCAAGATCCAAAATATGGTTCCGTGGGCTCGGCGTGTAGATGGAGTTAAGGGCAGTGATGCAGCACACAAGGCCGCAGCAGATGCCAGTGAAACAGATCGTTTTGTCCTAATCGATGGTGATAATATACCAGACGCTGAATTCTTTAATCTGCAATTAACGCTAGACGATAATAATAAAGACTGTGTGTTCCGTTGGAAGGCTCGTAATACGATAAATGGCCTTATGTATGGCAACGGTGGACTAAGTTGCTGGACCAAAGAATTTGTATATGATATGAAGACGCATGAGAATACTGATGGTAGTGAAGCCAATGATGTAGAATTTTGTTTCTATCCCAACTATTGGTCTATGCATGACTGTTACTCAACTACCTATCCTAATACTACAGCATTCCAGGCATGGCGTGCAGGATTCCGTGAAGGTGTTAAGATGTGTTTAGATCGAGGCAAGCGTCCGACACTACAGGAATTTGAAAACAAAATAGTAAGTCGTAACTATGATCATTTGTGTATTTGGCAAACTGTAGGAGCAGATGTAGATAACGGTTTTTGGTCAATATATGGTGCACGCCTAGGTACATGGATGACCATGCTGAGCAAGGAATGGGATTATCGACAAGTGCAAGACTTTGATGCACTAGCAGAACTATGGAAAGAGTTTGAAGATGACACCCCAGATCATTGTACCAGCATCGGTAATCAACTAAGACAAAAATTAAGTCTACCTATAGTAGACATGGACCCAGAAGAAAGTAAATTTTTTAAACATCACTATAAGAGTGTGTTTAGAAATAAAGGAGTGATGGAACGTGAGTAAAAGTAAATTTATGAATGCGGCTGAAGAGATGAAGGACAAGCTAGGGCATAGTCTCTGTCTAGCCAAATGGCAACAGGTAAGCCTGCACTTGCCTACAGGACTTAACAATAGCTGTTACCATCCACCCCTACATGAGATTGATGTGCAACCATTGGAGTTCCATCCTAGTGCGCTACATAATACAGCATATAAGAAAGAACAACGTAAAAAGATGCTCAATGGTGAACGCCCTAAAGAATGTAACTACTGTTGGACCATGGAAGACGCCGGACATCTCAGTGATCGTCATTATCGCAGTGGTGAACCTTGGGCTGCCGAACATTACAATAACATAGTCAATCAACCATGGGACGCAGATGTTACTCCTAGTTATGTAGAAGTAAACTTTAGTCATGGGTGTAACCTAGCATGTAGTTATTGTAGCCCACAGTTTTCAACAGAGTGGGGCAAAGACATTGATCGTTGGGGAGCATATCCTACAAAGAGCCCACATAATGATCCCATGCATTTCAAAGGACGTCGCCAACCTATACCTGTGCGTGAAAACAATCCTTATGTAGAAGCGTTCTGGCGATGGTGGCCAGATCTATATGGTAGCTTAAAACATTTCCGTATGACTGGTGGTGAACCATTGATGGACAAGAACACGCATCGTGTATTTGATTACATACTTGCTATGCCTAAGAAAGACCTACACGTTGATGTAACTAGTAACTTTAGTGTAGAGCCAGAACTGTTTAACAAATACTTGGATAAAGTAAAACAATTATGTGAGGGTGAGCGTATCGAACACTTTATGCAATATGTAAGTTTAGACACAGGCAATCCCGATCATGCGGCTTATATCCGTCACGGACTAAGTCCGAGTCGCTTACACAGTTATGTCCATAAATATCTGACAGAAGTACCACATCGCAACAGTTTGACCTATATCATCACAATGAATAACCTTAGTATCTTAGGCCTTCAACAGTTACTAGAACATATACTTGAACTACGTAAGCTGTATAGCACTGAATACCAACGTGTTTGGTTTGATACTCCTGTGTTGAGAACACCAAGTTGGCAAAGTCTACAGCTACTTCCAGAAAGTTATACACGTATTTTAGAGAATGTAGTTAAATGGATGAAGTTGAATCGTCTAGATGAAGCTAGTGATCGTTACGATGGATTTAAAGACTATGAAATCCAACGCCTAGAACGTGACCTTGATTGGATGAAGAAGGGTAAGAAACTTAATGAAAAATATCTACATGATACACGTGCTGACTTTTATCGTTTCTTTAATGAATATGACAAGCGTCGTCAGACAGACTTTTTAGCAACATTTCCACAAATGAAGGATTTCTGGCAGGAGTGCAAGTGGCATGCCGAAAATAGCTAACGAAACTGACCTACAATACAAACGCAGAGTCATCGACATTAAGTCAGCGAGCTTCTGTGGAGCCAAGTGGTATAATGCTACTATATGGTTAGGCAGTGGACAAACGACCAGTTGTCATCACCCTCTACCACATCAAGTTAGCATAGAACAGGTAACAGAAAATCCTAAAGCCCTACATAACACACCCCAAAAGAAAGAACAACGTGCCCAAATGCAACGTGGTGAAAGACCAGCTGGGTGCGAATACTGCTGGAAAATTGAAGATATGTCGCTATCACCGGATGTAGTTAATCCGCCAATCAGTGACCGTGTTTATAAAACAGTAATTTATGAGGATAAAGATTTAGATGAAGCTTTCAATACTAGACCAGAACAAGACGTTGACCTACAGACCTTGGAAATTGCTTTCGATCGCACTTGTCAGTTCGCTTGCAGCTATTGCAATCCTGCTTTCAGCACTACTTGGGTTCGTGACATTCATCGTAATGGACCATATACCAACTTGGTTTCCGACGGCCGCAACCATTTTACTCACGAGCATGGTAGTAGCCAACTTTATACTATCAATGACGTTAATCCTTACGTGGAAGCCTTCTTCAAGTGGTGGGAGTCAGACCTACACAAGACGCTCAAAGAACTACGAATCACAGGAGGAGAACCACTCATGTCTGGATATACATGGCGACTCATCGAATGGTTCAAAGATCACAGAGGTCAGAGCAAAACACGGCTTGCCATAAACAGTAATCTAGGATTCGAACAAGATAAATTAGAAAGGTTATTAGATGCTACAGAAGATATTGAACTGGATTTATACACCAGTAATGAAAGTATTGGTAGACACGCAATTTATATACGTGATGGTCTGGATTGGGATCAATGGTGCAGTAATGTGGTATATCTATTGGATAGCGGCAAACTGCGTGGACTTCATGTTATGTGCACCATAAATGCACTATGCTTATTAAGCCTATCAGAGTTTCTATGGAAGATAGTTGAACTTAAAAAGAAATATGGCAAAGATGCAATTAATTTTAGCCTTAACATCTTACGTTTTCCTAGCTTCCAAGGCCCGTTGGTATTACCGTTAGAAGTACGTGAAGACTTTGCTAATGAATTATCACGTTCTTATAATAATATGCGCGATACATATATTTGTCATGAATTTGAGATGAATCAATTGAGTAGATTGATTGATTATTTGCGCACAGTGGATAGTCCGCACAGCGGTGCTATGACAAACAGTATTCTACAACGTGACTTTAAGAACTTTTATGAACAATACGATCAACGACGTGGTAAAGACTTTAGACATACGTTCCCACAATTAACAGAATGGTATGACACACTATGAGTGATAAAGAAAAAGAATACTATAATAATCAAAATCATAACTACAATACCTTGAAACCGGTATATATAGATTTAAAAGACCTAAGGGTTGATCAAGTAGATCGATTAATGAGTAGTGATGTATTCTGCATGATTCCTTGGATTCACATGCATGCCTTTCCTGATGGTCGAGCATATCCTTGTTGTCTTGGGGAGATGGACCATCCAATTGGAAACCTTAAAAAAGACAGCATGAAAACAGTATGGAATGATGAACCATATAGAAACATGAGAACAAATATGCTGGAAGGGAAATCCTGCAAAGAATGCACTCGTTGTTACGAACAAGAGAAAAACGGATTTACCAGCACAAGATTAAGTCATAACAAATATTTTGGACACCATATCGGGCTTGTTGATCAAACTAAAGCCGATGGTACAGTTGAAGATTTTAAATTGCGATACTATGATGTGCGTTTTAGCAACCTCTGTAATTTTAGTTGTAGGACCTGCGGCGGCCTCTTTAGCAGTAGTTGGTATGGTGAAGAAAAAGCATTGTATGGAAGATCATCAAATATTCCTCAGATACTGTATGCAGGCAAAACAGAAACTGACATGTGGGAGCAGATGCAAGAACATATTCCCTATCTAGAACAGATTTATTTTGCGGGCGGCGAACCTTTGATCATGGAAGAGCATTATCGTATACTTAAAGAACTAGCTAAACGCGAAATGTTTGATGTTAGGTTAGTTTATAACACAAATTTTAGTCGTCTTAATTTAAAAGATGAAGATGTATTAGATTATTGGAGGATGTTTAACAGTGTTAGTATTGGTGCTAGTCTCGATGGTATGGGACATAGAGCTGAATATATACGTAAAGGAACCAAATGGGATCAGATTGAAAGAAATCGCGAACGTATGATTGAAAAATGCCCTGACACAGATTTTTATGTTAGTCCAACTATTAGCTTATATAATATCCTGCACATAACTGACTTTCATCGTGATTGGGTCGATCGTGGGTTAATTAAGGCACAGGATTGGAATATTAATATACTACAAGGTCCAGACCGTGATCGAATCGATGTGTTACCTAAGTATTACAAAGATCAGGCAATAGATAAAATTACCCAACATCTTAAATGGTTAGAACCGCTTGATCCGTTAGGTAGAGCGACCAGCGGGTATAAAGGAATACTTAATTTTATACAGCAAGACCAATCGCATCTATTAAAAGAATTTTTCCGTGTCAATGATCTATCTGACAGGTATAGAAATGAAAGATTTGTTAAAGTATTTCCGGAATATGCAGATTTAAGAAGCTATGTCACTGCCTGATAAAATATGTATACTACCTTGGATCAGTATAGAGACTAGTCCTATAGGAACCGCACGTCCTTGTTGTCTTGCTAAAGATGAAATTACCTATCATGATGAGTTAGGAGTTGAGCACAAATACAATCTTAATGAACATACCCTAGAAGAGATCTATCACAGCAAATATATGCAATTACTACGTAGAGACTTTCTCTATGGACATAAACCTGCTACCTGTCAACGTTGTTGGGATGAAGAAGCCGCTGGGCGCACCAGTAAACGTATTAATAGTAAAATACGATTAAAAGAATATGTTGGCCAAATAGAGTTCCATAATCTTGACCCCGATCAATTATGGTTCATTGATCTTAAACTAGGAAACATCTGCAATCTCAAATGTCGTATCTGCGGCAGTTGGTCTAGTAGCAAATGGGCTAAAGAAGAAATAGATTATATACCTGGTATTGATCGTAAAACACATCTTGCTT